>OGLX01000167.1_pt1 | contig 51632 bp, 49 predicted proteins | sample 1572821 | NCBI WGS metagenome assembly OGLX01 (sample SAMEA2581908, study PRJEB24529) | metagenome | biome: Human gut stool | place: China | collected 2011 | reverse complement strand
CTATATGGAGCGGCAAGGCAGTGGTTTTAAGAAGATCACGGAATCCTATCATGCCGCCCATAACTACCGTGCTGAGTTGGAGCCTAAATTCTACTCGGATGTTATCTCATTCCAAGTGACGCTGTACAACCTGAATTATGGGCAATCCATTGATAAAACGAGTATTTCGGATGAAAACCAGTTGTTTGATGAGCAGAAAGCAGTTGTTTCTGAGAAAAACCAGCTGTTTGAAACACTCCTTTTAGGGCTGAAAGCGAAAGCAAGCACCAAGGAAACAATGCTAAAGCTGTATCATAAATTTGGTTTTGACGCTGCATTTGCACGAGCGGATATTATGAAGCTCGCGGGTGTAACCTCCTCACCGGCAGGTGCATTGATAGATAAGCTCAAAAGCGCAGGACTAATAGAACCTGTTGTCGGTCAAGGCAAGGGCAAATATAGGTTCGTATTGCCCAAAGAATAAGAGAACGCCCGTTATCGGCCATGCAGCCAATAACGGGCGTTCATCAGTTATATACAAGTTCAGTCAGAACAATTTCCTCAGCACGGCTGCGGATGCTGTTCATGCGGCGCACCCATTCCATTTGGTCGGCGGCTTTCAGAGTTTCTGTCACGCCTTCCTGCTTCGCCATTGCAGGAACGATGATTTCCATACGCTCATTGCAAGCTTGGTCGATCTCGACAAGGTGCCAATGCAGCGTTCCGCTTGTGAGCAGGTTTGCGTAGAGAACTGGACGATGTTCTTTCAGATAGCTACGGCGCATACGCCCGTACTTGCCGATCTGGTATTCCGGTTCATCCGGCAGCGCAAGGTTCGGGATAAGATAATCACCCTCCTGACGGTAAGTGCCACCCATTTTCTCAAATAGAGATTTCATAAGAATCAGCTCCTTTTTGTGTTGATTTGCAGCGGTTATAAGGATTATTCTGCTCCTTTCCTACAACTGCTGTTCCATTCACCACAAATGAGCCGCAGTCATATGTATTAGGTGGGAGAAACCACCCTCTACATAGTAACTCTTGAGATAGGATACTCTTTTTCATGTCATCGCAACTAAATCCCCAACACAAACTCGTAATCAAGCTGTTGCTTTCGATACTGCCAGTCTGGCATGTATATCGTAATGAAATCGTAAAAATCCTTGTCATGATACGGGTAAAGAAAGTGGGCCAACTCGTGCAAAATGACATATTCTACGCACGGAACGCTTGCTTTGTACAAATAGAAGTTCAAATTAATTTTTTGATTCTTCCTGCTGCAACTACCCCATAATGTTCGCATTTTCTTGACGTATATTGCCGGACGCTCAACGCCGTGTTTTTCAACAATGGGATACAATCTATCGAGAACATCTTGAAAATACTCCTTTGATGCTTTCTGCCACCAGTTATTTACTTGCCTGTCGATTGTTGGCTGGTCGGTTTCTGGTGTATAAACATGGAGGATACCATCTTCGCACACAATTTGCTTGCGGCAGGCACTGTGTACTTGAATTGTAAGCTGTCTACCCAAGACACGAGTGGATGACCCTGATACAAAATGTTCCTCTTTTTCGATTGCCCGAGTCTGAACAAAGAGATCCATTTTCTCTTCTATCCAACTCGTTTTATCGTTAAGGTATTCGACGATCCACTTTTCTGGCGTTCCGACCGGTGCAGACAGTTTTATTTCACCAGAAGGAAACACTTTAAGACGCACCTGCTTCATTTTCTTTAAGGAAACCATTACTGGGAACGAGGTTCCTTTTATAGTAACTGAAAAATCCATATCAATACCTGCTCATTGCTGTCTTGATTGCATTTTCGATTAAGATATCCATTTTGTCGATAGGCAATTTCACGCCAAATTCATCACAGAAATCCCATAGCAAATCCTCTACGGCTTGGTTCATCTTTTTGTGAATGGGAGTGCTGCTTCTCCAATCGACACGCGCAAGTGATTGTACCGCCTGTTTCATATCCAGTGCAAGCTTGCCAACAGCATCATCAAATTCCAAACTATCTTGACCATACTGCTTAAGAGTATCAGAGACAACACCGTAGAATGCTTTTGCATCACTGTCGTTTGAGATTGAAGCCGGATAAGAATGCCCAGTGAAACCCTGTCGGAGATCTTCTGCCATTCGCTTCATGCTGGCAAGATATACATTTTCATCTCTGGATCTTCTGTATTCCTCAATGGTCTCGCGGATTCTCTCTGAAAACCGCTTGAATAGCATAGGATCTTCGTATCTTCTGGATTCCAGTTCAGATACAATACGTGTGTGGATGTATGCAGCTTTTGCTTTCTGACCTTCAACTTCTTCGAGTTGCTTATCCATTGCAGCCTTATCATGAATTGCTACCGGCTCAACTACGATTTCAACAGGTTCAGAAGTAACAAAGGTATTTAACAAACTTCTAATACCATCTTCGTACTTACTAAAATCAACTTTCTCTGCATAGACCATCATCAACGCAGAACGCAGTTTTTGGAAGAACAGCAAATCTGCCTTATATTTCTGCATCTGCTCAAAACCGATGCTCTGATACAGGGAATAATTGCCGACTGCCATGGTCATCATCTTGGAGAAAGCCGCCAGCCTCTCATAGAACTCTTTTCTCAGTTTTTCACTTTCAGCAGGATCCTCATTTTCAAAAAAAACAACCCACGCTCTGGGATTGTTTTGGTCAAAGGATGCGTTGCCAAAGAAATCCCAGAGTTCTTTATGTGCCTGCTTCAGTTTTTCTTGGCCTTCCGCTGCGGTTGCAATAGAATCAACGATGTCAGCGGGATCATAGCCGGACAAACCAGACCGATCATCGCTGTACATTTCCATAGCGTTGTTCAGATTGCCAAACAAGCCCCAATAATCGACAATTAAGCCAAAATCTTTTCCAGCAGCAATTCGATTGACACGCGCAATTGCCTGCAAGAGAGTGTGCTCCTTCATGGGCTTATCAATATACAGCACGCTCAAAGACGGAGCGTCGAATCCAGTCAGTAGCATGCTTTGAACGATGACGATATCTACATCTTCACCGCCAATAATATTGTTTTTTACGTACTCTTCATAATCGTCGTATTTGGTACCAAACCGGGGTTCAACTTCATTTTTGAAGAAATCACGGATAATTGCTTTGTCGTTTTTGGTAACTGTTCCCTCGTCACCCTCGGTGGAAACTGAATCGTCACAGATTAGTGCAGCGGCCTTTACCCCACCCAAGCCGTTGATGGCACGCTCCAACTGGACTGCAAGTGCACGAGTAGATACCGCAGCCATAGCCTTAAATCCGCAAGGTTTACAATAGTTTAGAAAGTGTTCATGAATATCAAATGCAATCATGGACAGGCGCTGCTCCGTCTGCGCCAAGTGCATGAAAGAGCTCCACTTCCTGCGCATATCCTCTTTTTGCGGTTCGGTCAGTGGTGCAAGAATACTCTTAAGATAATCGTCGATTTTGTCACTGGTCACGTTCTGAGGAATAACACGGCCGTCATAAACCAGAGGAACAATGACCCCATCACGAATACCATCTTCAAAACGATAGGCGTGACCAATCTGTTTACCAAACTTTAGATAAGTATTGCTTTTGTCCTTTTTAAGTAAAGGTGTTCCGGTAAAGCCGATTTTGAAGGCATTAGGAAGCACCTCGTTCATCATGTTATGGAACTCGCCAGTATGAGAGCGATGGCTCTCATCAATTAAGAGAAAAATATTTTCATCCGTGATTTTGGTACGAGCTTTTGCCGCCGCTTCAAACTTGTTGATTGTGGTTGCAATCAGCGTGTTCGCGCTATCCTTAAGCAAAGAAACCAAACCACGACCGGTAGTTGCCTCCACGGGGTCCATACCGGTGTGAACGAAGTTATCCCGCAGCTGTTTGATCAGATTTAGTCGATCACAAACTAATACAAAACGCGGGTTTTTTACACGCTCGTCAGCAATAATCCGCTTAACAAGCATGACCATTGTCAGGGACTTGCCACTTCCCTGAGTATGCCAAATAACGCCACCTCGGTTGGGGCAATCATCTTCGCCGTAAATGCGATGCATCGTATTTTCAACGCCAAAGAATTGCTGATAGCGTGCAACCTTTTTGATGCCGCTGTCATACAGAATATAGAAACGAATAATATCCAAAAGCCGCTTCTTAGAAAGCATGGAAACGATCACTCTGTCCTGTTCAGTTATGTGGCCATCATCCACATAGCGTTTTGCGGCTTCCTCCTGCCATTGCACATCTTCTTCATGCCATTTGCAGTAAAACTCCTGCCTGGTTCCTGCGGTACCATATTTTACGGTTTCCGGATTCATTGCAATTGCTAACTGTGTAAACTTGAGCAGTTGCGGGATATAATCCGGCTGCCAGTTGCGGACGTTTTGCTTCACGCCCTCTTCCACATCCACACTGGATTTTTTACATTCAATCACAACCAGAGGAATGCCATTGACAAGTATAACGATATCCGGGCGTGCATATTTTCCGTTCGGACGCTCTACGGAAAACTCATCGGTAACCTGCCAGATGTTTTTTTCCGGCGCGGTCCAGTTAATATAGGAAATATCAAAAGACTGTGTGTTTCCGTCGTACAGGTTCACATCACAGCTTTTTCCATAGATCAAGCGGTCATAAACTGCCTTGCTGGAGAACATAAGGCCGCGTTCCAGCGGAGCATCCAGATCTCGAATGGCTTCGCCAATGGCCTCATCAGGGAAGGGTGTCTGCTTTCCCCTGTACACAAAGGATTGAGATGACAAAAACTTCCGCATAACATCAGGAAAAAGGACATGCGAAAGATGGCCGCGCTTCTGCTCGGCCTCTACACGGGGGATATATTGATACCCCATAGCTTGTAATTCTTTCAGCGCTCTGTCCTGAGATTCCGGACGCTCATTAAAAATCTGATGATTCGGCATAGTGAAAACCTCCGACCTGTATGATAAAGAGGCACAGCGGGGCACAAGGCCCCGCTGGCCTGGTACTGATTATCGCTTGTCCTTCGGCGGGCAGGGGTCGTTGCCGTGGCTATCAGGACTTTGAATTGTTCCATCCTTACGATGGGGAATCAACTCGGTACCCTGATTGATGCTCATTCTCCGCCCGGCATCCATGGCCTCTTTCTTGGTATCGTAGTGACCACTGCTGCGCTTTGCGTTTTCACGCTTCACATCCCAACCGCCGTCGGGATTGGGAACGATATGATGTTCTTTTCTTGGCATGGCTTACCCCCTGTGTGCTTTGGGACAGCACACGGCACAGCCGTCTGCATCCGAATAGTAAACTTTAGCATACCTTACGGCATCCGTCTCACTGGCGTGCCAGCCGAGGTCAATAGACTCTCTGATTTTCAGCGTATTGGCATGCTCGTGAGTATGAACCTCATGGTGCAAACCGGGGTTCAGTGTTTGATTTTTATTAACACAATAATAGGGCATTTGAATCCTTTCTCTTGACGATAGTCAAGACGGCGTGCTATAGTTAGCACATAAGTTGATGTTCGTGTCTGCTTATGATGGAGTGATTAAGTTGTTGCCGCAGCTTAATCACTCATTTTTTGTTCCCTCATAGGCCTCACCGCCCCTCTCTTTATTCGCCTATATTTCAGGGGTGCCGGTGCGGTTGCCGCCACACCGGCATTCCCGTTAAGCGTTCACACGCACAAGTCCTGTCAGCAAAAGCTGCATCAGGGCCTTTTTGTACTTCCCAACCTCTGCCAACTCACGCTGATGAAGGATGATAAGGCGGTCGAGGTTGGCGAAATATTGACCAATAATCTTTTGCTCTGCCATTGTTTTCGGCATCATCAGCTCCATATTCGCCATTTGTTTTCCTGATACCTCAACGAAAGTTGAGCCAGCTCCGACTGTTTCTCCGTACTGTTTTAATTCCTCTGTTCGTGAGAAAATAAAGTATGAGTCTAACTCGCCTTTGTGCGGAACTATGGATTGAAAGCCTTGATTAGTGCAGCCTTTTCGGGTCAAAATAGCGGTTTTTCCTATTCCAGCACGGGAGGTAAACAGTACAGTCCCAATGGGTAGCATTTTTGCTGAACTGTGATTATATCCTTCCTCTGTTATCTTTCGCTGGCTTGAAGTGAGATATATTTGCTCTGCGATTTCAGCAGGAGCATACCAATCAATATCACCATCCCAAAAGTCTGAAACGTCTGTGCTTGGCGTTCCGCCGCCAACTATATCAGCCAGTTCTCCGAGCTTACGCTGTTCCCAGGGGGCAGAAAAACCGGGGAAGCGTCTTTTGGGGATAGTTTGGCCTTTCTGAGGAAACATTTCCAACAGGCAAACCTGTTTCAGTTTGTTCAGTTCGGCTATTTTACTTTGCTTCAGCTCGATCATCCGATCACAGGTTGCCAGTATCCCTGCAATTTTCTGCTGCTCAGTAATAGAAGGAATCGGTATAGTAAATTCACAGAGCCTGTGGAAGTACATTCTGGTACGAGTACTTCCTTTCTTCTGTGCACTGCAAAATGCTTGAAACTCCTTCATTCCGTTAAGATATGCAACAAGCAGATCTTGGTTTAGTCCCCCCGTCGTTGTAAATACAGGATATTCTGGACTTACTAAAACGGGTTGTCCTATTTTGTTGAGATTGAATCGGAAAATGTCATCATCGCTCATGTGACGATAGGTGACATAGTCAACAGGTACGACATGGAAGCCGCCAGTGGTTTCTTCATAACGCTGATCGATATAATACTCCGATTGCAACATCAAACCTTGTCTGGAAGATGTTGCCAGCGGATATGCTTTGGTGTCATTGGAGAATTCATCATAAGGCACCAAATATTTACCGATCTTTTCGTATTTCCAATCCACAGGGCGAAGCTGATGGCTTTTGGAAACATACCCCTCCGGTACTTCACCGCGGCGAACCGCCTCTATTCGTTTTTTGATTGATTCTTTCATAGTTCAATCCTCTATCTATAAATTGCGTAGCGCGGTAGCGAAGCTTGCATCGCCGGTGATAAGCAGTGCGACAGAGTATGCGGCAAATGATGCCGCCTTGGTAATTGCGAAGATGAACTGAGTGTTCATAAACTGTGCCATTGGCATCATCTCCTTTGCTCTTAAATGAGTTAGTGCGAATGGGATGCAAGCCCCTACCGTCTCCACAAATAAGTGGTAATTCAATCATCGCCGCCGGGCTTCAGTTTCCGTTTTTCCTGCTCCCGCTCAATCTGAGCAATACTCTTCTGAGGTGTCGGTAGATCTTCCGGCATAGTGCCGCCCAATTCCTTAATGGTCTGGCGAACCTTTTTCCCGACCTCGTAGTGTGTATCATAAGCGGCCTGTTTCCCCTGAATGTTTTCGCGGCGCAGTTTTTCGTCGGTCTGCGTGGCGCGGAAGAGATTTGCGGCCAGTTCAGTGCTGCCCATGTGATCCAGAATCTTTTGGCTCTTCTTCAGGCCTTTTCGGGCGTGGATCTCCTTGGCACCGAGACCACCATACAGGCCCTGGTAACCTTTGTTCTGAAAAATCGCGTACTCCCTCTGATCGGCGATACCCGCCATCTGCGCAGCCTCTGCCAGCGACTTGTTATGTGCGATCATCTCATTGCGGATTGCCAGACGTTTCTGATCCTCCGACATTTGCTCATAGTTATCAATCAGTTCCTGCTGCCGGGTCTTTACCGCAAAATAGGACTGACCAATGGCGATAACCTCCTTCCGGGGATCGCCGTTCATCACAATCAGGTAGCAGGCATACCGGGAAAGCATGACATCATCAATCTGACGTTCTGCACCGGAACCGATGTCAACCATTTTGCCGACGTCGGCAAAATGGTCCTCAACTGCGAAACCGCTGTTCTTACAAGCAAGCTTGGCACGATCGATGGCATCCGAGAAACGGCGCCACTGGGTATATTCCAGGACCAACTGGAGTTCACGAGCCAGCCAGTATTCTTCGCCGTATTCGTTGACGTGCTTAATGCTCTCAAAGGTCTGCTCACTGTATTTTGCAAGATCGCTCATAAACCAAGCTCCTTCAGATACTGAGCCATCTGGGCTTCGACCACTGCGATCTCTGCCTTGATACGCTCGATGTTTCCCTGCACTTCTTCAATGTCGATGAGTTCCTCTTCCTCGAAGGTGTCTACATAGCGGGGAATGTTGAGGTTGAACTCATTGGCCTTGATTTCTTCAAAGGAAGCCACATGAGCGAACCGCTCCACATCCACCCGATCAGTATAGGCACGGAAGATATCGTCGATATGGCACTGATCCAGCTTGTTCTGGTTCTTGTCCTTGCGGTATCTCAGCTTGCCTTCCGCATCCTTGCCGGAAGCGTCGATGAACAGTACATCACTGGTGGCGCGGTTTTTCTTGAAGACCAGAATACATGCAGGTATGGAGGTCCCATAAAAAAGGTTGGCAGGCAAGCCAATAACTGCATCCAAGAGGTTTTTTTCAATCACAGTCTGGCGAATGCGGCCTTCAGCGGAGCCGCGGAACAGAACACCGTGGGGGACAACTGCAGCCATGCGACCATTACTACGCAGAGAGTGAATCATGTGAAGCAGGAATGCCCAGTCGCCCTTGCTGGCGGGAGGAACACCCCAGTCGAAGCGATGGAAGCGGTCAAGATTGGCTGTCATCTTGAATTTCTTTTCTTTGCCGCTATCTCCGTCATCTTGTCCGCCAGGATTGAAACCTTCTGCCCACTTGTCCAAAGAGAAGGGCATGTTAGCTACGATCACATCGAACTGTTTCAAATTTCCATCGGAATCCAGATGCTGCGGATTTGCCAAGGTGTCACCCCAGGCGATGTCGTTACCACTGACATGGATGCCGTGGATGAAGAGATTCATTCTGGCCATTGACCAAGAGGAGCCGTTCATTTCCTGACCGTAGATAGCAACCTGATCCAGATTGCCTGCCTGTCGAGCAGTACGGATCAGCAGAGAAGCAGAGCCGCATGTGGGATCGTAGATAGAGTCTCCTACCCGGGGAGCGGTCAGCATTCCCATCAGTTCAGAAACCATACTCGGGGTGAAGAAGCTTCCTGCCTTCTTGCCGGCTTCAGCAGCAAACTCTCCAACCATGTACTCGTAGGCGTCGCCGATCACATACGCAGGATCCTCTCCGGGACCAACCTCAATCTGAGAAGGCTCCAAGCACAGAGGCTTGAAATCTTCCAGAAGTGTGCGAAGCTTTGTAACTTTCTGCTGCGGATTACCCAGCATAGACTCACTGTTGAAGTTGATGCTGCGGAATACGCCTCTCAGTTCTGCGTTGTTATCCTGAATGCCCTGGAGTGCAGTATTGATCATCTCGCCGATCTTGGGATCGAAGCGATTCTCGTACAAATAGTCAAACCGTTCTTTTCCTCCAAGAGAAAAGGGCAGATTCTTCTTAGCGCGCTCAATGCGAACTTCGTTGCCTTTATAGCGTATTTCCAAGTCTCGCAGGTGCTCCTTGTATGTATCGTCCAGATACTTGAGGAACAGCATAGAGAGAACAAAGTCCTTATAATTCGCTGCGTCGATGGTTCCGCGGAAAGTTCCTGCCGCTTTCCAAAGGGTTGCCTTTATATCCTGAGAAGTTGTCTTGCTCATTTTTCGGTTCCTCCACCGCTAATAATTTTCGAAGCCAACATCGACACCAAGCGGTCGTTTTCGGCTATATATTCATTTAACAATTCCTTGCGCTTTCGACTCAGTTTCCATATCTCGCCAATTTTGCGCTGCTCGGCGATTGGAACGATCGGAATTGCAATGGCTGCCAGCTTCTTTACAGAAATTGCCTTAATCGCCGCGGCACTACCGGTCACATGCTCTATTTGCCCGAGGATCTCTTTTTGTTCCAACAAATATCCAAGGTAATACGGGTCGACCTCACCAAACGGCCTTACGACAAGTAAGTTTTGAGATGCTACCATGCCGACAGATTCGAGCGCTACCACATGTACAAACGAAGGATTCAATCGCTTAACAAGGATATCGCCGATCATCAGCCTTTGCTTTTCGGAAATCTCGTCGTTGCGCTTTTGCTGTTCAACCATACCCATAATGCCGGTATCACTAAAGCTGTTCGGCTGGACAACTTTATAGCGGTATTCACCACCAGTCCCAAAACCTGCCATACCCGTCATAACTTCTGCTACTTCGCCAAGCTGTCTTTCAACCGGAATCATTGGGCACCTCTCCTTCTGAGGATACTATAACACCCGCATCCACATATGTCAAGGCGCAATTGATAAAATATTTTTCAGTTAATGCATAACATGTTAATTTAATAAGTTAATTTTGGCGTTGTAACCTATTAGTTATCGTTTTCTTTGCTGTAAACAAGAAACTAAAGTTATGAGCTCGCACTATTTTAATACAAGCAATTGGCAGGCCTCCTGTATAGCTTTTGTCCATTTCAGTCATTAGTGCGGACAAATTACTACACCCCCAGACGAAGCCAAGCCCGAGGCAACCGCCTCGGGCTTGGCTTCACTTTTCAACCGATATGGCCATGTGGTGAATCAGATGGTTGATGATACCTGTATTTTGCTTAGGATTTTAGACTGTTATACTCACTATGTACCTGATTGCTTGTTTGTGTCCAAAAGCAGTCCTGGCGTTCCTCACGAAATTCATAGTTCGTATGGGGCAATTGTTCTTGACCATCTGGCCGCCCACGGAACCGGCCTCGCGGGAGGTCAGGTCGCCGTTGTAGCCTTCCTTCAGGTTGACGCCCACCTCGCTGGCAGCCTCCATCTTGAACTTATCCATGGCGGCACGGGCCTGGGGCACGTTCAGCTTGTTGGTATTCTTGGTAGACATGATTGCGTTCTCCTTTCTTGCGTTTTCAGCGAAAACCGCCGTTGGGTATCGCAACCATAGATTGTGCCGCCGATGCCGCGAATATGCGCCGGGCGCATCTGGTAAAATTTTGCGTTACTCTGTAAAATCTCAAAAAATTTCAGAAACCCTATCGCTTTTTTTGGTACTCTGTGCTATCATGGCCCTGGTTGCACAGAGAAAGCGAGGAACGATCACATGCTGGATATTTTTGATATTCTGGGCCCGGTGATGGTGGGCCCGTCCAGTTCCCACACGGCGGGAGCGGTCCGCATCGGCAGCATGGCCCGGACGTTGCTGGGCGACGAGCCGGTGGAGGCCAAGATCCATCTGCACGGCTCCTTTGCCGAGACCGGCCCCGGTCACGGCACCGACCGGGCCCTGGTGGCCGGTCTTCTGGGCATGAAGCCCGACGATCTCCGCATACCCTACGCCTACCAGGAGGCTAAAAAGCGTGGGCTGGAGTTCACCATCGACACTGTGGAGCTGCGGGACGCCCACCCCAACACCGCCGCGATCGAAACCTGGGACGCCGGCGGCAAAAAGCTGGAGCTTCAGGCGTGCAGCGTAGGCGGCGGCCGCATCCTGGTGAACAAGGTGGACGGCATCGACGTCAGCTTCGACGGCATGTTCAACACCCTGGTCATCCGGAACCAGGATGAAAACGGCGCCGTGGCGGCGGTGACATCAGTGCTGAACCAGCTGCGCATCAACGTGGCCAATATGAGCCTGTGCCGCCACAAGCGGGGCGGCGACGCGCTGATGGTCATCGAGACCGACCAGCATATCAAGCCCCACCAGGTGGCGTTTCTTTCGGAGCTGACGGGCATTCTGTCGGTGACCTATTACGATAAGGAGGATGATGACGATGTCGCTGGATTCGATGAAGGAAATCTTTGACCGCATGGAAGCCGAGCACAAGCCCTTCTGGGAGATCGTGCTGGAAACGGACATGGACGAGCGCCAGGTGACCCGTCAGCAATCCATGGCAAAAATGCTGACCACCTGGCAATACATGGTGGACGCGGCGGACACCTACACCGGCCGCCGCCGCAGCGTCAGCGGCCTGGTAGGCGGCGACGGCCTGAAAATGCGGCAGTATTCCATCCGGGGCCGGGCCATGTCCGGCGGCTACGTCAGCGAGGTCATCGCCGAGGCCCTGTCCATGGCGGAGTCCAACGCCTGCATGCGCCGCATTGTGGCGGCCCCCACGGCGGGCGCCTGCGGCGTGCTTCCGGCGGTGCTGCTGCCCATGTGCAAGTATGAGGAGCTGAGCCAGCACCGGATCCTGGAGGCCCTGTATGTGGCCAGCGGCATCGGCGCGGTGATCGCCTACAAGGCCTGCATCGCCGGTGCCTCCGGCGGCTGTCAGGCGGAGATCGGCACCGCCTCCGCTATGGCGGCGGGAGCCCTGGTGGCCCTGCGGGACGGCACCGGCCAGCAGATCGGCCACGCCGTGGCCATGGCCCTGAAGAACCTCATGGGCCTGGTGTGCGACCCCGTGGCGGGCCTGGTGGAGGTCCCCTGCGTCAAGCGCAACGTCATCGGCGCGGTGAATGCCATCAGCGCGGCGGACATGGCCCTGGCCGGCATCGAAAGCCGCATCCCCGTAGACGAGGTCATCGACGCCATGGGCGAGGTGGGCCGCCGCATGCCGGTGGAGTTCCGGGAAACCGCCCTGGGCGGCCTGGCCGCCACCCCCACCGGCCGCCGGGTCAAGCAGCAGATGCACCCGGAGTCCCAGGGATTCTGATTCCTGTTCGCAGTATTTTTCTCAAAAATAACAATCCGTATACAAAAGACATCCCCGATGCATGGCATCGGGGATGTCTCAGTTTGTCAAAAAAGCCTCGCAGAGTTTGCTGCCCGCAGGCGGCAAATCAATTGAGATCATTTTCGTCCGGGGCGTGTATCTGGACGAAAATTCTTCTCAGATCACGCCCAGGCCGGCGGCGACCTTGCCGATGAAGTCCTGCACGTTGGTGACCATGGTGGTGGCGGACAGGCTGCCGCGGTCCAGCAGCTTATTCACCACGAACTCCGCCGCGTCCACGGCGTACAGATACACCGGGCGGATGGTGCCGTCGGGCATCACCCGGAAGGACGGCGTCATGTTGCCGGTGGCGATGGTGTGCAGCATGGTGGCAAGGCAGATCACGGTGGTGGACTTGCGCACCAGCTCCCGCATGGCGGCTGCGCCCTCGTAGGCGTTGCCGTACACCTCCGGCAGGGGACCGTCGTCCCGGATGGAGCCGGTGAGCACAAAGGGCACGTGGTTCTTCACGCAGCCGTAGATGATGCCGTTGTCGATGTGGTAATCCTCGATAAACTGAGGAATGGACCCGCTGCGGCGGACCTTGTTCAGCACGTCCAGGTGGTTATAGTGGCCGTTGGGCTGGGACTGCTGGGTATAGATGTCCTGACCCAGGGCGGTGTGCAGCAGCGCACCCTCCAGGTCGTGGGTACCCAGGGCGTTGCCCGCCAGCAGGCCGTGGCAGTAGCCGTTGTCGATCAGGGCCTGCATGGCCTTCCGGGCGCCGTCATCAAAGGCGAAGGCGGGGCCCATGACCCACACGATGTTGCCGTGATCCTTCTCGTGGCGCAGCAGCTCCACCAGCCGGTCATAGTCCTTGGCATAGGAGGTCTCCCGGCTGCGGCCCTGGCGGAACACGAACTGATCCTCCAGCGTCTCGCTGTCCTGGGTGAAGCCGTTGCAGTGCATATAAATGCCGTCCTGGCCGTGCTCGGTGCGGCCCAGGATCACCCGCTGGCCCTTTTTCAGGTTGCGGCTCTCCACCACGGACAGGTGTCCGTCGTCCTCCAGCACCACGCAGCTGTCCATGCGGCTCTCCTCCGCCAGGGTCCAGCGGCCGTTGATCTTGAAATATTCGGGATACATGGACGTGCTGTGGAACTCCTCGGGAGCCACGCCGTCCTTTTCCACCGTCTCCCAGCGGGCGTCCGGCGCATTTTTCAGGGACGGCTGGTCAAAGTCGGGATGGTGATAGGCGGGAAATGCAAAAGCCATGGGGCGTCTCCTTTCTCAGTGCAGGGTGGCGTAGATCACGGCCTTGATGGTGTGCATCCGGTTCTCGGCCTCGTCAAACACCACGGACTGCTTGCTCTCGAACACCTGGTCGGTGACCTCCATCTCGGTGATGCCGAACTTCTTGGCGATGTCTGCGCCGATGGTGGTGCGGGTGTCATGGAAGGAGGGCAGGCAGTGCATGAAGATAGCGCCGGGGGCGGCCATGGACATGACCTTCTCGTTGACCTGATAAGGGGTCAGCAGGCGGATGCGCTCGGACCACACGCTGTCCGGCTCACCCATGGAGACCCAGATATCGGTGTAGATCACGTCGGCGTCGGTTGCGCCCTGGGTCACATCCTCGGTGAGGGTCACGCTGCCGCCGGTCTCCCGGGCGATGTCCCGGGCCTTTTCCACCAGCCACTCCTCGGGGAACAGCTCCTTGGGAGCGCAGGCGGTGAAGTGCATGCCCATCTTGGCGCAGGCCACCATCAGGGAGTTGCCCATGTTGTTGCGGGCATCGCCGAAATAGGTGAAGCGCACGCCCTTCAGCCGGCCCAGCTTCTCCTCGATGGTCAGCAGGTCCGCCAGCATCTGGGTGGGGTGGAACTGGTCGGTGAGGCCGTTCCACACGGGCACGCCTGCATGGTCGGACAGCTCCTGCACCAGATCCTGGCTGAAGCCGCGGTACTCGATGCCGTCATACATCCGGCCCAGCACCCGGGCGGTATCGGCAATGGATTCCTTTTTGCCCATCTGGCTGCTGCCGGGCTCCAGATACGTCACACCCATGCCCAGGTCCATACCGGCCACCTCGAAGGAGCAGCGGGTGCGGGTGGAGGTCTTTTCAAACAGCAGCACGATGTTCTTCCCCTCCAGCCAGCGGTGGGGCACACCGGCGCGCTTCATATCCTTGAAATTTTTGGACAGGTCCAGCAGATAACGGATCTCCGCCGGGGTATAGTCCAGCAGCTTCAGAAAGCTTCTTCCTCTGATATTCACAGCCATGATGATGTTCTCCCTTTCTATTGATAAATATTGATGGATATTCTCTCAGATCTCGTCCCGCCACAGGGGCATACTCATGCACCGGGGACCGCCCCGGCCCCGGGACAGCTCGGCGCTGGGCATTTTCAGCACCCGGATGCCGCTGTCCTCCAGGATCTGGTTGGTGACATAGTTCCGGTCGTACACCACCACCACGCCGGGGGCGATGCACAGGGTGTTGGACCCGTCGTTCCACTGCTCCCGCTCGGCGGCGATCTGGCTGCTGCCGCCGCAGCGGATCAGCTGCACCCGGTCCAGGCCCAGATAGCCCGCCAGCACCTGCTCCAGGGGTCCGCTGACCTCCCGGGTGGTGAGCTTGCCCTGTCCCCGGCCCGTCAGCTCGAAGATCCGCAGGGTGCCCAGGATCCCCGGATGCACCGTGAATTTGTCCACGTCCACCTGGGTGAACACGGTATCCAGATGCATGAACGCCCGGGTGCTGGGGATTTCAAAAGCCAGCACCGTGTCGATCTCGGAGCTCTCGTCGGCGAAGATGGCCGATGCCAGCTGCTCGATGGCCTCCGGCTGGGTCCGCTGGGAGATACCCACTCCCAGCACCCGGCGGCTCAGGTTCAGGATGTCCCCGCCCTCGATCCAGAAATACTGGTCCGGCGTATAGTACAGAGGCACCTGCCCGGCGTAGTCCGGATGATGCCGCAGCACATAGTCGCCGTACAGGGTCTCCCGGTTGCGGGTGTCCGTGAACATATGGTTCAGGCTCACGCCCCGGCCGATGCAGGCGAAGGGGTCCCGGGTGAAATACAGGTTGGGGATCGGCGGCATCAGGAACCGGGCCCCGGTGTGCACCAGGCTGGACAGCCTCCCCTGCTCGTTGGGGAACACATCCTGATACGACACGCCCTCCATGGTTTTCAGCACCAGCTCCAGGGGGTCCTGGATATCCAGCAGATACCGCTTCAGGTCGCCCCGGTATCCCATGGCGGTGCTGCCGGCCCGGCGGATGGTCTCCTCCACAAACCGGCGGCGCAGCTCCTCGTCTCCTGCCAGCACCTGGGCCGTCAGGTCCTCCAGATAGACCACCTCCGCCCCGTTGTCCCGCAGGATCTGGGCAAAGCAGTCGTGCTCCCGCTGAGCGCCGTACAGATAGGGAATATCGTCAAACAGCAGCTGGCCCATGGTATTGGGGCTCAGATGCTCCAGCTCCCGGCCCGGCCGCTGCAGAAGCACCCGCTTCAAAGGGCCGATCTCGCTTTTAACGCAAATGGGCATGGAATTTCCTCCTCTCCAGTTCCCCCCCATTTTACCAGATTTCCGGTCCGATTTCTCACCCTGACGCGGCCCGATTTTTGTATTTTAACCGATGTTTTGTCCCGGTACTTTGACACTTTATTGTAATAATACTCGCTTCCCACCGGGTTACTCTGTAAATTCATGCGTTTTTTGCCCGGCCGTCCAGGTAAAACAGGCCGTTTTTGTACAAGATTTTCTGCGCAAAATGTCCCATTCCCCCCTTGGCAGCGCCGCCCGTATGTGGTAAAATAACCCCCATAAGGAGGGGATATTCATGAAACAGACCATCGCCCTGCAAACCCCCGGGCGGTCCGACCTGGACCAAAGCAGCCTGTTCTCTTTTGACCAATTCACCGCCGCCCGGCCCACGGCCCCGGTGATCCACCGGGACGCCCGGTTTCTCCTGGTCCGCAGCGGCAGCGGCGTTATCCGGCTCCAGGGCCGGGAGTATCCCCTGTCCGCCGGAAGCCTGGCGGCCATCCTGCCCTGGCAGATCAGCGAGACCGTCCGGGTGGACGAGCCGTTGGCCTGCAGCGTCATCGCCTATCACTACGACACCGTGGCCCGGGCCGCCCATCTGTTCCGGGGGGAGGACGGCCAGCCCATGCCCATGGCCCGGCTGATGGAGACGGTGCCGGTGCTGGAGCTGTCTCCCCGGCAGCGGGCGGAGGCCGGACGCATTGCTGACGGTCTGTCCCGGGAGCTGGGTCTTGCGTCCCTTCAGGAGGAGGGACAGCTGTTTTCCAGTCTCAATGCCGTGAGCCTGCTGGTGCAGCTGACGGTGCTGTTCGCCCGGCAGGCCCTGGCGGCGGACCGCCCCGCTGATGCCCAGGGGCCCGACCACCGGGAGCTGCTGCGGTATATGTACCTCCACTGCGGCCAGAAGCTGACGCTCCAGCAGCTGGCGGATGTGTTCGGGTGCAGCCGGTCCACTGTCAGCGCCCGGATCACCGCCATGACGGGGCTGTCCTTTTTCGACCTGCTCAACGAAATGCGCATCGGCAAAACCGCCGACTATCTGCTGTATACGGACCTGACCCTGAAGGAGCTGGCGGAAATTCTGGGCTATGTGGACGAGTCCCACATCTCCAAGGTGTTTGCCGCCCGGCTGGGCACCCGCATCGGCCAGTACCGGGCCACCTATCAGAAGGTGCAGAACATCTGCCAGATCGAGGAGAGCCGCCTGAGGTACAGCCTGGTGCAGCACATCTGCCGTCACTACCGGGAGGACCTCAGCGCCGCCGGGGTAGCCCGGGCCTTCGGCATTTCCGTCCAGCAGCTCAACCGCACCCTGCTGTGCCAGGTGGAGCTGAATTTTGAGGATTTCCTGGCCCTGATCCGGGTGAACCGGGCCTGTAAGCTGCTGACCACCACCCGCATGACGGTGCTGGACATTGCCCTGGAGGTGGGCTACCGCAACGCCAAGACCCTGAACCGGAATTTCCTGAAATACCGCCTCATGACCCCCAGCGCCTACCGCGCCGCCAACTCCGGCCAGTAAATTCTCCTCTCCCCTGCTGCAAAAAACCCGCTGCCGTTCTCCCGGCAGCGGGTTTTTATGCGGCCCGCCGGGGACGTCGGCCCCTACAGGCGCTCTATCGGCGATTCTCTGCCGCGATAATCACCGTTTCCTTCCCCCTTGCAAATCCCCGGAAAATAGGGTATACTGACCCTGGAAAATATATAAAAGGAGCGTGCATTATGGCCGTTTTGAATCATCTGGAGCCCCAGCGTGTTTTTCGTTTCTTCGAGGAGCTGTGCGCCATCCCCCACGGTTCCGGCAACACCAAGGCCGTCAGCGACTGGCTGGTGGATTTTGCCAAGGCCCGGGGCCTGCGGTATGTCCAGGACCAGCTGAACAACGTGGTGATCTTCCGGGACGCCACCCCCGGCTATGAGTCGGCGGAGCCTGTGATCCTCCAGGGTCACATGGACATGGTCTGCGAAAAGGAGCCCGGCTGCACCAAGGACATGGCCGCCGAGGGCCTGGACCTGGTGCTGGAGGGGGACACCGTTTCCGCCAGGGGCACCACCCTGGGCGGCGACGACGGCATTGCCGTGGCCATGGCCATGGCCATTCTGGACGATGATTCCCTGTCCCACCCGGCCATCGAGGCCATCTTCACCGTGGACGAGGAAACCGGTATGTACGGCGCCGAGGGCCTGGACGTGTCCGTTCTCAAGGGCCGCCGGATGCTGAACATGGACTCCGAGGACGAGGGCATTTTCACCGTCAGCTGCGCCGGCGGTGCCCGGGCCGACTGCTGCCTGCCCGTGACCCGCAGTGCCTTCAGCGCCCCGGTGCTGGAGATCTCCGTCACCGGCCTGGTGGGCGGTCACTCCGGCGCGGAGATCGACAAGGGCCGGGCCAACAGCAGTATGCTGCTGGGCCGGGTGCTGTGCGCCCTGGAGGAAAAGACTGACCTGCGGGTCATCTCCGTCTGCGGCGGTCTCAAGGACAACGCCATCCCCACCGGGTCTGTTGCCCTGGTGGCCGCCGGCGCTGCCGCCGCCCAGGCCGTCTGCGCCGAAATGGACGCCGCCTTCAAAAAGGAATACCGGGTCAACGACCCGGCCATCACCGTCTCCGTCCGCCCGGCGGAAACCGACCTGCTGCCCCTGGACGAAAGCTCCAGCCGCAGCGTGGTGTGCATGCTCACCTGCCTGCCCAACGGCATCCAGGCCATGAGCGCCGACATGCCCGGCCTGGTGCAGACCTCCCTGAACCTGGGCATCCTCACCACCGGGGACGACGCCGTTCACGCCTCCTTCAGCGTCCGCAGCAGCGTGGCCACCCAGAAGCAGATGCTCATCCAGCGCCTTCGCTCCCTGATGGAGCGGCTGGGCGGCTCTGTCAGCACCCACGGCGAATACCCCGGCTGGGAGTATATGCCCCAGTCCCCCCTGCGGGACCTGATGGTCCAGGTGTTCACCGACCAGTACGGCTACGCCCCCAAGGTGGAGGCCATCCACGCCGGTCTGGAGTGCGGTCTGTTCTCCGCCAAGCTGCCGGGTCTGGACTGCGTGTCCTTCGGCCCCGATCTGAAGGAAATTCACACCTTCCGGGAGTCCATGTCCGTGGCCTCCGTGCAGCGGGTGTACGCCATGGTAGTGGAGACCCTCAAGCGTATGCATTGACCCGGTGTGTCCCTGCCCTGTCCCGGGTCAGAACCCGGGACATCCCAGGGTGTATCGGGACAAAATTCGCGATAAATGAGGTAAGTTCATGTTTTATATCTGGTGGCCCGCGTATATTGTCCCGGGCCTGATGGTGCTGGCAGGCTTTGCGGGGCAGCTGCTGCCGGGCCGGAAATACCGCAGTCCCCAGGGCCCCCTGGCTCCCGAGCGGCAGAAATTCGCTGACGGCCTGTTTCTGAAGCTGCTGCGGCAGTTCGGCCTGGTCTTTGCGGCCCTGTCGTTTATGATTATGCGTTCTGTGCGGCTGATAGCAAGCACTGGGCAGCAGATTCTGCTGTATATCGCCGTAATTCTGCAAATTATCGGGGCGGTAGCCCTGATATTGCCGGTGGAGCGCAATCTAAAAGCGTATTTTGACGACCAGGAGGATGAAACATGAGCATCACCGAGCTGGCCCCGGCCAAGCTGAACCTGACCCTGGACGTAGGGGCCCGCCGCCCGGACGGGTACCATGAGATCACCTCCGTCATGCAGAGCGCCGCTCTATATGACGTTGTAACGCTGGAAACCGTCGAAACAGACGATATTGTGGTGGAATGCCCCGGCACCGACCTGCCCACCGGGCCGGACAACCTGGCCTGGAAGGCGGCGGACGTCTTTTTTCAGGAGACAAATATCCCCCGTACAGGGATTTTTATCCGATTGGAGAAGAAAATCCCCTCCCAGGCCGGTCTTGGAGGCGGCAGCAGCGACGCCGCCGCCGTATTGCGGGGCATGAGGCGTTTATTCGGCGCAAATGTGTCCGATGAAGCGTTAGAAACCATGGCCGCCCGGGTGGGCAGCGACGTTCCCTACTGTGTCCGGGGCGGAACCGCCCTGGCCCGGGGCCGGGGCGAACGGCTTACCGCTCTTTCGCCGCTTCCTATGTGCTGGTTCCTTATTGTGAGGCCCCCGGTGGCCCACTCCACCGCCGTGATGTTCCGGAAGCTGGACGAGATCGCCATTGCAAACCGCCCGAATTTCGATGCCATGGCCAAAGCGCTGGAAATTGGCGACCTGGCGCATATTTGCCGTCTGGTGGGGAACGTTTTTGAGCAGGCCCTGCCGGAGGACAGTGAGGTTTTCACCATTCGCCGCCAGCTTTCCCGTCTGGGAGCCGACGCCGCGTGCATGACCGGCTCCGGTTCCGCCGTGATGGGGCTGTTCCGCCGGGAGGAAACCGCCCGGCTGGCCGCCCGGGAGCTGGAAAAATCCTATCCCCTGACTTTTTTGGCCCCCCGGCTGTGAAACCGGTATAAAATACGAAAACGCCGTCCATACTGTAGGAAATTCCTGCATAGGACGGTGTTTTTGTATGAAAAAATCACATTTCCGATACTGGGAGCTGGCGCTGCTGCTGGCCCTGGCCGTGACCATTCTGTGGGGGGCGGCTTCCCTGGGGCAGCAGGAGGAGCTGGGCCGGAAGGTCATCCGCCTCCACGTCATCGCCAACTCCGACTCCCCGGAGGATCAGGCCCTGAAGCTGCGGGTCCGGGACCGGGTGCTGGCCCGGGCCCAGGAAATTCTGGAGCAGTCGGCGGACATGGAGCAGGCGGAGCAGGCCCTGACCGCCGCCCTGCCGGAGCTGACCCGGGAGGCCCGGGAGACCCTGGCGGCAGAGGGCTGCGCCCAGCCGGTCCAGGCCCGGCTGGAGCCGGCGGAGTTCCCCACCAAGGACTATGACGGCTTCTCCCTGCCCGCCGGGAAATACCTGGCCCTGCGGGTGATCATCGGCCAGGGAGCGGGGCAGAACTGGTGGTGCGTGGTGTTTCCGCCTCTGTGCACCGCCGCCGCTTGCCAGTGGCAGGACGCCGGGCAGGCCGCCGGGTTGGAGGAGGATGACCTGTCCCTGATGGCGGAGGAGGACGCCGGGTACGAGCTCCGGTTCCGGTCGGTGGAGCTGTGGGAAATGCTGCGCCAGTGGCTGGGGAAATAAGAGGGCGGATACATCTGGTCTTAGGGGCGGGGCAGAGCCCACGCCCCTGCACAGCAGCCATCGGCGAAGGGCCAGCAATGCTCCGACGCCCGGCAGGAGGAAGTCTGCCGGGCGTCGGAGCAAAGTGTATGTGTGGAGGGTAATTGTGTGGTAAGAGGGGGCTTATTCGCCGCAGAGCTTCTTCAGACGGGCCAGGCGGCGGTCGGTGAACTCCTGCAGCTCCTCGATATCCTGCTCCGTCAGGTGACGGAACTTCTTGAAGCGGGTGACAAACTCCTTGACGGGCTTGGGGTTCTTCACGTCCACGGACATCTTGAACACGCCGTTTTCCACCTCGTACAGGGGGGCGAAGTTGGTCTCCACCGCCAGGCGGGCCACCTCGATGCTCTCATCGGACTTGCAGCCCCAGCCGGTGACGCAGGGGTTGTACACATGCAGGTACACCAGGCCGTTGTCCACGGCCATGGCCTTCTCCAGCTTGCGGACCATATCGGGGATATAGGCGGGGCTCATGGTGGCCATATAGGGCACATCGTGCATGGCCATGATCATGGGGAAGTCCTTCTTGTTCTGCTTCTTGCCGCCGTGGCCGTTGATAACGGGGGTGGTGGAGGTCCAGGCACCCTTGGTGGTGGAGCCGCTGCGCTGATAACCGGTGTTCATGTAGCCCTCGTTATCATAGCAGATATAGATGATCTTGTCGCCGCGCTCCGCCGCGCCGGACAGGCACTGCATACCGGCGTCCACGGAGGCGCCGTCGCCGGCGAAGGCCACCACATTGACCTTGCGGCCGATGCGCTCATAGTGCATCTTGATACCGGCCAGCATGGAGGCCACGTTGTCCAGCAGGGGGAAGAACACGGGGGTCTTGGCGCCGGACTCCTTGTCCCAGCCCACGACGCCCACGCCGCCCATGCATCCGGGAGGCACGGCGAAGATGGTGTTGGGGCCCAGCACCTTCATGCAGGTGCGCAGAGTCAGCTCCACGTTGCAGCCCACGCAGGCGGATACGCCCGGGGAGATCTGGTCCTCATAGGTTGCCAGCTTTTCAATAACATTCATGACAGTTCCTCCTTACAGACCCATGACCTCGCGGTTGAGCCAGACCGTGTCGTGCTTGCCGGTCTTGCCGTCCTGAGCGATGATCTTGTCGATGGCATAGTCGATATGGGTGGCGGTGATGTCCTCGCCGCCGAGACCGGCGATAAAGGGAACGTTGGGGACGAAGGATGCAGCCCGGTTCATGGAGGCGCAGATCTCCTCATAGATGATGCCGGTGTTCCAGCCGAAGGACACGTTGCGGTCCACCACGCCGAAGGCCCGCTTGCCGGAGAGCACCTTGGCCACCCGGTCGCAGGGGAAGGGACGAACCATACGCATCTTCAGCAGGCCCACCTTCTTGCCGTCGGCCCGGGCCTTGTCCACCCGGTCCTTGGCAACGCCGGTCATGGAGCCCATGGTGACGATGACGTAATCCGCGTCGTCGCAGCGGTACTCCTCCACGGCGCCGCCGTAGCTGCGGCCGAACTTCTCGCCGTACACCTTGTCCAGCTCCTCCAGGAGCTTCAGGGCGTTCTGCTGGCCCATCATGTGCTTGAGGCGGTACTCGGTCAGCAGGTTGCCGTTGGTCAGGGGGTCAACGGCCATGGGACGCCGGGGATCCAGGATGATGTGCTCGGGCACATACTTGGGCAGGAACTCGTCCACCTGCTCCTGGGTGGGAATCTCCACCCGCTCGGACATGTGGGACAGGTAGAAGCCGTCGAAGCAGACGTTGATGGGCAGCAGGACGTTCTTGTCCTCTGCAATGCGGTAGGCCATGATCATGGTGTCCAGAATCTCCTGGTTGTCCTCCACATAGATCTGCAGCCAGCCGGCGTCACGGACGGTCAGGGAGTCCTGGGGACCGCCCCACAGGGTCTGGGGAGAGATCATCTCGCGGTTGGCCACGGCCATGACCACCGGCAGACGCAGGGTGGAGGCCCGGAAATAGGGCTCATACATCAGGGACAGGCCCTGGGAGGCGCTGGCGGTGAACACGCGGGAGCCGGCCAGGGACGCGCCAGTGACAACGCTCATGGCGGACAGCTCGCTCTCCACCTCGCTGACGCTGCTGTCCAGCTTGCCGCCGGTGACGAAGTCGGCCAGATACTCCACGATGGGAGTCTGGGGGGTGATGGGATAGGCGGCGATGATATCGGGACGGCACAGTGCCGCGCCGATGGCGGCAGCCATATTGCCGTTGATGACCTGAATGTCAGCCATTAGTTCTCCTCCTTTACCGGCTGCATGGTGATGGCGCCCTTCTTGCACTCGTGGGCACAGATACCGCAGCCCTTGCAGTAATCGTAGCAGATCTCGAACGAACCGTCCTCGTGGCGGCGGATGGAGTTAACGGGACAGTACATCAGGCACATGCCGCACTTGACGCACTTGTCGGTGTCCATCACGGGCTTGCGGGTCCGCCATTTACCGGTCTGGATAATGTGCAGGCCCTCCGGTCCGATGGGGACGATGTAATCACTGATAAATTTCATGGTGTTCCTCCCCTTATTCAAACGTGTACAGCTTCACTTCGTTATAGCCGCGGCGGAAGGTCTCCACGTTCTTCTCGCCGAAGAAGCGGCAGATGACCTTTTCCAGCTCGTCCTTGTCCACCCAGCCGGTGGCACGGACGAAGGCGCCCAGCATGATGGTGTTGGTGATAGGACGGCCCAGCATCTCCAGGGCGATGGAGGTGGCGTCCAGCCAGGCCACGGTCTTGACGTTGGGATTTTTCACCAGGTCCGCGCCGTTTTCGGCCTTGGTGTTGACGATGAAATAGGAGTTCTCCGTCAGGCCGTCGAACACCGGGGCGGAGATCAGCAGGCTGGGATCCAGCACCAGGGTGCAGTTGGGATGATAGACCTGGTTCTTGGGACGGATCTTCTCATCACCCAGGCGCACATAGGACGTGACCGGCGCGCCCTGGCGCTCGAAGCCGAAAAACGGGATGGAATTGCCGTATTTTCCACTGGCTACCGCAGCGTGGACCAGCATTTCGCCGGCCTTCACCGTGCCCAGACCGCCGATGCCGTGGAGTCTGATTTCTTTCATATCGCTACGCTCCTTCATATTCCGCATGTGCGGCGTTTTACTTTTTCATGACCACCATGGCGTCCACGGCGGTGGCCGGACGGCCGTCGCCATAGAGCATCAGGGGATTGATGTCCACCTCGGTGATCTCCGGGTGCTCCTCCACCAGGCGGGACAGGCACATCAGGGCCTCCACGATCTCCTCCCGGCGGTACTGCTGGCCCCGCAGGCCCTGGCAGGCCTTGGCCAGCGGCGTTTCATCGATCATATCCTCGGCATCCTGGCGGGTGATAGGCAGCACACGCAGGGACACCGCGTGCAGCAGCTCCACCAGCACGCCGCCCAGGCCCGCCATGATCACATGGCCGAACTGGGGATCCGTGCTGACGCCCAGCAGGACCTCGAAGCCCTTGGGCAGCATCTGCTCGGCCAGAACGCCCTGGACCCGGGCCCCGGGAGCATTTTGGGCGGCGTTGGCCATGATGGTGTCGTAGGCGGCCTGCATGCCGTCCACGTCCGTGACGTTCAGCACCACGCAGCCCACGTCGGTTTTGTGGAGAATGTCGTCGGACAGGACCTTCATGGCCACGGGGAAGCCCAGCTGACGGGAGGCGGCCTCGAAGGCGGCCCGGTCGGGCTTGTCCAGCAGCACGGAGGCCACCATCCGCACGCCGCAGGAGGACAGAAGGCTGCTGCTGTCGCGCTCGTTCAGAGCGACGGTATTCTTTTCAGACATGGCTCAGTCCTCCTTCTGCCGCCGGCGAAAGGCGGCGTAATTGCACATATTCTTCGCTGCCAGGACGGCCTTGTCCGGGGCGTCGAAGGTACACAGGCCCGCCTGCTCCATGATGCGCCGGGCCGGAGAGGTATAAGCGCCGGCCATGACGCAGTAGAACACAGGCTTTTCCTGGGCCTGGGGGGTGGTTTCGGTCATCTTCACCAGCTCACGGGCCAGCTCCTCCTGGGGCAGGAAGGTGGGCACCACCGTGATGAACACCACGGCGTCCACGTTTTCGTCCTGCAGGACGATCTGGAGGCCGTCCACATGGTTGCGCACGGAGGCGGAGGCGGTGATATCCGCGTAGCCCTCCGGGTGGCAGATGTTGGCCATAGGCTGCTGGGTGGCGGCCAGGCGGGCCTTGGTATCGTCGGACACCAGGGGCATCTTCAGCTGGGGCCACCGGGCGATGGCGTCGGTGCAGTAGATACCGGGGCCGCCGGCCTGGGAATACAGGAACAGATTGCCGCCGCCGGGCAGGGGCAGACGGTCGAAGGCCTGGAGGGTGTCGATGAGCTCGTCGATGGTGTCCACCCGGACCACGCCGGTCTGCTTGAACATGGCGTCGTACACGGCGTCGGACCCGGCCATGGAGCCGGTGTGGGAATTGGCGGCTGCGCCGCCCAGGGCGCTGCGGCCCACCTTCAGCACCACGATGGGCTTTTTGCGGCTGACCCGCTTCAGGGTCTCGGCCAGCTCACGGCCGTTGCCGCAGCCCTCCATATAGATGCCGATGACCCGGGTGGAGTCGTCGGTCTCGAAATAGTTCAGCAGGTCCACAAAGTCCACATCGGCCATGTTGCCGATGGAGATGAACTTGTTGTACAGCACCGGCTCCACCCGTCCGGCGCCCTCCATCAGGATGGTGCTGGCCAGAGCGCCGCTCTGGGAGATGAAGGTGATGCCGCTGGGCTGGCCGAAGGACGAGAAGGGCACGCCGGTGTCCACGAAGGTGGTATCCACCAGGCTGCGGTTGTCGATGACGCCGATGCAGTTGGGGCCCACCACCCGGATGCCGTATTTCTCCGCCGTGCGCATCAGGCGGGCCTGGCGGTCGATGCCCTCGGGGGTCTTGGTCTCGGCGTAGTCCGCCGCGGCGCAGACGATGAACTTTACATCGCCCTTTTCCTCCATGCGGCGGTCCAGATCGTCCATGACGCTGTAGATCATCCGGGAGGGCATGATCAGGACCACCAGGTCCACATGGCCCTCCACCTCCGCCAGGGAGGGGGAGCAGGGATAGCCCAGGATCTCCGTTTCCTTGGGATTCACCGGATACACCTTTCCGGGGTAGCCCTTTTCCCGCATGTTGCGGATCGCCACAAAGCCGGCCTTCCCCGGGTTGGAGGAAGCGCCCACCACGGCGATGCCGTCAGGCTGGAATAATTGCTTCATGCTTGTTCTCACCTCAAAATTCAGGATTCCTGCATGGGGTCAGGAGAGGCCCCACTGACCGCCGTCCAGAATGCCCACCACGGCCATGTCCACCGGGGCCTCCGCACACTTGCAGGCGTAGCGTGCGTTGCTGCCCCGGGTCACCAGAACGAAGTTGCCCTCGCCGCAGCCGATGGTGTCCGCTGCGGCAAACACCGGGCCGTCTGCCTCCAGGCTGCCCCGGTCGTTCAGAGCCGCCGCCTGGACCAGCACGATGCTGTGGCCCACCAGCTTCTCGTTTTTCACGGTGGAAATGATCTTTCCGATCACCTTGCATACATACATGACTCAGTTCCTCCTCGTTTTGTCCATATGCAGGCAAAGCATTCCGTTTATCTGCTTATAGCCTGACATATTTTCGGGGAAATGTCTGTCATTTCCATTACATTTTTGCGCTTTTGTTCCGCCGGGGGGTCAGTGCTCCAGCACCTGGCCCCGCTGGAGGTCGTCGGTAAGCTGGCCGTTCCAGGCGGCGATATGGCCGCCCTTGATGGTGGCCACCGGCCAGCCCCGCAGGGTGCGGCCCTGGAACAGGGAGAAGTCCGAACGGCTCAGCAGCTGGCGGGGGTCCACGGTGCGGGCGGCCCGCAGGTCCACCAGCACCAGGTCCGCGTCGCTGCCGGGAAGAATGGTCCCCTTCCGGGGATATACGCCGAAGATCCTGGCGGGGTTCATGGTCATCAGGGGCACCAGCTTCTCAATGGGCAGCTCCTGGCGATAAATGCCCTCGTCCAGGACGCTGACCAGGTGGGTACCCAGGGTGGGATATCCGGCTCCGGCCTCCCGCATGCCAGAGGACACCTGCTTTTCACCGGCGGTGAGCACGGTGTTGTCGGTGCCGATGGTGTCGATGAGGCCGCTGCGGATGCCGTCCCAGAGGGCCTTGCGGCTCTCCGGCTCACGGATGGGCGGCAGCATCTTGCCGTAGGCCCCGATGGGGCTGTCGGTATCCAGACAGAGATAGGGGGAGGTGGTCTCCACATAGAGGTTGGGGTGCTTGTCGGCGGCCAGGGCCTCCATGGCCTCCCGGGTGGAGCTGTGGACCACATAGGTGCGCACGCCCATTTCCCGGGCAAAGTACGCCGCCCGGCGGACGGCCTCGCCTTCGGCCAGGTTGGGGTGGGTGCGGTTCCAGTCGGCCAGGGTGTCCAGCGGCTGGGACTGCATATCCTCCGTGGCATAGTCGCAGATGGAGGTGTTTTCGCAGTGGATGCTGAGGATGGGGTGGGCCGTGGGAGGCAGCTGCTTCATGCGCTGCATCAGCCGGATGATGAAGCCGTCCTCCTGGTGGGGGTACAGGCCCGGCACGCCGCACATGTACACCTTGAAGGAGTTCATGCCCTGGCGGGAATACAGGGGCAGCTCGTCGATCTGCTGCTGCTCCCGCAGGGAGAAGTGGGGGATCATGTCCACCCGGGACAGCTGGGACACCTCCCGGCGCAGGCGGTCGATCACCGGCAGATAGCTGCCGGGCTGATTGAAGTAGGTGCCGATGGTGGTGACGCCCCCCAGGATGGCGGAGCGGGTCTCGCTCTCCAACTCCTGGCCGAAGGGCACCGCCAGGCCCAGGTGGGTGTGGGGGTCGATGATCCCCGGCAGCACATACAGGCCGGAGGCGTCGATGACCCGGCGGCCCCGGGGCACCTCCGCCGTCAGGGCGGCGATCTTCCCGCCCCGGACGCACACATTCAGCGGCAGGCAGCCCATCTCCGGCAGCACGCAGGTGCCGCCCAGGATGACCAGGTCATACTCCTCCCCGCCTCCTCCGGCGGCCTGGGGCCGCAGGGGCGCGGCGGGAGCGGGCCGGGATACGGAGGCCGGCTGCGGCGCAGCCGGGGCGGGCCGGGGTGCCGGCTGCGGGGCGGCAGCCGTCCGGGCGGCCGCCTGGGCGGCGTCCACCAGCTTCACGCCCCGGCGCTGGGCCAGCTCCCGGGCCAGGTCCGTCAGCCGGTCCTCGGGTCCCATCACCAGCTCCGTCTCCCCCCGGCGCACCAGGGCGAGAACGTCGTCGGAGGTGAGGATCCGTTTCATTTCCCGGCCTCCAGCTCGCTTCTGAGCTTGCCCACCTCACCGGCCACGGCGCTGCTGAGCAGCGCCAGCTCGGAGTTGATGATGCACATATCAAAGCCCTTGGCGTACCAATTGCGGGCGGCGTCGAAGTTGCCGGCGAAGATGCCCAGGCGCTTGCCGGCCCTGGCGGTCTTTTCCCGCAGCAGCATGATGGTATCCGTCAGGCGGGGGTTGCTGAACTGGGCGAAAATACCCATGTCCATGGACAGGTCGCCGGGGCCGATGAAGAACATGTCGATGAAGTCGCTCTGGACGATCTCGTCGATGTGCTCCACGGCCTGGACGGTTTCCAGCTGCACCACGATGTTGGTGGTGCGGTTGATGTCCTGGTCCGTGGCCAGCTGGATGATGCTGTCGCCATAGTCCCACAGGCGGGAGGGGCCGCTGCCCCGGTGGCCGATGGGAGGATACTGGCTGTAGTCCTTCAGGCGGCGGATGTCGTCCATGGTGCGGATCTGGGGGATCAGCAGGGCGTCCGCTCCGATATCCAGGGCGCCGGCCACGTTCTCATAGGACAGGGTGGGAATGCGCACCATGCCATAGGTGGGGGTGGCCTTCAGGCTCTGGAGCATCTTCTGGACGGTTTCCAGGTGCATGGCGTTGTGCTCGGCGTCGATGCAGACAAAGTCGAAGCCGAAGTGGCCCACAAACTCCGTCATCACGGGATGGGGCGTGCCGATGAAGGTGCCCATCAGCTTCTTGTCGGAGCAGATCAGGTCACGGAAGGCGGGCTTGTTCAGGCCGGGGGCCGTCAGCTTCTGGGCGGTGACGGGGCCGCCGGAGGGGGCGGCAAAGGCGGAGGAGCCATAGCCTCCGCCCACGGCGCTGCCGCCGCCGGAGGGGGCGGCTGCGGGTCGGGATGCAGCGGGGCGGGACGCCGGCTGGGCCGCCGGGGCGGCGCCGGTTACGATCTCCATGCCCAGGGTCTGCAGGGTCTCCCGGGCCAGATCGGTGAGGATGGGCATGGAGTCCAGACGGATGGTCTGCACCCCCTGCTGGTGATAGGCCAGCACATCCTCGCGGGTGAAAAAGTTCTGCATGATCTTGCCTCCCGCGCTTTATCAATACAGGGCCGAAAGGGCCTCGTCGGGACGGGCGATGACGTTGGTGCTGACCACCTTGCCGATGCGCTCCACCTCGGCCTCGGCGGCGTCGATGGCGGCACGGACGGCGCCGATCTCGCCCTTGATGATCACGGCGATCATGGCCTTGCCGGTGTTTTCACGGCCCACCACTTCCACGTTGGCGGCCTTCAGGGCGGCGTCAGCCGCCGCAATGGCGGGCACCAGGCCCACGACTTCGATATATCCGTAAGAGTCCATTTGTGCTCCTCCTTATTCCTTGTCGTCCGAAAGCTTCAGGCCCACCACCTTGGCCGCACCCTCGGCGGGGCGGGCGATGACGTGGGCGCAGTGCAGCTGGCCCGCCTGCTTGGCGGCGGCCGCTCCGGCGTCCACCGCCGTGCGGATGGCGCCGATCTCGCCGGTGACGGCCACGGTGACATAGCCGCCGCCGATGACCTCGCAGCCGGCCAGGGTCACGTCGGCAGCCTTGACCATGGCATCCGCCGCCGCAACGGCGGGAATATAGCCGACAACTTCAATAAATCCCCAAGAACGCATTTTTCTTTACCTCCTCAGCATTGCAGCATTTCCACCAGCTCCGGCGTGGGGCGGGCGATGGTGTAGCAGCCCATCAGGGCGTCCATCCGGTTGGCAGCCGCCGCACCGGAATCCACCGCCGTGCGCACCGCGCCCACCTCACCGCGAACGATGATGGTGACCATGGCGGCGCCGATCCAGACCTTTTTGACGATCTCCACATTGGCGGCCTTGACCATGGCGTCGGCCACGGCAAAGGCGGGCACATAGCCCTGGGTCTCCACAAATCCCAAAGATTGCATAGCTGTCTCCTCTCGTTTTCTGTGCGCCTTGGCGCAAATTTTTATGGCTGCCGTCCCTCTCCGCAGGTGCTGGCGTGCCGGAGAGGGGCCGGGCCCCCCTCCGGCAGCGTGTGGAGAGAAAACGGGAGATGGCGTATGTTAGCGGTTGGCCATGATCTCGCGCATGGCCTTGCAGACGAAGCGATCCTCCTCGGGGGTGCCGATGGAGATGCGGTTGGCCTTGAAGTTGCCGCGGATGATGATGCCGTAGTCCAGCAGGCGGTCGGCAAACCACTTCACGTCCACACCGGGATCGAAGTAGATAAAGTTGGTGTGGGAGGGCCAGACCCGGAAGCCCAGCTCCTTCATGCAGGAGACCAGGATCTCGCGGCCCTCCTGGTTGCCCTTCTTGGTCATCTCCTGGAACTCCACGTCGTCCAGGGCGGCCTCGGCGGCGTGCAGGCCCATGCGGCTGCAGCAGAAGCCGGTGGAATCCCGCTGCAGATACTCGATGATCTCGCGGTTGGCCATCAGATAACCCATACGGGCGCCGGCCATGCCGTACAGTTTGGAGAAGGTGCGCACCACGATGAGGTTTTCGTCATCGGCGATGGCGTCCACCATGGTCCGGTAGTTGGGGTCCTCCACGAAGTCGATATAGGCCTCGTCCACCACCAGCAGGACGTGCTCAGGCAGCTTCTTCTGGAAGGTGTGGAGCTCGTCGGAGTCGATGAGGGTGGCGGTGGGGTTGTTGGGGTTGCAGAGGAAGATGGCCTTGGTCTTGTCGGTGATGGCGGCCAGGACCTTGTTGAAGTCAGGGGTCAGGGTGTCCTCCTCCAGGGGGACCTCCACCAGCTTGCCCCGGCAGCGCTTGACGTAGTTATAATAGCTGGGATAGGTGGGGGGCGTCAGGATGATCTCGTCGCCGGGCTGGATGAACACCTCGGCGATGAAGCCCAGGCCCGCGGTAGCGCCCTCAGTGACCATGACCTCATCCACGGACAGGCCGTGCTTCTCCGCCAGCTTCTTGCGCAGGTCCTGGGCCCGGACATCGGGATAGCGGTTGGCCAGAGGAGCCTGCTGGCAAATGGCCTCGGCGGCCTTGGGGGAGGTGCCGAAGGGGTTTTCGTTGGTGGCCAGCTGCAGCAGCTTGGTCACGCCGGGCCGCATGCTCTTGGACTGCTCGTCCGCACCCACCACATAGGGAGGGGCTTCCTTCACAAATTCACTGACCAGATTCTTAACAGACATTTTCTTTTCCTCCATAAAGTCATTGGTTGTCCCGTGGGGACCCGTTATCCGTAGTCTAACAGAAAGGGCCCGGCGGGCCTGTAAACGCCGTTACAAACCGGCGAATTTAATCCGAACAGCTCACGCCGGAGTCGTTGATCCGCTGGCGCAGGGCGTCCATCTGGACCACATAGTAAAGCCCCGATTTCTTCATCAGGATCCTGTCCTTTACCAGGCCGGAGATGATGTTGGACACGCACACCCGGCTCAGGCCGGTGATCTCGGCGATGTCCTGGTGGGTGAAGCGGATATACAGCAGCTTCTGGCCGTTCTTCTCCTCGGAATACTGCTCGGCCAGGTGCAGCAGGTAAAAGCATACCCGCCCCTCGCTGTGGTGAAAGCTCATCAGCTCGATCTGGGTCAGCAGCATCCGGTTGATGCGGTTGCTCTGCATGAGGATGTTGTGGGTCATCTGGAAGTTGTCCCGGATCCGGGAGGAGGCCTCCTCCTTGGGGATCACATACACATCCGCCTCGTCGCTGACGACCTCGGCCTGACAGGAGTTGGGGCTGCCGTCAAACAGGGTCTGGTTGCCGAACATGCATCCGGCGTCCAGCACCATGGTGTTGCGCATATCGCCCTCCGGCGTACACAGGCACATGGCCACCCGGCCGCGCTTGATGATGAAGACGTTCTCGCTGTACTCCTGCTGGCCATAGAATATATGCCCCCGGAAAAAGTGCCGGGCGTACCGTTCGTCGGTCAGGGGACCCCAATCCAGATGACTCATGTCGATCCAAGGGGAGTCGATCTGGCGATATTTGCGTTCTGCCATCTTCATTTACCTCCTGTGTATGATTTTGCGAATATGTGATGCGAACCGGCAAGCCCATTTGGCCCTGCCGGTCCGCACCAGACTGCGGGGAGAGAAAGCTCCGCAGGGCGACTTATGCGATGATTTTTACTTGGTCTGGGCAGGCAGGGCCTTCACAGGCTCGCCGTTGGGACCCTCGTACTTGCGGCCCCAGCCGGTGATCACGGCCACGGCCAGCACCACGAACAGGAACCAGCAGTGCAGGCTGGCGCCGGCCAGGCTCACGGGGCTGACTTCCTGCACGAAGGAATAGGTGTCCATCAGGCCCTGGATGCAGGACAGGGCGATGAAGATGAAGGCGCTGGTGACGGGGATCACAGCGGGCAGGGTGCTGCCGAAGCCGTCCATCAGGTTGGCCCGGCGATAGGGGTGCAGACCCTTGGACTTGCCCAGGTCGTTGGCGATGGGGCCCCACATGATGATGGCGGGACCGTTGGCGGAGCCCAGGCAGATGGAGGAGACCATCAGGCCCACGGAGATGATGACCTCGGTGCCCACCACGGAGCGGTTGAGCTTGCTGTGGACCAGGCCGTCGATGACCTGCTGCAGCAGACCGCTGGCGCTGAGGATGCCGATGATACCGGCGATGGCGTACAGGTAGCCCACGGTGCCGATCATGTTGTTGACGCCGTCGATGAGGAAGCCGCCCAGGGTGCCGTCCTGCATGCCCATGATGTCGGAGGGAACCAGGATGCCGCTGACCAGGCCGATGATGGTGCCGGAGATCAGGCCCCAGGTGCAGGCCACATAGATGTTGCGCTTGATGAAGGCCACAATCAGCAGGATGGCCACGGGGATCAGCATGATCAGGCCCTTGGGATTGCTGTACTGGGCCAGGATGGCCTCGGCCTCAGCCGCGTTGATGGCGGAGCCGGAGCCGCCGAACAGGGCGAAACAGATGGTGGCGGCGGCAGCGGCCACCAGGGCGTACTTCATACGGCTGCCCACAACGCCGGCCACGTCGGCCACGCCGGGCTTGTTGGTGTACTCCTGGGTGGAGGCGGAGGCGATGGTGGTGTCGGAGATGGGGCCGACGTTATCGCCGAAGATGGCGCCGCTGAGGATGGCACCGGCCAGGAACACGGGATCGGCGCCCAGCAGCAGGCCGGAGGGATACAGGATGGGGAAGGCGGTGAACATGGTGCCGATGGAGGTGCCGGTGGCAGTGGCGATGACGCAGGTGGCAATGAAGGTGAAGGCCACGAAGCCGCCGCCGGACAGGCCGATCTTATCGCCCAGCCACACGAAGCCCTGGGCCACGCCGCCGCGGGTCATCAGCTTGCCGAACATGCCCACAATCAGCAGGATCAGGGCCAGCTCGTTCATAATCTTGGAGGACATGCCGGTTGCCACGGCGTCCCAGTATTTGCCCCAGTTCTTGGACAGCAGGGATCCGATGATCAGGGCCACATAGCCGCCCATGCACAGGTGCATCATGTCGAAGGTCTTGAAGACCACGAAGAACAGGATGCAGAACACCACGAACAGCAACAGGGGGACCAGGGCGAAGAGATTCGTACCATGAAACTCTACGTCAAATTTTTTCTTTTCCATACCAACTCTCCTTTTGTTGTGGGGACAGCGGCCCATCCGCTGTCGTTAAAAAAATAGTAGCAAAAAGGATTTTTCCAGTATGTAAAATGCATTACATTTTTTCGGTTTCTCCATTTCGGCCCATTTGCGGCGGCGATTTTTGTAGATAAATGACAATTTTCGGCGGCTTCGTTTCGTTTTGAGAAAAATCAACCCGCCGGAATGGTGAGAATTTTTTGTTGCGTCTGCTTTATCGTTGTAAAACGCTGCACTTTCCGCCGGAATGCATGCCGCGGCAAGCTCTCTCTCAAAATCTTAGCAAAATCTGAATGGGTGGAACAGACACCGTTCTGTGTGGGTATTCGCAAAATTGTGCGAATGAGTGTATATCGTGAACTATATATGGGTAGCGCTGTGGTGTGAGTATAACGCCGCAGCAGGCGGATGTCCAGTGTTTTTCCAGAATTTTCCTGTGGTAAATCCTTCCGGTGTCAAGGAGAATCCCGGGGTGCGGAAAAGCTCCATATAATAGAGATGTTGGGCAGATAGCCCAAAGAGGGGCCCGGTTTTTCGGCAATCAGCCGAATGTTTCCTGCGGCGAACAATTCCGATTGACACCCTTTCCCGCCCCGTGATAGAATGGGTGCGACAATGGAATAGGGAAATCGGTGGATGGACTCGGGAGAGACTGCGCCCTGCGGGCGCGGCGCCGAAGGGGAACGCAGAAGCTCTCAGGCAAAAGGGACCGGGTCCGGACGATACTCCGAAAAGGCCGGATCACCGGCCACCGAAGGTGCAACCTGCCCCGGATGGGGCGGGGAATCTCTCAGGTCAGGATACGGGGGCGCAAGGCAACGGCTTTGCGCCCTTTTTTGCTGCCCAAAAATGGAACAAATCTGAAGGAGGAGCTTATCAAATGAGCGAACTGAAGCGCACGCAGCTGTATGACGTGCATGTGGCCGCCGGGGCCACCATGGTGGATTTCGGCGGGTGGGAAATGCCCATCCAGTATCCCTCCGGCATCATTGCCGAGCACCTGTATACCCGCCAGGTGTGCAGCCTGTTCGACGTGTCCCACATGGGCCGCCTGCTGATCGAGGGGCCCCAGCGCAAGGAATTTCTTCAGCACGTGCTGACCAGCAACGTCAGCGCCCTGGACCTGAACATGGCCCAGTACTGCATCATTCCCAACCAGAACGGCGGGGCCGTGGACGACGCGTATCTGTATCTGTTCCAGGAGGACAACTATCTGCTGGTGGTCAACGCCGCCAACATCGACAAGGACCTGGAGCACCTGAACCGGGCACTGGCGGGCTTCGACTGCACCATCACCAACATCAGCGCCGAATGGGCCTCCATCGCCGTCCAGGGCCCCAAGAGCAAGGAAATGCTCATGACCCTCTCCGGCGGCGAGTCCCCCACCAAGGAGCCCACCAAGAACTCCCTGGGCACCGTGTCCCTGGAGGGCCGCCAGGCCCGCATCGCCAAGACCGGCTACACCGGCGAGCCTCTGGGCTACGAGGTATACGTCCGCAGCGAGGACGCCGTGTGGCTGTGGAACCGTCTGGTGGAGCTGGGCGCGCGGCCTGCCGGCCTGGGCGCACGGGATACCCTGCGGATGGAGGCGTCCTTCCCCCTGTACGGCCACGAGATGGGCGTTGCCCCCGACGGCACCGAGATCCCCATCTTCGCCGTGCCTCTGGCCAAGTTTGCCGTGAGCTTCTCCGCCCAGAAGGGGGATTTCATCGGCCGCGCCGCTCTGGAGCGTCAGCACCAGGCATTTATCCGCCACATGGACCGGGACTTCTCCGACATGTCCGCCCTGCCCCGGAGGATCGCCCCCATCGCCCTGCTGGACCGCGGCGTCATGCGGGCCGGAATGGAGATCTACAAGGGCGATAAGCTGGTGGGCTGGGTCACCAGCGGCACCATGGTGCCCTATTTCAAGACCCAGGGTGAGGGCCTGTCCACCGTGATCCTGGAGGCCAGCGGAAAGCGTGCCATCGGCCTGTGCTACATCGACAGCGACGTGCTGGTGGATGACACCGTGGAGGTGGATATCCGCGGCAAGCGGCTCAAGGCCGTGATCCCCGCCCGGCACATGAGCGTGGGCGCGCCTCCCTTCGCCCGTCCCCTGCTGTACGGCGAGCAGGAGGAGGTCCGCACCGTGGCCGGCGGCGACCGCACCGGCAAGGCCCTGACTCTGCTGCACAAGGCCATCGAGAACCACGTCTGGCGGCAGGAGCAGTGCGTGAACCTGATCCCCTCGGAGAATACCCCCAGCCGGGCCGTGCGCCTGCTGTCCGGCAGCGACCCTGCCTGCCGCTATGCCGAGCACAAGAAGATCCTGGCCTTCTATGAGAAGGAAGTGTTCTATTATCAGGGCACCAAGTTCATCGACCAGGTGGAGCGGATGCTGGCCGAGGAAATGCGGGCCTATTTCGGCTGCACCGAGGTGGAGACCCGGACCCTCAGCGGCCAGATGTCCAACATGGCGGTGTTCTCCGCCCTGATGGACTGGAAAAACCGCTTCGACCGCAAGAACGAGGCCAAGCGCCTGGGCTATGTCATGAACAACCACATCATCAAGGGCGGCCACCTGTCCGCCCAGCCCATGGGCGCTCTGCACGACTACATCGCCATCGACCCCGTCACCGAAAAGCCCGCCGTGGTGAACTTCCCCGTGTGCCGGGATAACCCCTATAAGATGGACGTGGAGGAAACCAAGAAGCTCATCGACCGCTATCGTCCGGAGCTGATCATCTTCGGCAAGTCCATGGTCCTGCACAAGGAGCCTGTGGCCCAGATCCGGCAGTTTGTGGATGAGCAGAAGATCCCCACCACCATCATGTACGACATGGCCCATGTGCTGGGCCTCATCGGCGATCACTTCCAGAACCCCTTCCAGGAGGGCGCGGAGATCGTCACCGGCTCCACCCACAAGACCTTCTTCGGTCCCCAGCGGGGCGTCATCGGCGTGAACTATAAGGAGGAGGACCTGAAATACGGCCTGTGGAAAACCATCGAAAGCCGCACCTTCCCCGGAAGCGTCTCCAACCACCATCTGGGCACCCAGCTGGGTATGCTGATGGCCGCCTATGAGATGAACCAGTTCCGGGACGCCTATCAGAGCGCCATCATCCGCAACGCCAAGTCCTTCGCCCGCAGCCTCAAGAGCTACGGTCTGGACGTGGTGGGCGACCCCGCCATCGACTATACCGAGACCCACCAGGTCATCGTGTCCGTGGGCTACGGCGAGGGCGCCGAGATTGCCGAGCGGCTGGAGCAGAACAACGTCATCGTCAACTATCAGGCCACCCCCGACGAGGAGGGCTTCACCGCCTCCGGCGCACTGCGCATGGGCGTCAGCGAGATGACCCGGTTCGGCTTCGAGGAGAAGGACTTCGACCAGCTGGCTTCCCTGATGGCCGACTGCATCCTCCGGGGCCGGGAGATCAAGGGCGACGTGGAGCGGCTCCGGGCCAGCCACACCGAAATGCGCTACTGCTTCGACGACGCCGCCATCAACGACGCCCTGGAGCAGCTGGCCGGCAAGCTGGACATCTGAACAAACAACAAAACATATTAAATTTGGAGGTAAATCATCATGCTGTATCCGACTGATCTGAAGTATTCCAAGTCCCACGAGTGGGTGAAAATGGAGGACGGCGTGGCCGTCATCGGTATTTCCGACTTTGCCCAGGACGCCCTGGGCGACGTGGTGTTCGTGAACCTGCCCGGCGAGGGCGACGACGTCACCTGCGGCGACGCCTTCGGCGACGTGGAGTCCGTGAAGGCCGTGTCCGACCTGGTGTGCCCCGTCACCGGCACCGTGTGCGCCGTCAACGAGGAGCTGCTGGACCAGCCTGAGCTGCTGAACAAGGCTCCCTATGACGCGTGGCTCATCAAGGTGGAGAATGTCACCGACACCGAGGAGCTGCTGGACGCCGCCGCCTACGAGGCCTTCTGCACCGAGGAGGGCTGAGCATGGGCAGCTATGTCCCCTCCACCCAGGCCCAGCGGGAGCAGATGCTCCGCGCCGTGGGGCTGGAGAATGTCATGGACCTGTACCGGGACGTGCCGGAGCAGATGCTGCTGCGGGAGCCGCTGCACATCCCCGACGGCATGAGCGAGCTGGAGGCCGCCCGGGCGGTGTCCGCCATGGCCGCCGAAAACCGCACCTACGCCACCATTCTGCGGGGCGCGGGGGCCTATGACCACTACATTCCCTCCATCGTCAAATACATCCCCGCCAAGGAGGAGTTTCTGACGGCCTATACCCCCTATCAGGCGGAGATGAGCCAGGGGCTTTTGCAGTCTATCTTCGAGTATCAGACCATGATCTGCGAGCTCACCGGCATGGACGTGTCCAATGCCTCCGTGTATGACGGGGCCACCGCCGCCGCCGAGGCGGCGGCCATGTGCCGGGAGCGCAAGCGCCGGGTGACCCTGATCTCCGGCGCGGCCCATCCGGACACCATCAACACCGTGCGCACCTATTGCTACGGCACCGGCGACGAGCTGCGGGTGGTGCCGGTGAAGGACGGCAGGACCGATATGGACGCCCTGCGGGAGCTGCTGGACGACGGCGTTGCTTCCTTCTATGTGCAGCAGCCCAACTTCTTCGGCCAGTTCGAGGACGCCGAGGCCCTGGGCCAGCTGGTGCACCAGGCGGGCGCCAGGTACATCATGGGCTGCAACCCCATCGCCCTGGCCGTTATGAAAACGCCCCGGGACTGCGGAGCGGACATCGCCGTGGGCGAGGGGCAGCCGCTGGGCCTGCCTCTGGGCTGCGGCGGCCCGTATCTGGGCTACATGGCCGCCACCGATAAGCTCATGCGCAAGCTCCCCGGCCGCATCGTGGGTGAGACCACCGACGACCAGGGCCGCCGGGCCTACGTCCTGAGCCTGCAGGCCCGGGAGCAGCACATCCGCCGGGAGAAGGCCAGCAGCAACATCTGCTCCAACGAGGCCCTGTGCGCCCTGACGGCGGGGCTGTACATGGCCACCATGGGCCCCGACGGCATGGCGGAGGCTGCGGAGCAGTCCATGGCCAAGGCCCACTATCTGGAAAAGGCGCTGACGGCCCTGCCCGGCGTGGAGCCGGTGTACGGCGGGGCGTATTTCCACGAGTTTGTCCTGAAAATGCCCCGCAGCCAGGAGCTGCTGGAGGCCCTGGACCGCCGGGGAATCCTGGGCGGTCTGCCTCTGGGCGACGACCGGGTCCTGTGGTGCGCCACGGAGAAGGTCAGCCGCCGGGAGCTGGACGAAGCCGTATCCATCGTCAAGGAGGTGCTGGACAGATGAAGCTGATTTTTGAAAAGAGCGTGCCCGGACGCCGGTGCACCATCCTGCCCGCCTGCGACGTGGAGACCGCGGCCCTGCCGGAGTCCCTGCGGCGGAGCGATAAGCCCGACCTGCCCCAGCTCAGTGAGACGGACATCTCCCGCCACTATACGGAGCTGTGCCACCAGGTCCACGGCGTCAACTGCGGGTTCTATCCCCTGGGCTCCTGCACCATGAAGTATAACCCCCGCATCGACGAGGAGATGGCGGCCCTGCCGGGCTTCACCAACTGCCATCCCCTGGCCCCCAGGGAGTCCCTGGCCGGTATGCGCCATGTGCTGGACACCGCCCGGGAATATCTCTGCGAGATCACCGGCATGGACGGCATGACCTTCCAGCCGGCGGCAGGCGCTCACGGCGAGTTCACCGGCGTCCTGCTGATCAAGCAGTATCACGACGCCCGGGGGGACAAGAAGCGCACCAAGATCATCGTTCCCGACTCCGCCCACGGCACCAACCCCGCCACGGCGGCCATGTGCGGCTATGAGGTGGTGAACATCGCCTCCGGCCCCGACGGCTGCGTGGACCTGGACAGCCTGCGGGCTGCTCTGGGGGACGATACCGCGGGTCTGATGCTGACAAACCCCAACACCGTGGGCATCTTCGACAAGAACATCCTGGAGATCACCCGGCTGGTCCACGAGGCCGGCGGCCTGTGCTACTACGACGGAGCCAACCTCAATGCCGTGATGGGCATCGTCCGCCCCGGCGACATGGGCTTTGACTGCATCCACATGAATCTTCACAAGACCTTCGCCACGCCCCACGGCGGCGGCGGTCCCGGCGCAGGGGCCGTGGGCTGCAAGGAGTTCCTGACGCCCTATCTGCCCCACTCCGCCTCGGCAGAGGAGGAAGGGCATATCCAGGTCCGCAGCTTCATGGGCAACTTCCTGGTGGTGGTCCGGGCGCTGACGTATCTGCTGACCCTGGGCCGCCAGGGCATTCCCGAGGCGGCGCAGAACGCCGTGCTCAACGCCAACTATCTCCAGGCCCGGCTCCGGGGCACCTATACCCCCGCCTATGACCGCATCTGCATGCACGAGTTCGTGCTGGATCTCAGCGGGCTGAAGAAGGAGACCGGGGTCAGCGCCCTGGACGTGGCCAAGTCCCTGATCGACGAGGGCATCCATCCGCCCACCATGTACTTCCCCCTGATCGTCCATGAGGCCCTGATGCTGGAGCCCACGGAGACCGAGGGACCCGAGGTCCTGGACCAGGCGGCGGAGGTGCTGCGGATGCTGTACCGGCGAGCCTACGATGACCCCGAAGCCATGCACGATGCACCCCACCATATGCCCATCGGCCGTCCCGACGAGGTGAAGGCCGCCCGGCACCCGGTGCTGCGGTGGAAACGGGCGTGATCTCATCAACGGAGGAAGAAGCTATGTCTGATTATCAGCTCATCGTTATCGGCGCGGGGCCCGGCGGCTATACCGCCGCCCTGGAGGCCGCCAGGCTGGGGCTGCACACCGCCGTGGTGGAGCGCCGGGAGGTAGGCGGCACCTGCCTGAACCGGGGCTGCATCCCCACCAAGACCCTGCTCCACGCCTCCCAGGTATACCGGGACGCCGTGGACGGCTCCCCTGCCGGGGTCCACGCCGGGGACATCACCTTCAATCTGGGAGAGATGTTCGCCTATAAGCGGGCCGTTTCCGAAAAGCTCCGGGGCGGCATCCACGCCCTGCTGAAGGGAGCTAAAGTGGACCTGCTGGAGGGCACCGCCCGCATCGACGCCCCGGGCCGCGTCACCGTTGCCGGCCCGGAGGGGGACACGGTTTACACCGCCGACCGCATTCTGGCGGCCACCGGCTCCGTGCCGGTGCGCCCGCCCATCCCGGGGCTGGACCTGCCGGGGGTCATGACCTCCGATGAGCTGCTGGAGGGCAGCGACAGCCTGTATGAGTCCCTGGTGATCATGGGTGGCGGCGTCATCGGCGTGGAATTTGCCACGTTTTACGCGAACCTGGGCTGCCGGGTCACCCTCATCGAGGGCATGGACCGGCTGCTGCCCACCATGGACCGGGAGCTGGGTCAGAACCTGGGCCAGATCCTGAAAAAGCAGGGGGTGGAGGTGCTGACCTCCGCCATGGTCCGGCGGGTGGAGCAGACGCCGGAGGGCCTGACGGTCCATGTGGACCAGAAGGGCAAGGAAAAGGCCGTGTCCGGCGAAAAGGTCCTGTGCGCCATCGGACGCCGTCCCTGCTGGGACGGGCTGTTCGCCCCGGAGCTGGTTCCCGAGACCCGGGGCCGCAGCCTGCTGGTGGATGAGGACTTCCGCACCAGCATCCCCGGGGTCTATGCCATCGGCGACGTGTCCGCCGTGATCCAGCTGGCCCATGTGGCCGCCGCCCAGGGCATCGCCTGCGTGAATCGTATGTGCGGCCGCCAGGCCGCCACGGACCTGAACGTGGTGCCCAGCTGCATCTACAGCAGTCCCGAGATCGCCGTGGTGGGCCTCACCGAGGCCGAGGCCAAGGAGCAGGGCATCAACGCCGTGTCCGGCAAGTGCACCATGTTTGGCAACGCCCGGACGGTCATCGAGGACCCGGGCCGCTGCTTCATGAAGCTGGTGGCCGACCGGGATACCGGCCGTCTCATCGGCGCGCAGCTGATGTGCCAGCACGCCAGCGACATCATCAGCCAGCTCAGCGCCGCCCTGGTAAACGGCCTGACGGTGGGGCAGCTGCTGTCCGTTATGCGGCCCCATCCCTCCTTCGAGGAGGCCATGACCGAGGCTCTGGAGCGCCTGGCCGAAAAGCTGTAACAACCTATACCGGCAAGCGCTCTCCCCCGGGTGCGGAAAATCTTCCGCGCCCGGGGGTTTTTGTTGCATTTGCAATTGTGAAATGTCTTGTCATACTATATATTGTAGGTAACAGGGCGGCAGGTACTCCCATATCTTGTGTCTATTGTACAGAATCGACAAAATATCCAGGGGATTTTCGTCAGGCATTTTCCCCATATTTAGGGCTTTGGGCTTGCATCAGCACAGGATATGGTATATGATTAAGGGGCTGATTGACCGCTGCCCATTGAGGCAGCTTTTGCTATGGAGAGAGAAAAAATCAGGAGAAAGGACAGGCGATACACATGAAGATCATCAAGCGCAACGGGGCTGAGGTCCCCTTCGATATCCAGAAAATTGAGGTGGCCGTCACCAAGGCCAACAACTCTGTGGCCGAGGCCGACCGCATGACCCCGGTGCAGATCGGGCGCATCGCCGAGTCCGTGGAGCTGCAGTGCCAGAAAATGAACCGCGCTCCCACCGTGGAGGAGATTCAGGACATGGTGGAGCACCACATCATGGCCCACGGGGCCTTTGAGGTGGCCAAGCACTACATCACCTACCGCTATACCCGGTCCCTGGTGCGCAAGGCCAACACCACCGACGACAAGATCCTCTCCCTCATCGAGTGCAACAACGAGGAGGCCAAGCAGGAGAACTCCAATAAGAATCCGGTGGTGAACTCCACCCAGCGGGATTATATGGCCGGCGAGGTGTCCCGGGACATCACCAACCGCCTGCTGCTGCCCCGGGAGATCGTGGAGGCCCATGAGGAGGGCATCATCCACTTCCACGACACCGACTATTTCGCCCAGCATATGCACAACTGCGACCTGGTGAACCTGGAGGACATGCTGCAAAACGGCACCGTTATCACCGGCACCATGATCGAAAAGCCCCACTCCTTCGCCACCGCCTGCAACATCGCCACCCAGATCGTGGCCCAGGTGGCCTCCAACCAGTACGGCGGCCAGTCCATCAGTCTGACCCACCTGGCCCCCTTTGTGGAGGTCAGCCGCCAGAAGATCCGCCGCATCGTGCTGGCGGAGATGGCGTCCATCGGCGTGGACCCCGGCGAGGAGAAGATCAGCGAGCTGGTGGAGGCCCGCCTGCGGGAGGAGATCCGCCGGGGCGTGCAGACCATCCAGTATCAGGTGGTGACTCTGCTGACCACCAACGGACAGGCCCCCTTCATCACGGTGTTCATGTACCTGAACGAGGCCCGGAACGAGCGGGAGAAGAAGGACCTGGCCATGATCATCGAGGAGATGCTGCTGCAGCGGTACCAGGGCGTGAAGAATGAGCAGGGCGTGTGGGTGACCCCCGCCTTCCCCAAGCTGATCTACACCCTGGAGGAGGACAACATCCACGAGGACGCCCCCTACTGGTATCTGACGGAGCTGGCCGCCAAATGCACCGCCCGGCGGATGGTGCCGGACTATATCTCCGAGAAGAAGATGAAGGAGCTCAAGGGCGACGTGTACACCTGTATGGGGTGCCGCTCCTTCCTGACCCCGGACCGTTTTACCGATGCCGGGATCGGCAACGTTGCCAACGCCGGAAATTACGAGCCCGGCAAGCACAAGTACTATGGCCGCTTCAACCAGGGCGTGGTCACCATCAACCTGCCGGACGTGGCCCTGTCCTCCGGCGGAAACACCGAGAAGTTCTGGCAGATCTTCGAGGAGCGGCTGGAGCTGTGTCACAAGGCCCTGCGGTGCCGCCACGAGCGGCTGCTGGGCACCACCTCCGACGCGGCCCCCATTCTGTGGCAGTATGGTGCCCTGGCCCGGCTGAAGAAAGGCGAGACCATCGACAAGCTGCTGTATAACGGCTATTCCACCATCTCCCTGGGCTATGCGGGCCTGTACGAGTGCGTGAAATACATGACCGGCAAGAGCCACACGGACCCCGCCGCCACCCCCTTCGCCCTGGCCATCATGCAGAAGATGAATGACAAGTGCAAGGAGTGGAAAACCGCCGAAAACATCGACTACTCCCTGTACGGCACGCCGCTGGAGTCCACCACCTATAAGTTCGCCAAGTGCCTGCAGAAGCGCTTCGGCGTCATCAAGGGCATCACCGACAAGGGCTACATCACCAACAGCTATCATGTGAACGTCACCGAGGAGATCGACGCCTTCACCAAGCTGGAGTTCGAGGCCCAGTTCCAGCACCTGTCCCCCGGCGGCGCCATCAGCTATGTGGAGGTGCCGGACATGCAGAACAACATCCCCGCCGTGCTGGAGGTGATGAAGTTCATCTATGACCACATCATCTATGCCGAGCTGAACACCAAGAGCGACTATTGCCAGGTCTGCGGCTGGGACGGCGAGATTCAGATCGTGGAGGAGGACGGCAAGCTCATCTGGAAATGCCCCCGGTGCGGCAACACCGACCAGGATAAGATGAACGTGGCCCGCCGCACCTGCGGCTATATCGGGACCCAGTTCTGGAACCAGGGCCGCACCCAGGAGATCAAGGACCGGGTGCTGCACCTGTAAGGGGTTTCCTTCCGCCGTTTAGTAGTATATATTACCTAAAAGGAGCAATATCGTGTACTATGGCAATCTGAAAAAATGTGATATTGCCAACGGCATCGGGGTCCGGGTGACGCTGTTTGTGTCCGGCTGCACCAACCACTGCCCGGACTGCTTCCAGCCCCAGACCTGGGACTTTCACTATGGAAAGCCCTTCACCGATGACACCCGGGCGGAGATTTTCGCCGAGCTGGACAAGCCCTATATCAACGGGCTGACGGTGCTGGGGGGCGAGCCCTTTGAGCCGGAGAACCAGCGGGACCTGCTGCCGCTTCTGCAGGAGATCCGGCGGCGGTATCCGAACAAGAGCATCTGGTGCTTCACCGGCTTCCGGCTGGAGGACGAGCTGCTGCGGGATGGGTCCCATCCCCGGTGTGAGGTAACGGACGACCTGCTCTCCTGCATCGACGTGCTGGTGGACGGACGGTTCGTGGCGGCAGAGAAGGACATCAGCCTGCAGTTCCGGGGCAGCCGGAACCAGCGGGTGCTGGACCTGCCCAAAACCCTGGCCGCCGGGCAGCCGGTGATTTGGGAGCACCTGAAAAAATGAAAAAAACAGCGGGCATCCGGTGCAGAAGCCGGTTGCCCGCTGGATATTTATTCGGGATGCGTATCAGCTGATCTGGGCCGGGTCCGGAGTCTTTCGCCAGAACCGGGTCATAAAGACCAGGGCCATCACCAGGCACAGGGCCTCGGAGATCACCGGCGCGAACCAGATGACACTGCCGCCCCATACCGCCGCCAGCAGCAGCAGGGCTGCGGCCTGCAGCGCCAGCCCCCGGCCCACGGAGATGCAGATGGCCGGGCGGGGCCGCTCCACCGCCGTCAGGAAGCCGCCCATCAGCACGTTGAAGCCCACCATCAGATAGCACAGGCCGTACCGCCGCAGGGCGTCCACCGAGGAGAGGTTCAGCGCCGGGTTTTCGTCCCCTAAGAAGGCGTGGACGATCTGGGGCGCCAGCAGCTGCACCGCGCCGAAGCACAGAACGGTCATACCCACCAGAGTTACCAGACCATAGCGCAGCAGGCGGCGGCAGCCGCCCCGGTCCTTCTGACCGTAGTGATAGCTGACCAGGGGCTGGGACCCCTGGGACACCCCCAGCATGATGTTCAGGATCAGGGTGTTGATGTAAGCGATGATGGTGTAGCTCACCAGGCCGTCCTGGCCGATGCAGCGCAGGATGGTGCGGTTGAACAGAAAGATCATCACGCCGTTGCACAGCTCCGTAACGCCGTCGGACACGCCGATGGGCAGGAGCCGCCGGTAGATATGCCAGTCGGGCCGGAAGCGCACCAGGTGGAAGGTGGTGCGCTTGCCCAGGAAATGGGTCAGGTAGATCACACACGTCAGCAGCTGAGACAGGCCCGTGGCAAAGGCCGCGCCCCATGCGCCCCAGTCCAGCAGGAAGATGGCCACATAGTCCAGCACGCAGTTGGTCAGGCACCCGGTGATCACCGTGACGATGGCCAGGGTGGGCCGTCCGTCGGTTTTCACCAGGATCTCCATGTTGTACGAAACGATGAAGCACACGGCGAAGGGGGCAAGTCCCCGCAGATAGTCCTTGGTATATTCCAGCGTTACGTCCTTGGCCCCCAGCAGCATGGCGAAGGGCTCCAGGAAGATCAGCACCAGGGCGGTGATCACTAGGCCGATGACCACCAGCACCGCCAGATTCTGGGAAAACAGGCTGTTGGCATTTTCCCGGCTGCCCTGGCCCAGGTAGATGGCGATGATGGTGCTGGTGCCCACGGCAAACAGCACGGCGATGGAGAACATGACGTTGGTGAAGGGGACGGCCAGGTTGACAGCGCTCATGGCGTATTCACCCACGCCCTTCGCCACGAACAGGCCGTCCACGATGGAGTACAGGGAGAACACCATCAGGGAGGCCACCGTAGCGGCGGAGAAGTGGAGAAACTGGGAGAGCAGACTGCGCTTGTTCAGCATTTTGGATGATTTTCCTTTCCTTTCAGCGGCGTACCGCAAATACTACTGCCATTATATCCGAAATTTTCCAGCCAGTCAAGTCCCCGGGCGCTTGAAAACCGGCGTAGAGTTTAGTATAATGAATAAAAAGAGAGTTTGGGGAGGTTTTTATCATGAAAATATACGTCATGGATGCATTCGCCGCCAAGCTGTTCGGCGGCAACCAGGCAGGGGTGGCCCTGCCGGAGAGGGAGGTCAGCGACGAGACCATGCGCCTGATCGCCGCCGAGCTGAAGCACTCGGAAACCGCCTTTGTCCGGCCCCGGGCCGACGGCAGCGTGGACCTGCGCTATTTTACCCCGGCGGGGGAGGTGGAGCTGTGCGGACATGCCACCATTGCCGGCTTCGCCCTGCTGCGGCGGCTGGGCCTGCTGGCCGACGGCCGCCATGTGGCCCACACCAAGGCAGGCGACCTGCAGATTTCCGTGGATGGCGAGGTGGTCTGGATGGACATGGCCCCGCCCCGGTGGCTGGGAGAGCTGACCCGGGTGGAGTGGGAGCCGCTGTACCGGGCCTTCGGCCTCACCGGCGCGGACCGGCCCCGGGACCTGACGCCCCAGATCGTGTCCACGGGCCTGGCGGATATCATGATGCCGGTGCGGGACCGGGAGACCCTGCTGCGGGCCCGGCAGAACGAGACGCTGGTGGCGGAGCTGTCCCGGCGGCAGAAGGTCACCGGCGTGCACATGTTCTGCCTGGGGGACAAGACCTGCACCGCCTGGTGCAGCAACTTCGCCCCTCTGTACGACATTCCGGAGGAGTGCGCCACCGGCACCTCCAACGGAGCCTTGACTTATTACCTGTACCGCTATGGCCTGGTGCAGCCGGACCGGAAAAACGTGTTCATTCAGGGAGAGCATATGCGCCGTTCCTCGGAAATACGCAGCCGTCTGACGGTGGAAAAGGGCGACGCCCTGATCCGGGTAGGCGGCCGGGCCGTACTGAGCCTGTCCGGCGAGATTTACGCCGACTGACACAGCAAGCCCCCGGATACCGGGCAGTGGAAGCTGTCCGGTATCCGGGGGCTTTTTGCGTGTATAATCCTGCGTCAGGCCTTGGCGTCCTTGATGAAGATGAAATTCTCCATCAGGTCCATGCGGTCCAGCACGGCCTCCACCCGGGTCTGAACGCCCATGATGTCCGTGAACACCAGGGCGCCCTCCTGCTGCCGGACGGCGGCCACATTTTTGCACACCAACTGTTTTTCGCCGTCATGCATACGATAAACCGTGGAAAGACACATGGCTCATTCCCCCTTCAGCACCACCAGCGCCTCCGCCAGCTTCTTGTTGCCCACCTCAAAGTCCACCACGGCGTCGTGGATCAGCTGGGCCGCCTCGCTGTCGCCCAGGTCGTGGGCCAGCTCGTGCAGCTCCTGGGCGTGGTGCTGGTTGTGGCCCAGCATATAGGTCAGCATAGCCACCCGCTCCTCCAGGCCGGTGTGGCCGTGGTCATGGGGGTGATCGTGGTCATGGTCGTGATGATGCTCGCACATAGTGATGCTCCTCCCTGCTTTTTTGCCCATTTTAGCACGGCAAGGGGCTAAAGTCAAACCCGGATGGGGCCACTTTTCCCGACCAAAGTCCTGTTTCTGTCATATTATGAACACATTGGCCAATAATGTATAAAATGTATAAAATCATTGACATTTTTTTCGCAATTCTGTATAATTTAGTAGTAATTTGTCGTGCCATGCAGGATGGAACAAACGACGTTAGGAGGAAAGAGATAATATGAGGGACCTGAAACACCTGATCTTTATGGAGGATCTGCTGCAGGAGGCCAACAATGATCTGGTCAAGCAGGCCAAGGCCGAGGGCCGCCGGGCTTTGGGCTACACCTGCAACTTCATGCCGGAGGTTCTGCTGGATCTCGCGGGCTGCTTCTCTGTGCGCCTGCGGGCCCCCCGCAGCGGCTCGCCGGACATGGCCACCTACTACATGTCCGCCCGGACCTGTCACTTCGGCCGCAGCCTGATGGAGCGGGCCTTGGAGGGCGGGTTCAACTTCCTGGATGCCCAGATGGCCACCGAGACGTGCACCGTCACCTGCCGGTTCCAGGAGCACCTGATGCAGAAGCACCTGGACTCCGTGAAGGACATGGACATCATCCAGAACCCCGACTTCTTCTGCGAATTCACCGACGTACCCTTCAAGAAAACCGAGAACAGCTATCTGCACTATCGCCAGCAGCTGCAGGCCCATGTGCTGGATCCCCTGGCCCAGAACTTCGGCATCGACACCTCCGACGAGGCCCTGCTGAAGGCCATCGAGCAGCACAACGAGGTCTGCCGCCTGATCACCGAGATCGGCAGCTACCGCAAGCTGGACGTGCCCACCATCACGGGGTATGAGTTCCACGTGATCCAGCTGGCCAGCCTCACCTGTCCCAAGGACCTGATCCTGCCCTATCTGCGGGAGACCGCGGAGGAGCTGAAGACCCGCCAGCCCGACGCCAAGCCCGCCTATCGCTGCAAGCTGGTGCTCTCCGGCGCCGAGAACGACGACCCCAACTTCACCAAGCTCATCGAAAGCTGCGGCGCCCTGGTGGTGGCGGACCGCTACTGCTACGGCAGCCTGCCCGGCCGGGAGGAGATCGTGGTCCAGCCCGGTCAGGCCCCGCTGGACGCCATCGCCCGGCACTATCTCAACTTCAGCATGTGTCCCCGGTTCATGGGCCAGGACGAGATGCGCGGCCGCAAGAAGTATCTGGCGGACCTGGTGAAGGAGTACAAGGCCGACGGCATCATCGTGGCCAGCAACAAGTTCTGCGAATACTGGAGCTATGAGCGCACCATCGACACCATCGTCCTCAACCGGGACTTCGGCATCCCCGTATGCTCCATTGAGAAGGAATACGTCAACGCCGCCTCCGGCCAGCTGCGCACCCGCTTCCAGGCGTTCATCGAAAGCGTTGAGATCAAGAAGATTCAGGAGGGCGCAAGAAAATGAAAAAGTTCGATCTGAAAAAGACCGTGGCCAAGGCCAGGAGCCTGGACTATAAGAAGCTGGCCCGGGACTTCGTATACGGCAAGCCCGCCGGCGAGCGCCGCCTGGGCGACCTGTACATGGACAAGACCGGCCTGTATAAGCACCGGGAGTGGCGCGGCATCAAGGACACCTTCTACTACTTCAACAAGGTGTGGCTGTATAACTACGGCATGATGGTCTACGATGTCATGCGCTACGGCGGCATCGTCACCTTCGCCAAGGGCTGCTGGCGCTACCGCTGGATGGGCCAGACCTATCTGCCGGTGCTGCACTGGTTCGACCGCGGCATGGAGGGTCTCCGGGGCGAGGCGCTGCGGGCCTGCCCGTGGCACTATCGGGGCATGGTCAACGCCACCATCTTCCAGTTCATGCAGATGTTCCGCAACGACCTGAACCTGAACAAGTCCGACAAGGTCCGGGCCAAGCACGACAAGACCATGGCCCACGACGAAACCGTGTGGGGCGGCGTCTTCTACCCCTTCAGCAAGGAGGTGGAGAACGTTCCCCTGCAGATGGTCCCCTATTTTGTCACCTGCCATGTCAACAACCACACCGTCCTCAACTACATCGACGCGGTGCAGTCCCTGGGTCTGCCCGGCGACCCCTGCCCCATGTGCCAGGCCGAGGCGGGCCTGTTTGTGCTGGACGATGTGCCCGACTACTACAAGGCCGTCATCACCTCCAACGAGGCCTGCGACGGCTCCGTGGCCACCTCCATTCTCCAGGACTGGCTGATGGACAAGCCGCTGTTCGCCATGCCCCAGCCCATGCAGTTTGACGATCCCCTGGTCCAGGAACACTGCCAGCGGGAGATCGAGGAGGCCTGGAAGTTCATCGGGGAGCAGACCGGCGCGGCCTTCGACTGGAACCAGCTGGTGAAGCGGCTGGAGAGCCAGAACGAGCTGCAGCGTTTCGAGTGGGAGAAGTGGGACGTGGCCGCCAACACCAATTACTATCCCATCAACGGCGTGTCCCAGGCCCTGTACCGCATCTACCAGAGCCAGTACGGCGACCTACCCGGCTGGCACGAGATGGACAAGAAGGTCCGCAAGATCATGGAGAAGTGCGTGGAGCAGCGCATCAACAGCTTCCCCCTGACCCGCCACCGGGTCATCGCCTGGTCCTGCGCCCCTCTGTATTACTCCAACTGGTGCACCTGGGCCTATAACTGCTGGGGCCTGAACACCATCATCAACATGGACTCCCTGATGTTCAACATGACCATCCGCACCGACAGCTACAGCCACACCCTGGCCGACATGGCCCAGTATCACGAGTGGGCCCCCATGCGCCGGATGGCCGTTGGCGGTATGCACCACATCTTCGAGCTGTGGGAGAACATGGAAAAGTTCCACTGCGACATGGTGGTCATGTATGACCAGCTGCTGTGCAAGGGCATGCAGGGCGTTCACGGTATGTTCGAGGACGAGTTCCGGGCCCGTGACGTCCACGCCATCTGGCTGCCCCACGCCCTGCCCGACAAGCGCAATGTCTCCCGGGCGGAGATCCGCTCCATCATCAACGACTACATGACCACCGTCATGCACGAGGAGCCCATCGACCCGTCCCTGCTGGAGTTCGACGATTCCCAGAGCTGGTAAGGAGGAAAGAAAATGCGTAAGGTGTTGAAAATTCTGAAAAAGGTTCTGTTCATCGGGCTGGGCGTGTATGCCGCCCTGTTCGCCGTCTTCTTCTTTGATCTGGACGGCAAGGCCCTGTTCTATGGCGTGGAGCCGTTCCTGTGCCGCCACTATGACCGCATGGAGCGCCGCGACCCCCTGAAGCAGCCCTATGAGACCACCAAGCCCCACTACGAGTACAACAAATAAGGAGTAATTGACTATGAAATATTACGGCGGCTGCGACGTAGGCTCCACC
>OGLX01000150.1_pt1 | contig 54510 bp, 52 predicted proteins | sample 1572821 | NCBI WGS metagenome assembly OGLX01 (sample SAMEA2581908, study PRJEB24529) | metagenome | biome: Human gut stool | place: China | collected 2011 | reverse complement strand
TGCATGTGTTAAGCACGCCGCCAGCGTTCATCCTGAGCCAGGATCAAACTCTCATAAAAAGTTTGCCTCGTCAGTTATAAACTAACTAGCTTAAATAGTTTTACCAAAACTTACTGTTTAGGTTCGTGTATCTTTCGATACTCGCAAGATTCATTAATGAATCATTTTAAAATTCTCAAAGAATTTCAAGGTTGTCTTTCTATTCAGTTATCAAAGAACTTCATTAAGTGTTATCAGCTTTTCTCGCCGACAGCTTAATTAGGATATCATTGCCATTCTTGTTTGTCAAGAACTTTTTTACTTTTTTGTCATATTTTTTCAAAATGACAATATCTTGTATGTCAAGTTCTTTCACCAGCACTACTTGCATCAGCTTTTTGTGCAATATGCTCATAAGCACCTCTGGCAAATAAAAAGCCATTCATATTTAATGAACGGCTTAAGCGGAGAGGATGGGATTCGAACCCATGCGCCCGTGAAGACAAACGGTTTTCAAGACCGCCCCGTTATGACCACTTCGGTACCTCTCCATATTCCACATATTCTGTGTTTTCTTTGTCGTTGTTTGCTGTACCGCACCGACGACTTTGTTATAATATCATCCTGTATATAGTTTGTCAACACATTTTTTAAACTTTTTTGTTATTTTTTTGCTTTTTGTTCGTAAATCCGCTTATTTACTGGGTTTGCTGGCATTTTATTTTTTTATATTTTTATGATAATTTACTTCATTTTCTCTTTTCAGGATAATATTCATCCAATCTTTACTTTATAATATTTTTTTGCCAGTCAGAAACACCTCTGTTATAAGTATATCTTCTGGCGTTGTTGCTTTAATATTAGTATACTCAGATAATGTCATTTTTACCTTAGTATTCATATATTTTTCAGCAACCATTGCATCATCTGTTATTCCTTTTTTATCAATATCACAATATAACTTATCATATGCTTCTAAAATAAGTTCACTTTCAAAAACCTGCGGTGTCTGTATCTGCCATAAAGTGCTTCTATCTGGTGTATTAACTGCAATTCCTTCAGCATCAACAACCTTAATTGTATCTTTTACCGGAACTGCAGCAACGCATGCATTATATATTTTAACATCATGCATGCATGCATTTATTATACTATCTGTTACGCATGGTCTTGCTCCATCATGTATAAACACATAATTTTTATCTTTTTGCCTGCCCTGCTGCGCTTCGTTCACTTTTTCTCTTATACAATTCAATCCTGAATATACAGAATCGTATCTCTCTCTGCCACCTTCAACTACAGCAATAATCTTTTTATAGCCTTGTGAGCGTATTATTTTTTTCATATACCCAATATAGTCTGCTGATGTAACAACTACTATTCTGTCTATATTATCATTTGCCTCAAATGTTTCTATTGAATAACATATCATCGGAATATCATTCAGCTTAAGAAATTGCTTTGGAATATCACTTTTCATCCTTGAACCTTTTCCACCAGCCAGTATTATTGCATAATTCATTATACATACCTCACTTCATCGTTCTTTAACAGATCTAAATATAACAGACACAAAACTGTTTCAGCAAAAGGAATCACACTCTTTCTCCAAGCTTAAGATTAGGTATTGCATTAAGATCATATCCATGTCTTGTACCTGATATATATTCATAATATGCTGCAACCCCAATCATCGCTGCATTATCAGTGCAGAATATAGGTGATGGTGAATAAAAAGTAATTGCATTCTTATCGCATTCTTCTTTCAATGTCTTTCTAAGTGCCGAATTAGATGCTACTCCACCTGCCAATGCAAGCTTATTCATTCCACTTTCTTTCGTGAGACGGATAGCACGTGATACAAGAGCATCAACTACAGCTTTCTGGAACGAAGCTGCAAGATCTGCTTTGTTTACAGTTTCACCCTTCATTTCTGCCGAATTAATATAGTTAAGCACTGCTGATTTTATTCCACTAAACGAAAAGTCGTAAGGTGCATCATCTACATGTGCTCTTGGAAAAACTATAGCTTCAGGATTACCCTCTTTAGCTATCTTATCTATTTTAGGTCCACCAGGATATCCAAGTCCTATAGCTCTTGCCACCTTATCAAAAGCTTCTCCTGCTGCATCATCTCTTGTTCTTCCTATTATTTCAAACTTACCATAATCATTAACTTTAACAAGATGGGTATGTCCACCTGATACAACAAGTGATACAAAAGGCGGCTCAAGTTCTTTGTTTTCTATATAGTTTGCCGCAATATGTCCCTCTATATGATGCACTCCAACAAGAGGCTTGCCTGTTGCAAATGCAATAGCTTTAGCCTCTGCCACACCTACAAGCAATGCACCTACAAGACCTGGACCATAAGTTACACCTATTGCATCTATATCATCAAGTGTAACTCCCGCCTCATCCAAAGCCATTCTTATAACAGGATTTATATTTTCTATATGCTTCCTTGAAGCTATCTCCGGAACAACTCCACCATATTCTGTATGAATAGCAATCTGTGAATTAATAATATTAGATAATATTGTTCTTCCATTCTTTACAACCGCTGCCGCTGTCTCATCACATGAGCTCTCAATAGCCAGTATCAGCACATCTTTTTGTTCTTCCATTTATTCTCCATTCTGCAGACATTAATCATAATATCAATAGATATATACTTACTGCTTTATCATGCCTGCTCTACATATAAAGCCAATCAACTTGTTATTCAGCTTAAATCTACCGAATTAACTAATTCCCAGTATAATATCTTCCATTTGCCTGAATTATCTTTTCTTAAAGTAAACTTAGTACCTGATGTTCTAAGGCTGCTTCCTTCTCGTATATAATACACAAGCTGCAATGATGCATATTCTCTATTATTAAATGTTGTATACTTTGTATCATTAGCACTCTGAAGGCTGAAGCTGCTGATTCGGGCATCGTTATTTCTATATATGCTTATATCTTCTTTTAATGCCATCATGAACTCTTCATCAGTCTGCGTATTTTTAAGTTCATCATCAAACAACAATCTTGCCTGATGTCCAAGCTTTTCAATATCCTCTTCTGATATATCACTATCATAGTACTCTTTCGTTATTCTTGCATAAAGCTTAACAACATCCCTTACAGATTCCGGATAGTTATCACTTATATTTCTTGCTACAAGATATGCAAGCTCGTCATTCTGGACCACCTTGTCTGTAGCATCCTTTTTTGATGGTTTGTTTGCAAGATAATAATAATATCCAATACATAATACCGCACATAATATTACGGCTAATACCATTCTCCAATGTTTTTTCATAGGCTGCTCCTTTTTTCTCACGCTCAATTCAACTTATGTAACCTTATTCTACTCTTCATCTTCAAAATTAAGTGTAACACTCTGCCCATCTTTCGCTGCACGTACATTTTTAAATATATTTTTTATATTCCCTACATAGTCAGCTGGTCTTATAAGTGATGGACTATAATGTGTGAGCCACATTTCCTTAACATCAGCATTTTTAGCAAGCTCTGCTGCCTCATAGAATGTCATATGCTTATATTCTTTCGCCTTTGACTCTTTATCCTTTTCCCCATACATGCCTTCGCATATAAAAAGATCTGAATTCTTTGCATTATCAACTATAGCCTGTACCGGTCTTGTATCCGTACAATAAGTAAGCTTTATACCTTTTCTAGGTGCTCCCATAACCATATCCGGCGTGTATGTAACACCTTCATACTCAATTTCCTGTCCATGCTGCAGCTTATTCCATATACGACATGGTATGCCAAGCTCTTTTGCCTTATCGGCATTAAACTTTCCTATTCTTGGTATACTTATAGTATACCCATAGCATGTAACTGCATGATTTACACGGAACGCATCTATTTCATATCCTTTTATTGACAAATGTTCCTGCTGCCCATTAAGTTCTATCATATTTATTTCAAAAGGAAGCTCCGGTGCTATCACCCTTAAAGCATTCACCACTCTTGAAAGACCCTTAGGTCCGATAAGTGTAAGCGGCTCTTTTCTGTCTGAATTGCCCATCGTAAGCAGTAATCCCGGCAGCCCGCTTATATGATCTGCATGATAATGCGTAAAGCACACTACATCTATAGGATTATAGCTCCATCCTTTTTCTTTTATCGCTATCTGTGTCCCTTCACCACAATCTATAAGAAGACTACTTCCATTATATCTTGTCATAAGTGAAGTGAGCCATCTGCCTGGTAATGGAAGCATTCCACTTGTTCCTAATAAACATACGTCTAACATATCGGCTCCTTTCTTTTTTTCGTTATTTTACATGTAGTTCATTATATAATTCACATACATCCTGCCTATAAGCAGCCTCGCATCATAATATCTTTGACATAACAATAGCATCTTCTACAGGTCTTTCATAAAATCTTTTCCTTGTACCTATAGGACTATACCCAAGTTTTTCATAAAGTTTTTTTGCTGCTTCATTGCTTTGTCTGACTTCAAGAAAAAAGATTGTTACTGATTTTTCTTTCGCCCTTCTTTCCATTTCTTTAAGAAGTGCTTCAGCCACACCTTGTCTTCTATATGATGGATGCACAGCAACATTAGTTACATTGCCCTCACCCATAACAGTCCACATACCACAGTATCCTGCTATTTCTCCTGTACGCTCGCATACAAGATATATGTTATTAGGATTACATGCAGCATCTATGAAAGATTTTTCAGACCATGGCAGTGAAAATATTTCATTCTCTATCTTTGACACATAAGGAACATCTCTTTCTTCCATTGTTCTGACATGGTATTCCATAATCCTTTACTCCTATTCTAAGCATTAAACTTTCATTAGTATATTCATGTCTTCATATGCTCATAACTATCTGCTGATTTATTTATTATGTTCTCTTTCAGCCTGTGATGGGCGTAAATAATCCGGCTTCATAAGATCCGAATTAATAGTCTTTCCTTCCTGTGCCATATATATAGCCGCAAGTGCAACACTTGATGCTCTCTGTGTCTTTATATGAGGTTTACTAAAACTATATCTGCACTTAAGATTATCTTTTATATAATCTCCTGCAACATCTATGCCATCTCCGACAAATACCACTTCTTCATCCTGTGCATTAAGTATATCTACCAGTTCCTGATACGATATAAGACATTGTTCATGTATAATTTCAAGCTTTTCTGCATCAAATCTGTATAAACCACTATAAAGATGCTGTCTTCTTGCATCCATGACAGGGCATATAAGTCTTTTGTCTCCCATAAGATTATAAGCCATAGCCTCAAGCGTAGGTACAGCCACCATAGGTTTATCCTTAGCAAGTGCTATACCTTTTCCTGTAGCCGCTCCAATCCTTAATCCCGTAAATGAACCCGGACCATCAGACACTGCAACTATATCAATATCTGACACATCTGTTTCTGTCATACGACATATTTCATCTATCATCGGAAGTAATGTCTGCGAGTGTGTTTTCTTGTAATTAATCGTATATTCAGCAATAAGCGTATCCTCTGTCATAATCGCAACAGAAGCCGTAACTGCTGAACTCTCAATAGCTAATACTTTCATTTTGTTACCTCGATTTTCCTATAGTCAAATCCCTTGGATAAATCCTTACTAATCTTAATGTATGTCGCATTTTCAGGCATAATTTCACTTATAAGATTGCCCCATTCAATAAGACACACACCTTCTGAATAGAAGTATTCTTCATATCCTATCTCGTCCATTTCAGTTATATCACCTATTCTGTATACATCAAAATGGTATAATGGAAGCCGTCCATCATGATATTCCTGAACAATAGTAAAAGTAGGGCTGTTAATAGGCTCATTTATACCAAGCCCCTTCGCAAACCCCTGGGTAAATACAGTTTTCCCAACACCAAGATCACCATCAAGACAATAAACATCTCCTGCCCTGGCATTTTTACCCATGTTATATCCTAGTTCATATGTTTCTTTAGAACTACGTGTTTCTGTAATCATATTATCACCCATTTCTGCGGATTACCGTATTGTTTAAGATATTAAGAAAGTCTGTCAGTATTCACCTTTACCTGGAATGGCTTTAAATGCTTCTTTGCAAGTGCTATAAAATCAGCCGCTTTCCCGTTAAAATCCCTTACAGGTATTATATTGGCATTTACTGTTGTCATATAAACGTCAATGTTCCTGCCGTCGAACTTTATCTTGTATATCTTGTCCCATAAAAGAGTCTCTGTTATATCTCCAAGACTTACTGTTATACCAGAATCATCTATCCTGTAATGGACTTTTTCCTTAAATGTAACAACACTCTTCATCTGTCTTCTGGCTCTAAGCTTCATATCAACTGATGGAAATATAAGAAAAAATATTCCAAACACACCAACCATGAGTGTATAAGAGGCATTAACCTTTCCTGCTGATATAACTGCAAGCACTATAAGTATAAGTGCAAGCAGAATCTCTGCCATACCCGATATCGTATGATACTTATGATAGAACTTAAATCTGAGCAGATCTTTCTCTGTAACCTTACTGTCAAACTCGATAACACTATCCATTACCATTATTCCGCCTTTCTGTTTTTCCTAATCTTAGTGCATGAACTTCTCTAAGCCTCTTAAGTTAAGCCCCTGTGGCTTTTTCTTTTTTCTGTTCTGATTTCTGTCCTGTCTGTTGTTATCTTTTGTATGCTGCTTATTGCCGCCTTTGTTATTACTTTCTTCCTGGCTGTTTCTTCTTCCTCTGTTAGCTGCTGCCTTTTCGTCAAGAATCATTGATAGTGATATTCTTCCCTTGTTAACATCAACATCTATAACCCTTACATCCACAATATCACCAACACTGACAATATCAAGAGGATGCTCAACTCTTCTTTCTGCACTCATCTGTGATATATGCACAAGTCCATCCTGATGCACCCCTATATCTACAAATGCGCCAAAATCTATGACATTTCTTACTGTACCTTTAAGTATCATACCTGGAGCAAGATCCTTCATATCAAGTACATCTTTTCTTAATATCGGCTTAGGCATCTCATCTCTTGGATCTCTGCCTGGCTTTTCAAGTTCTTTTACTATATCTTCAAGTGTTATTGTACCTATACCAAGCTCATCAGCAAGTCTGCCCATATCTTCTATCTTAGACTTTAGTCCTATAAGCTCACCAGAACTTATGGAATCTATATCATACCCCATAACTTCAAGAAGCTTCTTTGCTGCTTCATAGCTTTCAGGATGCACACTTGTTGCATCAAGCGGATTATCTCCTCCTGATATTCTCATAAATCCTGCACACTGTTCAAAAGCTTTTGGTCCTAGCTTAGCTACCTTAAGCAGCTGTTTTCTGTTAGTAAATCTGCCATTAGTTTCTCTGTAATCTATAATATTTTTCGCAACTGCCTTTGATATTCCAGATATATATTCAAGAAGTGAAGCTGAGGCTGTGTTAAGATCTACACCTACTTTGTTAACACTATCTTCTACAACACCACCAAGTGTCTCACTTAACTTCTTCTGGTTCATATCATGCTGATACTGGCCTACACCTATAGACTTTGGATCTATCTTCACAAGCTCTGCTAACGGATCCTGTACACGTCTTGCTATAGATACTGCACTTCTCTGGTTAACATCAAAATCAGGAAACTCCTCTGTTGCAAGCTTACTGGCTGAATATACAGAAGCACCCGCTTCATTGGTTATAACATAATCCACATTCTTAAGTTCATATTCCTTTATCATATCTGAGATAATCTGTTCTGATTCTCTTGATGCTGTTCCGTTACCACATGATATAAGATTAACATTGTACTTCTTAATAAGGTCTGCAACTATTTTCTTAGTTTCCTCGACCTTGTTAAATGGTTCTGTTGGATATACAACCTTTGTAGCAAGAACCTTTCCTGTAGCATCTACTATTGCAAGCTTACACCCATTTCTAAATCCTGGATCCCATCCAAGTACAACTTTTCCTGCTATAGGTGGCTGTAAAAGGAGCTGCTCAAGATTCTTGCCAAACACCTTAATAGCCCCATCCTCAGCTGTTTCTGTAAGAGTATTCCTTATCTCTCTTTCAATGGCTGGTGCAATAAGTCTGTCGTATGCATCTGCTATACACTCTTTAAGATATGGTGTTGTATACTCATTGTCGTTTGTTATTATCTGCTTTTCAAGATATCTGAGTATTCTTTCTTCTGGTGCTTCAACTTTAATCGTGAGGAACTTTTCATTCTCACCTCTGTTTATTGCAAGAATTCTATGTCCTGGAATAGATGCTATTGCTTCATTGTAATCATAATAATTCTCATATACTGATTCAGCTTCTGCATCCTTTGCTGCTGCTACAAGCTTTCCCTCTTTAAATGTTATATCTCTTATATATGTTCTGTAGTCTGCTACATCTGATATCTGCTCAGCTATAATATCAAGTGCTCCTGCAATAGCTTCCTTTGCACTCTTTACTTCCTTGCCTTCCTCATCTGATACATACTTTTCTGCTTCAACAAGGACATCTTCCTTTGCATCCTGTCCTTTGATATATTCTGCAAGCTGCTCAAGACCTTTTTCCCTGGCTATTGTTGCCCTTGTTCTTCTCTTCTGCTTATATGGTCTGTAAAGATCTTCTACAAGCACCATGGTTTCTGCTTTAAGTATCTGTTCCTTAAGCTCATCTGTAAGCTTACCCTGTTCCTCAATACTTGCAATAACCTGTGTCTTTCTATCTTCAAGATTACGTAAATACTTAAGTCTGTCATCAAGTTCACGAAGCTGTTCATCGTTTAACGCCCCTGTAACCTCTTTTCTATATCTGGCGATGAATGGTATGGTACAGCCTTCATCTATAAGCTTTACAGCCGCATCCACCTGTGATGTTTTTACACTTAATTCTTCTGCAATCTTCTTAATAATATCCATTGTGAAACTCCATTTCTATTATTTTATCAATGTTTAATTATACCAATTGTAAGCTTTATTATCAAGTTACTGTTTTATATGCAATATACAACAAACAATCGCAGCACATACCTAAAAAGGCCAGGTAGTATAATCAATCAATACTACCTGGTCATTCATTATTGTTACTTGATATTCTTTTTCATCTTTTCAATCTCATCATCTATGCTTTTTCCATTGGAAAATGTATCTTTATAGCCTTTGTTTTTATCTTTTCCAGATGCCTTTTTCTCTCTGTAAGATGTTCCGCTGCCTGAAAACAGCACCTTTCCAACAAGTCCGGCACCTCCAAATATAAGCACCAATAATAATATCCATTCGTATAATGTCATCACACTAAGATGAATATGTGTTGACATTATAACTGATACTATTATTAAAAGCACGGATAATGCTGTAAATACTTTTGATGCAAAGCAAGCCCCTGTCATAAACATCCATACAATCCCTATAATAAGCGGAATAATAATAAGCCCTGATGAAAATCTTCCTCCACCAAGGAAGAAAAATCCATATCCTGAAAATACTATAACCTTCTGTGAAAATATATACAATCCAACTGCAAGCATAACTACACCTGCTACAAACTGCATAAGCTCATTTTTCGCATCTTTCATAAGCTTCCCCCTTCTTTCTATCCTGCCTGTTATACAGAATATTTCATATCTTACCAAAACAAAACGCTGCATTAATCCATCGCATTAATCCACTACTTTGATTCTGGCACAAACACTCCATAGATTGTTCTGATTGCATCCTCAAAATATCTGTTTCTTACACCTATGATGATATTAAGCTCACTTGAACCCTGATCGATCATCTTAATATTAATCTTAGATTTAGCAAGTGCTGAGAAGATATTGCCCGCAAGACCTGAGTTATTTCTCATGCTTCTTCCTACAACCGCTATAAGTGCAAGATCTGATTCAAGCTCAATAGAATCCGGATTAACTGCTCTATGAAGCTCTGCAAGAACTTTCTGTTCCTTTTCTACGAATTCATCCTGATGGACAAATACTGTCATAGTATCTATGCCTGAAGGCATGTGCTCAAAGGAGATTCCATTATCTTCAAACACCTGAAGAACTTTTCTTCCAAATCCTATCTCTGAATTCATCATATCCTTATCGATTGTTATTGATACGAAGCCCTTCTTACCCGCAATACCTGTTATAATGCAGTCAGGTCTGTTACATGTTGTCTCAACAATCATAGTACCTTTATCCTGTGGTGCATTAGTATTACGTATATTTATTGGAATTCCTTCCTTTCTTACTGGGAATATAGCTGATTCGTGAAGAACTGTTGCACCCATATATGAAAGCTCTCTTAATTCCTTGTATGTTATGACATCTATTGGTCTTGGATTGTCTACTATTCTTGGATCTGCTGCAAGGAAACCTGATACATCAGTCCAGTTCTCATATACATCAGCCTTAATAGCTCTTGCAACAATAGAACCAGTTACATCTGAACCACCTCTTGAAAATGTTTTTACATCTCCATTAGGCATAGCTCCATAGAAGCCTGGAATAACTGCTGACTCAACATTCGCTAATCTGTCTCCCATAACCTTGTTAGTCTTTTCACCATCGAATTCACCGTTAGCATCAAAACATATAACACTGGCTGCATCTATAAACTCATAACCGAGATAGTTAGCCATAATTATACCATTAAGGTACTCACCTCTTGAAGCTGCATAATCTGTACCAGCCTTTGCTTCAAAGTTCTTTCTGATTGTCTCAAACTGTTCCTTTAATGAAAGCTTTAAACCAAGACCTTTTATAATCTCGTTATATCTTTCTTCTATAGCCTTAAGCTGCTTATCGAAGTTTTTACCTGCTTCTGCCTCAGCATAGCACTTATAAAGCATATCAGTAACCTTCGTATCATCTGAAAATCTCTTTCCTGGAGCTGAAGGAACTACGAATCTTCTGCTTTCTTCTGCTCTTATTATATTTCCAACCTTCTTGAACTGTTCTGCACTCGCAAGTGAACTTCCACCAAACTTAACTACTTTTACCATTACTGTTTTTACCTTTCATCGTATTTATTATATTTTACTTAATTCAATGACACTATTACTTTTCTATTAATTAAGCTTTGTATCATCTATTCTGATTCTTGATATAACATTTATCTTAGCTGCTGCCAAAGCAAACTTTTCTTCTGTCATAACGCCTGTTATAAAGCCGTACTCAGCATCAAGACCTTCAGCGTTAACTATCCTAACATCACCAAAAAGCTCTTCAAGCTGTGATTCTTTCACATCCTTTGATACCCTTACAAAGAATCTTCTTTCTTCTTCTGCTGTATCTGCAAGTGTAAGCTTCTCATCGTCCCAGATAACCATAACATTAGTTCCCTTATGCTTAACACAGTCGATTATATCTCCAACTACTGCACTTGCTGTAGGAAGCTTACCTGCACCAGCACCAAAGAACATAACATCTCCAACCATATTTCCGTTAACATATATTCCATTAAGTACTCCGTTAACATTATATAACGGATGTGTCTTATCTATAAGGAATGGTGATGTTATAGCATATACTTTACCATTTTTTCTATAACTTGTTGCTAAAAGCTTGATTACACATCCAAGCTTATCTGCATACTTAAAATCCTCGTTTGATATCTTTGTAATGCCTTCTGTTGTTATCTCTTCAAAGTTAACTGTCTTACCGCCGGCAAGTGATGTAAGAATAGCTATCTTTCTGCATGCATCATATCCTTCTACATCTGCTTCTGGATTACGCTCTGCATATCCAAGCTCCTGTGCTTCCTTTAACACTTCCTGGTATGAACTTCCCTCCCTGCTCATCTTTGTGAGGATATAGTTAGTTGTTCCATTCATAATACCTGTAATCTTAGTTATCTCGTCTGCTGTAAGCGCCTGGTTAAGAGGTCTGATAATAGGAATACCACCACCTACAGATGCTTCAAACATAAAGTTAAGATTTCGTTCCTTTGCCATGGCAAGAAGCTCTGCTCCATGAGCTGCAACAAGTGCCTTGTTAGATGTACACACACTTTTTCCAGCCTCCAGCGCTCTCTTAACAAATGTAAATGCTGGTTCTACACCTCCCATGACTTCCACTACAACATCTATATCATCATCATTTATAATAAGGTCTATATCATGTACTATCTTTTCCTGGATAGGATCTTCTGGGAAATCTCTTAAGTCTAAAACGCTTTTAACCTCTATAGACTGTCCCGCCTTTTTTAATATTGAATCAGCATTCGTGTTAAGTATCTCAACAACTCCTGATCCAACTGTTCCATAACCTAATACCGCTACTTTTGCCATATCATCCTCCATGTAATTTTCACTTTATTTTATAAAATCAAAGTGATGCATCGCTGCTTAAGATTTTAAGGTATCTTACCCCACCAAGCTGCTCTATTTCCTCAATCATCATAGATGCATCTCCGGTCGTTGGAAGGATCTCAACACTCAATGTTAATGATGCAATACCATTAACCGGTATAGTCTGGTGAATCGTAAGTATGTTAGCCTTAAACTCAGCTACCTTGTTAAGCACAACTGATAGAAGTCCTGGTTCATCCTCCATAGACAGGACAAATGTTATTGTCTTACCTTTAGAATTATCTCTGAATGGAAATATATCATCTTTATACTTATAGTAGGAGCTTCTGCTTATCCCTACTTTTTCGGTAGCATCTGCTATAGAGATATTCTTATTTTCTATAAGTCTGTTTGCTTCCGCTACCTTTAAAAGCACTTCAGGCAGAGCTTTCTGCTTAACAACATAATATTTAATATTATCTTTCATTTTAATAATCTCATGCCTTTCCGCATATTTAAAGTATATAAGTATGTCAACGCCTTTTTGTGTATTCCACAGAAAGACAGTTGTACTCAGTACAAAGAATAGTAGCACATGTTCTATATAAAAGCAAGTGTTTTATGTCTGTTTAAACAATAAAAAACCCTCGCACAACGGGAGAGGAATGCGAGGGTTATATATAAAAACAATGTCATAAATACATTGTCTTTATCAATATTAAACTTGTTAGTACTATATAACATTTATGCATGTTGCAAAATAGTACTTTGGTACTATTTGCAACATTATTTTCTTTCACGGTCGAAAACACTGGCCAGATATCTCATCGCATTAAGATGTTCCCAATTCAGCTGGTTTTTCTTCATACGCCATTTCCAGTTATTTCCAAGACTTGAAGGGAAATTCATACGGGCTGAATTATCAAGCTTTAATATGTCCTGAACAGAAAAAATAGTGAGTACTGCAATGCTGGAATATGCTGCACGGAAAACCATATCAACCATACGGCACTTATCTCTTGTATCCAGATAATCATATGCATATCCCAGTTCACCATCATTTCTTTCATTAAAGTATCCAAGAAGTGTTTCATTATCATGAGTTCCACCATAGCATACACAATTATGTGTATAGTTATATGGAAGATGGGGATTCTTTCTGTCTCCACCAAAAGCGAATTCTAACACTTTCATGCCTGGATAATTATTATATTCAAGCACTTTTTCAACCTCTGGAATACTTACTCCAAGATCTTCAGCTATTATCTTTTTATTACCGATGGATTCATTAACTGCATCCAGAAGCTTCTGTCCTGGTCCCTGTTCATAAGAACCCTGTATTGCATCAGGCATATCATATGGAATCGTATAGTACTTAATAATCCCAAGAAAATGGTCTATTCTTATAACATCATACAATCTTGCTGAATTCTTCATGCGCTTTCTCCACCACAAAAATCCATCAGCTTCCATCTTATCCCAGTCATATAAAGGATTGCCCCATTTCTGTCCTTTATCAGAAAATGCATCAGGTGGTACTCCTGCAACCTTAACAGGTGTAAGATTCTCATCAAGCTGGAACTCCTTCTGTCCAGCCCATACGTCAACACTGTCATATCCCATGTATATAGGAATATCACCTATTATTTCTATTCCCTGTGAGTTGGCATATTTTTTCAGGCTGTCCCACTGTTTATAAAACTCATACTGTATAAAACACCAATATCCTATATCATCTTCAAGTTCTTTTTCATACTTTTCCATAGCCTGCGGACGTCTGAACTTTATGTCTTCGTCCCATTCGCCCCATGATTTCTGGTCAAAATGTTCTTTAAGTGACATAAACAAAGCATAATCCTTAAGCCAGTCTTTGTTATCATTTATGAAATTTTCAAACTTTTTATAAACAGGAAGTCCTTTATCAAGCGTTGACTTTGCTTTAAGGCACTGCTCTTTAAAACGCTCATATGCTTTTCTTAGTATGGTAAATCTTTCCCTATACATTTTTTCGTAACTTACATATCTGTCATCACCAAGATACCCATCATAGTTAACAGGATACCTGTTACTAAGAGCCTCCTCCTCAGATACATTGACCGGAACAAAGCCATCTCCCCAGTCAACTGCAATAACCTCTGACTTAAGAAGCAGTCCATCCTCTATAAGCGTATCAAGGTCTACAAAATATGGATTACCCGCAAATGCTGAATATGGCTGATATGGACTATCTCCATATGTTGTTGGCCCAACTGGCAGAACCTGCCAATACTTATGATTAGTATCTCTTACAAAATCAATGAATTCATAGGCTTCTTTTCCAAGTGTTCCTATTCCATATGGTGATGGAAGAGAACTTATAGCCATAAGTATTCCTGCATTTCTTTTAAAAACATTGCCCCTTCTCATACAATCTCCATTCCGGGTGCATATAACTGCACTCAATGTGTTATTAGTTATTCTTCATCTGCTCAGTGAATTCCTTAATACCCTGTGCTTCTTCTTCTGATAATATTTTGTTAATATCAAGCAGAATAACAAGTTTATTATCTATACTTGCAACTCTGTCAAGATATTCTGTATTCTCTGTTTTTGCCAGCTTTGGCATAAGTGATATCTTATCTGGCTGAAGTTCACCTATCTCTATGACCTCATCAACCTCAAGTGCGATCTTCATATCTGGAAGATTTACTATTACTGTATTGTCACCTTTAGACTGATCCTCCATGTTGAACTTTTCCTTAAGACTCATAACTGGAATAACTTCACCCCTTAAATTCACTATACCACTTATATACTTCATTGAATTAGGAACCGGTACAACATTAACCTGCTTTTCTATTGACTGTACAAGATTGATATCTACTCCAAACTCCTGATCTCCAAGTCTAAATACAACTGGTCTGATATAATCTGCCATAATTGCTCCTTTCTGCTTATATATATAAGTTATGCTTCTTCTCCTTCTTTCTTACCTGTTGATATCCAGTTAAGATATGCATTAATAAATGGATCTATATTGCCATCAAGAACGCTTGCAGCATTGCCAACATCCTTGTTCGTTCTATGATCTTTAACCATAGTATACGGCTGAAGTACATAACTTCGTATCTGATTACCAAAATTAATATCTTTAACATCACCTCTGATATCTGATGATTTCTGTGCATTTTCTTCCTGCTTCATCATGTAAAGCTTTGCCTTTAACATCTGCATGGCTTTGTCTTTGTTCTGATGCTGCGACCTTTCGTTCTGGCACTGGACAACAATACCTGTAGGAAGATGTGTGATTCTGATAGCAGAAGATGTCTTGTTGATATGCTGTCCACCAGCACCACTTGATCTGTATGTATCTATTCTTAAATCATCATCATTGATCTGGACATCTACGTCTTCATCTATATCTGGCATAACATCACACGAAACAAACGAGGTCTGTCTCTTACCAGCTGCGTTAAATGGCGAAATACGTACAAGTCTGTGAACACCATGCTCTGATTTTAAATGTCCATATGCATTTTCTCCTGATATCTCAACTGTTACAGACTTAACACCAGCTTCATCTCCTTCAAGATAATCTATTATCTGTGTTGTATATCCATGCTTTTCTGCCCATCTTGTATACATACGAAGAAGCATCTGACACCAGTCACAGCTTTCTGTTCCACCTGCTCCTGCATGTAATGTAAGTATTGCATCACAACTGTCATATTCACCAGAAAGCAATGTTTCTATCCTGATTTCTTCCATCTTTTCCTCAAACGAAGTAACCTCTTGTTCTATCTCTGGAACTAGAGATTCATCGTCAGATTCATCAGCCATCTCTATAAGAATATTAATATCCTCAAGTCCTGACTTTAAAGAATCATAGCCTTCAAACGAATCCTTAAGTCCCTTAAGTTCCTTCATAGCCTTCTGCGACTTATCTGGATCATCCCAGAATCCGGGTGCCTCCATATCGGCTTCAAGCTCTTCTATACGCTTCTGCTTGTTATCAAGGTCAAGCGACTTTTTTATACCTTCCAGCTGCTTATCATAACCTGATATTCTATATCTGAACTGATCTAACTCTACCACAATACACTCCAATCTGTATATATCAACACTACATTATCTATACTTAATATTAGTTCTATATAATCTGCACTTTATCAGCCCGGAAGACACATAAAAAGAGGATATCCCTCTATGTATTCTTCCAATCAATGATACTATCATATCATATAATCGCAGAATTTCATAGTATGATATCCTCTGTCTTTTTAAATCTTTTAAATATATATTCTATGCCTTTCTTCCGCAGCAGTTCTTATACTTCTTGCCACTTCCACATGGGCAGAGATCGTTTGGATATATCTTCTTGTCTGTACGTTTAACAGGTCCCTTTACCGATGGTCCTTCATCCTTGTTTGTACCTGTAACCTTAGCTACCTGTTCTCTTTCTACCTTTTCTTCAACCTGGATATGCATAAGGAGTCTTACTGTATCCTCTGTGATAGCCTGTGTCATCTCATCGAACATATCATAGCCCATCATCTTGTACTGAACAACAGGATCCTTCTGTCCATATGCCTGAAGTCCGATACCCTGCTTAAGCTGATCCATATCATCGATATGATCCATCCACTTTCTATCTATAACCTTAAGAAGTACTACTCGCTCTATCTCTCTGATAGTTTCTGGCTCTGGGAACATAGCTTCCTTATCTTCGTATAACTTAACTGCCTTTTCCTTAAGCACATGAGTAAGTTCATTCTTATTCTTAACATTCTCATCATATACTACTGGTTCAACAGGGATAGTTGGAAGAAGAAGCTCGTTAATCTCATCATAGTTCCACTCATCAGCATTCTTATCATCACTTACGCAGCGATTAACAACACCTTCTACGAAATCTGTAATCATCTTCATGATAGAAGAACGCATGCTCTCTCCGTTAAGAACTCTTCTTCTCTCACCATACATGATCTCTCTCTGCTCATTCATAACCTGATCATACTCAAGAAGATGGCATCTGATACCATAGTTGTTAGTTTCTATCTTCTTCTGTGCTGTCTCTATAGCATTGCTTAACAGCTTGTGTTCTATCTGGTCATTCTCGCCTACACCAAGCTTGTTAAATGTATTCATAAGAGTTTCCTGTGCGAACAATCTCATAAGATTATCTTCAAGTGAGATATAGAATCTTGATTCGCCTGGATCACCCTGACGTCCTGCACGGCCTCGTAACTGGTTATCTATACGTCTTGACTCATGTCTTTCTGTACCGATAATCTTAAGTCCGCCTGCCGCTCTTGCTTCATCATCAAGCTTAATATCTGTACCACGGCCTGCCATGTTAGTAGCTATAGTAACTGCTCCATGCTTACCTGCCTCAGCAACTATCTGTGCTTCAAGCTCATGATACTTGGCATTAAGTACATTATGAGGTATCCCTCTCTTCTTAAGCATATCACTTAAAAGCTCAGATGTATCAATGTTTATAGTACCAACAAGTACTGGCTGTCCCTTCTCGTGGGATCTTACAACATCCTCAATAACCGCATTGAACTTACCCTTCATGGTCTTAAATACTGCATCATTGTGATCTATTCTGGCAACTGGCTTGTTAGTAGGAACTTCTACAACATCCATGTTATAAATCCCTCTGAATTCTTTCTCTTCTGTAAGGGCTGTACCAGTCATACCTGCCTTCTTATCAAACTTGTTAAAGAAGTTCTGGAATGTGATAGTAGCAAGAGTCTTGCTTTCTCTCTTAACCTTAACATGCTCCTTAGCCTCTATGGCCTGGTGAAGACCATCTGAATAACGGCGTCCTGGCATGATACGTCCTGTAAACTCATCTACGATAAGTACTTCATCATCTTTAACAACATAATCCTTATCCCTGAACATAAGATAATGTGCTCTTAAAGCTAAAGTAACATTATGCTGTATCTCAAGGTTCTCTATATCAGCATAGTTATCTATGTGGAAGAACTGTTCAACCTTGTGGACACCTTCTTCAGTAAGGTTAACAACCTTATCCTTCTCATTAACGATAAAGTCTCCATCTTCCTCTATCTCTTCCTGCATCATAACCTGCATCTTAGTTCTTTCACCATGATATGTACCTTTAACAAGCTGTCTTGCAAGCACATCACACAGTTCATATAACTTAGTAGACTTTCCACTCTGTCCTGAAATAATAAGAGGTGTTCTTGCCTCATCAATAAGCACTGAATCGACCTCATCAATAATACAGTAATGAAGATCTCTAAGTACAAGCTGCTCCTTGTATATAGCCATATTATCACGAAGATAATCAAAACCAAGTTCATTATTAGTAACATATGTAATATCACATGCATATGCTGCTCTTCTTTCATCATCCTTCATATCGTGAAGAACAATACCTACTGAAAGACCAAGGAAGTTATGGATCTGTCCCATCCATTCAGCATCACGCTTTGCAAGATAATCATTAACTGTTACTACAAGCACACCTTTTTCTTCAAGTGCATTAAGATATGCTGGAAGTGTACATACCAAAGTCTTACCTTCACCTGTACGCATCTCTGCGATACGTCCCTGATGAAGAATAATACCACCAATAATCTGCACTCTGTAATGCTCCATACCAAGCACTCTCTTGCCAGCCTCTCTTACTGTTGCATATGCTTCAGGAAGTATATCATCAAGAGTCTCACCCTTAGCTAATCTTTCCTTGAATTCCTTAGTCTTAGCTTTAAGTTGCTCATCTGTTAATTTACCATATTCTTCTCTATAACTTTCTACTTTGTCAGCAATAGGAGCTATCCTTTTTAACTCATGCTGGCTGTGTGTTCCGAATATTTTATGAACTAAACCCATATTACTCTCCATTCCTGCCAGATTCTGGCATTTTCAATTTCTTTGTGCAAATCACAAAATAAGCTGAAATCTTTTAAATTGTATCACTATTTGTATATTTAGGCAATAACAGTTATGTAAGCAATGCCTAAATTTTATTAAAAACATATAAAAAAGATTGTCGCTTTAACTATATTGTTAAACATAGTCAAAACGACAACCTTGATTAAATCACTTTATAAAATCTTTTATGTACTAGTCAAGCTCTGGTTCAATAAGTCCGTATGTATTGCCTTTTCTCTTGTAGACAACATTAACTTCCTCTGTTTCTGAGTTAAAGAATACATAGAAGTTATGTCCTAAAAGCTCCATCTGGACACATGCTTCCTCAGGGTCCATAGGCTTAATGCCAAATCTCTTTGTTCTGATAATCTTCACATCATCTGTTGGTTCATAATCATTATCTATAAACTCCTTTGCAAATGCTGCTTCATTCTGATGTTTATCGATTATCTTGTTCTTATACTTCTTAAGCTGTCTTTCGATAACTTCCTCAACAAGGTCGATAGATACATACATATCACTGCTGACCTGTTCGCTTCTTATAATGTTACCCTTTACAGGGATTGTAACCTCTATCTTCTGTCTCTCCTTCTCGACACTTAATGTTACATTCACTTCTGTTTCTGGAGCAAAGAATCTATCCAGCTTTCCTAACTTTTCCTCCACTGCTGATCTTAAACCTTCTGTTACATCAATATTTCTTCCTGTAATAATAAAACGCATGATGTCCAACTCCTTCTATCACTTTATTATCGTGTTGCTAACCTTTAAGGATTATATAAGGAATATAGCCAACTAAATGTGCCTCACGATTTTTGATACTGTTATTATAACACAATTTTACATTTAGACAAGTATGTTCACACAATTTACTCTAATTTTATAAAGTTATTTTACACTTCACAGTGATTTAATTTTGTCAAGTAAGATTATACATTTTTTTAATATTCCTTTTATTTTCAGTGCTTTTAACAAAACATGTATTCTGTTTAATCTTGTAAATCCACAGACTGTTTTATACACTTTTTTGTGGATATTGTGGATAACTTAGTGTATAAGTCAAAATGTGGTTAAAATCAAGGTGTTTTGATGTGGATAACTTCTTGATTTCTTGTCAATTTGTGTCGAATAACTTTTTAAGATTGTTTCTTTTATGTTTTCATTTGTAAATGATGCACAACATTTAAAAAGTCAAGGTTGTTTTATATATTTTTTTGATATAGAATCTAGGCAGATGTTAACTATATACTTTTTTGTTTTAAACATCTCATAATCAATACTTTAACAAAATATGTTTTGCTGATGATATATTTTATGTATATTATTTTCTCCTGCAATCCATATTTTATATATTAAAAAGACACGGAGGCAGCATGAATTCAAGCTTTTATAACAACAATAATACTATTAACAGATTAAACCTGATTAATTCTGACAATTTTAATTCTGACAATCCCAATTCTGAACGTACAACCATAATCGTTACAGGCGCATCCCGCGGAATAGGAAAGGCTATAGCTACAGCTCTTGCTTCACCTGCTGCTAATATAGTCATAAGCTGTTCTAAAAGCTCAGATGAGTTAAAAGAAACATATGATGCCGTAACAGCCAGGGGAGCTTTATGTACAGCCTATGTCGGCGATATGGGAAGCTTTTCAGATGTCCATGAAATGTTTGACTTAACTCTTAGCCTCTATGGAAAAACTGATGTACTTATAAACAATGCTGGAATTGCATCTATAGGGCTTTTTCAGGATATGACACCAGATATGTGGAATAACATCATATCCGTAAACCTCAATTCGGTATATAACTGCTGCCACTTTGCAGTTAATGATATGCTTCGCCGTCACTGTGGCAGAATCATCAACATATCATCTGTCTGGGGACTGTATGGTGCAAGCTGTGAGGTTGCATACTCTGCTTCCAAGGGAGCTGTCAATTCATTTACAAAGGCTCTTGCCAAAGAACTGGCACCAAGCCATATACAGGTAAATGCCATAGCCTGTGGTGCCATTGACACGTCTATGAACGGACACTTAAGTAAAGAAGAACTAGATGAACTTGCCTGTGAAATTCCTGCCGGGACGCTGGGAAAACCAGAAGGGGTTGCAAGACTTGTCAAACTGATGCTTGAGTCTGATGACTACCTCACAGGACAAGTTATACAATATGATGGTGGATGGATATAAAATAAAGGTATGTATAAAACAATATAACTTTGTTTTATACATACCTTTGTTTTATCATAGCTTTATTTTTATATGCGGCATGCTCCAAACACGCCATCAAACTCGTTGAAATAAGTTTCTTCCAGCTTCTTTAAAAATACTGATGCGTATTTATCACGATATGAAAGTGATACATAAAGATTACCGACTGCCGAATCAATTATCTGTATCTTTATAAGCAGATTGTTATCCGCCTTCCAGGCTCCTGAAGCAACGCATCTGAAATTGTATACAGGAAATACTGATTCTATATTGTATCCAAAGCCGAATTTTATGCTGTGCTTTCCTGTATTGTTAGTATATGTGAGTATGCCATATCTGCTATCTTCATCAACAATCTCAACGCATATATCCTTCATATTACATTCGTTATCATCGCATCTATATGTAATACCATTTATTATATTCTCATATGATGATGTAATGTCTGTAGAAAGTGCGAAAATCTTCCTGCTTTCAAGATATTCCACGTACTGTTTCTTATCCTCCTGTGTTTCAGGCTGGACTGTTATGCTATCGTCAAGCTTGTTATATATTTCTTCCCAGAATGCATCATATATACACTGTACACCACCCTGGCGTCCCTGTGTATCTGCTGTTGTCACCATATATATATCTTTATCCGGCACATATAACGCAAGCTGGCCTGCCATTCCGTAAAGGGCATAACCACCATTTCTTGTCATCCATATCTTATATCCATATCCCTGCATTTCCTCAATAGTGCCACTCTTGCCATATGGATCACTCTGCTTTGTATGTGCTTTTCTGATATAATCTGCTGGTATAAGCTGCTTTCCGTTCCATGCACCATCCTTTGATATAAGATATATTACTTTAAGCATATCTGATGGACGTGCACATAAACCAGACCCCCCCATAGGTACTCCATATGGGTCATCTATTATAAATGCCTCCTTTGAAAATCCAATCTCATCAAGGAAGCTTTTTCTTAGATACTCTAACAGATTCATTCCTGAAAGCCTTTCTATAAGCGCTCCAAGAACATGTGTAGATGATGTATCATATGAAAACTGTGTACCTGGTGCATGAACTGGTTTTGTTGTAAAAAATGAACCAACCCAGTCAGTCACTCCCTCACCTTTATATGTTGTCTTGTCATGACACGTGCGCATAGTAAGCATATCTCTTATGGTAAGCATACTTGTATATTCATATGCCCCTTCTTTTGGAAGCTTGTCCTTAAAGTAATCAACTATATGGTCATCTAAGGATAATTTTCCCTCTCCATACAGCTTTCCTATGCCGAGTGATACAAGTGTCTTTGTCATAGAGAACATACGATGCAAAGTATCTTTTTCATATGGTGCATAATAAGTTTCCATACATATCTTGTCACCTCTCATGATTGTAAGACTATGCATAGGTATATCCTGATTCTCCAGACGTTTTGCAAAGTTCATAAGATTGTGATAGTCTATGTTACATTCCGATGGTGCCACGTGCTTAAATAAATCACTCATAATTACTCTCCTATCCTGCGAAAAATATAATATTTACTATATCCTTTATACTACAACTTCAATACGAAAGTATCTACTTAAAATTATATTCAATAATAATCTTATTACATATTTTTCACACTGTTTTTCTGTGGTTACGACATTTTACCAATTATATCTAATATATATTTTACCCTGTTTATGTAGCTGTGCTTCTTACTTACAAGTTCATGTCCTTTAGCAGCAATCTGCCTTCGTTTATCTTCGTGTAAAAGATAATACTCGGCTTTTTTACAGCAGTCATACATATCCTCATAATACACAATACTTTCTTCATTTTTAAAATAATCTGTAAGTTCTATCTGATAATTAGTAAGAAGAAAACCTCCTGCACCAAGTATATCCCATACACGCAGTGGTATGCCAGTACGGATATTTCTTATCGTCATATTAAGGTTAATGGATGAATTATTAAACACCTTTGGCATATCATTCATGTAGTCAACCGTCCCTTTAAAATCCACGTTTATAAGTGAAGTATCCTGCTCATCTGTATATAAAGCAACTTTGTTTTTCTTTGCCAGAAGGTTAAGCGTTCTTACACGTTCTATATTGGCAAGCTTAAAGCCAAGAAATGTAGACTCAAAAACCAGCCTTATATCAGAAAACGCCCTCTTATCCTGCCTAAAATCCACAAACTCTGATAACTGCTTTAATATATCCACTGTCAACAGCTCATCAATTATATTATCTCCGTATATGTTAAGCTGTGCAAGCATAGCTGCATCAAAATAACCCCTTAAATATGGAGGAAGCTTATCTTTTATATCATCATATGAATTCTTATGATACATACTCCCTACAAATGATATATCAGCACTGAATCGGTCTTTTTCTTCCCTGGTCTGGCTGTTAAGCTGGCTGTTTAGCCTGTCTGTATTCACAGCCAGCGGAAGATAGTATATATTCTTAACTCCCAGCTGCTTTAATTCATAATAAAAAAACTTATCAAATATAAATATATTGTTGCAGCTGTTAAATACAGACTGATGATAAAGCGATATAAGCGGACTATCCACTGTCCATGCCACATATTTTCTTCCTGTCTGTTCACATATATCAGAAACGTGAGGAAAATAATTAAGTGAAAATATCACATCATATTCCCTGAATACATCAGCAAGCATTACATAATCATGTTCTTTTATGCCGGTTATGCTGTCACTTGACAGCGGCTTTTCTTCATACATATCTACTGAATGTCCGAAATATTCAAAAGCCGACTTAACATCTGCCTGATTAAACACCTTCCACTTGTATATAAGAATATTCATAATAATCCCCAGTTCCTTAACCAATAAATAATATGAAGTCAAAGATGAATTTGAATTTAATCAAACAACTTTCCCTACTCTCTTGTTGCAGCTTCAAGTACCTCAAAATAATTCTCAAATGTTTTTGCACAGCACTCGTAATCATCTATTATGATGCCATCCACCTTAAGTCCAATAAGTGCAAATGCCATAGCCATTCTATGATCTGAATATGTCTTAACTACACCAGGCTTTACCTTTCCTGGTAAAATCTCGATTCTGTCCCTGCCCTTTTTGATATCTATGCAAAGACTGTTAAGCTCATTAGCAACAGCCTCGATTCTGTCAGATTCCTGAAATCTGATATGTTCGATATTTCTTATGATAGTCGGAGTCTTTGCAAATGGTGCAATAGCTGCCAGCGTCATGGTCTGATCCGAAAAATCATTCATATCAACATCCACGCCATCATATTCACCTTCTGCAGGTCCCGTAACACTTATACCTTCCCGCTCCTCTGTAACTGTACAGCCAAGCTGCTTTAATACATCAAGAAACTTCATATCTCCCTGCATAGATGTTCTTCTTACATTCTTTACAAGGCAATATCCACCTGTAAGAGCCGCTGCTGCATAAAAATAACATGCTGCTGATACATCCGGTTCTATCTGGTATGATCCTGCAACATAACTGTCATCTGCAGGTATCACATATTCAGCGCCCTCATGGTCTACTTCACAGCCAAACTGTCTCATCATATTGGATGTTATTCTTATATATGAGCCATCTGTCTTTTTACTTGTTATATTAATCTTCAAACCACTTTCAAGCATAGGCGCTGTCATCATAAGTGCACTTAAGAACTGTGTGCTTTCACTTATATCTATAGATACCTCCGCCTTTGGCTTTTTACCACCAAAAGCTGCTCCTGTTACTTCTACTGGAAGATGTCCCTTTTTTTCAAGGAACTTAAAATCAGCACCCATATCTGTAAGTGCTTCAAACAACGGAAGCATAGGTCTTTTTTTCATCTGTTCAGATGCTTCTATTGTATATTTTCCATCTGATAGTCCTAGCATAGCTGTAAGAAATCTTGCTGCTGTTCCAGCACTTCCTACATTAATAGTGCCTTCCTTCCTTGGAAGATCTCCGCCATGACCTTCTATGATCACATATTTTTCAACTTCGTTCACCTGGATTATATATCCAAGCGATATAAGACTCGTAAGAAAATATCTTGAATCATCACTAAACAACACTCCGTTAAGCCTGCACTCTCCGTTAGATAATGCTGCCATAAGAAGTGCCCTGTTAGTGATACTTTTAGATCCCGGCACCTCTACAACGCAGTTAATTGGCTTATTTAACTTTCTTACCTTATACTGTGACATCTTGATTATTACCTCTGTTATTATCTTATTAGCAGCTTTATAAATGTTGCAATATATGTAATGATTCATACCTACAAGTATTGTACAAGGCAACACTTATACTGGCTGCTGCTTCTTTCTGCTATAGTATAACACCACTACTGTACAGCTTAACAATAAATATTGCTGTCATATAATTTTCTTATGTTGTAAATATCGGTTCAATTATACTTAATATTTTTAAGCGTAATTGAATATTTGCTTATTATTATTAATGTAACAAAAGTTGTACCACACTGAATATTTCCCTGATACAGCCCTGTTTTTACTATCTATCTTCCATCTTAGGATAGTCTCTGTGCCATCCAACATATTTGTAAGCTGGACGTATAATCTTACCAGCATTAACAAGCTCTTCAAGACGATGTGCACACCAGCCTGATATACGTGAAGTTGCAAACATAGGTGTGAACATTTCTTCTGGTATTCCAAGCATAGAATATACGAAACCACTATAGAAATCCACATTGGCACATACTGGCTTAAACATCTTTCTTTTCTCCATAATAAGCTGTCCAGCCTCTTTTTCTACTGTCTCATAAAGTGCATATTCCTTCTGCATGCCCTTCTCATCTGAAAGCTTCTTTGCGAAATTCTTAAGAATAACCTCTCTTGGATCTGAGTTTGTGTATACAGCATGTCCCATTCCATATATAAGTCCAGCATGGTCAAATGCTTCCTTATCAAGAATCTTGTTAAGATAGCTGCATATCTCTTCTTTGTTATTCCAGTCACTGCAATGTTCCTTAATATCAGCAAACATTTCCTGAACCTTTAAGTTGGCACCACCATGCTTAGGACCCTTAAGAGATGCAATAGAAGCTGCCATAGCTGAATATGTATCTGTACCAGATGATGTTACAACATGGTTAGTAAATGTTGAGTTGTTACCACCACCATGCTCAGCATGAAGCACAAGACATATATCAAGAACCTCTGCTTCAAGTTCTGTGAACTGTCCATCATCTCTTAACATATAAAGAATATTCTCAGCTGTTGAATAACCTTTCTTAGGATTCTTTATCATAAGAGTTCCATCCAACTTAAAATGTCTGTAAGACTGATAAGCATATACCGTAAGAAGCGGCATCTTAGCTATAAGCTGAAGTGACTGCCTGAGTACATTAGGAATAGATATATCATCTGGATTCTCATCATATGAATAAAGACTTAATATACTCTTCATAAGAGAGTTCATAAGGTTAGTACTTGTTGCCTTCATGATGACATCACGGATAAATGCCCCTGAAAGCTCCTGAAGATCTGCAAGTATTCTTAAAAAGCTTCCTAACTGCTTTTCTGTAGGAAGGTTACCAAATAAAAGCAGGTATGTAGTTTCCTCAAAACGGAATCTGTCCGTTGTACAGCCTTTTATTATATCCTCAACATTGTAGCCCTGAAAATATAAACGTCCATCTACAGGAATCTTTCTACCATTGACATTCTCGTTACCACAGACATCTGATATCTCTGTAAGACCTGTAAGGACACCATTACCATTACTATCTCTAAGACCTCTTTTAACATCGTATTCTATATATAAATTCTGATCAATAGAGCCAGATCTTTTACACTCCTTAACAAGCTCTTCAAACTCGCTCTTATCAACCGTTGTCAGTTCCATCATTTCCTGATTATTCATTGTAATCCTCCGTTTCTGCACATATATGTATGCCATGATGTATTAATATGCCTGTTGATAGTCATACCTTAACATTATTCTTAAGTATATACATGTACACATAGTATTTATATTCATATACAATAATCACATACTGCATATTTATGCATAGCGCATATTGATTATTATGCACTTTAATTATATCTCTTGTCAATTAATACTTATTTGTCCGTAAAACACTATATTACCCTGTATAAAAACATATCAGTGAAACACTACATTCGCATCTACAAAAGCATCTCCAAAAAAATCTCTGTATACAGTATCCGTTATCTTATCAAGCTGTGATTTATCCTCAATCTCATCGCCTGCATAAAATATCCTGTATTCATTTTCAAAGAAATAGCAGCTTGTGTCACTAAGATTCATTCCATTCTTTCTATAAAAACCTATTCTTTTTAACATATAGTCCCTTGCAGGTCCCTCATCAGCATAATCCGGATTCTCAACTTCAAGTATAAGTAACTTTCCATCATCTTTAGCAAGCTTCTTTAGCTGCTGTAAAAATCCTGAGCCAAGGTGCTTTGAACGCTTATCTTTTACGATTGCAAGATAGTCAAGAAGATATACATCCTGATTTCTGCATTTTATAAAGTATGCATATCCTGCAAGCTCATCATATTTTCTTCCACAGGAATCTTCTCTGTTTTCATACATACCATAAACAAAATACTGATCATTCTCTCTTTTTTCAAGCATCTGTTTTAGTGGCTTAACTTCTGATGCTGGAAAATCAGTCACTATATGCTCATTGTATATTTCTTTAATCTCTTCGATATCTAACAATCTTATATTATATTTTTGATTATTATATATATCGTTATCCAAAGTATTGTTTTTTATGTTATTTATATTATTATAGTTCATATTATCCTGCCCTTTCGTAATTAATCATCCGCTAAACTGCTTATTGTTCATCATCTTCGCCTCTTACGGCAAAAACCGCAGCTGCAAGCTCTTTCAGGTCTTTCGCAGTTCCTTCGGTAAAACCATCCTTATTTATAACAAGACAATTATGTGCTGAAACAAAAAGATATATATTATCTTTGTCCTCTGCCCACTTTATAACCTCATCCCACTTGAAGGTATCACTGTCATTCTCTTCATCTGTAACAATAATATCCTCTGAATCTATCTCATATGTGAATGTTATTCCTATCATTTTAGAATATGTATTGTGATATCTTCTTTTGTTACTTTTATCCATTCCTACCATACCTATATACAGGAATATGGCTGCTGCCAATCCATAAAACACAACCATGAACCAGTCAGCCTCTTCTCTTCCCAATACCTGAAATACAAGATATCTTACACATCCCATACCAAACAGTAATCCAAACATATTATAAACTATCTTAAAAAACTTGTATTTGTTATCATCAAAATTAGCAGCATGCATAGCCGCTTCAACATATTCCTTCTGGAATAATGTTTTATTTTTTATCACCATGACTATCTCCATTCCTGTTACACTTTATAACCATATTGCCTGTTACACTTACAGCTATCCTGCTTTGACCACCGGCTTCATATATGATAATATGATATGATACCAGGGTCAAAAGGTCTAAACCCACATGAGCTTGCTCATAGGTGGGTGAAAGACCTTGGGACCCGCCCCGATATGAGCATAAAAGTGGGATGATAATCCCACGATATGCGAATATTGGGGAGAATTGTGGGAGTGCGTAGCACGGAGCAATTCGTAGGTATCAAAGTCGGGGGCTTTTGACCCTGATATTTTATTATTATACTATAAATTCAAAGCATTGTAATGCACAAAATAATATTTTTAGTCTGTGTCCACGCGCATAAGACACGGCTTATCATAAAAATGTGCGCAGAAACGAGGATTAATATGAAAAAACGTACTGCATGTATAACTGGTGCCAGTTCCGGCATCGGATATGAGATGGCTAAAAAACTCAGTGCTCTTGGATATGATCTTATCCTTGTAGCCCGCAATACAAAGGCTTTAAAAAAGCTTGCTGCATCTCTTGACACTGATTGTGAAATATACACCTGTGACTTATCAGATGGAAAAAGCTGCATAAAGCTTGGAAGAAAACTGTCAAAACGAAGTGACATACACATATTTATAAACAATGCCGGATTCGGTGATATTGGTGATTTTGAAAAAACAAGTATGGCAAAAGATATTTCAATGATAAATGTTAATATACGGGCTATGCATATTCTTACTAAATATATGCTCCGTTCATTTAAGAAGCTGAACCGTGGTTACATCATGAATGTTGCATCAAGTGCCGGACTTCTTCCTGGCGGACCATATATGGCAACCTATTACGCTACAAAAAGCTATGTTACAAGTCTTACAACCTCATTAAATGGAGAACTTAAGGCTGCACATAGCAATGTTCATATATGTATGCTCTGCCCTGGACCTGTTGATACCAACTTTAACAACACAGCAGGTGTGGAATTTGCACTGCCAGGAGTATCTGCTGAGTATTGTGCATCCTATGCGCTTTTACAGATGTTTAAAGGCAGGGTTACTATAGTACCTACATTTACAATGAAAGCTGCTGTAATAGCCTCAAAGCTGGCACCACGCGAGTTTGCGGCTGCCATTGCTGCAAAACAGCAGATGAAAAAAAGAAAGGATACACATAACCGATGAAAGTATATATGGCTCCCATGGAAGGATTAACTGATTATATGTTCAGAAATGCATATGATAAGTTCTTTGGTCATAATAAGATTGATAAATATTTTATGCCCTTCATATCTCCTAATAAAAGTGAAAAATTTCTTGCAAAGGAAATGAGGGACATATCAAGAGATAATAATCATATTAACTCTATCCCTCAGGTTATGACTAACAATTCCTCAGATTTTATATGGACTGCCCACATGCTTTATGATGAATTCGGATATGATGAGATCAATCTCAATGCAGGATGCCCATCTGGAACTGTTGTTTCAAAGAACAAGGGAGCTGGAATGCTTATCTGCCTGGATTCTCTTGAACGCATATTATATGAAATACTGTCTGACAGATATATATGTGACAATCATATAAAGGTGTCTGTAAAAACCCGTATCGGTGTCGAAACACCTGATACATGGCATGATATACTTGATATTTATAATAAGTTCCAGCTTGAGGAGCTTATCATACACCCAAGAATACGTACTGACTATTACAGAGGTGATATAAACAAAGAGGCTTTCCTGTATGCTATGAAGGAAAGCCGTAATCCTGTATGCTATAATGGCGATATTTTTACAAGGCGTGACTTTATTAATATCATACATGACTACAATCCAGACTGTATAATGGTAGGAAGAGGTCTTGTTGCTGACCCTGGACTTATCAATGTCCTTTTAAGTGACAACCCCGAAACATATGTAAGAAATCTTGAGGATGACAGGCTTAATATGAAACATCTGCATGATATGGTATATGAAGAACGTCTTAAAATCATGTCTGGTGATAAACATGCCATACACCGCATGAAAGAAATGTGGTGTTATATGGAATATTCATTCGCTGACTGTAAGAAAGAAGCCAAGGCTATCAAAAAATCCCAGAATATGAGTGCATATAAAGATGCTGTTAATGTATTCTTTACCAACTGCCGGCTTGAAGAGAAGCCATACATATCATTTTCAAAGAAATTCTGATAGCAATACTCATTGCTGCTGATGTGGCAGCAGCTTTAAATGCCCATATTAAAAAATTCCATCAATGCCTCTATCATATATGTAGTATCTTTAACTCCTGCTGTTTCATATGCCGAATGCATGGCAAGCTGTGCAAGCCCTATATCTATTGTATTGATAGATACATGTGAGTCAGATATGTTACCAAGTGTTGAACCACCTGCTATATCTGACCTGTTTGCATATGTCTGATATGGGACAGCAGCCTTTTTGCAGATGCTCTTAAACACTGCAGCTGAAACAGCATCTGTTGCGTACTTCTGGTTACCGTTATACTTAATAACAATTCCACCATTCATATATGGTCTGTTTGTTGGATCTGCCTTTTCCTGATGATTAGGATGTACTGCATGTGCATTATCTGCAGATATCATAAACGATGATGCAAGTGCCATCATATATTCTTCCCTGTTTATATCTGATGCTATGCTTATACGTTCAAGTACATCTGATAAGAAAGTGGAATCTGCACCCTGTTGTGTTGTGCTTCCAACCTCCTCGTTGTTAAATATGCAGCAGACATTAACGCAGGAATCATTTTTTTCCTTTTTCTTTTTTCTGTTAATATAGGCTTCTGTAAATGCCTTTACTGATGAGTATGCACACTGTATATCATCAAGTCTTGGAGCTGAAATAAACTCATCGTTATACCCCCATATAGTACCCTTTTCCCTGTTATAAAGAAAAAGATCTGTTGATATATCATATGACTCAAGTTCTTTAATACCTATAAGCTTCTTAATGTATTCATCAAACTTCCCACTGGCAGCTTCATCACCAAACAAAGGAAGCATATCCTTCTGTGCATTAAAGCTGTATCCATCATTAATCTTTCTGTCCATATGAATAGCAAGATTCGGAATAACGACAAGATCCTTGTCTGCATTTACAAGATATTCCATTATATTTCTTCCATCTGCTGCTATAGCACGGCCAGCTATTGAAAGAGGACGGTCAAGCCATGTTGACATAATCATTCCTCCATATTTTTCCACATTAAGACTTACATAATGATTATCTCCTGGCATCTGTGGGTTTTCTTTTATCTTAAAGGATGGTGAATCACTATGACTTGCCACAATATTATATGCCTTATATTTATATTCCGGCATAGTAAAAGCAATTATTGATGAGGCTCCTCTTAAAACATAATAACCCTGTCCTGCTTTAAGCTTCCATTTATCCTTTTCACTTAACTCATGCATGCCAATATCAGACAGCATACTTCTTATGTTGTCAATAACATGATATGGACTTGGACTCTTCTCTATGAATTCAATAAGTTCATATGAATCCTTATAATAATCCCTCTTATATTTATCAGCTGCTATACTGCTGCCTTCATGCCCATTCATCATAATAATTCTCCATTCTTCCTCTTTTAAAATTATTTTTTTCGTCTTATATATCGTGTTATAAAATAATATGCACTAATGGCAGCTATTGCAATCACTATTATGATAGCTGCCCTTGCTGCCTCACTGATTCCACTAAAAAGCACTCTTCTTCCAAACTTAAAACCAGGCTTTTCTTCCTGTCTGGCATTATCATTAACTCCTTCAATGAGTTCCCCAGACGATACACTGACTGGATTATTTTCCTTTGTTTCTGATATAGCAGAGGCTTCACTGCTCTCATATGGATTATCTACTGTATATAGCTTTCTTTCATAGTTTTCAGGCTTAAGCACCTGTGTATAATCATATATCTCATTTCTTGTAAAATTATCTGTGTTATCCCTTGATGTTGTATACACATTCATTCTTTCTCCTGCTAATGCCCTGCAATATGCCCTTCTGTCTGCATTATCTTCAAAGAATGTTATCATGCCATTAATTGTATTACCTGCTATATCGGCAACATAGCTTCCTGATACAGGATATAATATATAAAGTCCTGCAATTCCGCCAGAGTGTACATAGCCTCTTTCTGATATATAACCATCTATGTTTACTGTACAGTCCTTAACATCTATATAACCGTCTGCATATATGCCACCCATAAACTGTTCGTCTCTGTCTGTAACATCCGGGTCTGCATCTGTACATACAAGCGTTACATCTGATGTCGTATTTTCTATAAGTCCATTTCCAAAGCCGGCTATGCCTGCTGTTCCCCACATTTTAGAAGCTGAGGTAAGAGCTGCATACGAAGCTTCCACCTTACAGTTACTTATAGTTGTATTGTTCATGTATCCTGCAAGTACAGCTGCAAATATACTTTTTTGTGTCTGTTCCTGCTGCCCTCCAAGCTCTATATATGCTCCTGTTATATTAAGGTTACTTATAACCGCTCCATCTGTTATTCCAAAAAAACCTGCAAAATATGTATCATATTCCTTAAGATTGCCATCATATGTCTTAGCTGTAATATCTGTAACAGTATGTATGTCCATATTGTATAAAGTATGTCCATTACCATCAAATGTACCATTAAAATTCCATGGCTTCCAGCCATCTGCTCCTGCTCTTGACATATCTATATCAGCCATAAGAATATAACTTCCATCTGTGTGAGCAGCCGCTTCCAAAAGATCGTTATATGTCTTTATCTGTAATGCCTCACTGCTTTTGCCTGTAACATTTTCCTGTGCTGCATATGCCTTATTCACCATAGATACTGATACACCCGGTATTTTCCCTGATATTCCAGCATTGCATAATACAAATATAGCAGCGGCCACACATACTATTGTTTTCTTTATAAGACTGTCTGCCTTGTTCTTCATCTTTCTTTAATATCCTCCCATTATTCACTTTTGCTTTTCACTTTATAATTGTACTACTTTTCACAATTCTGTCACTACTTTTTATTCTTTTAGCTTTGTCACTTTTAGCACTATCATTTTTAACTCTGTCTCTTTTAACTCTGTCATCATAAAAAATAATACGAAGAAATGCTTTGTATAAACCAAACACTCCTTCGTACTATTTATTATTCCTGTCCAAGCTTATATTTTTCTTCAAACTCATCTACTGGTATAGGTTTTGAGAAATAATATCCCTGAAACATCTTACATCCCATCATGCTAAGCATATCTAGCTGGCTTTTCTTTTCCACACCTTCTGTTATTACCTTCATTCCAAGCTTATTAGCCAGTTCTATTATACTTTCAAGTATATCCTGGCCCTTGACTTCATTCTCTGAGGCACGTAAAAAGCCCATATCAATCTTAAGTACATCTGCACTTATATCCTTCAACATATTAAGCGAAGAATAACCACTTCCAAAATCATCAATCTCTATATCAAATCCATAATCCTGAAGCTTCTTAATAATAAGTATATTCTTATCAAGATCTGACATAAGTGCTGTTTCTGTAATCTCAAGCTTAAGAAGTTTCGGACTTATATCATATTTTTCTACAAGGCTTGTAAATGTTTCATAAACATCTATAAGATAAAAATCTTTTGTAGATATATTAACTGAAATATGATACTTTTCAATACCACGCTTCTTCCATTCACTAAGCTGTTTAGCTGCCTTATTCCACATATATATGTCGAGTCTGTACACAAAGCCGTTTTTCTCTAATGCATCTATAAATATACCTGGCGAAAGTAACCCTCTCTTAGGATGCTGCCATCTTACAAGTGCCTCTGCTCCATATGGATATCCCTCATAGTCAACCTGTGGCTGCAAAAACATAACAAACTCTTCATTATCAAGTGCCCTGTCAAACTCTCCTATGATTTTTCTTTCCTCTAATGACTTTAACATAAGATGTTCTGTGTAGTATGCAACATTAATCTTATATTCATTTCTTATAGTTTCACCGGCAAGGTTTGCTTTATCGCACATAATACTCACACGTTCATTAACATCCTCTATATCATACACTCCCGAAAATATATGCATATGAAACAAACTATTTTTAAAAGCATCCTGTATTCCACTTATAGCCTTATCAATAAGTTTCTCATCAAATCTGACCTTTGGCATACACATGGCAAAACGGTCTCCACGGAGTCTTGCCGCAACAACTTCTTCATCTGCAAAGTCTTTAATGTACTCCGCTTGTTTTCTTAGTATTTCATTTCCTTTTTCCACACCAAACAATTCATTGACAAACTTAAAATCTTTTATGTTACTGCATATGATACAATACTTTGTATCTATGTGTTCCTTTATCATCTTAGCAGTTTCTATATAAAACTGTTCTTTGTTTAAAAGACCTGTCAGCATATCATGTGTTGCCCTGTAATTTTCATACTTAAGCAGTTCAACCTCTTCAGTCCTGTCATTAAAAAGAAAATAATCACATACCTGGCTTTTTTTATCATCATACGTTCTTTTATAGGCTATCTCATAATACCGCTTACCACTATCGCTGTTAATAGAAGTCTCAAACTTCATACTGTCTTTTCTGTTGTCACCTATTTTCTCAAGCCATGCCATGTATTTATGCTCCATGTGTTCATAGTCATAGCCTATATTATACTGCTCTCTTAAAATATCATTACAATAGATACATTTGCCATGAATATCAAAGCATACAATACCACTATTCATATCTTTAATAATAAGCGATAATGTATTCTCTATAAGTTCATTAGGTATATAGCTTAATGTAAGATAATATATGATCATAGACATGAAGCCATATATCAGAGTCGATATATCATATATTGACTGTGACCTTACCGTTGCAAGATCAAGAATAAAACCGACAAATAATGTTATAAATATAACCTCATATCTGAAGCTGTAAAACTTTGATGCCTTTGCTATCATAAATATAAATGATATAAGGATAACTACTATAACAATATAATTATACAAAAAATGCGCACGATAGAAAAATCCATCTTTGACATATTCTATTATTATATCACTGTTAGTTATTTCTGATATCGTAAATACCTTGTGTGTCCATACGTTAGCAATCATAACAAAAGAATCTACTGCTGAAAATAATATCATTACTATCTTTACTGCACGGATTTCTTTAAACAATCCTGTATAATACTGCGTATAATACATAAGCAAAATCACAAGCCAGTCATAACATGCAAGCTCTGCTCCTTTGCAGAGTGTTGTCACCTTAATATCCGGATAAAAAGCATATAACCAGAAAAATATTCCGCATACAAAAGCAACTGTCTCATAATACAGAACAATTTCTGCAAGCTTTCCTTTCTTACCAAATGACTTAACCGCACATATTCCCATAAGAACAATCTCTATTATAATCAGAAGACTATACATAAATTTCATAATGTTCTTCTCCCATTTGTAAAAAATTAAACACGTTTTTTATAATAATTATTATACATATATATGGAAATTTTTGCAATTTTTATTCACTTTAAATTTAATAACGTATCAATTCATTAAATATCTCTATTGCATATCTGTCCGTCATACCAGATATATAATCTATAATTGCCTGGGCATATATAAGTTCTGTTTCAAACAATCCATATATTCTGCGGTTCTTATATTCCTCTTTTAGCCTTCCTTCCAAAGCTTCATCCTGACAGGTATCCGGATATAGCCTTGAATATACATCATTATATATCTCTGATGGAGTATCAGAATATATAAGAAGATGTTTCACAAAATTTTTAATAAGCTGTGGATATGATTTTTTTCTTTTTAAAAGCCTGTATATTGTGTTTACTCCGTCTGTTGAATCATAAGATTCCATAAGTGTATCATATATGCTTCTTATGATTAATGCTGCATAGTTACGATATACATTAAACTTTGGATTCATATATATAGTTTCATAGTTAAACTTCTTAATAGAATTGAGCATTTCGTTGTGTTCATCACTAAGTCTTATTCCTGATTCCGGTGTACTGTTAGCACATATGCTCGTTATAAAATTATGTATTATAACTGTTGTATTTATTGTTTTTACCCCATATGTTCTGGATATTTCCATAAGTTTTTTTATATCTGAATCCTCTATGAACTCCATACGGATGGCATCTTCTATATCCCTTCCCAGATAAGCTATCTTATCTGCTATTTTTACTACACATCCTTCCCATGTATAAGCCTGATATTGTCCAGATATTTTAAATGTATCAAGATCTATTTTTTCTTTTCTTGGCCTGATTCCGTTTTCATCAACTTCACCACAGTGTGAGATTATTCCATCCCTTACCGCATATGTGAGATTAAGATTCTGGTAATTTTTATTATTATCCTGAAGCAGTTCTATCTTATCTATCATTCTTAAACTGTTTCTCTCGTGCCAGAAGGCATCTAGTCCAAGCTCGTTACGAATATTTGTAAGTTCAACTTCTCCCTCGTGTCCGAATGGAGCGTGTCCAAGATCATGTCCCATAGCAATAGCTCTTGTAAGATCAGTGTTTAAGCCAAGAAATTTTGAGATTGTACAGCTTACCGATTCAACATGTTGTACATGCTCCATGCGTGTACATATATGATCATTATCTATATTAAAAAATACCTGTGTTTTATGCTTCAATCTACGATATGCAAGTGAATGAAGTATACGTGTGTAATCACGCTCATATTCAGAACGTATATCATCCTTGCGCTTATATAATGGTGCCTGCCTTTCTATATGTCTTTCCCAGTCTGCATTGTTTTCGTTGGATGCATAATCTTTAAATATATTTCTCTCCATACACACCTCCCAATGAACATATTCACTATTTTAAATTTCACGATTATAATGGATAATTTTATATTATGGCTATTCCAAAAATATGTCAAATACATTTTAACAATTATTTTTTAGATTGTATATAAAATGTGCCAGAGATTAAATATATAATCTAATCTCTGGCACATAAACTTAAAGTTTAAATATTTTTAATCAAAGCTGCTTTAATTATTCTCATAATTAATGCTTTCATTATCCCTCAATAGCAATTCTTTTTGTAGCTTCAACCTGCTTAGCTTCTTTCTTAGGAATAGAAAGTCTTAGTATACCACTTTCATACTTAGCCTTTATATCTTCCTGTGTAAGAGCATCACCAACATAGAAGCTTCTGCTCATAGCACCTGCATAACGCTCTTTTCTGATGTACTTACCTTCTTTATTCTTCTCTTCCTTATCAAGTCCCTTAGCAGCACTTATTGAAAGATATCCGTTATCAAGCTGTACATTTATTTCATCCTTCTTAAATCCAGGTAAATCAATATCTACTTCATAACCTGAATCAGTTTCCTTAACATCTGTCTTCATCTCATGGCTCGCATGCTTACCATATAAAGCTTTGTCAACCTCTGGAAATCCAAAGTCCATCCAATCATCGTTAAATAAGTTTTCTCCAAAAATACTAGGCATTAACATAAGTCATCTCTCCTTTTTAATAAACTATCTGTTCGGCTGAACCTTTCGTTCATTCGGACCTGATATAAAAACTCTGCATCAAATCCAAAGGATTACATATTCATCTGAACTATTACCTTGTTTTTTGGAACATCAGGTAAAGGATATTAACTATTCAATCTCTTAATTCTTTAACTCCTCTTCCTTTGTTCTGACTATGTTATAGTCTTTATTGTTAGCAATGTAAAGAGGTGAGTGCTAAAGTTTATAATTTGTTAATAATTAAATTGACAGGGTCAAAATATTAGTATAAAAGCGGGATGATAATCTGACGATATGCGAATAGTGGCTAGGGGGATGTGTACCAGTAGTACATGTTTATACAAGCAGCTTTGTATATGTTAATTTATATACAGCACTTTGTATATGCTGATTTATATACGGCAGTTCACATCAGCTGTATATTGTGGTATGCTTTTATCAAAATCGTGTTTTTTTGACCAAGACATATATTTCTATTCATCTAGGGATTTGATGCCTGTCTGCTGCCAGTCAGGCCAATGGCAGCAGATTTCCACATATGGCAGATGGGGGACTTTAATTATGAAAAATATCAAACAAGTGAAAACAGTTATAATATCAATAATTATGGTTATTATAGCATATGGAATTATGCAATATATGGGAATAACCTGCCCTATAAAATATATAACAGGCATATCCTGTGCTGGCTGCGGTATGACACGGGCGTGGATTGCTTTACTTCATTTTGATATTAATACCGCATTTATGTACCATCCACTTTTTTTCCTTCCACCAGTTGCACTTATAATATTCATGCTAAGAAAAAAGCTTAACAAAAAGCTGTATTATACGCTTTTTGCAATCATTCTTGCCGCATTTATAATTGTATACATATACAGACTATTTAACTGCCACAATGGTATTGTTGTATTCGAGCCACAGAATAACATAATACACCGCATATTTGATAAGATAGCAATAAAAAAGCAGCCCGCATTTTAGCTAATGCGCTGGCTGCTTTTTATTATGTTTTTATATGCGACAGATTAATCAACAAAATCTGTATGTCTTGTTATATATTTAAGAAGTCTTACCTGTCCCCATGATGAATATATACCACAGGTAATCAGGCTTAGAAGTGCTATAATAATATACTCTCCAAGAAAGCCTAATCCAGTACCACTAAACACAAGTCTTCTGTTATTAATATTCTGATGCTTAACGTCCCATCTCTGTATCATACATACTGCCCAAGGTGTTGCTATGCCACATGTTACACAGGTAAGGATTCCTCCAAGAACAGCATAACCAAGATACTCAAAACTGTTACCATCAAAGTATGAACTGCTTTCATTAGGAACTACTGCCTCACCATCAATATATGTATGCTTCATCTCCCACTTTCTAAGAGCTACATACATAAAGAAGCTATATATACCACAGGTTACCAATGTCAAAAGCTCCCACACTATCCAATGTCCAAGAAGTGAAGCTCCAGTTCCATCGAAGGTTAATCTTCTGCCATTAATAACTGTATGACTAAGTTTCCAGCTATATATCTTACATATAATCCATGGTGCTGCTATACCACATGTCACTACACAGATTATAGTTCCTAATATAGTATATCCAAATAACTCTGCTCCGTTTCCATCAAAGTATGACATCTCAGGATTAATAACCTCTGTCTTTTCCAAGTCCTTTGTTGTTGGATTCTTAGCTCTATAATCCTCATAATATTTCTTATATACATCAAATGCTCCACCCGGATTAAATGGTGTATCCATTGGATTAGCTGCAATGGTAATCCTTGCAAGAAGCTCTACTCCTGCAACTACTGAAATAATTCCAAAGAGCCAGCCAAGTACACCTACATGAAATGCTATTCCGATACATGAAATCGCTGAGCATATAACTGCTGCTGGTGCTATCCAGGTATTCACCTTACTCGTATCCTTTGTCTTAAGTGCAACATAAACAAGACCTGCTGCTGCACCGATAGAGCCAGCACAAAAAATAATTCTTAGTAACCCCACCAGGATGTTGCGTATAATATATCCTACTGCAAACCATCCAAAAAACATTGATAATACAACGCCTACAATGCTTGTTACAATAGACATTCCTATTGGAAAGAATGCTGCAACAGGCGCATATCTTTCAATATTGTCTAATGTCAGATACTTTTTCCAGTCAAACTTTTCATTCATATTTTTCTCTCCCATTTAATTACTTTGTAAAACAATATGTATCATATCTGATATTATACACTTTATCTTTAGTATACTTTAACATTATTATCCTTGGTATTCTTGTCTTTAGTATATTAGCTTCAGCTATATTTTCTTTGGTATATTAACTTTAAGTGTATTTTTCTTTAGTAATTTTAACTTTAAGTGTATTTTCTTTAGTGTATTAAATTAAAATCCCTTTAGCTTTAGTGTATTTTTGTTTTACATTCTAATAATATCAATATATTGAAGATAATGCAATGCTAAATATAAATTTTTTCTTAATTTTATAAACTTTTTTGTTCTTAAAATGCTATTTACATAGTGTATGCCGTGCACGGTGCAGGTAACATTTTGGAAGTAATAACATTTCCAATGTTCATATGTGCAATGGCAATAGTGAATTATAATAAAAATATTGTTAAATAATTGCAAAGTGATATAATAAATATAGTGTATTTGCGTGAAAATTATATACAATTGAATACATAAGAAAGGGGTTTGTAACTATGAAGAAACAAAGGAAACTATCAATCAAAGCCAGGCTTTTAGGAAGCATAATGCCAGTTGTTATTGCTATCGTAGCAGTACTTGTGCTTATTGCTTATCAGGCATCAGCAGGCATAATTGAAGATTATTCACAGAATTTGCTGGAGTCATCGGTAAGTAACCAGTCATCTAAGATAGAAGCCTGGTTAAGTGAGAATCTTGCTTCTTTCCAGATGGCAAAGACCACAATAGAAAATCTTCACCCAGATGATACACAGTTAAAGGCTATTCTTGATGGATATTATAACTATAATGATAATTATCCAGATGGTTTATATGTATCTGACTCTAATGGTAATCTTATAAAGGCAGATAAGTCAACTAAGAAGGAGAGCAATCCTGTACAGAGCACATGGTATAAGGAAGGTCTTACAAGGGTTAATATGGCTGTTGGTTCGGCATATAAGAACGCTGAGGGGGTGAATGTAATTAGTGCTTCAGGTATTCTTAATGACGGAACTGATAATATAAGGATAATATCAGCAGATATGACACTTGACCGAATTACTATAATTGTTAATTCTTTTATTGATATGGATAATGCAGAGGCATTTCTTGTTGATAAGAATACAGGAGTTATACTTGCTGACAGAGAAGCTTCATTAATATCACAGAAGCTTGGTGCTTCCGGACAGAGTGAATATTATCAGAAGGTAGCAGCCCAATTTAATTCTAATGATTATGATTCCGCAACTATTGACGGCAATATGACGGTATTTAAAGAGGTCGATGGCACTAACTGGGTATTAGTATCATATATTCCTAAGAATATTGTACTTGCAGAGCTTATACGTTTAAGAACTATTATGATAATTGTAGGAATTGTATGTATAATGCTTCTTTGTGTTCTTGTTGAAAGAATGACTAATGTGGTAGTTAAGCCAGTAAAGAATATGACTAAAGCTATCACACAGATGGCTTCTGGTGATTTTACTGTATCAGTTAATGTTAAGGGCAATGATGAGATTGCGGTTATGGGACAGAGCATACAGAAGTTTATTCAGGCTATGCACCAGATGATAGCCCAGATTGGAGATGTATCAGTACGATTAAAGGAGCAGGCAGTCTCAAGCAAGAATGTATCAGTCGAGATGAATACTGCGGCAGATATACAGTCTAAGTCGATGCGTGAACTTAACGACACAGTTGACCAGTTATCATTGTCAGTTAATGAGATAGCAGAAAATGTTACACAGCTTGCAGGTGTTGCTGCAGAAACTAAGAACGATGGAGACTCAGTTGATATTAAAATGCGTGAGACAGTTGAAGTATCCGAAAAAGGACGAATGGATATGGAACATGTCAGCGAAGCACTTAACAATATTGAATTATCAATAAGAAGTCTTGAGGAAGCTGTCAATAAAGTTGGTTCGGCTTCTAAGGAAATAGTCGATATTATTAAGCTTATAGGTGATATAGCTGATGAAACTAACCTCTTATCACTTAATGCATCTATTGAAGCAGCAAGAGCAGGAGAAGCAGGAAGAGGCTTTGCAGTTGTTGCTTCTGAGATAGGTTCACTTGCAAAGAACAGTACAGAGTCTGTCGGACACATTACACAGCTTATCACAGAGATTAACAAGCTTGTTGAAGATGCTGTAAGTCAGGCGGGTGACAGTGTTGGAGAGATTGGTGACAGTGCAGTATTAATTCATACAGCAGTAGATACATTTAATACAATATTCAATAATATTAAGGCAACCAATCAACTTATGGCAAATGTTGTTGAGAAGATTGGACATGTTGATGAAGTTGCTACTAATGTTGCCGCTATATGTGAGGAACAGGCTGCAAGCTCAGATGAGATTATGGCAACATCTGAGTCAATGTTAGGACAGGCTGATAATATTTCTAAAAACAGTGGACAGGTGGAAATCTCAGCAGAAGAATTAGCAGCTTCGGCAGAACAGCTTTCTAATCAGGTACAGCAGTTTCATATATAGAGAAGATAAAATGTCCGGAAAAGAGGTTATAGAATGAAGAAAAGGTTATGTTTATTAATATGTCTGGTAATGCTTGTATTAGGTGTTGCCGGCTGTGGCACTGGTACTAATACATCTTCAACAGGCAGTAAGAGCAGTGTAAAAATGTTAATGACACTGGCACAGGCTGATACTTTCAGAACACAGTTAGTTAATAAAGCAAAGGAAACAGCACAGGAGAATAATACACAGCTTGATATATTAGATGCCAATAATTCAATTGAAAAGCAGGTTGAGCATATTAAGAAAGCAGTTTCAGAGAATTATGATGTAATTCTTTGTAATATGGTAGATAAGGATACTTCATTAGAGCTTGAAGCTCTCGCAGGAGATATTCCTATTGTATTCTTTAATGTATCACCAGATGAATCAAGACTTAAAGCTGGCAAGTATATGTATGTTGGCTCAGATGAGTACACCGCAGGACAGTTTCAGGCAGAATATGTGCTTGATAAGTTAAAATCATCATCAGAGATTAATGTTGCTATAATTAAAGGACCATCAAGCCATTCAGCAACTAAGGGAAGAACTAAAGCTGTTAAAGAGATACTTAACGCTTCTGGAAAGAAGATTAATTATGTATTTGAAGACCACGCTGACTGGGAGCAGTCAAAAGCAGAGGAAATGTTTAATATATTCTTAAAGACTAACCAGAAATGTGATGTTGTTATATGTAACAATGATACTATGGCACTTGGTATAGTAGATGCGTGCCGTAAAGCAGGGAAGAGTAATATATTAATTCTTGGTATTGATGCGACAAGCGATGGCTGTAAGGCAATAGAAGCAGGAACAATGTCATTTACAGTATACCAGTCTGCTGATGGACAGGGAAAGAGGCTTATAGAAGCAGCTATTGCACTCGGAACAGGAAGCAGTACGAGTGGCATTGAAGGAATATCAGATGACGGCTTATATGTATGGGTACCATTTGAGAAGGTAGATTCAACTAATGTATCAAAGTATAAGTAGTAAAAGTAATAATCAATAAGTAATAAGAGTAATAAGTGATAAAAAATATAAGTGATAAAAGTAATAAGTGATAAACCGGGGGATTTGCTGGTTATAATTTATAGTTGATATAATAAAATGGGGCTGTCGCTTCAACGATGAAAATCGTTGAGGTACCAGCCTCTTTTTGAAATATCAATTTTCTTAATATTATCTCTTTGAGAATATTTTGATAGCTTGAAAATCCCATAAATAGGGGATTTGTGTCTGCTAGTGTTACATATCTGTTGTATGCGTAGCACTACCCACAGATTTCCTGAACTGCTCATTACTTTATTGAAGAAAGAATATTATTCCATCTCAATGCCAATGTTATTAAATGTGTCGACTTCTAAATCCGCAAGTATCATATTAACTCTAATATATCAACCATCCGCAACAAATGCTTACACCGCCGTAATACTAGCATTTTTAATTTTAGTCTCTGATAGGTTTTCATTCCACCTGACTGTACATTCTGTTTCATAATGATATTTTATAAAAGCAATTTGATCTTTGACCCGCACTTTTGCCCCTTCCTTATTAAAGCTTAGAATCTCAGATGATATCCATTTAAACTTTGCCTCTTCATCTGATGTCCACTCAACATTGAGAGGCGGTTCTTGTTTATAATTATTTTCTACTGCTACTTGACTTTCTAATGGAAGACGATTGGACTTTTTAGTGGTGTGAGAACCGCTGGAAGTCCAATCGAAGAAAGTTAAATTTTTCCAATCACTCTCTAGTTGAAAACATAGCATAAATAACTGGCAGAAATATAATTATGAGTTGTAATGGTGAATCTTTCATTATAATTCCATATGCAAATATAATAACCAGACAGGCAATACTTACATATATTCCAATCTTACTCTTGTATATGTACACAATCAATGAAACTGCTGACACAATCAGTAATAACACAAATACAATTCCATATAATGTAACACTTACTGAATGAACATTTCTTTAACAATCAGGCTTCTTATGGTCAACCCACTCATAGCCAGCGATAAAATCACAGCTATATAAGCACTTATCCTCGTGCTCAGCTTATATTTTTTCATCTGTTAAATCTCCCTTTATATTTCTACACTGTAAACGATACCCATGAATCCTGACAATACTTACTATAAGCAGTGCCAATACTACAATATAAATAATCAGGCTCATCATTACCGTGTCAGGAACTTTAAAATTAACAAATGCTATAATCAAGGCAAACACAATGTCGGCTGCAGCTATAAAATACCATTTATGTATATTCCGTTTATAATCTTTAATAAGTTCATTACTATTCATTCCCTTATCATTATAACCAGCATCAAGTTTATAAATGTTAATTGGCATTCTCTCATCATTCATTACTAATCCCTCCGCAAAAAAACAACTGCTTAGTTACATATGTATTATACATTATTAATTTGTCGCTTTCTTTATAAAGAATATCACTTTACAAATAGAATTTTAGATATTATGCTATTTTTATATTTAATATCATTGGAAGGAAGTAAAATGCATGCCAAGACCTATAAAAGATGGTAATAATTTTGAAATAAACAGAAGTATCGTTTATAACGGAAAAGATATTAATTTTCATATGCCATCAATGAGTGCATGTATAAAACATTATGAGATTGGTTTTCAGATATCTGGCAGTCACCATGTATACTCAACAGATGGAGAGTGGGATATTCTCAGAGGATATGTTGGAACAATGCCTCTTGGATTACATCACCAGACCTTTTATACCAGCAATGAAACGCATAACAGCATACTTATTAAATATTCATTTGATATAGCTGATTATATAAAGTCTGAAATATCTGCTGTTGCATTTAACAGATTCTACGCTGAAAAATACCACATTCTGAATCAGGAAGACCAGCAAGTTGTCCGGAATATTTTTGAAAAGATGCTGACTGAGTATAATATTAATTCACCATACTCAGATTCTAAATTAAAGGCATTGCTTACATACTTAATTATATTTATTATTGAGCATGAGTTATCTCATGATATAAACGGCAGACAGGGCAAGAAAATAAACAAAAATATCAATGATGTTATGAGATATATAGACTCTAATTATATGACTGATATAAATGTGGATAATATTTGTAAATTATTTAGCTTTTCCAGCTCTCATTTTTCAAGGCTATTCAAACAAAATACAGGAGAAGCTTTTTCAAGATATTTATCTAAGGTAAGATTAGAACATGCTATAGTTTTACTGTCAAATACTGACAAACCAATAGATGAAATCGCTTACGAATGTGGATTTAAAAGTACCAGCTACTTTAGTTATGCATTTAAAAAAGAATTCCTTGTTTCACCGCTTAAGTATAGACATAATATACAATACAACTAGCAATATCTTACATAATGCGTGAAAAGCCCTTAGATTGGGGATTTGTGTCTGAAAGTGTTACATATCTGTTTTATGCGTAACACTACCTACTCATTCCCAGAACTACTCATCACTCTATTAATCTTACAATTGTTACTCTTCTTAAATATACTACGTAATAAAACATTTCAATAACATGTAGATTTATCACTAAGCTATTTTCTCTTTACAATATGGAAGTTCATATAATGTATCCGGATCAATATCAATACACTTACAAACATCTCTATCTCCACCTATATCCCATGCTAATGTATCATTCATAACTGTACATGTATCAGTAAATACCGAAATATCCTTCAATGGTTTAAAGACTTCTTTATTCAACATATTTTTCATATCATAACATACGATTTTTCCATCTTCAAAATACACATATACTGTGTATTCTTTCATAGGTACTACCTGAACTACCTTCGGAAACATAGACAAACACCTCCTATACAGGTGAATTAATTCTATTTAACGGCTTTCCATCTTTTGATAATTCCCAATTCTGCATCAACTCATCTTGATGTAACACACACCACGCTAAAATCAACTTTAACTGTCTTGATGACAAAGCTCCCTTGATGCATCTAGCTGTATCAATTTCAATAATTGCCTTATTTCAATTATACTCTGCATGAAAATGCGGCGGATTATGATCATCATAATACATTGTAACTCGAATTCCATAAAATAAAGAAATTTCCGGCATTTATTTACCTGCTGATAATCTGATGACAATAATATTTTATATGTAAAATCTTCTTTATTTATTGTACCACAGTTCTTACAAAAAACACCCCAGGACAAAAAGTCCTGAGGTGTAATACACTTTTCTGAAACGTCGTAAGACGCACTGGATTGTTGAAATATTATTTCTTTGTTAACGTTTTGAGAACGAGAAAAGCCCAGAAATAGGGGCTTTGTGTATGACAGTGTTGCATATGTGTTGTATGCGGTTAACTGCCCACACATTCCCAGAACTACTCAATCACTTTGACAACGAAAGGGACTAATACTATGAAAATACATCTTGCTTACTACAACCAATACAAGAACGGAATTGACATTACTTTTAACGACAATGTACTTCTGTTTGTCTCATGTGCTGAAGCAGAAAAGAATCTCCATACTACACATAATTTGCAAATTTTTATTAATATTTTTATTTTTTAAGTATAAATCATCCATATGTTACACTCAACTTTTCTATTTTAATTGATGCTGCACATTATAATCTATAATTATACAATTCTAATCATTTATTTTTGATATCCTTACAGCTGTCCCCATCAATGTGATATGGTTTAGACCTCCACCTAATGATGTTTCTGAATCTATACCTATTATAGCATTTGCTCCTCTTCTTTTTGCATTTTCAATCAATTTATTTATTGCAATTTTTCTTGCGGATTCTACCAACTCTGCACTACCTGACAATTCCTTATCGCCAATTGAAATCATATCACTAAGGTCATTCATACCAGCATTTAATTGTTTCATAAACCCATGCTTAACAACTACCTCCCCAAACACTATTCCACAATAACCACATATTTCATAACCCTCTAGTGTATTAGTAGTAGAAAGTAACATCTGTTCATTTTCTTGTTTTTTCTGAAAATTCTGATAATTGTTCTCTATTACATTTTTATTATGAATGTCTATCTTTTCCTGTTTTAGTTTCTGTTTTTCAGTCTCTATTTCATTATTGTAATTCTCAATACTTTCTGTTATATCGGCACCACAATTAAAACACATACCTGCTTGGAACATGCTATTGTCAATTTCACTTCCACATTTAATACATTTCATATACGTTTCTCCTTAAACCTTTTTTATGTTTTTTCTATCTTGTGCCGAAACAACATACCATCCTAGGCATAAATATGCTGCATTAGCTATGAATTGTGAGTTGCAGGCTTGGACTGATGCTATGGATGAGGATTGATGTTAATATTCCATAAGATCATTCATAGCATATATAGCTGTTTAATTCAACAATATTAGTTTTAAAACCATATTCAAAAATACCAAATATATACTCACGAGTAAAACCTTATTATCCAACTGATTCTATTTTAATAATTTTATCTGCTTACCCTTTACATTTTTTTAGAAACCATGTTATCATATGCATATATATTGGTTGAAGCAGTTTCCTTGCTTTCATTCCTCTGTGGCATTACTCCTGACATAATTACCTTTACTTTGATGAATATACAAATTTATTTAGCAATGAAGGGAGTTTATAACATGAGAGTAAATAATCTAGGCGTGGTGATAACGTGCATTTGTGGGGTGGTTTAGTCTATCCACAAGGGCTTATAGCAGGAAATCTGATTCACATAAATGCACAGAGGGTTCGAATCCCTCTCACCTCATTCGAAAGAGCTGTCGTTGACAGCTCTTTTTCTATCTGTCCTTTCACCTTTTTCAAAATTAATTCACTCACCCCATACACAAAGAATCTTATTTATACTCTATTAATGAATCTATCCTACACCATATCTTGTAAATTACAAGCCCTGACCAATATATTATGAATGAGCATTAGAGTTCGTTAAATCACTATCATATGTCTTTTTTTCTAGTGAAATACCATATTCAGATAGCTTATCATTTAAATAATCATCACAAAACAATACTACTTCATTAAGATAATTTATGTATTCTTCTATTTTATTTTCTGTTTGATTAAATCTATCTTGATGAATTATCAAATGCCGTGTCTGTAATAATGAATCTAGCTGATTAATATCAATTATATCTTCATTCGTGTCTTTATTTCTAAAAATATTGTCATCTCCATCTATTTGTTTAAACAGTCCTAGTAATTCTCCCTTGCCAGTTCTTCCTAGTGGAAATGATGTATTAATTTTTAATTTCTCATCAACCACTAAATTTTCATCAATTATATAATTTATGCTCTCTAAATAATTCTTTATCTTTCCTGATGTATCCAAATCAAATTTATTATGCTTAGATAATTTCGACAATGCATTATCATTTAATCCAATTCTTATAGAATTAAGTCTCATATAGATTGGAAGTTTATTATATCTAATATTACTGCTCGTTATATAATACAAAAACTCTTTCAATACACTTTCAATATAAACTTGAAATTTTGTCACTAACGAAACTACAGCCAATTTTAAAAATGTATCTTTTTTATCATTCTTCTCATTTGCTGTATTTAACAAAATATATATTTCACTCTGACGCACCAAGAAATCCTCTGTTGCATCAAAGTGATATTCCATCGTTAATCTCCTTAAACCATTCCCCAATTCTCAAATTAACCATATCTTTATCTGATGTTTTCACCAACAAGCTTTTTTGAATATCTTCACGCTGTAAAAACAAGAATAATTTGTTATACAGATTCATTTTATTTTCATTTATATATTCAAAAGACATTCTTTCAAAACTTGGCATAATAAAATCTGCAATGGTTTTGTATACTTTCACATTCTCAGTTGAAATATCTCTAAATGCCTTATCTATACCAAATACAATTTTTATTTTTTCAATTGTTTCATTAAAGCGTTTTTTGTATTGTTCTTTTTCTTCGCTAGAACAATCCTTATTATTGTCCATATACTCGTTCAAATATGAAACCAACTTACCTTTATATCCTTCTACCTCAAAAATTCCATTCTTTTTTTTGATATTGTCTGATAATGCAAAATAACGTATTATAAATTCAACATCTAAATACCTTTGATGAGGTTTTTTTTGTTTCAGCATAGCCAAAAAATCCCTATTTTCACTACACAATTCCTTAGCTGCATCATTTAAATTCCCTCTATATAAACAATTTCTAAGTTCTTGATAATTTAATGTTACCGCACCTCTGTTTAAACGCATAAATATATCATATTTAATATCTCTATGAGAGTCCTTTTTTATAATATTAACACGTAGCAATCCATCATCTAATAAACTCTTCGCTTTAGGTGGTAAATCTTTATATTTTCTTTTCTGTAATTCCTCTAACACTTCAACTTTTGTTAATGCAAACTCATTATCATAATAGTTTAATATACTATATAATCTTTGCAATCCGTCCAATACTAACCAGCTTCCATCATCTTCTTCCGCAAAATACAAAGGGGGAATTGGTACATTCATAATTATAGACTCAATAAGCATAGAGGCTTTATCATTTTTCCATATATGCTTTCTCTGAAAAGGAACTTCTAAAACAATTTTTCCTTTTTTTATCAAATTAAATAAATATTCTACTGAATAGTCATAAGATGTAGTATTAAGAAATCTTTTTTCTTTAGGCACATCCAAACTATAATCCTGTTCTTCATTTGCAAATATATCTGACATATAAACTTTGCCTCCTATTTTCAATTTATATCACCTCCTGACACTATATTGTATCCCCTGAGTGATATAATATTCTTATCAAAAATCATTGTATATTACTTTATAGGTTTAAATAATAAATATGCAAATTAATATCTTACTTAATTTGCCTTTATATTTGCTGACTGCTAATACACCTATCACAACCAATTCAATGCTTTCTCTTTCACTTTTACGTACCATTCATTCTCGTCAGCAGACTTTTTAGCTTGTTCTAAAGAATATTCAAATATGCTTTTTACCTGTTGAGGATTAGGTACATATCCTGCTTTATATGACTGCTCAACCATATTAATAAACACATCCAATTCCAATGGTACTATAACCGACTTACCTCCATAGAATGCAATATTCATTGTATGTAATGCATAGAAATATGCAATACATGATTCATTAATTTTAGGTGCTATAAACAAACAATAAGCATCCTTTCCTGTCTCCTTCTTTAACTTTGCTAGATGTCTAGATACAGGCTCACCTTCTGTTTCATACTGTTTTTGTCCCGACTGCATTGTCACCTCTACAGCGAGTCCAAAGTCGCCATAATCACATACAATATCAGACATATTTCCAGCAGCCGTAGACATTGGTTGTCCTTTATCATCAAGCTTTAAATTAGCTTTAATATCTCCTCCATCTAACATTGTCATTGCTCTCCAAGTATTCCACTCGAGCATTAATGGAGCATCATATAACACATTATTTTTTATGTCATCAAATGTATCCATTACATCCGCATAATTTTTATATTCCTTAAGTTCTGTTATCTGTTTACTTATAATCTGCTTCTTCTTGTTTGCTATAGCATTTTCAAGAATATCTTTTAATTCATTAGTTGTATGTTCTTCTAACGCCTCACTCTTTCCTGTTACTTCTTTTACCTGCTCTATTAATCTAAATCTATTATCACTATATAATTCTGGAACTGAACCATCAAATAAATACTTTTTATAATTCTTCTCATCATCTATATATATTGGTTTTCTATCAACCATCGATAAGAAAAACTCAACTTCTTTACGTTTTTCCGGCATAATTGATATTGAATGTCCCCTCTGAGATATTTCAACCATACCTGTTGCTCTTAAATACCTAAAGCAAGCATCTGCATAATCTCTAAGGTTTCGTGACTTTGTTGTTACAAACTTATCTATTGATTTATCTCTTGATTCTCTGGTCTTAGTATTCCCATCATTAATATCATCTGCATAGATTTTTTCTACTTGTTCTTTTAGGTAATTCCCTCTAAATGCTTTATAGCTTAACTTAGCATAAAGTTTCATACGTCTAAAAGTTTTTATCTCAGCTACAATACTGTCAAATTTATTATAGTGGGTTAATTGCATTCCAAATATCATTAATTCATCAAAACTTATCGTACCCAATTCATATATTAACCTAAAAATCTCAAGATATGGTTTTACGCAAAATATTTCCTTAAATTCCTCTGGTTCCCTATGATAAGGTGAAGGTAATTGAAATTTCAGCAACTGCCTGAGTAATACCTCTTCTGTACGTTTCCCACTTATAAAATTTTCACCCGCTTCTGTAAGATTAATATGTGGCTTTAAATCTACAAATCCTAAAGCTTTTGGTGCTCTATTAATTCTATCTCTTGCACTAAAAGCCAAATCTTTTTCTGAGCCTTTACCATCAAAGTCATTCCCCTCAGCAAGCTTTTTAATAAACTCAACTTGTGTTTTTGTATTCCATTTTTTACCTTCAAAGTTATTATATAGCACTTGTATTTCTGGAATCATTTTTAAAGGTGTTCTTGGAGATGTTGTAAAAAATAATGTTTTACTTTTTAAATATGCCACTTTTTCTACCTCCTCTAATAGTTCGTAACAATTATATGTTTTGCATCCGCTTTAAACCTATTTCTTATATTTACAGCATATGATTTATCATATTCTTCAACAATGTATTTCCCATATAATTCCTCTGTTAATGCTGTTTTTCCAATTACTAGCATTGATTTACACGAAAGATTTGCAAAGTCATTTGCCAATCTTCTGTGCTCATCTTCCCCAAATCCGTCTCTATATGCTTCATTACCATAATCACTAAATACGCAGTCATATGGCGGATCCAAAAATATAAAATCATTGTTTCCTGCCATATTGAATATTTCTGAATAGTCATAATTATAAATCTCTGTTCTTTTTAACAATTCATAATGCTTATCCGTAATTAATTTTGTATTTAGATTTTTATATCTTCCAAACGGAACATTATACTCGCCTTTTGCATTGTATCTAATCATACCTGAATATGCAGTCTTGTTAATAAAGAAATAAACTACAGCCTCCAAATATTCACTCTCTATCTTATGATTAAACATATCTCTAATCTTATAATATAATGCTTCATTTTTGTTTTCCACTCTTTCTTCTGGATGTTTCTTTTTCAATTCCTCATACTCTTTTTGATTTTGCTCATATACCATTTGAAGCTCATCTAGCTGCTTTCTTACACTAGGATACTCTTCCTGCATTTGTTTATAAAATGAATATAATTTCGTGTTAACATCATTTATTATTGCATTCTGTGGTTCTAAATAAAAATATAAAGCACCACCACCAAAAAAAGGTTCAATATATCTATTGTAATTCTCTGGCATATTACTAATAAAATGTGATATTTCTTTCGATTTACCACCTCTATACTTAATCATTGGATTCATGATGATTTCCTCCTTGTAGACTCAACCATAATAATTATACAGTAATTTTTTTCTTTTTACTATCAATTTTTATGTCCGAAATATGTTATTTAAAAATGTCTGTTTTATTTAAAGTTATTGCATTTTTTAACATCTTAAATATTTTTATCTCCCCTCATACACCTCCCACAACCTCTTCTGCTTCGCTCCAATCCTCAATATCTCCTGCAAATCCCTAGCCATAGTCTCAACATTAGCATCCATCTGCTCAACTGTCCCTGTCCTGTTACCAGCCTTAATCTCCCACTGAATTGACTCTTTGCTATAATATTCCCTAGCCTCCACATTCATATATCCATACACCGAATATGAATATCCATTGCTTTTCTCTATGAATACCGGAGCTACTTCACCCTTAGAAGTTTTCCACCTCATAAGCCTTGGAAACCAGCATAATCCTTCTTTTATCAGTTCCTTAAATGTCTCCAGCAGCTTTCCTATCTCATACAATATTCCCCTGAATGAGTTTCCTGCTTCTATCACCTTATCTGCTTCCACATGATTAGCATATTCTTCTATTGTCGGTGCAAATAATCTGAATGATGATACAAAAGCATTGATCTTATCAAGCAATTCTACTGCTTCATTTGCTTTGACCGTCATGCTTGCAATCTCCTGTCTTACCGATTGAAGTTCTGAACGCTTTTCATTTAATTCCTTAGTCTGTCTACGCTCCAATTCCTTATAAGCAATTTGTAAAGCAAGCATTATCGTGGCCTATTTACTGTCTGTTGCACCGCTTGTAGAAACGCGCAAAAAAGGACATTTTCCAGTATCGCTACTGAAAAATGTCCTATACATATCAATATATTTGTTGCATATATGTTGCATTCGATGTAAATTCCAGCACATCTGACAACTTTCCACAACCTCTGTAACCCTTGAAATATGGGCTTTTCTTGATATATGCGTTCTTGTAATTCTTTTGCAAAAAAGAATTTATTATCTCTTTGAGAACTGAGGAGCACGACGAGCTGCCTTTAAACCGTACTTCTTTCTTTCCTTCATTCTTGGATCTCTTGTTAAGAAACCAGCCTTC
>OGLX01000149.1_pt1 | contig 54529 bp, 46 predicted proteins | sample 1572821 | NCBI WGS metagenome assembly OGLX01 (sample SAMEA2581908, study PRJEB24529) | metagenome | biome: Human gut stool | place: China | collected 2011 | reverse complement strand
CCATCCAATCGGATTCCGTTCGCCGTCCAATCAGATTCCGTCCGCTACGTACCGACTTCTAATGAGTGATAAAGTTGCGAATCATGCGCCTTCCTTCCGGAGTGAGTATCGATTCGGGGTGGAACTGTATGCCGTGCACATCGTATGTGCGGTGTCTTAGCGCCATTACCAGTCCTTCTTCGCTCAGCGCTGTCACTTCCAGTTCGGCAGGAAATTTGTTCTGCTTCACAACCCACGAGTGGTAGCGACCCACAAGTATGTTGTCGGGCATATCGCTGAAGATATAATCGTCGGCAACGATGCTCACCTTCGACTGTATGCCGTGGAACACCGTTGGCAGATTGTGAATCTCGGCGCCGAAAACCTCGCCGATAGCCTGCTCGCCGAGGCAAACGCCAAGAATGGGCTTCGTTGGAGCGTACCGGCGTATGACGGCTTTCAGCAAGCCAGCCTCGTCGGGCACGCCCGGACCAGGCGAGAGTATAATCTTGTCAAAACGCTCCACGTCGTCAAGCTCGAAGCGGTCGTTACGCCAAACGGTTACGTTCACATCAGCGCCTCCTTCTTCGGTTATGTACTGAAATAGATTGTATGTGAAAGAGTCGTAATTGTCAATGAGTAGTATATTCATACAAACAAAGGTATTACAATATTTCTGAATATCAAAATTTTATTTGTAACTTTGCAGAAATTATATACAACAACCAGAGTTTTTATATCGTAAAAAATGCATACAAGAGAAGAAAAACTGAAAGCGTTCGGACGTATGCTCGATGTGCTCGACACATTGCGCGAGAAATGCCCGTGGGACCGCAAGCAGACTAATGAGTCGTTGCGCCCGAATACCATAGAAGAAACTTACGAACTGTGCGACGCTCTGCAGAAAGACGACGAGCCGAACATCTGCAAGGAGCTTGGCGACGTGCTGCTGCACGTGGGCTTCTACGCACGAATCGGAGAGGAGAAGGGCGAGTTTGATATCGCTGACGTGTGCGACAAGCTCGTAGACAAGCTCATCTACCGCCATCCGCATGTATATCATCCGTCGCAGGTGGGTGCGCCCGACCCGAAGCCGCTGCCTTACGGCGAGCAGGCTGACGAGCATCTGGAGAACACAGCGAAGACATCGCAGCAGGTGACGGAGAAGTGGGAGCAGCTGAAGCTGAAGGAGAAGGACGGCAACAAGAGTGTGCTTGCCGGTGTGCCCGACGCTCTGCCCTCGCTCATCAAGGCTTACCGCGTGCAGGACAAGGCGCGCAATGTGGGCTTCGACTGGGAAGACAAGGGCGATGTATGGGCTAAGGTGCGCGAGGAACTCGGCGAACTGGAGGCTGAACTGCGCCGTGAGGACAAGGAGCGCTCTACAGAGGAGTTTGGCGACTTCCTCTTCTCGCTCATCAACGCTGCACGTCTATACAAGATTAATCCGGACACGGCTCTCGAAAAGACAAATGCCAAGTTTATTCGCCGCTTCAACTATATTGAGCAGCACAGCATAAAGATTGGCAAGCCGCTGAAGGATATGACGCTCGGCGAGATGGACGCGCTCTGGAATGAGGCGAAAAACAACGAATAACCATTTAAATAAGGATATTATGAAGAGTCTTGAAATATTGCTGCGCCCTTTCTGTAATGGAGGCGTAGCACTTCTGTTCCTCGCCTTGCTTATGGCTGCCTGCAACGGTAAGCCGGAGAAAGCGCAGCCGGAGAATGCAGCCGAGGCTGAGGAGGTGAACGACACCACCGTCTACGGCGTGTGTGGCGAAGGTACATCAATGCACTCGCTCGAACTGATTACGTCTGCCGGCGACACGCTCGTCTATACGCTTCTCGATCAGGACGCAGAGACCGAGGTGGAGACTCCGTCTGACGTGAAGGGCGGACTCATGGCTGGCGACAAGATGGCTGTGACGGGTCATAAGACGGCTGACGAACTGGTGGCTGACAGAGTGATAAACGTTACATCGCTGCTCGGACATTGGACAAGCATCGACAAGAACTTCACGATAGAGGAGGGCGGAACGGTGCACTCTGCCGTTAAGGCTGAGACCAATCCGTGGACTTCTTGGAAGATTCTCAACGGCAGTCTGCTGCTCAACCGCGACACGTTCGCCATCGATGGTCTGAGCGCCGACTCGCTCTATCTGGAGAACGCAAATGGCATCTTTACATTCAAGAGACAGAAGTAGAGACCGCTCTTTAAACGAAAGAATAATCTCTGCTCTTAAACGAAAGAAGTAAGAAAAACAAGTGGAGATAGTGTAAAACTATGGAACCATTCAAGATACATATACTTGGTTGCGGCAGTGCGCTGCCCACGTTGCGTCATAATCCTTCGGCGCAGGTGGTGGAGATACGCGAGAAGCAGTTTCTCGTCGATTGCGGTGAAGGCACTCAGCTGCAGATGCGCCGTTCGAAGATAGGCTTCAACCGTCTTTGCGCTGTGTTCATCAGTCATATTCACGGCGACCATTGCTTCGGACTCATCGGTATGCTCTCGTCGTTCGGCTTGCTCGGACGCACCATGCCGCTCGCTATCTATGCGCCGAAAGAACTGAAGCCGGTGCTCGACATGCTGCTGGAGACATTCTGCAACGACTTCGATTACGAGATACAGTTTCATGCCGTCGATACGAAGAAGCGTGCTGTCATCTACGAGGATCGCAGTCTGACTGTCGAGTCTATTCCGCTGAAGCATCGTGAGCCGTGCGCCGGTTTCCTCTTCCGCGAGAAGCCGACGCTGCCGCATATACGCCGCGACATGATAGATTTTTATCATATCCCCGTGTCGCAGATAAACAACATAAAGAACGGCGCGTCGTGGACTGACGAAGACGGCAACGTGATACCGAGCAGTAGACTGACACGCCCTGCCGACCCGCCGCGCAGTTATGCTTACTGTAGCGACACTTGCTATCTGCCCGAACTGCATAAGCAGCTTGAGGGCACAACGTGCATCTATCACGAGACGACGTACGCTACGGAGGATGAGGAGAAGGCTGCGAAGTATTGTCATAGTACGGCGGCGCAGGCGGCTCAGGTGGCTCGCGACGCTCACGCAGGACGTCTGCTGCTGGGTCATTACAGCTCTAAATACGACAATGAGCAGGTGTTGCTTGATGAGGCTCGCGCTGTATTCCCTGCGTCAGAACTGACGCGTGAGGGCATGGTCGTGGAACTGAAGTAATAAAAATATGCGAGCATAGGTCTTCGATTTGCACTATCTCTAAATAAGATAGGCTGCATCTCAGCAATAAAAATATGCGAGCATATTTTGTATTGTCTTCGATTTGCACTATCTTTGCATACAAATAACGTTATATGGGAATTTTTGGATTTTTTAATAAGAACAAGAAAGAAGTTCTTGACAATGGTCTGGAGAAGACAAAACACAGCGTCTTCGACAAGATTTCTCGTGCTGTCATGGGTAAGTCAACTGTCGACGACGAAGTGCTCGATAATCTTGAGGAGGCTCTTATCACATCGGATATCGGTGTTGACACAACCCTGAAGATTATCAAGCGCATCGAGGAACGTGTGGCACGCGACAAGTATGTGTCTACGTCGGAACTTAACAATATCATGCGCGACGAGATTGCATCGCTGCTCACCGAGAATAACACTGCTGATAACGAGGATTGGGAATTGCCTACCGATCATCGTCCGTACGTGATTCTTGTTGTAGGTGTGAACGGCGTTGGCAAGACAACTACCATTGGCAAACTGGCTTATCAGTTCAAGAAATCGGGCAAGAAGGTGTATCTCGGTGCTGCCGACACATTCCGTGCTGCTGCCGTAGAGCAGATTTGTATCTGGGGCGAGCGCGTCGGTGTGCCCGTCGTGAAGCAGCAGATGGGTGCCGACCCTGCCTCCGTAGCTTTCGATACCCTGTCTTCGGCTAAGGCAAACGGAGCAGATGTCGTAATCATCGATACCGCAGGACGTCTGCACAACAAGGTGGGCTTGATGAACGAGCTGAAGAAGATAAAGGATGTTATGAAGAAGGTGCTGCCCGAAGCACCCGACGAAGTGCTGCTCGTGCTCGACGGCAGTACCGGTCAGAACGCTTTCGAACAGGCAAAGCAGTTCTCGCAGGTTACACAGATCACATCGCTTGCCATTACTAAGCTCGACGGAACAGCGAAGGGTGGTGTGGTTATCGGCATCAGCGACCAGCTTAAGGTGCCGGTGAAGTATATCGGACTCGGCGAGTCGATGGAGGCATTGCAGCTCTTCAACAAGCGTCAGTTCGTCGATTCGTTGTTCAAGAAGTAATTATGAAGAAAGGACAGGTAGATATTATAACTATGGGCTGCTCAAAGAACCTTGTCGACAGCGAGAAGCTGATGACACTCTTCGAGCAGGCTGGATATCATTGCACCCACGATGCAAAGCGCATCGAGGGCGAAATTGTTGTTGTCAACACTTGCGGCTTCATTGAGGACGCAAAGCAGGAGAGCATCGACACCATTCTCGAACTCGTTCAGGCTAAGGAAGAGGGCAAGATAAGCAAACTCTTCGTTATGGGTTGTCTCTCGCAGCGCTATCAGAAGGAGCTCGAGGAGGAGATTCCGCAGGTGGACAAATATTACGGCAAGTTCAACTTCAAGCAGTTGCTTACCGACCTCGGCAAGCCCGAAGAGCCTACATGCTCTGGCGCTCGCCATATCACTACGCCGCATCACTATGCCTACATAAAGATTAGCGAGGGATGCGACCGCCGTTGTGCCTATTGTGCTATACCTATCATCACCGGTAAGCATGTCAGCCGTCCGAAGGAGGAGATTCTGGAGGAGGTGCGTGAACTCGTGGCTAATGGCGTGAAGGAATTCCAAATAATCGCTCAGGAACTTACATATTATGGTGTGGACATCGACGGCAAGCGTCACATCGCCGATCTTATCTCGGACATTGCAGATATAAAAGGCGTGAAGTGGATTCGCCTGCACTACGCTTATCCTAACCAGTTCCCGTTCGAACTGCTCGACGTTATTCGCGAGAAGCCGAACGTTTGCAAGTATCTTGACATTGCTCTGCAGCACATCTCCGACAATATGCTCACACGTATGCACCGCCATGTTACAAAGGCAGAGACAATGGAGTTTATCGAGCGCATTCGCAAGGAGGTGCCGGGTCTGCATCTGCGCACAACACTGCTCGTCGGATTCCCTGGCGAGACAGAGGAAGACTTCAAGGAACTTGTAGAGTTCGTGAAGTGGGCACGCTTCGAGCGTATGGGCGCTTTCGCCTACTCAGAGGAGGAAGGCACATACAGCGCCGAACATTACGAGGACGATGTGCCTGCTGAGGTTAAGCAGCGCCGTCTCGACAAGCTCATGGCTGTGCAGCAGCGCATCAGTGCTGAGGTGGAAGCTGCTAAGGTAGGCAGCGTTCTAAAGACCATCATCGACCGCAAGGAGGGCGATTACTATGTAGGTCGTACAGAGTTCTGCTCGCCGGAGGTAGACCCGGAGGTGCTCATCAAGGCTACGCGCCGTCTGCGTGTCGGCTCGTTCTACGATGTGCGCATCACAGACAGTGACGACTTCGACCTCTATGGCGAAGTGGAATAAATAGTATCATCACAATCTTACACAATCTCACCTTATATTATATATGAACAATAAGGAATACATCACCGAGTTGTCTCGTCGTACGGGATATTCGCAGGAGAACACTCAGCGCATGGTGCGTTGCGTGTTGGAGTCTATTGCCTCTACGTTCGATGAAGGTGAGAATGTGTCTGTGCCCGATTTCGGCACTTTCGAACTGAAGAAACGCATGGAACGCATCGTTGTCAATCCGTCTACGGGACAACGTATGCTCGTTCCGCCGAAGATTGTGCTCAACTTCAAGCCGGCTTCTTCCGTGAAGAACAAGATGAAGAAAGGAGACGACGCGAATGGCTAAGGTGAACGATTTTGCTCGCGAACTGAGTGAGAAGTACGGCTTGTCGCTTGGTGACGCTTCCGACTTTGTCAGCGCTATGTTCGATGTCGTTAAGGAAGAACTTGACGGCGCCGACAGTTCGGTGAAGATAAAAGGCTTCGGCACTTTCAAGGTGTCGGCAGTTGGTGCACGCGCCAGTGTCGACGTAAATACCGGCGAACGTATCATTATATATGGACGCAACAAGATTTCGTTTACTCCCGAGGTCTTGCTGCGCGATCGTGTGAACCGTCCGTTCGTGCAGTTCGAGACCGTCGTGCTCAACGATGGCGTCGACTTTTCTGAGATTGACGAGGAAAGCGAGGAAGAACTCGATTCTGTAACAGAAACGGAACCTCATGGGGTGCAGTTGTCCCCAACTGCACCAACCAGTCTGCCAACCGATCAATCAACCGATCAACCTACGCTTTCTGAGCAAGCTCAGGGGGTGCAGTTGTCCCCAACTGCACCAACCAGTCAGCCAACCGATCAATCAACCGATCAACATGCACCTGCAGAGCAACCTCAGGGGGTGCAGTTGTCCCCAACTGCACCAACCAGTCAGCCAACCAGTCAGCCAACCGGTCAGCCGACCGATCAGTCTGCCAATCCGCAATCTCCCTCTGTAACAGCATCAAAGGCTGTGAACACAGAGGAGCATCGTGATATGGCACGTCGTCTGATGACGCCAAAGACTGAAACTATAGAAGAAGGCAGCGAGAACTCGGACGACAAAACAACCGCAACAGCCCCTGAAGCAGACGATGAAGGCATAGTAATAGGCGGATGCAGACAGCGCAGTCCGCGTATTATGTATGTTCTCACTATTGCTTCGTTCCTTATACTCGTAAGTCTTGGCATCGGTATGTACTTCCTATATCAGCGTATTGAGGAGAAAAACCATGTGATAGATCGACTTGAGAGTCGCCTTTACGCTCAGCAGGAAGCTGCGGAGCGCGCTGACGCACAGCCCGCTGTAGCAGTCAAGGATACGATTGTGCCCAATGATTCATTGCGTGCTGCAGAGTTGCATGCTGCAGAAAAGGCGAAGAAGGATTCTATAGCAGCGTCAAAGTCGGCAGCAGAAGCCAAGGCTTCTCAGTCTTCTGTTGCACCCTCAACAGCCACTACACCTTCCGACTACAATTACGACACTCGCGTGCGCACGGGTGCATATATAATAGTAGGTGTAGCCAAGACAGTGACAGTACAGCCCGGTCAGACCCTCGCTTCGATAAGTAAGGCTTATCTTGGCGAAGGCATGGAATGCTACGTCGAGGTGCTTAACAATCGCCATAGTGTAAAGGCTGGCGAAAAGTTAAAAATACCCCAACTGAAGCTAAAACCGCGTAAAAGATAAAGTAAGAGTAACATTTTGTAAATTTTTGCTTGTTACTTTCAAAAATAAATTGTAACTTCGCCTGCGAAATATTAATCAAACTTTTATTAACTTAATAACAAACAGGCAGATGAAGAAATACAACTTTAATGCAGGACCTTCTATTCTTCCTCGCGAAGTGATCGAAAACACAGCAAAACAGATTTTGGATTTTAACGGTTCAGGTCTTTCTTTGGCTGAGATTAGCCATCGTGCAAAAGATTTTCAACCGGTTGTTGATGAGGCAGTTGCTCTCATCAAGGAACTCTTGAAGGTGCCAGAAGGCTACTCGGTATTGTTCCTCGGTGGTGGTGCTTCTTTGGAATTCTGCATGGTTCCTTTCAACTTCCTTATCAAGAAGGCAGGCTATCTCAACACAGGTACATGGGCAAAGAAGGCTTTGAAAGAGGCTAAGCTCATCGGCGAAGCTGTAGAAGTAGCATCGTCTGCTGACGCTGGCTATACCTTCTATCCGAAGGATTACGAATGCCCGACAGACCTCGACTATTTGCATATCACAACAAACAATACAATTTATGGTACCGAAATCCGCAAGGAGCCGGAAGTACCAGTAAGACTTATCGGCGATATGTCTTCTGATATCTTCAGCCGTCCTATCGACGTTGCTAAGTACGACTGCATCTATGCAGGCGCTCAGAAGAACCTCGCTATGGCTGGTGTTACCCTCATCATCGTAAAGGATGACTGCTTGGGTAAGGCTCCGCGTCAGATTCCTACAATGCTCGACTACCGTACACACGTAGAGAAGGGCTCTATGTTCAACACTCCTCCAGTAGTTCCTATCTACTGCGCTCTCGAAACACTGCGCTGGATCAAGGCTCAGGGTGGAGTAGAGGAGATGGCACGCCGTGCTGAGGCTCGCGCAAAGGTGCTCTACGACGAAATCGACCGCAACAAGTTGTTCCGTGGTACAGTAGAGAAGGACTCTCGTTCTCTGATGAACATCTGCTTCGTTATGAACGACGAGTACAAGGATCTTGAGAAACCGTTCTTCGAGTACGCTACACAGCGTGGCATGGTCGGCATCAAGGGTCACCGTTCGGTAGGTGGCTTCCGCGCAAGCTGCTACAACGCTATGCCTATGGAAGGCGTTGAGGCTCTCGTTAAGTGCATGCAGGATTTTGAAAAGGAACATTAATAAATAGTATAGCTATGAAAGTATTAGTGGCAACAGAGAAACCGTTTGCAAAGGCAGCGGTTGACGGCATTAAGGCTGAAATAGAAGGTGCAGGCAACGAACTCGTTTTGCTTGAGAAATATACAGAAAAGCAGCAGCTTCTCGACGCTGTGGCTGACGCTGATGCAATGATCGTGCGCTCAGACAAGGTTACACCTGAAGTGCTCGACGCTGCAAAGCAGCTTAAGATTGTTGTACGTGCCGGTGCTGGTTACGACAATGTCGATTGTGCTTACGCAAAGGAGAAGAACGTTGTTGTTGAGAACACACCTGGTCAGAACTCTAATGCTGTGGCTGAGCTCGTATTCGGTTTGCTCGTTTACGGCGTGCGCAACTTCTACAACGGCAAGTCGGGTAGCGAGTTGAAGGGCAAGAAGCTTGGTATTCTCGCTTTCGGCAACGTAGGTAGAAACGTGGCTCGCATCGCTAAGGGCTTCGAAATGGAAGTTTACGCTTACGACGCTTTCTGCCCGAAGGAGGCTATCGAGGCAGCTGGCGTTAAGGCAGTTGACTCTCAGGATGCTCTCTTCGAGAACAGCGACATCGTTTCGCTGCACATCCCAGCTACTCCTGAAACAAAGCAGAGCATCAACGCTGCTCTTGTTGGCAAGCTCCACAAGAACGGCATCCTCATCAATACAGCGCGTAAGGAAGTTATCAACGAACCCGAACTCCTTGCCCTCATGGCAGAACGCACCGACCTGAAGTTCATCACAGACATCATGCCGGATGCTAACGAAGAGTTCCAGAAGTTCGAAGGCAGATACTTCTCTACACCTAAGAAGATGGGTGCTCAGACAGCAGAGGCTAACACCAACGCTGGTATCGCAGCTGCTAAGCAGATCAACGCTTTCTTCGCTGACGGCTGCACTAAGTTCCAAGTTAACAAGTAATTAAGTAAAAATCCCAGATAACCCCACCCCTTTGCCCCATAGGGAGGACATAGTGGTGGGGTTTTTAAAATATATCACACAATGGCAACAGTAAAACCATTCCGTGGCGTACGTCCACCGCAAGACCTTGTTGAAGAAATAGCATCACGTCCTTACGACGTGCTCGATAGTGAAGAGGCAAGAGCAGAGGCTGGCAATAACGAGAAGAGTCTTTATCATATCATTAAACCAGAAATCGACTTCGAGCCGGGCACAAGCGAGTACGATCCACGCGTTTACGAGAAGGCTGCCGCTAACTTCAAGATGTTCCAGGAGAAGGGTTGGCTTCGTCAGGACGCAGACGAGAACTATTATATCTACGCTCAGACAATGAACGGCAAGACTCAGTACGGACTTGTTGTGGGTGCTTTCGTTAACGACTATCTCGACGGCACAATCAAGAAGCACGAGCTGACACGTCGCGACAAGGAGGAAGACCGCATGAAGCATGTTCGCGTCAACGACGCTAACATCGAACCGGTGTTCTTCGCTTATCCTGACAACGAGGTGCTCGACGCGCTCATCAAGCGCTACGCTGCAACAAAACCCGAGTACGACTTCGTTGCTCCCGACGACGGCTTCGGCCATCAGCTCTGGGTTGTCAGCGACAAGGCAGATATCGACGTAATCACCAAGGAGTTTGCTAAGATGCCGGCTCTCTACATCGCCGACGGTCACCACCGCAGCGCTGCTGCTGCTCTCGTTGGCGCAGAGAAGGCTAAGAACAATCCTAATCACAAGGGCGACGAGGAGTACAACTACTTCATGGCTGTTTGCTTCCAGGCATCGCAGCTCACCGTGCTCGACTATAACCGAGTTGTAAAGGACCTCAACGGTCTTACATCAGAGCAGTTCCTCGACGCTTTGCGCGAGAACTTCGAGGTTGAGGACAAGGGTGAGGCTATCTACAAGCCGCAGCACCTGCACGAGTTCTCACTCTACCTCGACGGTCACTGGTTTGCTCTCAATGCCAAGCAGGGCACATACGACGACCACGACCCGATTGGCGTTCTCGACGTAGACATCTCGAGTCGTCTTATCCTCGACAAGGTTCTCGGCATCACCGACCTGCGTTCAGACAAGCGCATCGACTTCGTAGGTGGTCTCCGCGGTCTCGAAGAACTGAAGCGTCGCGTAGACAGCGGCGAGATGCGCATGGCGCTCGCCCTCTATCCAGTTTCAATGAAGCAGATTATTGACATCGCCGACAGCGGAAAGATCATGCCGCCGAAGGCAACATGGTTTGAGCCTAAGCTTCGCTCAGGACTCGTCATCCACAAGCTGTCGTAACATAGTAGTAGATAAGTGAATAAGCAACGAGTAGACAAGGTGGTTTGCATAAACATTTGTTATGCATCTCGCCTTGTCTACTTGTAAATTTAATATCAATGGAGCAAAAAGACGAATTTCTTACAATCACAGACACACCCTCAGAAGGCTTCTACAGCGAGAAACGCAGTAAGTTTCTCGCTTTTGCCTTTCATGTCACTTCCGAAGAGGAGGTGAAGCAATACGTAGCAGAGTTTCGCAAGAAGTATTATGACGCACGCCATGTGTGCTGGGCATACATGCTCGGTGCCGACCGTACCGATTTCCGTGCCAACGACGACGGCGAGCCGAGCAGCACAGCCGGCAAGCCCATCCTCGGACAGATCAACAAGAACGAGCTGACCGACATTCTTATCATCGTCGTGCGCTATTACGGAGGTGTCAATATTGGCACAAGCGGACTTATTGTTGCCTATCGCACTGCAGCGGCTGAGGCAATAGCCAACGCAGAGATTGTAAGTCAGTTCGTTGAAGAGGAGGTTGTTTTCGATTTTCCTTACATTATGATGAACGATGTAATGAAAATCATCAAGGATATGTCGCCGCGCATCATCAGCCAGACCTACGACAACACCTGCGAGATGAAACTCTCAATTCGTAAGTCGGAGTCTCCAATGCTTAAAGCCAAGTTTGATAAACTTGCGTTTAAAGACGATTAGTTGAAAATATTCCCCATATCTTCCATGATCGCCGTAACCATCACATCCTAAGCGCAATAAAGGCTGGAAGATATCCCTTTTTAAAGGATATCTTCCAGCCTATCTGCCAGCTTTTGGAGCTATCTTCCAGCTATTATTTACAGCATTGCAGCCGCAGAACGTATTTTATTTAAGATTGTGGATAAGTGAGAGTCTTGTCTGATTGGTGGTTTTATAAACTGAAACGTAGGTTTCACAAAATATAGCAGGCATGAGTCTGCTTTTATTAAAACTTTCTGTTACTTTTGTGGAAAATAAAGCAAAAGCATGGAAGAATACCTCATAATTTCAAACACCAATTTTATGTTGAGAGTGGCAGCTCAACAAATAGCGTATGTCTGTTCGGAGGGCAGCTATTGCGTTCTGCGACTTGTTGATGGTGACGAATATACATTCTCGTTCAATCTTGCAGTGTTTGAGAAAAAGATAGTTGAGCAGTTGATAGTAGGCGCACACTCCTTTGCGCGTGTTGGCAGAAATTACATTATCAACAGCCAATACATCTTCAGCATTAACACATATACAGCAGAACTTGTGCTGTATGCCCACGGATTTAAGGAAAAGTTCTTACTGCACGTTAGTAAAGAACCGCTTAAACAACTGAAGACAATTTTAGACAACTCGATAAATAATTTATAAAATATGAAAGATAAGGAAATGAGAGAAGAGACTTACTTTCTTGGTAAGAACCAGCCGATACAAAGCCATAAGAAATCTCTTTATAGAAAGGTGGCGTATGTTGTCATTATTCTAATGTTGCTCGGTGTAATTGCTGGAGCATACCTTTCATACAGATCAGACGGTTATATCCAACAAACCCATATGCTGAAAACCATCGCCGTTCTGCCTAAAGGCGGACAAATGCCAAAGTTTGATGGCAACAAGGATATCAGTGAGTTCCTGAAGTGGATTATGCTGAACATCAAATATCCCGAAGGTCTTGAGACAGAACCTGCGCGTGTCGAAATACGTTTTACGGTTAAAACCGACGGCACTTTAGGAAATTTCAAGGTTTTGAAGGCACCTAAAGAGAAGGCTTATGAGCAAACTGTAATAGAACTGTTGAAGAAAAGTCCGCGTTGGACTCCTGCAAAGTTATCCGACGGCACAGTTGTAAATATGGAATTTACATTACCCGTCGCTTTTACTCCAGAAGCGAAAACCGCCGAAACAAAGAAGCAACCAGACAAGAGCAAGTAGCAGATTATACAATAAAAGCCAATGAATATGAACAGATTATTCTTTACGACTCTTCTTGTTGCGTCAGCCATAACCGCCACGCACAGACCAACGTTGAAACAGATTCGCTCACCATGGAAACCATGATGCACAATCTGCCGGAAGTGATGGTAAAGGGATCGCGCCCCATTGTCAAGGCAGAGCGTGGCATGCTGTCGTACAATATGCCGCTGTTGCTGAAGCAGTTGCCTGCCGACAACGCTTACGAGGCATTGACGCGCATACCTGGCATCAGCGATGCTACCGGCAAAATATCCTTTTCGGGCAACGAGGTGACGCTGATTGTAAACGGACAAGCCACCACATTGACACAGGAGCAACTGGCTGAGCGTCTGAAGGCTATGCCAGCCGCACAGTTGGCAAAAGCCGAGGTGATGCTGTCTGCCCCCGCTCGCTATCATGTGCGTGGAATGGCTATCAATATCGTAACGAAAGATTATGTCGGCACCAATCAGTTGTCAGGACAAATCATTGGCGGCATGGAGCAAAACAAATACGCCAAAGGGTTTGGCAATGTGTATCTTTCCATGCAAAGAGGCAAGTTCGGGCTGGATGCACAATACAAATTGGTTAACGGCAATTCGTACGGCGAATCTTCACGCATAGCCAATCATCCACTTGCCAACAATCGTGTACACTATACTGATGAGACGGGACAAAAGTCGTTCGGCATCACGCACGACTACCGACTGGGTATGAATTACGCATTTAGCAAAAATCATCGTCTTGACGTAGCCTATACGGGACAGTGGGACAAGACAAGTTCAAACAGCCAGACGACAGGATCAAGTATAAGCGGAATGCATCGTGGCAGTCACGAGTATCTGCAAAATGTTGACGCTAACTACTCGCTTCCTTTCGGTCTCACCCTTGGCGGTTCGTACACCTACTATCGCACGCCTCAGCAACAAATGCTCGACGGTACGCTGACGGCTGAAAACATGACGGACACAGAACGTAATCTGACAAGTGGCAGTGAGCAGACCATCAATAAATGGGTGTTCACAGCCGACCAAACCCATTCTCTGGAACATGGCTGGGGATTGTCGTACGGTGTGAAAGGCCAGTTCGCGAGCAACAAGAGTTATCAGACCACCATCGACAAGGATGGAAACGTTTTGCCCGATGGTACAAGTAGCGTCGACATAAACGAGCGGATATGGAACATATACGCCGGTTTCAGTAAGCAGGTAAATAAGGTTGTTAGCGTTGAAGCCTCTGTCGCTGCCGAGCAATACCATTCGCCTGTATGGGATAAATGGCGCGTGTATCCTACGCTCAATGCTTTGTGGAACGTCAACGACAACCATTTGCTCAACCTCTCGTTCAGTTCCGATTCTGAGTACCCGAGCTATTGGTCTACAATGAGCAATGTGTTCTATGTGTCTACATACACCGAGATACACGGCAATCCTGATTTAAAACCCAGCTCTTATTATAATGTCAACCTGATGTGGCAGATAAAACGACGCTATACGCTTATGGCTTTTGCAAGTCTGAAACCCGACTATTTTGTGCAGTTGCCATACCAGACAACAGACCGCATGGCTGTAATAATGAAGGAGACCAACTTCGACCATTCAAATAGCTACGGACTGCAAGCCTCTACCATATTCAATGCTGGCAAATGGCTCAACGGCAATGTGTTTGCAGTAGGCACCTTCAAGCACGACAAAAGCAACCATTTCTTCGACTTGCCATTCAATCGTAAGAAACTCTCTGTCATACTTGGCGGTACGGCATCCGTAAAACTCTGTAGTACGCAGGACCTGCGCCTTATTCTTAACCCGTTCTTCTAGTCAAAGGCTATACAAGGCGTCTACGACATCAGTCCAATCTTCAACATGGATGCCAAATTGCAGTGGTCGTCGCACGACGGTAAATGGGGCGTGCGTCTCAATGGCAGCAACATCTTCAACAATCGCTTCGATACCCGTTCCGTGCAGGACAACCAAGACTATCGTATGAAGGTCAACTACAACTGGGCGTCCTTCACCCTTGCCGTTATCTATAAGTTCGGCGGCTATAAGGAAAAAACGGTGAAAGAAGTAGACACCTCACGCATGGGTCACTAAACTATAAAATTGTAGTATACTATTTGTCGTTTGTTCTGTACTCTCTTGGCGAAACGCCCAGTTCCCTGCGCACGTATTTTCCCCCAAAAGAAAGGTTGTCGAATCCTGTTTAGCGAGCTATTGTTGCCGTTCGGCAAGATAAAGGTTAAACAAAAGGCTTTGCCATGTTACCATAGCCTGGTAATGATGTTCCCGCTATGCGGTAACGGTGTTACCGAAGCGTGGTAATGATATTCCCACCATGCGGTAATGGTGCTCGAACGAAGAAATCGACCAAGAGAGAGAACTGAAAAAAACTAAAGAGGTTCCTTATAAAAAAAGATAGCAATAATTGCATTAAGCCCAATTATTGCTATCTTTTTTTATTCTATTGTTGACAATGCTCGTTTCATTTGTCGTTTTCGTTAAACGATTCTTTCAGACCATGAGGCGAAAAAAATATGCCCACACAATTTATTTCGTTTTCTTCAATCCCTTGTATGCAAGGAATGCGACGACGAGGGCGGCGAGAGCGAGCAGGACGTAACCGATTTCGTGGCTGTACTGCAGAGCCTGTTCGTAAACGTCCTTTGTGGTCTTAAGGTTGGTGTACTTGTAGATGCCCCAACCGATCATTGCGAGCACCGTGTTCCATACGCCTGCGCCGAGAGTGGTGTAGAGGAGGAATTTGCCGACGTGCATGCCCGAGAGACCTGCCGGGATGCTGATGAGCTGGCGGACAGCCGGCACGAGACGTCCGAAGAATGTAGACGTAGCGCCATGCTTGCGGAAGAATGTTTCGGCTTTCTCTACGGCGGCACGGTCGATGAGGCACATGTGACCGATGCGGCTGTCAGCAAACTTGTAGATGATTGGTCTGCCGAGCCACTTGGCAATGTAATAGTTGATGAGCGCACCGAGGTCGGCACCTATTGTGGCGAACACCACGACGAGCACGAAGCTCATGCCGCTGTCGGGGTCCATAGCCTTCCATGCTGCCGGCGGAACAACCACCTCAGAAGGGAAGGGGATGAACGAACTCTCGATAGCCATAAACAATGTGACAACCCAATAGTTGAGATTGTCGAGAATCCAAAGGAAAAGTTCTGCTGTATTCATATTCTTTACTCTTTTGCTTTTAACGATATGCTTTTGTAGGTGCGTGGGCAAGGGCATAATGCCCATACAACCTGCTTTTACTCTTTTACTCTTTCATAGTTGAAGTAGTCCTTCGGGTCCATACCCGTGGGGAAGTATTCGCCGAGAACCTTGCGCGCCTCTGCCGGGTTTTGCTGGCATGCGATGTTGAGATACTTCAAGTATTCGTCATGCTTCTGCAGCTGTCGGCAGCACGCAGCCAGATAAGCCGCGCCCTCGTCGCCCTGGTTGTGATGCGCCTCGTGGTAGGTCTTGAACATGCGGTAGGCGATGGTGGGGTAGCCGCAGTCGTACACCGAGATGGCTATGCGGAAGAATATCTCGTGAGAGAAATGCGTAGACTGCAGAGCCTTCACGAAACTCTTTATCGCCTCCTTTACGCGTCCGTTCTCCAGCAGTATGTGTCCGCGTATCACGTTTATCTCGCTGCGGTTGCAGTCGGGGTCTTTAAGTGTCTCGTTAAGGCACTTGAGTGCCTGCTCCACATGCCCGAGCAGCGAAAGCGTGAACGCACGGCACTGGTTCACCTCAGCCGTGCTTAAGTTGCACTTCTTATAGCATTCCAGCGCCTTGTTGTACTGCGGCATCGCCTCCTCCGGTCGTCCAAGGTTGAGCAGGCAGTTTCCCAAGAACATATACGCTGCGCCCTCGTCGGGGCACAGCTTCAGGAAGCGCTGGTAGTAGTCCATCGCATCGGTGAAGTTGCCGAGCGAGAACAGTCCGTTAGCCTTGTTGAGCAGTGCCTCCTCGTCCTCGGGGTCGATGGCGATGGAGTATTCGCTCGATGTTATCGAGTCGTTGATGCGGTTGCTCATGAGCTGCGTTACGGCGAGCGAGTTCCAGTACTTGCCCGAGTAGGGATCCTCGTCGAGCAGCTGTTCGAAGATTTGTTCGCTCTGCTCGTAGTCGCCCTTGGCGAAAGCTATGCGTGCCTTCACCTCACGATAGTCGAGCAGGTCGTCTTCGTCGCTCAGCGCGAGCCACTTGGCAGCTATGTCGGGTTGATTATAGTCGATGAAAATGGTAGCAATGTCGAGCACATAGTCGGGCACGTCGTCTTCGTCAATCTGGTGCATCGCATTGCTGAGGAAGCTGTCAGCCTCCGATATGTTGCCGCGCGTTATCATTATCTCCGCCTGCAGATAGAGGCAGTCGAGGTCGAGCTGGTCGGCAACCATGTCAGCGTAGTGTTGCGCAGTGTCGATGTCTTTGTTGTCGATAAGTGCTATGCGCCCCTTAAACACCAGTGGCATAGCGGCTCCAGGGTGTAGTTGGATGGCATAGTCAAGAACGTCAACAGCTTCCTTCTTCTTGCCACTGTCATAATAATACTCGGAGATGTCCGACAGCTCATCGCTACCGAAGTACTCCGAACGGCCTTCCTGCAGCGAAGCCTCGTATCGGCGTAGTGTCTCTTGAAACTCAGGACTGTTGAAATAATTCTCTTTTTTCTCCATCAATTATAAATGTTGAATGTTGGGTGTGGAGTGGCGTGAGGTTGTGCAATTGCTGCAACCAAGCGTCGCTCTAAGCCCAACATTCAAAGAAAGGTTTTATATGTTTACTTTTTTTGCTTTGCCCAAGCGTCCTTCAGACCCACAGTCTTGTTGAACACGAGGTTCTCGGCTGTAGAGTCGAGGTCTGCCATGAAGTAGCCGATGCGCTGGAACTGCAGATACTGTCCCGGCTTGCAGTCGGCAGCGAAGTTCTCTACGTAGCAGTTCTCGATGGTCTTGAGGCTCTCCGGGTTGAGCAGTTCGCGGAAGTCGCGCTCGTCAGCCGACGGGTTCTCAACGCAGAACAGACGGTCGTAAACGCGCACCTGAGCCTTGTGGCAGTGGTCGGCAGAAACCCAGTGGAGTGTGCCCTTCACCTTGCGGTTGGCACCCTCAAGACCGCTCTTGCTGATCGGGTCGTACTCTGCCTGAATCTCCACGATGTTGCCCTCGGCGTCCTTTGTGGAACCGGTGCACTTCACGATGTAAGCGTTCTTCAGGCGCACCTCCTTGCCCGGAGTCATGCGGAAGAACTTTTTCGGAGCATCCTCCATGAAGTCGTCGTGCTCAATCCAGAGATTGCGCGAGAAGGTGATGGTGTGTGTGCCGTCAGCTTCGTTCTCCGGGTTGTTGATAGCCTCCATCTCCTCGGTCTGACCCTCAGGATAGTTGGTGATGACGAGCTTAACCGGGTTGAGCACGGCAGAAACACGCAGCGCGCGCTTGTTCAGGTCCTCGCGAACGGCAGCCTCGAGCAGCGCCATGTCGTTGAGAGCGTCGAACTTGGTGTAGCCGATAGAGTCGATGAACTTGCGTATAGACTCGGGCGAGTAGCCGCGGCGGCGCATACCAGAGAGTGTCGGCATACGCGGGTCGTCCCAACCCGACACGAATTTCTCCTCGACGAGAGCCAGGAGCTTGCGCTTAGACATCATTGTGTATGTAAGGTTCAGACGGTTGAACTCGATCTGACGCGGGCGGAAATCGTGCAGGTTCTCTGTCTCGCCGCGCATCTCCTTCAGATAGTCGATGAACTTGTCGTAGAGTGGGCGGTGAGGCACGAACTCGAGCGTACAGATAGAGTGGGTAACACCCTCGAAGAAGTCGCTCTGTCCGTGAGCAAAGTCGTACATCGGGTAAGCGTGCCACTTTGTGCCGGTGCGGTGGTGCGGAGTGTGGATGATGCGATACATGATCGGGTCGCGGAAGTGCATGTTCGGGTTAGCCATGTCGAGCTTAGCACGGAGCACCATGCTACCCTCTACAGCCTCCGGAGTGTTCATCTTGTTGAACAGCTCGAGATTCTCCTCAATGGGGCGGTCGCGGTAAGGCGAAGCAACGCCTGGAGTGGTAGGTGTACCCTTCTGCTCGGCAATCTGCTCAGCAGTCTGCTCGTCGATGTATGCATGTCCGTTCTTGATCATCCAAACGGCGAAGTCCCAAAGCTTCTCGAAATAGTCGGAAGCGTAGTATATGTTGCCCCATTTGAAACCGAGCCAAGAGATGTCGTTGAGGATGTTCTCAACGTACTCGTTGTTCTCCTTTGTAGGGTTGGTGTCGTCGAAGCGCAGGTTGCAGACACCATTGTACTTTTCAGCCACACCGAAGTCCATGCAGATAGCCTTGGCGTGTCCGATGTGCAGATAGCCGTTAGGCTCTGGCGGGAAGCGCGTCTGTATGCGTCCGGCGTTCTTGCCCTCAGCGAGGTCCTGCTCAACGAGCTGCTCTACGAAACTCAAATTCTTCTCTTCTACTGTCTTTTCTTCTGTAATTGCCATATATTTAGACTTTTCTGTTTCTTTCTTTCGTTACATTTATTATATAGTATCGTGCAAAGTTACGATTTTTCAGTGATGTGAGCAATTTTATGTAGTCAATAATTTTTTTTATTCGCTCTATTTTGTTACTTTTGTGCTCAGATTGATAATCGAAGGTACATATTGTATTCGATTCAGCAAATATTTAACTTAAACAAAATATAATAGTTATGAAACCAACACTTTTCCTCCTCGCTGCAGGTATGGGCAGCCGCTACGGTGGTCTGAAGCAGCTCGACGAGCTCGGTCCTCACGGTGAGACAATCATGGATTACAGTATCTACGACGCTATCAACGCTGGCTTCGGTAAGCTCGTGTTCGTTATCCGCAAGGATTTCGAAGAAGACTTCCGTCACATCGTTCTCTCTAAATACGAAGGTCACATCCCGTGCGAGCTTGTTTTCCAGAGCCTCGACGCACTGCCGGAGGGCTTTACATGTCCAGAGGGTCGCACAAAGCCTTGGGGTACAAACCACGCGTTGATGATGGGCGCAAGCGTAATCAACGAGCCGTTCGCTGTGCTCAACTGCGACGACTTCTACGACCGCGACGCTTTCCGCGTAATGGGCAAGTGGCTCAGCGAACTGCCAGAGGGCTCTACCGGCAAGTATGCTATGGTTGGCTTCCGCGTAGGCAACACTCTCTCTGAGAGCGGCACCGTTAGCCGTGGGGTATGCGAGAACGACGAGCACCATCACCTTACATCTGTCGTAGAGCGCACAAAGATTCAGCGCTTCGACGGCGTTGTGAAGTATCTCGACGACGACAACGAGACATGGGTAGAGATTCCTGATACGACTCCGGTTTCTATGAACTTCTGGGGCTTCACACCCGACTACTTCAAGCACAGCGAGGAGTACTTCAAGGAGTTCCTTTCTGACCCGAAGAACATGGAGAACCTCAAGAGCGAGTTCTTCATCCCATTGATGGTGGACAAACTCATCCACGACGGCACCGCTACATGCGAGGTGCTCGACACAACATCTAAGTGGTTCGGCGTAACTTATCCTGAGGATCGTCCGGACGTAGTGGCTAAGTTCCAGAAGCTTGCCGACGAGGGTGTTTATCCTGCAAAGATGTTCTAAGAAAAGCATCACAATAATTTATTGTTATCATAGCGAGGAGCTGCGCAGAAACGGTGGGTTTCGGCGTGGTTCCTCGTTTTTTATATCTATTACTCTGCGGTTTTGTTTGTGTTTTCATTAAAAATTAGTAATTTTGCAGCCGAAAATAAATGTGGCAGTATCGTATACTTTATACATTATTATATAGAGTGCTTGGTAAACCTCTCAAAAAACAAGATTATGCAGAAAAACAAGAAAAACGTGAGTGTGCTGTTTTTGCTTTTCAGTACGCTTTTCTGCGTTTGTCTTATTACGGCAAACGTGCTTGAGACAAAGCAAATTGCGTTAGGTCCGATTAGTGTAACTGGCGGATTAATCGTATTTCCCGTTTCGTACATCATCAACGACTGCGTTTGTGAGGTATGGGGTTATGGAAAAACCCGATTGCTTATATGGCTGGGTTTCGCTATGAATTTCCTATTTGTCCTCTTCGGAGCATTGTGCGACATACTGCCCGCTGCCCCTTACTGGCATAACGAAGAAGGATTCCACGCTGTGTTCGGACTTGCGCCGCGTATCGCTTTCGCTTCGTTCCTCGCATTTATCGTAGGTTCGTTCGTAAACGCTTATGTGATGAGTCGCATGAAACTGTCGTCGGGCGGTAAGCACTTCTCGGCTCGCGCCATACTCAGTACGGTATACGGCGAGGCTGCCGACTCGATTATCTTCTTCCCGCTGGCGCTCGGAGGAGTTATCCCGATGAAGGAACTGCCCGTGCTTATGATTTCGCAGGTAGTGCTTAAGACACTCTATGAGATAATCGTTCTGCCTCTTACCATACGCGTGGTGCGCTGGACAAAGAAGTTCGAGGGCGAGGACAACTTCGATACCGGAATGAACTATAGCATCTGGAGAATATTCAATATCTAAAACAACGTTCAGAGGTTAATGTATTTTTTAAATAGTATATATATAATAAGTATATAAATGGCAGCAAATTCAGATAATCGCCGTGATGAGGGCTTGCAGGCTCTCGGAGCAAAGACAAAATATCGTGACGACTATGCACCGGAAGTGCTCGAGACATTCGTCAACAAGCATCAGGGCAACGACTACTGGGTGCGTTTCAACTGTCCAGAGTTTACATCGCTGTGCCCGATTACCGGTCAGCCCGACTTCGCGGAGATACGCATCTCGTATGTGCCAGACGTGAAGATGGTGGAGAGCAAGAGTCTGAAACTCTATCTGTTCAGCTTCCGCAATCACGGCGACTTCCATGAGGACTGTGTGAACATCATCATGAAAGACCTCGTGAAGCTTATGGATCCGAAGTATATCGAGGTGACAGGTGTCTTCACTCCGCGTGGAGGTATCTCAATATGGCCTTACGCCAACTACGGCAAGCCCGGAACAAAGTATGAAAAGCTCGCAGAACGTCGTTTTGAGGAGCACGATTTGCGTGGATAATATTATAATAGGTGCAGTTGTGAACAGCTGCACCTATTCTCGTATATAATAACTACCTAAAAATTAATGTAATAAGTATGAAGAAAATCTTTTGTACAGTGATGTTGGCACTCGCCATGTCTGCCGGTGTTTCTGCCGAAAACGCTGCAAACGGCGCCGTCGGAAACGCTAACGGCAAGACAGCTGAGAGCAAGTATGTGCCGACAGAGGGCAACCTCGCAGCACGCGCCCGCTTCCAGGACGCTAAGTTCGGCATCTTCCTGCATTGGGGACTTTACAGTATGCTCGCTACTGGCGAGTGGACAATGACAAACAACAACCTTAACTACAAGGAGTACGCCAAGCTCGCTGGCGGTTTCTATCCTTCGAAGTTCAATGCACGCGAGTGGGTGTCGGCAATAAAGGCTTCCGGTGCGAAGTATATCTGCTTCACAACACGCCATCACGAAGGCTTCTCAATGTTCCATACAAAATATTCCGACTATAACATCGTTGACGCTTCGCCGTTCAAGCGCGATATCGTGAAGAAGCTGGCAGACGAGTGCCATCGTCAGGGCATCGGTCTGCACTTCTACTACTCGCATATCGATTGGGGACGCGAGGATGCTCCGCTCGGACGCACCGGTCTCGGCACCGGCAGACCGAAAGAGGCACAGAACTGGGATAGCTACTATAAGTTTATGAACAACCAGCTCACAGAGTTGCTCACCAACTATGGTGAAGTGAACGCTATCTGGTTCGACGGTTGGTGGGATCAGGATATCAACCCGTCGTTCGACTGGCGCCTGCCTGAGCAGTATGCGCTTATCCATAAGTTGCAGCCCTCTTGCCTTATCGGCAATAACCACCATTCTCAGCCGTTCGACGGCGAGGACTTCCAGATGTTCGAGCGCGACCTGCCTGGCGAGAACACCGCAGGCTTGTCGGGTCAGGCTATCAGCAAGCTGCCGCTTGAAACCTGCGAGACCATGAACGGCATGTGGGGCTACAAGATAACAGACCAGAACTACAAGTCGACCAAGACTCTCATTCATTATCTCGTGAACGCAGCCGGCCGCAACGCCAATCTGCTTATGAATATCGGCCCGCAGCCCGACGGCTGTCTGCCTGAGGTTGCGGTAGAGCGCCTTAAGGAGATGGGCGAGTGGATGAAGGTTTACGGCGAGACAATCTACGGCACACGCGGCGGACTCGTTGCTCCGCACGATTGGGGTGTGACAACACAAAAGGATAACCGTCTCTTTGTGCATATCCTCAACTTGCAGGATCGTTCGCTCTTCCTGCCTATCGGCTCGAAGAAGGTGCGCAAGGCTGTCGACTTCGTCTCACGCAAGGCTGTGAAGACACAGAAATGCGACGGCGGTGTGTTGATTTCTCTCGACGAAGTGCCTACAGATGTAGACAAGGTAATAGAAATTCAGCTCTAATATTTACTAAAAAAGCGTTGATATTACCAAGTAATTGAATTTTTTTCTCTAATTTTGCATATTTGAAGAGGTGTGCGGTGCTATAAAGTCACGCCATCTCTTCAAATTGCGTTATACGAACAGTAAAAAATCAACTAATAGAGATGAAAAAGAAAATCCAGTTCAGTCTCGTTTATCGAGATATGTGGCAGTCTTCTGGCAAGTTCCAGCCACGCAAAGACCAGTTGGAGCGCATTGCTCCCGTGATTATCGATATGGGTTGCTTTGCCCGTGTTGAGACAAACGGTGGCGCTTTCGAGCAGGTGAACCTTCTCGCAGGCGAGAATCCAAACGATGCGGTACGCGCTTTCTGTAAGCCTTTCAACGAGGCTGGCATTAAGACACACATGCTCGACCGTGGTCTTAACGCTCTGCGTATGTATCCCGTACCTGACGACGTTCGTGCCCTCATGTACAAGGTGAAGGCAAAGCAGGGTACAAACATCACACGTATCTTCGACGGTCTGAACGACGTTCGTAATATTATTCCGAGTATCAAGTGGGCTAAGGAAGGCGGCATGACTCCGCAGTGCGCACTTTGCATCACCAACTCTCCGGTTCACACTCTGGAGTACTACATGAACATTGCCGATCAGCTCATCGCTGCAGGTGCAGAGGAAATCTGTTTGAAGGATATGGCTGGTATCGGTCAGCCTGCATTCCTCGGCAAGCTCACAAAGATGATCAAGGACAAGTATCCGGAAATCGTCATCCAGTATCACGGCCACTCAGGTCCTGGTCTGTCTATGGCTTCAATTCTTGAGGTTTGCCAGAACGGTGCCGACATCATCGATACAGCCATTGAGCCGTTGTCATGGGGTAAGGTGCATCCGGACATTATCTCTGTTATCAGTATGTTGAAGAACGAGGGCTTCGAAGTTCCTGAAATCAACATGAGCGCATACATGAAGGCTCGCGCCATGACTCAGGAGTTCATCGACGAGTGGCTTGGCTACTTCATCAACCCGGGCAACAAGATTATGTCTTCGCTCCTTCTCGGCTGCGGTCTGCCTGGCGGTATGATGGGTTCAATGATGGCAGACCTTGGCGGTATGCGCACTACTATTAATAACGTACGCAAGAAGAATGGTCTTGAGGAGTTTTCTATGGACGACCTTCTCATCAAGCTCTTCGACGAGGTGGAGTATGTATGGCCGCGCGTAGGCTATCCTCCATTGGTTACTCCGTTCTCACAGTACGTGAAGAACATCGCCCTCATGAACCTTCTCACTCTCGAGCAGGGCAAGGGACGTTTCGTAATGATGGACGACTCTATGTGGGGTATGATTCTCGGCAAGTCGGGTAAGATTCCAGGAACTATCGATCCGGAGCTTGTTGAACTTGCAAAGAAGCAGGGCCGTGAGTTCACAGACGTAGACGCTCACACACTTCTCACAGACGCTCTCGACGACTTCCGCAAGGAGATGGTAGAGAACGGATGGGAGTGCGGTCAGGACGACGAAGAACTCTTCGAGCTCGCTATGCACCCCGAGCAGTATCGCAACTACAAGAGCGGTCAGGCTAAGAAGAACTTCCTCGCCGACCTTCAGAAGCTCAAGGATGCCAAGCTCGGTGCAAACCTTTCTCCCGAGCAGCTCAGCGCTTACAAGCACGCTAAGGCTGACGCAGTTGTTGCTCCAGTTAAGGGCGACATCTATTGGGAATTCTCTGGCGAGGGCGAGTGCGCTCCGACAGTTGAGCCGTTCATCGGTAAGGAGTACAAGGAGGGCGATGTGCTCTGCTACATCCAGGCTCCTTGGGGTGAGTTCGTTGAAGTGCCGGCAGCTCTTGGCGGCAAGCTCGTTGAAATCAATGCAAAGCGCGGCTCAAAGGTACAGAAGGGCGACGTTATAGCATACATCGAGCGCGAGCACGAGTAAATATGTATAAGCAAATTATCGACAAATACTACGTAGGATGTGACGCATTGCGCCACATCCTACTAACACATAGCCAATCTGTAACGCAACGTGCGTTGCAGATTGCTTCATTACATCCCGAACTTCACATCGACGTTGATTTCGTTGAGCAGGCAGCGATGCTTCACGACATCGGAATCATTCGTGTAGATGCTCCCGGCATTGAGTGTCATGGCACAGAACCGTACATTCGTCATGGCGTCTGCGGCGCAGAAATGTTGCGCAGCGAGGGTTTGCCAGAGCGTTTTGCCCGTGTCTGCGAGCGTCATACCGGCGCCGGACTGACCCTCGACGATATCGTTTCGCAAGATCTGCCATTGCCACATCACGACTTGCAGCCCGAAACGATAGAGGAGAAACTTATCTGCTATGCCGATAAGTTCTACTCGAAAACACATCTCGACCGCGAGAAGACCATTGAGCAGGCAGAGCGTTCACTCGCCAAGTTCGGTGGCGACACATTGGCTCGGTTCCGCATGATGAAGGAACTGTTTGAGCCTGAGAAATAAAGTAAAGAACCAATATTATTCAAATTGAGAACAAAGACAGTTATAGCCCTATTGCTTTGCGCCATCATATTTGTGATGGCAAGTGCTGACGCACCCTCGAAGCAACGCAAGAAGAGTCTGAAAGTTCTTCGCGACTCAATGGAGATGAGCGACATTGCTGACACCATTGCGCGCGATACTTTGTTGAAGAAGGTTGACTCAACGCAGGTTTTTGGCGTTGACACAACCAAGATGGACTCTCTGCAACTTGCTATCTACCATCACAATAAGGCTATCGACGACTCCATACGCCTCGATTCTATCAACCGCCAGCGTGCGGGAGGCATCAACTCTCCAGTAAACTATTCGGCAAACGACTCGCTCGTATATGATGCTACCACGAAGACCGCGCGCCTTTTTGGCAGTTCTACCGTGAAATACGAGAATATGGACCTTGCCGCCGAGCGCATACACATGAGTCTCGACTCGTCTTTAGTGCACGCTACGGGCGCTAAGGACAAGGCAGACACAACTGGCGTAACGCTTTTCGGTACGCCAGTGTTCTCGATGGGTTCCGACAAGTACGAGAGCGACACCATGGCGTTCAACTTCAAGACAAAGAAGGGACTTATCAGCAACGTATACACACAGCAGGAGGACGGATTCTTGCGCAGCGAGATTTCGAAGCGCAGTCCGAACGGCGAAATCTTCCTTCAGCACGGACGTTATACTACCTGCGACGCCAAAGATCCCGACTTCTATATAGCCCTTTCGCGTGCCAAGGTGCGTCCTGGTAAGGAGGTTGTGTTCGGTCCGGCTTATCTTGTAGTGGCTGACGTGCCTCTGCCGTTTGCCATTCCATACGGCTTCTTCCCGTTCACAAAGAGCTATTCGAGCGGTTTCATCATGCCTACATACGGCGACGAGAGCAACCGCGGCTTCTATCTGCGCGACGGCGGCTACTACTTCGCCATCAGCGACAAGATGGACCTGAAACTTCTCGGCGAGATATACACTAAAGGCTCGTGGGGACTCTCCGCAGCGATGAACTATACCAAGCGCTACCGATTCAACGGCAGCTTCTATGCAAGTTTCCAGAACACGCAGACCGGTGACAAGGGAATGCCCGACTTCACGCGTTCGAAGAGTTTCAAGATTCAGTGGAGCCACCGTCAGGACCAGAAGGCGAATCCGTACAGTTCGCTCTCTGCCAGCGTCAACTTCGCTACGTCGAGCTATGAGCGCAACAACCTCAGTTCGCTGTACAATCCGCAGACCCTCACGCAGTCTACGCGTACATCGTCTGTGTCTTGGAGCACAACGTTCTCGAGCATCGGACTTTCGCTCAGTTCTACAGCCAACCTCTCGCAGAACATGCGCGACTCGTCGATAGCAATGACCTTGCCCGACCTCAACATCTCGCTCTCACGCTTCTATCCGTTCAAGCGCAAGCACGCCGTTGGCGACGAGCGTTGGTACGAGAAGATCTCGATGTCGTATACGGGTCACATCTCCAACAGCATCAACACGAAGGAGGACAAGCTGCTGCACTCGAATCTTATCAAGGACTGGAGCAACGGCTGGAACCACTCGATACCAATCAGCGGCAACTTCACGTTGTTCAACTATATCAACCTCTCTCCGTCGTTCAACTTCCAGGACCGCATGTATTCTCATAAGGTGATGCGCTCGTGGGATGAGACGGCACAGCGTGAGGTGTGCGATACAATCTACGGTTTCAACAATGTCTACAACTATAGCTTCTCAATCGGAGCGTCGACAAAACTCTACGGCTTCTACATCCCGAGCCGCAAGATATTCGGCGACAAGATTCAGGCTATACGCCATGTGGTTACTCCGAGCGTTAGCTTCAGCTACGCCCCCGACTTCAGTTCGTCGCGCTACGGCTACTATAAGACCTACCAGCGCACCAATGCCGACGGATCGGTCGATCTCGTAGAGTATTCGCCCTATAAAGATCAGCTCTTCGGCGTGCCGGGCAAGGGCAAGACGGGCAACATAGCGTTCGACCTCTCGAACAACATCGAGATGAAGGTGAAGAGCAGCAAGGACTCAACGGGCTTCAAGAAGCTCAGCATCATCGATGAACTCGGTCTGTCGATGAGTTACAATATGGCGGCTAAGGAGAAACCGCTTTCCGACCTCACCATGCGCATCCGCTTGAAGTGGTGGAAGAACTACACGTTCAACATGACCGCCGTTTTCGCCTCGTACGCTTACGAGCTCGACAAGAACGGACGCCCGTTCGTGGGCAACCACACGCTTTGGGGCATGGGCAAGTTCGGACGCTTCCAGGGTACATCGCAGAACTTCTCGTTCACGCTGACGCCCGACAAGCTTAAGAAATGGTTCGGTGGCGGCGACGACAACGACAGTAAGAAGAAAAACGGAAAGGACGACGAGGAAGGCATCGACACCGACATAGAGTCGAACGTAGACGACACGATGGTCAACGCACAGCGTGGCGCCCGCAAGAAGAGTGGGGGAGGCAAGGCAGAGACCGACGCCGACGGCTACATGCGCTTCAACATGCCTTGGTCGCTCACATTCGGCTACGGCATCACGATGCGCGAGAACACCAGTGGCAAGTTCAACACCAAGTCGATGCGCTATCCGTACAAGTTCTCGCAGAACCTCAACGTGAGCGGCAACCTTCGTATCAGCGACGGATGGAACATCTCGTTCTCGAGCGGTTACGACTTCGACCAGAACAAGCTCTCTATGACCACAGCATCGCTTCAGCGCGACCTCCATTGCTTCAATATGTCGTGCTCAGTAGTGCTTGCGCCGTACACAAGCTACAACTTCTCGTTCCGCTGTAACGCAGCTACGCTCACCGACGCCCTCAAGTACGACAAGCGTTCGGGATACAGCAACGCCGTTCAGTGGTATTAATAGAAAGACATCTCTTCTAACTATTTAAAAGTATATCAATGATAACTAAAAAGTCAAGATTACAGCTTGCAACAGCTTTATGCGGTGCGTTCATCTTCGGTGATGCTGTTTTTGCAAATGCTGCTACTGTTGTATTTCCGCAGCAGCAACAACCAGGCAAGGCAATTGCTATGAACACAACAGACCGTTTCGTTCTCAGCAACAACCTCTTTTCGGCATCTTACACACGCAAGGCAGGCAAGTTGCGTTTTGATGGTTGTAAGGCGATGAACCTGCTACCTTCGGAAACACTCTTTAAGTTGCGCCTTGAAGACGGCACCGAACTCTCGTCTGCCCATCTCGAACTGAAAGAGGTTAAGGTTCTAAAACGTAGCGGTGAAGCGAACGCAGTGCGCGAATCGCTCGCTGACGATGGCTACGCACTTACGGCAGTTTACAGCTATAAGGACTTTGTTATCACATACACTATAGAGCTTCGCGACGGATCTCACTATCTGCGCACCGAGATGCAGATAGATGCACTCAACGATGTGCGTTTCGACTGCATCACGCCGATGACTTATACATATAATAATAAGAAGGTGAAGAATGCGCCGGTTGTCGTGGGCAATACCCGCGGCGCACTGCTTGCAAATAATTATATCTTTGCAGGTCTGGAAACACCGATGGGTCTAAATACCAACCGTGTGGATAGCACCGAGCTCGCTACAATCGACAGCCGTAAGATTGTAGCTGTAGAAGGCGACTGGGTTCGCCGCGCCACTCTCCACAAGGGCGAAATATGGCACGTGAGTGCCGTTGTCGGACTCATCGCTCCTGGTCAGGCACGCCGTTCTTTCCTTGCTTATAGTGAGCGTGAGCGTGCTGCCTCTTGGCATCCGATGACCATCTACAACTCTTGGTATGAGCTGAATATAGACCGCAACAACGCACCTGGAAACCGTGGTGTGTACGATCCGGCTGACGTGCAGAACCTCATGGGCGACTACACAGAGAACATGACCGCTACGCAGTGTACCGACGTTGTGCAGCACTGGAAGGACAAGTTCTATGATGTGTACGGCAAGGCTCCCGTAGCGTTTGTTTTCGACGACGGATGGGACGCTTACGGCACATGGACATTCAACCCTAACTTCCCTAATGGCTTCCATGATGCAGACAGCATTGCACGCACTATGGGCGCAGGCATCGGTGCTTGGCTCGGTCCGGTGGGTGGATATGGTGCGAGCGGCGAGTATCGTCGTGGTTATTGGCGCGAACGTGGCGGTATGCAGCTCAGCAATAAGGCGTATTTCGACTACTTCGTGAAGTGCTCAAAGGACATGATCGAGAAGTACGACTTCCGTTTCTTCAAGTTCGATGGTATCAGTGCGCAGTTCTCGGCTGTTGGTCCTGACCTCACCGATGCCGGTATTGAGAATTGCGAGGCTATCATAAGCATAGAAAACGAAGTGCGCAAGAAGCGTGCAGATATATTCTACAACACAACCGTAGGCACATGGGCTTCGCCGTTCTGGTTCCATGTGAGCGATGCCGTTTGGCGTCAGGAAGGCGACTTCGGAAAGGCTGGTGTCGGCGACGACCGCGAGCAGTGGATAACCTATCGCGACCGTCTCGTTCACCAAAACTTCATCGAGCGTTCGCCGCTCTGTCCGATCAACACGCTTATGACTCATGGTGTTATCCTCACTAAGTTCGGCGATGTTTCCAAGACAATGAATTATGACGGCATCGTGCGCGAGATGCGTTGTGCTTTCGGCTGCGGTTCGTCGATGGTAGAACTTTACACCGACTACAACTTGCTCGACTCAATCAAGGATAACCAGGGCAACGCAGGTACATTGTGGCGTCAGCTTGCCGACTGTATGGACTGGCAGCAGCGCAATACCGATGTGCTGCCCGACATACATTGGGTTGGCGGCAATCCGTGGGACGGAGAGAAGGCGAATATCTATGGTTGGGCGGCATGGAACGGCAAGAAGACCACACTCACATTGCGCAACCCAGACACTGAGAAGCAGACGCTTGTGACAACGCTGCGTGAGGTGTTCGACATTCCGAGCTATGCTAAGTCGGCTGTTGTTCTGCGCAGTTCGTTCGCCGACCAGGTGATCGGTGCAGACGGTTTGTCTGGACTCGCAATGAACGAGGCAATAGACATCGATAGCGAGATCAATATCACAATGCCAGCCTCTTCAGTATTCGTTTTTGAAGGAATGGTGAAGTAGAAAATATTACAAGTAAATGTGTAAGATAAGGTGGAGTTGACAACAACTTCACCTTTTTTATGTGCTACTATATGCGTTCTTAACTACAACTTTTCTTCTTTTAAAGTGCATTTTAAAAAAAAAGTACTGCCATTGTCGTCGTTCACGTCCGCCATCCAATCAGATTGCGTCCGCCGCCCGATCGGATTGCGTTCGGTGTCCGATCGGATTCCGTCCGCCGTCCGATTGGATTCCGTTCGGTGCACGATGACTTTTCTTAATCATAAAGTCTGTAAATGTTCGGGTTTTCTCGAAAAGAGTTAGTAACTTTGTACGACATATCCGCATTCAAAAAAATAATCAGGAGTATGAAAAATCAGAAAATGTATGAAGCAAGCGACAAGATGATTTCGCTCATTCGCGACAACTACAACTTGTTGCAGAGTTTAGGTAGCTTCGGTATCAGTCTCGGCTTTGGCGACAAGACGGTTAAGCAGGTATGCGATGACCAGAATGTGGACACCAATACGTTTCTCGCCGTAGTCAACTTCACCATCAACGGCTATCGCGAAATGGACGATGTGTCGCGCCTCTCCGTGCCTACACTGTTGCAGTATCTGAAGGCAAGCCACGACTATTTTATCGGTTTCCAGTTGCCGTTTATACGCAAGGAACTTGTAGACGCGCTTGACGAAAACGACAACCTCGCTCGACTCATACTGAAACTTTACGACGAATATTCGCGTTCGGTGACGCAGCACATGAAGTACGAGGAGAAGACCGTCTTCCCGTACGTAGAGTCGCTCATCGCCGGCAAGCCGATGGCAAACTACGCCATCGACATGTACTCGAAGCATCACGGACAGGAGAGTATGAAGCTGCGCGAGCTGAAGAGCATCATCATCAAGTATTTCCCCGGCGACAGCCTTCGCAACAACCAGCTTTCAGCCACGCTCTACGATATATATAATAATGAGGAGTGGCTGGCGCTGCATGCCGAAGTGGAGGACAAAATCTTCATCCCAGCCATCAAGTGTCTTGAGGATAAATCGCGCCAGAGCGATGTATCTGCTAAGATTTCCAGCATGATAGGCAAGAATCAGGAAGGCGCCGACGCACTGGGCGAACGCGAGAAAGACGTCATCGTGGCGCTTGTACAAGGCATGAGTAACAAGGAGATAGCCGAGCATTTGTGCATTTCGGTGAACACCGTAATCACCCACAGACGCAACATTGCGCGCAAATTGCAGATACATAGTCCGGCTGGTTTGACCATATACGCGATAGTAAACAACCTCATCGATATTAGTGCGGTGAAACTCTGAAAGTTACATCAAATGCGTTACACTAATGGTGTATGTGAGGCTTAAAATTGTTAGAATTTTTCCGTTGAAGACATAGCGTGGTATCGTTTTTTTTATATACCTTTGCAGCCGTAATCAAAAACATAAATCAGAAACTTTTCATAAGATAGAACACACAAAAGTTTTCCAAAACGGAAAACTTTTCGATTTCTAAAATTGAAAAAGTTTTCTAAAACGGGAAACTATACAATGAAAGATTTTGCAATCATCAAACGCGATGGATCTAAAGACCGCTTCTCTTTAGACAAGATAATGAACGCCATAATCAAGGCGTTCGAGTCAGTGAACGAGGATGTTGACTTAGCCTCTGTTTCTAAGATTGTGAGCCACATCGACGTGTTCGACGGCGTAACAGTTGAGAACATACAGAACCAGGTGGAGCAGGCTCTCATGAGAGAAGGCTACTACAACGTGGCAAAGTCGTTCATTATCTATCGCCAGCTTCACTCGGAAGACCGTGAGACTCTCGAAAAACTCAAGTTCCTTACCGACTATTGTCACGCTGCCAACGCTGCAACCGGCTCGAAGTACGACGCCAACGCCAACGTGGAGCACAAGAACATCGCTACGCTCATCGGCGAGCTGCCTAAGTCGAGCTTCATCCGCTTGAACCGCCGCCTGCTCACCGACCGCATCAAGAAGATGTACGGCAAGGAACTCGCTAACGAGTATCTCGACAAGCTCAACCACCACTTCATCTACAAGAACGACGAGACATCGCTCGCCAACTATTGCGCCTCTATCACGATGTACCCGTGGCTCATCGGCGGCACAACAAGCATCGGCGGCAACTCTACAGCTCCTACAAACCTGAAGTCGTTCTGCGGCGGATTCGTCAACATGGTGTTCATGGTTTCGAGTATGCTGAGCGGCGCCTGCGCTACACCGGAGTTCCTCATGTACCTCAACTACTTCATCGGTAAAGAGTACGGACTCGACTATTGGAAGCACGCCGACAAGGTGGTAGACCTCTCTGCAAAGCAGCGCACTATCGACAAGATGATCACCGACTGCTTCGAGCAGATCGTTTACTCTATCAACCAGCCCACCGGCGCGCGCAACTATCAAGCTGTGTTCTGGAACGTGGCTTATTACGACAAACCATACTTCGAGAGCCTTTTCGGCGAGTTCATCTTCCCCGATGGTTCGAAGCCCGACTGGAACGGACTCTCATGGCTTCAGAAGCGCTTCATGAAGTGGTTCAACAAAGAGCGCACAAAGACCGTGCTCACCTTCCCGGTAGAGACAATGGCGCTGCTCACAAAGGACGGCGACGTAATCGACAAGGAGTGGGGCGACTTCACAGCTGAGATGTACTCAGAGGGTCACTCGTTCTTCACATACATGAGCGACAATGCCGACTCGCTCAGCTCTTGCTGCCGTCTGCGCAACGAGATTCAGGACAACGGCTTCAGCTACACACTCGGTGCGGGCGGTGTGTCTACCGGATCTAAGAGCGTGCTCACCATCAACCTCAACCGTTGCATACAGTACGCCGTAAAGAACGGACTCGACTATGCCGACTATCTCTCTGAGGTGATAGACCTCTGTCATAAGGTGCAGCTCGCTTACAACGAGAACCTCAAGGAACTGCAGGCTCAGGGCATGCTGCCACTCTTCGACGCTGGATACATCAACATGAGCCGCCAGTATCTCACAATCGGTGTGAACGGACTCGTGGAGGCTGCCGAATTCTTGGGCTTGAAGATCAATGACAACCCCGACTATCTGCACTTCGTACAGAAGGTGCTCGGTCTTGTAGAGAAATACAACAAGCAGTATCGCACTAAGGACGTGCTGTTCAACTGCGAGATGATTCCGGCTGAGAACGTGGGCGTAAAGCACGCAAAGTGGGACCGCGAGGACGGCTACTTCGTGCCGCGCGACTGCTACAACAGCTACTTCTACATCGTGGAGGACGACTCGCTCAACGTTGTCGACAAGTTCAAGTTGCACGGCGCTCCGTATATCGAGCATCTCACCGGTGGCTCGGCGCTTCACATGAACCTCGACGAGCACCTCTCGAAGGCTCAGTATCGCCAGCTCCTGCGCATCGCAGCTAAGGAGGGATGCAACTACTTCACCTTCAATATCCCGAACACTATCTGCAACAAGTGCGGACATATCGACAAGCGATATCTCAAGAAGTGTCCGAATTGCGGCAGCGAGGATGTCGACTACATGACTCGTATCATCGGCTACCTGAAGCGCGTAAGCAACTTCTCTGCTGCTCGTCAGAAGGAGGCAAGCCGCCGCTTCTATGCCAATGGCACTAACGAAATCAAAGACTAAAGTTCTTCGGCGTGTCCGAGCTTCATCACGGCTCGGCGCGTCTGAACAAAATATTTTAAACAACTAAAGCAATGCTCAATTATCTTAATACAGGAATTGTATTTCAGGAGATTCCTGACGAGGTGACGCTGTCTATCAACATCACCGGTTGTCCGTGCCGTTGCCCGGGCTGCCATAGTCAGTATCTGTGGGAGAACATCGGCGAGCCTTTGACTCCGATGGTGCTCGACCAGTTCGTTGCCAACTATCATGGCGAGATAACATGCATCTGCTTTATGGGTGGCGATGCCGACCCGAAGTACGTTAGCCAGCTCGCACAGTATCTTCACCGCGAGCATCCGCAGCTGAAGGTGGCATGGTATAGCGGTCGCCAGCAGTTCCCGAGAACTATACGCAAGCGCGACTTCGACTACATAAAGCTCGGTCCGTACATCGAACACTTGGGATGCCTTAAGGAGCGCACCACAAACCAGCGTCTTTACAAGCGCGCGGCAGGCGACGACTTCACCGACATCACCTCACGCTTCTGGAAGAAATAAACACGCGCTTGTTCTTCCGCAATTCACACGTATGTTATAATTCCGTATATTCTATCGTTGACCCCAGCACTCTCGTGGTGTTGGGGTTGATTTTTGTTTTCTCTTTTGTTCTTAATTATTTTATTGCGGGCAATTCTTTTTGTTGTTGTCGAATCTTTTTGCGAACAACTTCAAGCAATTCGATTTTTTTTTGTAAGTTTGCATATCAAGTACGAACCATTTAAACTCTATTCCTCAATGACTGGAAAACTTCTTCTCACTCTAATTGTGTTGCTCTCGGTATTCTCTTTAGACACGAACGCCCAGAATACAGAAACAGCCAAGTATATGCATGTTTCAGATGTGTCGTTGTTGCGCGATGGCGACGAGGTGATAATTGTGAGCAGCGGTTGTGGAGTAGCAATGAGCAGGTATCAGAATGCAAAGAAGGAATACATTCTGCCTTGCGCCGTTTCTGTTTTCGAAGAAGACGGACTCGATATGGTTTCGTGCGAAACAGACAGTATGGCTGTATTTACGCTGAAGAAGGTGTCGGGCGGTTGGCGCTTGAAGGATGCAAAGAGCGGATGGCTTAGTACGAAGAAAAGTCCAGCATCCTCATTGTTCTATTCAGACAACGAGACCGAGAAGCGCAATCTTATTGATATAAAGTTCTCTAATGAGGGCAATGCGCACTTCGTGTTCAAGAACATTGAGAACAGAGAGAAGGATTGTCTTGACTATAACTTTGGGAGTGTGCGTTTTGCGCGATATTCTGCATACGATGTCTACGGCAAGGTGCAAGTATATCGTCGCTATGTCGCGCCGGTTGTTGTAGAAAATTTGACTTTGGGTGAATCCGAAGGCAACGCCGACTTGGTTTCTTATTATCAAGATGCTTATGTCCACAACATAACAATCGACCGTACGTTCCGAGCAGACGGCGGTTATTACACACTCTGCCTGCCGTTCGCTCTTGCAGAGGACGATATGCGCACGGCTTTCCCTGGCATGCAGTTCAAACAACTGAAGGATATCGAGGAGGTTGACGAGGATAAAGTTGTATATCACTTCCTCAGCGTGAAATCTACCGTCGCCGGTGAGCCTTATCTCGTGCGAATACTGCCAGGAGTGACGAACGATATTGTGAAGCCGGTGGTGAAGAACAAGTTCTTACTTGCCACAAAGCCAAGTGTGATGAGCTCATCGCTGTCATCCGGCAATTTCAAGTTCATTGGAATTTACGATCCGACTCTGATACCCGCAGACGGTCGCTACCGCTTTGTGAGTGCCGACGGTACAGAACTCGTACCTCCAAACACAGAAGGCAATCTGAAAGGACTCCGTGCCTATTTCCTTCTGCCCGAACCCTACGCAACATGCGAATTTGATTCAAACGGAAAGCCCCGTGCTGTGGTGATAGCTGTAGATGGGGCTGAACTTTCTAAATAATAAACAATAAGCCTATGAATTTATTAAGTAAGATAGGAAGCTACGACTTCCTTGTGGAACCGTTCCACTGCGATTTTTCCAATCATATATTCCTCGGTCATCTTGGCAATCACCTGCTGAATGCAGCCGACTTCCACAGCAACGAGCGTGGTTACGGCATGGACTATCTCAATACGGTGCATAAGACATGGGTGCTTTCGCGCTTTGTCATGGAACTCGACGAGATGCCGGTTGACTACGACCGCATTACGGTTGACACCTGGGTGGAGAATGTTATGAAGTTCTTCACGAGTCGCAACTACGCTATACGCGACAAGAACGGCAAGCGCTACGGATACGGACGCAGCATTTGGGCGATGATCGACACCGACACACGCCAACCGGTAGACATACTTGCTGAGCGCGACGGCATCATCACGCAGTATATTGAGACCGACGAACCGTGCCCGATTGAGCCGTTCCAGCGTGTGAAACTCTCGAAGAACGGCGCTGAATGCCGCCGCATAGTAGAGACTCGCTACAGCGATGTAGACGTGAACGGACACATCAACAGCGTGAAGTACATAGAGCATATCCTTAACCTTTGGGGACTCGACTTCTATAAGACGAACCGCTTGAAGCGTTTCGACATAGCCTATGTTGCCGAGTCGCATTACGGCGACTTGCTGCATCTGTATGTAGAGGAAGTTGCGACAGGCGAGTTCTGCGTTCAGGTGATGAAGCTGACGCCAGACGCTGGCGAAGAACTAAAGGAAGTGTGCCGTTGCAAGGTTAAGTTTGTAGCAAAATAAGAGAAAAGAAAAGGTATATAGTTGTAAAAGAAAAATCCCAGTGCGATGGTTGAACCAAAGCACTGGGATTTTTTTTGTATCTTAAGAATCAGTTCTTGTCAGAACTGACAATTAGTTCTTTGAGGAATCAGTTCTTTTCAAAACTGAAGATTAGTCCTTTGTAGAATCGTTGAATGTAGCAACGCGGTTGAACTCTACCTGCTCGAAGAGCTTGTCAGTAGCACCCATACCAGTTGTCTTCAGACGGTTAGCAGAGATCTTGTACTTCTTAACGAGGATGTCCTTAACAGCCTCAGCACGCTTCTCAGAGAGGCGCTGGTTGAGCTCCTTAGAACCCTCCGGTGAAGCATAGCCCTTGATTTCTACGTTAGCGTCCTTGTGGTTCTTCATGTAGTTGGCGATGAGCTCGATAGAAGCTACCTGAGCCGGATCAACTACAGACTTGCCCTGACGGAAGATAACTGTCGGCTGGAGGTTTGTAGCTGTAGCAGTCTTAGTCGGGCGCTTGTTGCACTCGTCGAGAGCCTTCTTCAGGTTGTTGATTTCAGCATCCTTTGCAGAGAGGTTCTTCTGGTTCTGCTCGTCCTTGCTTGTAAGAGTAGCGTTCTGCTCGCGGAGACTGTTGATCTGTGCGTTGAGAGCGTCAACCTCTGCCTGGTCGCGGCCAGAAGCGAGTGTGAAGTTGTGTGTGCCGTTAGAGTTCTTGAACTTGTAAACGAGACCAACGTTAACCTGGAACATAGCGCGGTTGATGTCGTACTTAACACCCTCATAGCCGTTGCCGTTGAGTGCCCAGTTCATAGAAGGCTCAACATAGAGCTGCCATGCCTTTGCCTTGCCAAGGTTGAACGCGAAGTCGAGACCAGCCTTAGAAGTGAACATGTTCATATTGTCGTTATAGTCAGCTGCGTTAGAGAAAACGTGACTCCAGCCGAGACCGTAAACAGCAGAAACCTCGAAGCAACGTGGCTCACCCTTGTAACCGCCTACCCAGTTGGTAAGGTTTACTGTACCGAGGAGTGATGTGTTGATACCGTTAACGGCTGTGCCAGTCTTGTGCAGACCGCCCTGCTTTCTTCCTACTTCCTTGAAGTAGATGTTGCTCTCAGCAGCGAGACCGAAAACCGGAGTGAAGTTGCGACCGAGACGTACGCCAAGGTTCGGACGGAAGTCCTGGAGCCAGTGATGACCCTTAGTAGCTGTAGAGACACCAGTGTTGATGCCAAAATACATGTTGTCGAATGTCTTGCTTTCTGTAACTGTCTGTGCAGAAGCCGAAGCTGCCATCACAGCAGCTGCGAAAAGAGTTGTAATCTTTTTCATAATCCTTTTGTTTAAATAATAGTTATTTTGTTATTCTCTCTATCCAATTATCTGTTGCAAAGTAAAGAAAAATAAATGAAAAAGCCAAATAACAGCAGAGTTATTTGGCTTTTTCTTTGCGATAATAGGAAAAATCAGCTATAAATACTCAAAAATAGACTAATAAACGCTGCTTATTACAGCTTTTTAGTTCTTATCGTGCTTCTTTTTGTTGCACATTTTGTAGACCAATGTGCCACCGCGCATGATTTCGCTATGCGAAATAGACGTCTTGTTGTACTTTTTACCGTTCAGCGTGATATAATCTACGTACTTGTTGTCAGCCGAAATGCCGTCGGCTATAACGGTGAAGGTCTTTCCCTTTGGCAGCTGGAGCACAATTTTCGGCATCTGCGGAGCGCCGAACACATACTCGCCGCTTACAGGGTTGACGGGATAGAAGCCCATAGCCGAGAGCATGTACCAAGCCGACATCTGTCCGCAGTCGTCGTTGCCGCAGAGTCCGTCGACGGTGGGGTGGTACTGTGTGTCGAATATCTCGCGGATGAGTTCCTGCGTGCGCGACGGGCGGCCAGCCAGAGCATAGAGATAAGCCACGTGGTGGCTCGGCTCGTTGCCGTGAGCATATTGTCCGATAAGTCCTGTGACATCGTTCTGCGAGGTGACGAGTTTGAGCGAGAAGAACTCGTCAAGCTTCTTGAGAAACGGCTTCGGTCCGCCGAAGAGCTTGATGAGACCTGGTATGTCGTGCTGCACCTGCCATGTATATTGCCAAGCGTTGCCCTCGGTATAGTCGCCGCCTACGGTTTCGGCGTGAGCCACATCGCTCGGGTTGAACGGACTTCTCCACGAACCGTCTGCAAGGCGTGGGCGCATGAAGTTGGTTTGCTTGTCGAAGAGGTTCTTGTAGAAGTTGGCACGGCGTGTGAAGTACTGCTGGTCCTGTTTCTTGCCCATGAGTCGAGCCATGTCTGCAGCGGCATAGTCGTCGTACATGCACTCAAGCGAGTTGGAAACCGACTCTGAAGCTACGAGGTCTGTAGGCCAGTAACCGTACTTCATGAATGTCTCCCAGTCGTACTTCTCGCCGTGGTTCACGGTCTGTGTGCGCTTGATGGCGTTGAACGCACGCTCGGCGTCGAAGCCGCGGAATCCCTTGTGATAAGCCTCTGCCACGATAGCCACGGCGTGGTTGCCAATCATACAGAAGTTCTCCTTGCCCCAGAGGCCCCAGATAGGCAGGAAGCCCTGCACCTCTGCCTGCTCAACGAGTGAGTTAACCAATCCGTCCACACGCTCGGGTATCACCATTGTGTAGAACGGATGAGCTGCGCGGTAGGTATCCCAGCAAGAGAAGGTAGAGTAGAACTCGCCGTTGCTTGCGCATACCACCTTGTTGTCGGCGTTGCGATACTTACCGTCTACGTCCGCAATTTGGTTCGGCTGAATCAGCGCGTGGTAGAACGCCGTGTAGTAGTTCTGCTTGTCGGTATCGGTGCCCGTAACGTCGATGCGGCTAAGGTAAGAATTCCACTCGTCGTGCGCTGTGCGTGTCACCTCGGCGAAGTTCCATGCCGGCACTTCTGCCTCCATATTTCGGCGTGCGCCCTCAACGCTCGTTGTAGACATAGCCACCTTAACGAGCAGCTGCTCACCGCGTGGTATGTCGAACGTAGCCACAAGTCGCTGTCCGCGCTCTGTGTCCACAGCCTTCGGCAGCTCAATGTGGCTCACAACCGGTCGGTTGAACTTCATCACGAAGAAGTAGTCCTGGTCTACCCACACCTTGTTGCGTACGTGTCCGGTGAGCGTCTGTGCGTCCTCCCACTTTGTCTCGCACGAGATGCACTGTGAGTGATACTGCTCGTCGCGCCAAGCCGGAGCGTGCTGCAGGTCGATGAACACGGAAGTAGAGTCGGGGTTGTCGAACGTGTAGCGGTGGAACGCAACGTGCGGCGCTGCTGTCAGCTCGGCCTTCACCTTAGCGTCTGTAAGATACACCGAGTAGTAGCCCGGCGTAGCGAACTCCTGCTGCTTAGAATAGTGAGAGCGGTAGCCGTCCCATGAGCGTGTGCGCTTTCCGCTTGCTGGCATCACGAGGATGTCGCCCAGGTCCATACAGCCCGTGCCGTTGAGATGGGTCTGCGTGAATCCCCAGATGAGCGAGTCGCTGTATACGTACTCAGAGCAGTAGCGCCAGCCCACAGCACCCGTCACCGGGCTGGTTTGTATCATGCCGAACGGACGGCATGCGCCGGGGAAAGTGTGTCCGTTGTCGGCGTTTCCGACGAACGGGTTAACGTACTTTGTGTAGTCGGTGGTGTCTGCAAGCGCCGTAGTAGCCATGCCCGGCAACAGACCGAGCGCAGCAAACGCCAGTTTGCAAATAAGTCTTTTGGATTTGTTCATATAGATGGTTTTTAATTTCATAGACAAAGGTAGTGTTTTTATGTCGCTTTACAAAGAAAACGTGTCAGTTTTCATTGCATAATGTTGGTATATAACCACTTGATGTAAGCTTTCGGTACCAGTACTTGCATGGGTGTACTCGTGCCTAACATATCGCTTGCCGACTCAATCGTAGACGGAATCTACCGCGACGCGCAGTAGTTTGTGGGTGAATCCGGTGTCAGGCTGGGAGATAAGCTGGAAGATAACTCGATTTGCCGAATATCTTCCAGCCTTTATGTTGCTTATAATGTGCATGTTACTGCGATCCTGGAAGATATGGATGATTTTTTCACGTACTCGATTTCTATAGACAAAATAATATTAAGGGTATGAAACTTTAAAATTGTCAGAATTGCAAACAATGACAAAGTCAAACTGCAAGCTATATAAATACCTTCAACTGCAAACAACAAAAAAGGACGGGGTGCAATCACTGCAGCCCGCCCTCAATAATTAGAGAGTTATAAAAAAATAAGTTTTCAATATTAAACCTTCTCGATGATCTGACCGCCAGCCTCTACAGCCTCCATGTTCAGAGGAATAAGACCGTGGTGACGCTCGGGAAGTGTCTTGTAAAGAGCCTTGTTAAGGCCGTTAGTGCTCACGATCGGGCAAACCTTCAGCAGGCCGCCGAGTACAATCATGTTGAACACCTTTGAGTTCTTCAGTTCGGCAGCCTTATCCATAGCGTCGATACGATAGACATTGATGTCCTTGCGTGTCGGCGGATTGATGATACCGAAACCGTCATATATAAGTATGCCGCCAGGCTTTACCTTCGACTCGAACTTGTCGAGTGACGGCTGGTTGAGCACGATAGCCACATCATACTGGCTAAGGATAGGCGACGAGATGCGCTCTTCGCTCACGATTACTGTCACGTTGGCTGTACCTCCACGCTGCTCAGGACCATAAGCCGGCATCCATGTTACTTCTTTGTCTTCCATCAGACCGGAGTAGGCGAGAATCTTACCCATTGAGAGCACGCCCTGTCCTCCGAAACCTGCTATAATTATTTCTGCTTTCATAGGTTTGTCGTGTCTTTTAAGTCACCCTTCGGGTATTGTTTAAACATATTCTCTTCCATCCACTTGTTGGCCTTCACCGGTGTTAGCTTCCATCCGCTGTTGCATGTAGCAACAATCTCAACGAGCGAAGAACCCTTGCCCTCCATTGATGCTGTGAACGCCTTCTTGATAGCAGCCTTTGCCTTGCGGATTGATGCTACGTTCTCTACGCTCTGGCGTGTTACGAAGCATGTGCCCGGCAAAGTGACAGCCATCTCAGAGAGGTTGAGCGGATATCCGTGCAACGCCGGTTCGCGACCGTAAGGACATGTAGATGTCTTCTGACCGATAAGCGTTGTCGGAGCCATCTGTCCACCAGTCATACCATAGATGGCATTGTTGATGAAGATGAGAGTGATGTTCTCACCGCGGTTCAATGCGTGGATACTCTCGGCAGTTCCGATACAAGCCATGTCGCCGTCGCCCTGATAGGTGAAGACAAGGCGCTCTGGCCACAGACGCTTGATGGCAGAAGCAAGAGCTGGAGCGCGTCCGTGTGCTGCTTCCTGCCAGTCGATGTCGATATATTTGTAGGCGAATACAGAGCAACCTACCGGGCTTACGCCGATGGTGTTCTCCTGCATGCCCATTTCTTCGATAACTTCAGCCACAAGTTTGTGAACTACGCCGTGCGAACAACCTGCGCAGTAGTGCATGTGGGTATCGTTGAGAAGCTCAGGCTTTTTATAAACCAGGTTCTCCGGTGATATTATATCGTTCATAGAAATTTCTCCTTTAAAGCTTTAACCATTTCCTCTGGCTCGGGAACGATGCCGCCGAGTCGTCCGTAGTGCTCACAACGTACAGCGCCGTTTACTGCGAGGCGCACGTCCTCAATCATCATGCCGGCGTTGATCTCTGCAACGAGAATACCCTTGAGCTTCTTAGCTGCCTCTGCAATCTCCTTTTCGGGGAAAGGCCACAATGTGATAGGACGGAACAAACCGACCTTGATGCCCTCTGCACGTGCAAGCTCGATAGTCTTTTCTGCAATACGCGCTGCCGAACCGAACGCAACGATCATGTATTCTGCGTCGTCCATGAACTTGGTCTCGTAGCGAACCTCGTTCTCGCGAATCTTGCGGTACTTCTCCTGAAGCTGCAGGTTGCGCTGCTCCATAATCTCAGGCTTAAGCTCGAGAGATGTGATAACGACGGGCTTACGGCCCTTGCAACCGGTTGATGCCCACGGACATTCCTTGATGATCTCCTCGTTTGTGCGGCGTGGCTTGAACGGAGGAAGAACTACCTTCTCCATCATCTGTCCGATAACACCGTCAGAGAGAATCATTGCAGGAATGCGATACTTGAAAGCGAGCTCGAATGAGAGGTCGACAAAGTCGGCCATCTCCTGAACAGAGTTCGGTGCGAGCACGAGAATATAGTAGTCGCCATTGCCACCGCCACGGGTAGCCTGGAAATAGTCGCTCTGTGAAGGCTGGATGGTGCCAAGACCAGGACCGCCTCGCTGAACGTCGACGATAAGACCCGGTACTTCTGCGCCTGCCATGTAAGAGATACCCTCCTGCATGAGCGATACGCCCGGACTTGACGACGATGTCATAACGCGCTTGCCGGAGCCACCGCCACCGTAAAGCATGTTGATTGATGCAACTTCACTCTCCGCCTGAAGCACTACCATGCCAGTAGTCTCCCAAGGCTTAAGTTCTGAGAGTGTTTCGATAACTTCGGTCTGTGGAGTAATAGGATAGCCGAAATAACCATCACAGCCACAACGGATGGCAGCGTGGGCGAGAGCCTCGTTGCCTTTCATAAGTTTAACTTCCTGTTCTGCCATTGTGTTAATCCTCCATTTTTTTACGGTAAACACTAATACATCCGTCCGGACATACAATTCCGCACGATGCACAACCAATACAATCGTCAGGTCTTACAGCCTCGGCGTATTGATAACCATGCACGTTCACTGCCTTTGCTGTGAGAGCAATGACATCTTTCGGGCAAGCTACAACACAAAGAGAGCATCCTTTGCATCGGTCGGTGTTAACCACGATAGCACCTTTGATTTTTCCCATAGTAATATGTTGTTTAGAGTTAGGGGTTATACATATCTTTACAGTAGAAGGCGAACATGTCGTCGAGCATTTGCTTTGCTTCCACTGCAGGCGACTCGGGGTCGAGAGCTATTGCTTCGAGATAGTTGTCGATAGCATGCTTCCAATCGCCTTTACGTCTGTACTCGTTGCCGAGCTTGTAATAGTCTTCTGCTGTCATACTTATTAAGGTTGGGGTGTGTTATGTTGTTGCGTTGACAGTTGTAAGCACCAGTGATGCCGGATGCTGACGCCTGTCTTTATCTTACCATCCCTTCGCTGCCTGCAGCGTGTTCTTCATCAGCGAACAGATAGTCATCGGTCCGACGCCGCCAGGCACTGGTGTTATGAACGAACACTTCGGAGCTACTTCGTCGAACTTCACGTCGCCGTTGAGACGGAAACCGCTCTTGCGGGTTGCGTCAGGAACACGGGTTGTGCCTACGTCAATCACTACTGCGCCTTCCTTCACCATATCTGCTGTCACGAAGTCGGGCTTGCCGATAGCTGCTATGATGATGTCGGCTTCGCGACATTCCTTCTTGATGTCGGTGGTGTGCGAGTGGCATACTGTGACAGTAGCGTCGCCGTACTGCTTCTGCATCATCAACTGTGCCATAGGCTTGCCTACGATGTTGCTTCTGCCGAGCACAACGCACTTCTTGCCGGCGGTTTCGATGTTGTAGCGCTTCAGCAATGTCACTATTCCGAGTGGAGTAGCCGATACGAAGCATGGCAGACCGATAGACATGCGTCCGACGTTTATAGGATGGAAGCCGTCAACGTCCTTGCGGTAGTCGATAGCCTCTATTATCTTCTGCTCGTTGATATGACGCGGGAGCGGCAACTGCACGATGAATCCGTCTACGTCATCGTCATTGTTCAGACGATCTACACATGCGAGCAGTTCGTCTTCGGTGATGTCATCCTCGTAGCGGATAAGTGTCGACTTAAAGCCGCACTTCTCGCAGGCCAGAACCTTGTTCTTCACATAAGTCTCAGAGCCGCCGTCGTGTCCGACAAGTACAGCCGCGAGATGCGGTTGCTTGCCACCTGCGGCCATGATGCTCTTTACCTCTTCGGCTATTTCTGCTTTAATAGCCTCGGCTGTTGCTTTTCCGTCTATCAGTTGCATATCTTTAATGTTTTAGAACTTCGGCATACCTGGCATGCCTTTCATCTTGCTCATCATGCCTGCCATTTTTGCCATATTTGTACCAGTAACCATCTTCATCATCTTGCGTGTCTGGTCGAACTGCTTGATGAGGCGGTTCACCTCCTGGATGTTCGTACCGCTACCTTTCGCAATACGCATGCGGCGGCTCTGGTTGAGAATTTCGGGGTTGGTACGCTCCTTCGGAGTCATACTCTTTATGATTGCTTCAATGCCCTTGAAAGCATTGTCGTCGATGTCAACGTCCTTGATAGCCTTGCCTACGCCCGGAATCATTGCTGCGAGATCCTTCAGATTGCCCATCTTCTTGATCTGCTCAATCTGTCCGAGGAAGTCGTTGAAGTCGAACTTGTTCTTCTGAATCTTCTTCTGCAATCGGCGTGCCTCTTCTTCGTCGAACTGCTCCTGAGCGCGTTCAACAAGACTTACAATATCGCCCATGCCGAGGATTCGATCTGCCATACGTGACGGATGGAATACGTCAATAGCTTCCATCTTCTCGCCTGTACCTACGAACTTGATTGGCTTAGTGACAACGGTGCGGATAGAGAGAGCTGCACCGCCGCGTGTGTCGCCGTCGAGCTTGGTGAGAACCACGCCGTCGAAGTCGAGGCGGTCATTGAACTCCTTAGCTGTGTTGACAGCGTCCTGACCAGTCATTGAGTCGACAACGAAGAGAGTCTCGTTCGGGTTGATTGCGTTCTTCAGAGTCTCAATCTCGTTCATCATCTCCTCGTCTACAGCCAGACGACCCGCAGTATCGACGATCACTACGTCGTAGCTCTTAGCCTTTGCCTCGCTGATAGCGTTGTTTGCGATGCTTACAACATCCTTGCTCTCTGGCTCAGAATATACCGGTACGCCGATCTGCTCGCCCACAACCTTAAGCTGTTCGATAGCAGCCGGACGATATACGTCGCAGGCTACGAGCAACGGGTTCTTGTGCTGCTTGTTCTTGAGCATGTTTGCGAGCTTGCCTGAGAATGTGGTCTTACCCGAACCCTGCAGACCGCTCATAAGGATGATTGACGGGCGTCCGTTCAAGTTAAGCTCGGCTGCTTCGCCACCCATGAGTTCTGCGAGTTCGTCGTGTACGATCTTCACCATCAGCTGGCTTGGCTTCACCGCTGTGAGTACGTTCATGCCGAGGGCTTTCTTCTTCACGGTGTCTGTGAAAGTCTTTGCCACCTTATAGTTTACGTCGGCATCCAGCAGAGCGCGTCTTACGTCTTTAAGGGTTTCGGCAACGTTGATTTCGGTAATCTTGCCTTCACCTTTGAGTATTTTGAAACTGCGTTCAAGTCTGTCACTAAGATTTTCAAACATATCTATTTTCTTTTCTTTTTATTATAATTAATGTGTGCGCTTTGTGGGGCGTTTCAATACACGTCGCTTCTTTTGCAAAAGTAAACAAAAAATAGCGAGATACGGAATAAAATCTTATCTATTTAATTTATTTTAAGTTACTTTTTTAAGTAGATGTCGTTGTACTTCACTCCTATCACCTCTTCGTTGACGAGATATTCGAGTGCTTCGTCTTTTGCGTCCTGATTGAGTGCTATCTTGTTAAGTTCTGTTATTGAGTGCTTTTCGCCGTCGGCGAGCATTTCTTTTATCGCTTTAAGCGCTTGATTGAAGGCGTTTTTGTACGATTGGGGCGTCTTTTGGTGTGCAAGACACACGTCGCACTGTTGGCAGTCTTCTGTGCGTGTCTCGCCGAAGTAGCGTAGCAACTGTCTGCTGCGGCATACGGTGTCGTTCTCGGCGTAATTGATAATGCTTTCTATGCGTTTTTCGAACTGCGCCTTGCGCTCCTCGTATACCGTTTTACTTATCACTATATCCTCCGGCAGTACGCGGTCTCTTGTGTATGTCAGGAGCGGCACCGACCGTTCGGGTATGAAGTGAAGTATGCGTCGCTGGCTCAGGCTCGTCAGTATCAGGTATACCTGCTGCTGCGTGAGACCGCTGGCGTGTGCAATGAATGCTATCTCTACGAAATGGTAGTCGACAAACAGTCCGCTGTATTCGCGTAGCATCGTTGTTATCACTGCTTCTTCGTTGGGCGTCGTGTCGTGGAGCATGTATAGCTGGTCGCGTTCGAGCGTGAACTTCACGCGTGTTCGCGAGTCGGGGTCGACGTCGTATTCCAGATAGCCAGCCCTTGTGAGTATCTTCAGAGCCGAGTTGACGATGACTGGGTAGTGGTGGAAGATGCGGCAGAATTTTTCTATCTCGAATCGGAACGTGCGTCCGTAGCCCGACCCTGCAGCAATCTGCAGATAGTATGCCACGTGCTCATATACGCGGCATATCTCCTTCTTGTCGGGGAACTCCTGCGCAATGCGCTTCACGAGTTTCGTTCTGTCGCCCCTATCGTACAGCAATACGGCGTAAGCCTTCTTGCCGTCGCGTCCGGCTCTGCCCGCTTCCTGGAAGTAAGCCTCGATGGAGTCGGGGCATGAGATGTGTATCACGACGCGCACGTCTGGTTTGTCGATGCCCATGCCGAAAGCGTTGGTTGCCACCATTACGCGCACCTCGTCATCGTGCCACTTCTTCTGTCGATCGTCTTTTGTAGAGTGCTCAAGTCCAGCGTGATAGAACGTAGCGCTAATGTTGTTGTTTAATATGTATTCGCTTATCTCCTTAGCCAATTTGCGGCTGCGTACATACACTATTGCACTGCCGTTTATCGAGTTCAGAATGTGTATGAGCTGCTGCATCTTGTTGTCTGATGAGCGCACTACGTAAGCGAGGTTCTTACGCTCGAAACTCATGCGGAACACGTTCTTCTCCTTGAATTTCAACTGCTCCTGAATGTCGTCAATCACCTCTGTCGTAGCAGTTGCAGTGAGCGCGAGTATTGGTGCATCGGGCTTTATGCGGCGTATGTCGGCAATGTGCAGGTATGACGGTCGGAAGTCGTAGCCCCATTGCGATATGCAGTGAGCCTCGTCAATGGTGATGAAGCTCACCTTGATGTGCGCCAGTTTTGTCTGGAACAGTTCAGAGCCTATGCGCTCGGGAGAAACGTAGAGTATCTTTGTATGACCGAGCACGCAGTTCTCGAGTGTCTTTACAATTTCCTGGCGACTCATACCCGAGTAGATGGCTGCGGCGAGCACTTGGCGTCGTCGCAGATTGTCTACCTGGTCTTTCATCAGGGCTATGAGCGGCGTGATGACGATGCACACGCCTTCCATGGCGAGAGCCGGCACCTGGAACGTGAGCGATTTGCCGCCGCCCGTAGGCATCAGTCCCAGTGTGTCCTTGCCCTCGGCGATGCTGCGTATGATGTCGCGCTGTATGCCGCGGAAATCGGAGTAGCCCCAAGTGTCTCTCAGTATCTTGAGATATAGTGTGTCGTCGTAACCCATCTTTTTGTCTATTGAAGCTTCTCTTTTACGTTCTGTTGTTAGTCTTCCTCAGCCACTCGTATGTCTTCAATCTGCAGCTGCACCATGTTGCGTTTGAAAACGTTGTCCTCAATGGTGTAGGCAATGTCGAAGCTACGTTTCGATTTAATGTAACGCGCTGAAGCGCTCTGTCCGAATGCAATACCGTTGACGATGTTGCTCGACTTCGAATCTACAAGCTCAAGCTTTATGTGCTCCTGCTCGCGTCCTACAACCTTGCTCGTGCCGTAGTCGTATACGTCTGTCGTGCAGAAAAGCGGCTTGGTGTTGCCGGGTCCGAACGGCGAGAACCGCTTCAGGTCGTTGTGCAGTTTCTTCGTTATGTCGCGGAAGTCGATTTCGGCGTCGATGTTGAGCATTGCCTCTGTCTGTTCGGGCTGTATGTGCTCGTCTACATATCGCTGGAATCGGTTGCGGAACTCCTGTATGTCGTCCCAGCGCAGCGTCAATCCGGCTGCGTATGTATGTCCGCCGAAGTTGACGAGCAGGTCGCGGCAACTCTTGATTGCCGAGTAGACGTCGAAACCCGTCACGCTGCGTGCAGAACCCGTAGCGAAATCGCCGTCGCGAGTGAGCACTACGGTCGGGCGGAAGTAGATTTCGGTGAGTCGTGACGCCACGATGCCGATAACGCCCTTCTTCCAGTTCTCGTCGTAGAGCACTATCGACGAGCGGTGGCGCTGGCTCTCCAGCTTCGAGACGATACTGTTCGCCTCCTCCGTCATCTGCTTGTCGATGTCCTTGCGCTGCTCGTTGTACTCGTCGATGTGCTTTGCCTTGGCGAGCGCGTGCGAGAAGTCTTTCTCCACGAGCAGGTCCACGCTCTCGCGTCCGTTCTCCATACGTCCCGACGCATTGATGCGCGGACCTATCTTGAACACGATGTCGCTCATTGATATGTCTCTGCCTCCGAGTCCGCAGATGTCGATGATAGCCTTCAGACCTATGCTCGGATTCTGGTTGAGCGTCTTGAGTCCGTGGTAGGCGAGAATGCGGTTCTCCTCGGTTACGGGCACGATGTCGGCAGCTATGCTCACGGCACAGAAGTCGAGTAGCGGTATGAGTCTGGCGAAGGGTATGCCGTTGTTCTTGGCGAACGCCTGCATCAGCTTGAATCCCACGCCGCATCCGCAGAGATGCTTGAACGGGTAGGTGTCGTCGGGTCGCTTCGGGTTGAGGATAGCCACGGCTGGCGGCAGTTCTTCGTCGGGCATGTGGTGGTCGCAGATGATGAAGTCGATGCCGAGCGACTTGGCGTAGGCTATCTCTTCAATAGCCTTGATGCCGCAGTCGAGGATGATAATGAGCTTCACGCCGGCCTCCTTGGCGTAGTCGATGCCTTTCTTGCTTACGCCGTAGCCTTCGTCGTAGCGATCGGGGATGTAATACTCGATGTTGGAGTAGAACTGTTGTATGAACTTATACACCAGTGCTACCGCAGTGCATCCGTCCACGTCGTAGTCGCCGTAGACGAGTATGCGTTCCTTGCGGCCCATCGCGTCGTTGAGGCGGTCGACGGCGAGGTCCATGTCCTTCATGAGGAAGGGGTTGATGAGGTCTGCCAACTGCGGATGGAAGAATCGCTTGGCCGCTGACTCTGTTGTTATGCCGCGTTGCATTAGCAGCTGGGCGAGTATCGGGCTGATATTCAGCTTCGCCCCCAGTTCGTCAGCCGCCTGTTTCTCCTCTTTCGTAGGTGGCTTGTAATTCCATTTGAATAACATTATATATAGTTTTTATTTTTTCGGTTTAGGAGTGGGGTGCAGGGTGTTAGCGTGTTTAGTGTATAAACGCGTGTAAAGTTACAAAAATTATGTGGAATACGAGGATTGTTTGGCGTGTTTTTCAGGTGCCGCTTAAATTCTTTGTAACTAATTATTATATTTTTATAGTCTGTGTTCAGTCGTTTGCGTTCGCCGTCCAATCGGATTCCGTTCGCCGTCCAATCGGATTCCGTCCGCCGTCCGATTGGATTCCGTTCGCCGTCCGGTGGCAAATGCACAAAAAAAGACCGAGCAAGCGTGGGTGTCCACGTGCTCGGTCTATATAGTTAGTTTATGGAAACTGTCGATTAATCGCCGATTCCCTGATTCTTCTTAGCCTCGATCATCTTCTGGAGGATGTCAGCCGGGATAGCGTTCTTGTTAACCATGAAGTCCATTGTGTTGGCTACGATGTAGTTCTTTGTCATGTACCAAATACCATTGTAGTCGCCTGTCTCGCCCCAAGAGTTCTTCACCATGTAGTATTCCTTGCCATGCTGGTCCTTAGCGATACCGAAGATAAGCATGCCGTGGTCGTCGGTGAGCTCCCAGTTGTCGAAGCGCTGCTGACGCTGCTCTGCTGTCGGCTCGAGCTCAGGCACCTTGCAGCCGAGTGAGTCGATGAGGTTTGTGCGCTTTGCCGGAGAAAGCTTCAACCAGCGAGCCATGTCGCTGCCAGAGAGGCCCTCTGCCTTCTTTGTGTCTACGAAGTAAGCAAGACCCTTGCGTGTGAAGCCCGGCTCGCTAACGTCGCCACCCCAAGCTACTGTGTAGCCGTTCATGACAGCGTTCTCGAGGATGCGTGCCATGTCCTCCATCGGAAGGTTCCATGACAGCGGGTTGCGCCAGTTGTCCTGCACCTCAACAGCGTACTGTGTGTAGTACGGGTGGTGAGAGTAGCTTGTGATTGTTACATAGTCGTCGAAGTTCAAGCCGAGGCTTGCTGCGAATGACTTCGGAGTGTACTCCTTGCCTTCGTATGTGAACTTCTCCGGACACTGACCGAGGTAAGCGTCGAGGATGCCCTGGAGACCCACCTTCCACTGCGAAGAAATCTTGTTAGCTGTGCTCTTAGCGATGCCTGCTACGTACGGCTCAAGCTGACCGAAGAACTCGTTGAAGTTGTTGAGCGAGTCGCCGTAGAGTGAACCTGGGAACGGCATTGCGTCCTCCGGGCAGATACCCTGGTTCTTCAGTACGTGCAATACGTCGTAAGCCGAACCACCCTGAGCGAACTGGCAGTCGCCGTGCAGACGAACCACCTGAACGGCGCGGTCCATATAGGTCTTGTTAGCTACGAAAGCCTCGCAGAGGTCGTAAGTCTTGCCTGTAGCCTTGAGAATCTCGCTCTCGAAGTATGAGAGAGTAGAGTAGTCCCAGCATGTGCCGCTACGGTTCTGGTCCTTGATACTTGTGATCGGGTTCTCCTTGATTGTCGTGAAGACAGGCTTGTTGCTCCTTGCAGCCTTCTTTGGCTTAGCTGCGTTTGCGCCAGTCGCAAGAAGTGCGAGAAGTGCGAGTGTTAAGATTTTCTTCATGTGATTTTGTTGTAATTTAAAAAGTTGTTTATATTAGGCAATGTCTATTTGCTCTCTGCCATGAACGCTTCGACGTCCTTCGGGTGGTACGGTATTCTGTCTTTGCCGAGGAAGCGGCAACCGTCCTTTGTGATGAGGATGTCGTCTTCGATGCGTATGCCGCCAAAGTCCTTGTAAGTCTCAATCTTGTCGAAGTTGAGGAACTCGGCACAATGGCCCGAAGCCTTCCAGTCGTCGATGAGTGCGGGGATGAAGTAGATGCCTGGCTCGTCAGTCACGACGAAACCTTCCTCCAGACGGCGTCCCATGCGCAGGCAGTTTGTACCGAACTGGTCGAGGCGCGGTCGTGTCTCCTCATCGAAGCCAACGTTGATCTGGTCGAGACCTTCCATGTCGTGTACGTCCATGCCCATCATGTGGCCCAATCCGTGAGGCAAGAACATGGCGTGAGCGCCTGCAGCTACGGCTTCGTCCACGTCGCCCTTCATCAGTCCGAGCTCCTTCAGACGCTCGGTCATCAGGCGGCATATTGAGAAGTGTACGTCCATATACTTCACGCCGGGCTTGGCAACGTCGAGTGCATGGTCGTGGCATGCTTCTACGATAGAGTAAATCTCAAGCTGGCGGTCGGTAAACTTGCCGTTGACGGGGAACGTGCGTGTGTTGTCCGAGCAATAGTTGTTGATTGTTTCGGCACCGCAGTCGCACAATACGAGGCGTCCGCTTTCGAGTTCGGCCATCGACGGATTGCCGTGCATTATCTCGCCGTGCTGACTGAAGATGGTTGCGAAGCTTGTCATTGCGCCGTAAGAGAGGGCGATGCCGTCCACTTGTCCGGCTACGTATTTCTCTGTGAGGCCTGGCTTTGTGAGGCGCATGGCTGTGGTGTGCATCTTGTGGCCGATGACTGCCGCACGCTCAAGCTCCTCAATCTCCTGCTGCTCCTTTGTAGAACGCATCTTTACAACGGCACGGATAAGGTCCATGCTTGCTGCCTCCTTCTGCTGCACGGGATGGATGCCGAGCAAATCGAATATCTGTATCTTGGTATCGTGGCGGTAGGGTGGCAGGAAATGGATGCGGCGTTTCAAGCGCATCGCCTCGTTGCAGATGCTCTTGAGCGACTTCATAGGCGCTGTGTTAGCTACGCCTACCTGCTCTGCCATGTCCTTCACGCTGTCTACGCTGCCGTACCATACGATGTCTTCAATGTCAATGTCGTTGCCAACAAGTGTTTCTGTGCCGTTGTCAATGTCAATGACGCCAACAAGTCCTTCTCGGTTTTGGCCGAAGTAATAAAGGAATGAGGAATCTTGACGGAACGGGTAGTAGCCATTTGACGGGTAGTTGCATGGCGACTCGTTATTACCGAAGAGTATTATTATTCCGTCTTTCATAAGCTCTCTGAGCTTGGCGCGACGGTTAACGTAGGTTGCTTTGTCAAACATATAACCTTGATTTTGTTATTATTTCCACAAAGTTACGTTAATTTAAAGAAATAGCAAAACGTTAATCGTATTTTATGTTTTATTATGATAATGTTTCGCTTTTATTTCTAACATATGAAATAAATATACGGATAATATTAATGTAGTAACTGTTGTCGGATTGATGTTGATTTTCTTGGACTTCGCAGCGGTGCGACGAAAGACCTTATTGTCTTTCTTGGGCTTCATTTTTTTTCTCATATAATGTTCCTCCTTAAAGATTTTATCTGAGCAGCCTTAGCGGCTTCTTCAGCATTTAAAAGTTCCTCAGCGGTAAGCGTAGAGCGTTGCAACTTCGCCTTCTGAGCTTCAAATGCCAACTTCTGACGCAAATCCTTAATACTCTGCATCTTCTCAGGATTTTCAATGTCAAAGAGCTTATCATAGTACCGAGGAGGGCGAAACTTCTTGCCACCTTTACTCGTGGCAATATTGATAAAGTCGAAATCATAAATCTCCGGATGGTCATCAAAATATTGACGGGCAATACCGGGCTTTCGGGACATGAGCGTGAATTCAGGCTGAATATTAAAATCAGTATAAAACTTAGCTTCAGTACCTTTCAGCTTCTTCATGACATAACGAGCAGTATAGGCACACGTTTCCCAAGTTACTTCGGCAACAACAACATAACCAATAGGCTTTCCATCACGGTCACACCAACAACGCTGCAATTTAGGGCTGTTATAATAAGTGAAGCCCTGAGGGCTGCGCTTATATACTTTCAGGTCATCAAGATGTAAGCCGAACAGAATAGCATGGTAATGTGGGCGGAACGTATATGGTCATCAGGGAAAGCTTTACGAATACGCTTCATCAACAACTGAAAATCACGCTTATCAAGGGTCAAAGAGGGAAGTGCTTCACCAGTCTCCGGGTCTGGATAATAGGAAATCGGCACATGGTCATCATCATACGTAAAAGTACAAAAATACGAACTATCATGGTATTTGAGTTCCAACATACAGCGGTTAGCCCACTGGCGAGAATAGTCTAACCGGCAACCGAGACACTGACCACAGGGAAGCAACGTCAATTTATCTTGCGGGAACTCATGTCCATATTTAGCCTTGTACTCGATC
>OGLX01000148.1_pt1 | contig 54942 bp, 63 predicted proteins | sample 1572821 | NCBI WGS metagenome assembly OGLX01 (sample SAMEA2581908, study PRJEB24529) | metagenome | biome: Human gut stool | place: China | collected 2011 | reverse complement strand
TTTGCCAAGCAGCTTGCCGTCCATAACCGCCGCGCCAACAACTTGCCCATGAGACCCCTCCGCTGGCTCTCGCCTAATGAGTTCGCTGTCCAATATGTTTGACAAACCTACATTATTGCAGCTTTTGCTGCCGCATCCAGACGTCCATCACCAGACTGTGGGGCAGGAGCTTCGTCAGCCCCGCCTGGAATCGGGCCACAAAGCCGTACTGGGACACATCCTTGCCTCGCTTGGCGTCCCGCCAGGCCCGGCGGACCATGTCCTCCGGCTCATACATGGCCACATATTTTTTCACCACATTCTCCTGACCGCCATCGCCGGTGGCCCGGTCAAAGAAGGCCGTCCGGGTCCAGAAGGGGCACAGGGCCATGACCCGGACGCCCCGGCTCCGCAGCTCCCGGTTCATAGCCCGGCTGAAGCTCAGCACAAAGGCCTTGGTGGCCCCGTACACGTTAATATAGGGGATGGGCTGGAACGCCGCCACCGAAGCAATATTGATGATCTGCCCGCCCCGGGGCATATAGGGGGCCGTCAGCTGGCACAGGGCCACCACCGCCTGACAGTTCAGGTCCACCATGTTCAGGTTGGTCTCCAGAGGCGTGTCCACCACGGCCCGGAACTTGCCGAAGCCGCTGGCGTTGACCAAAAGGCCCACCTCCACCGGCTCCTCCGCCAGGGCGTCGGCATAGGTCTGGAAGCTGCGCCGGTCCGTCAGATCCAGGGCCAGGGGGCGGATGGGATAGGGAACCTGATCCCGCAGCTCCTTCAGGGCCTTCTGGTGGCGGGCGATGACCCATACCTCATCGAAGCGGCCGAAGCTGTCCACGGTTTCGGCGAACCGGCGGCCCATGCCGCTGGATGCGCCGGTGATGACGGCAATTTTCTTCATAAGGATGTCCTCCTGTGGATTTCTGGGGATGATTATACCAGAAAATGGTTTCCGTGACAAGGGAAAAGCCGGTGTTCTGCCGCCGGGAAGCCGGGCATATAGTGATGGTGCATAGTATGGCTTAGGAGTGGTGCGCTATCAAAGGGAACATGGAGGAGCGGGCCTGTCAGCTGGCCCTTTACCTGATAGAAAACCGGGCAACGGTGCGTGCGGCGGCGGGGAAATTCGGCGTCAGCAAGTCCACGGTGCATATGGAAGTAACAAAATAGAACGTTTTATATGGGCGGTGGCATAAAGAAAGAGGACAGGCGGTGTGCCTGCCCTCTTATGTTTTTGAAAATTAACTTTCAAAATCTCATTATCATTCACACTTGCGGCGGTGAAGCACCGGCACATATTTTAGCTGTCTATTCGTGCCTTGACAGCCCCACAGTTTATAGCGTCCTTGTGGGCGTTGCGCTTTCATTACATTTTCAAGCCCTCTTTTTATGCCTTGCGAGGGTGAACAGTAGTGGCAACCTGATTACTTGTAATGCCGCTGAATATCAGGAACAGCGGACAATATTTTCTTTATAAATTCTACTCTATATTCTTCTGATTGTCAATCAGTATCAAAATACCAAACCACTATAGTCACTAAAAGGGTACGAAAAACAATCGTTTTTCGTACCTTTTTTCGGACACCCATTTTCGGACTATATCGCTTCCTATTATAGTACGAAAATCATATAAGCAAAACCGTTTTTCAGACTATTTTGCTTTGGTCATAAATGTGATGTAGCTTGCGCCGTTCTTGGTCTTGGTCATAAGTAATTGGTATTCTGTTTCCGTTTCGCTTAGGAATGCCCATTGCTGACCGCCCTGATCGGGTACATCAATCGTATTGCTGCCGGTAATGGTAAATGCAACTGTTTTATCGTCCACAAAACCCGCGAACGCGCTTTTCTCAATGTAGGTGCTATCTGTCGTGAATACGGTTGTCAAGCTGCCGTCCGTCCACTCCCCGGCCAGCAGATCAAGGGAAAGATCGAGCGCTGTGCCTTTATAATAATCCAATGTGCTGAATTGTAAATGTCCGTCACCCATCACCTCTGCCGAAATTTCCTGTGTTGTGCCGTCTGCGGCTGTTACAGAAAGCATACTGCCGGAAACAAGCTCATATTGGCTTTCCTGCCGTTCCCCCTGCTGATAGCTAATATACTTGCCATCGGCGGTAAATTCCACAGGGTAGCTGCTCATGTTATACCAATAGCCCACAAGAGCCGTTTTAAGCGCTTCACGCTCTTTTGCGGCCTGTTCCTCTGCTGCGGCCTGTTCAGCCGCTTGGCGGGCTTCTCTGGCCGTCTGTGCAGCTTCTGCGCTGCCGTAGTAAGTATGCGAATAGCTTTCGTCACCAAAGAGCAATGTTGTCTTTCCGTTTTCCGTCTGGATTGTCAGCTTGTTTTGTCCGTCCAATGTGCCGGTAAGAATAACGGTGTTGCCGTCTATGGTGTAGTTGCCATTGGTGAGCCATTGCCCATCGCTGTATGTGCCGTCTTTGTTCAACACCAAGGCTGCTTCATCGTCCCGGTCACTGTACCATGTACCCACAACGGAGCTGCCAGCACCGCAGCCGGTAACTAATCCGCAAATTAGCAGTGCGGCAGCCGCCAGCATTGCAATCTTTTTCATGCGTTCATCTCCTTATTCTTGATTAGTATATGTTTAGTTTAATCAATTACAGGTGAAACCTATAATAATCGATATTATACCATATTCATACTATCTGATCAACCGGGTAAAATAAATGTGGTGGTGATAAAATGAATGATCCAAACGAGAGCCGGTACATACAGATCGGCCTAAAGATAGCCTATTACCGCAAATTGCGTGGCCTGACGCAAGAGCAGCTTGCCGATAAGATCGACCGTAGCCCCGGCTATCTCTCACAGGTAGAAACGCCCAGCTTTGTGCAGCCTGTTTCGCTGGCAACCTTGTTTGCGATTGCAGACGCTTTGCACATAGCACCCAGCAAATTTTTAGAGTTTGACGAATAGCAGCGCCGTTCCTTGGGGGACGGTGCTGTTATTTTTCTATCTCTGCTAACAGAAAATCTTCAGCCGCTTTAAGGGAGTTTTTCATTTTGCCCGGTATGCTACTTTGCAAAGTTTCTTCATATTCAGCCATGTAGTATTGTTCTTTAATGTATTTTCCCAACCGTAATTGATCTTCTTTTGGAAGATTTCTCAAAAGTGTAATAAATAACTCTCCGGGGTTATTGAGAGATTTTAGGGTAATTTCATCCGAAATATCATTCACGGCTTTTGAAAAAGCCGCCTGTGCCCTCATAAAGTATGTATTGGCAACATCACAAGGGGCAATATCCAACCCCGCAACGGTATCGTCCATATACTGTTCTTCTACCGACTCATATGGCAGATACTCGGCTGTTTTATCAACTGCCTTAAATAGCCACATGAGAGCTGCTGAAAAATTCTCGCTTTCAATTAGTTGTGAAAAGACCAATTTGCACGGAACAACCCTGCCATACTTTTTGTCATTTAATAATTCTTTCAATCCCGATATAGCAGCTTCACTTAGTCCCAGCTCTCGGTTAATTCCATCATCTGCTTGACTATATACATCGGACAAACCTAACAAGTAATCTGTGGTAACATTAAAATATGTTGCTATTTTACAGAGCTTTTCAAAATCTGGGAATGAAAGCCCCAAGCAATACTGGTTAGCTGCTTGCCGTGTAACGCAAAGAATTTCAGCTAAATCTCCTTGCTTTATGTGCTCTCTCTCCATTAAGACACGAAGTCTTGTTGGAAAGGGAGCATTTGCTTTTTCAGCCACATCATTTTTAGTTGTACTTGCTTTTTTCATTTTCTTTCTCCTCTTAGCAAATAAAAGTTGCACATTTACTATGTAATCTATTTTTACTTGCAACTCAATTTGTCTGTATGTTATATTAACAATATCAAATTGCACTTGCTTTGTCAATATAATAGCAAACAGCACTTTATATAATGGAGGTACAGCATGAGCAATTCTAAATCAGCAACTACATTTGACGATTTGCCACTAATTCTCAATGTGAACGATGTTGCGTCTATTTTAGCCATTAGCAAAGTTTCAGCCTATGAGCTGGTAAAGAGTAAGGGTTTTCCAGTTGTCCGAGTTGGCCGCAGGATCAAAATTCCGAAAGCTGCCTTTATTGAGTGGCTGGACGATCAATCAAAAAGAGGGTGATTTCTATGGGGATAGATGGAAGTTTCCGAAAGCGTCAAAATCCCTTTGCTCAAGTTTCTAATGAAGCGCTTCATAACACTGAGCTTTCTTGCAAAGCACGGGGTTTATATGCCATTATTCAAAGCTATATCACCATACCAGATTATATCTTGTATAAGCGGCCATTGCAAAAAATTGCTTGCTTGGGAGATCGTGCCTTTGATGGCGCATGGCAGGAACTAAAAACTGCGGGGTACTTGAAGCAATACCGCATACGAACAGCAGCCGGTTACCGTTATGAATACGATCTTTTAGAAAAGGCTGATCTTACTATTCCGGCGTTGCAAAATGTTAGAATGACAGGTGAAATTATAAAATTAGAGTATGACTACGCAAGAGTTTATACCACAGAAACATAAGATTATTGGTGTTTTGAACCACCCACATTTTGTAGGCGGTTCAAAATGAAGGTGGTTCAAATTGTATGTGGTTCAAAATGCAGGCTATTTAATTATAAAAAAAGAATTATATTTTACGAGAATAATCACTCACTCATTCCGTCGGCTTTGCCGCCGGTTATAATCCGGCAAAGCCGGAACAGAGAGAGGGAGAGAAAAGGAGAAGCTATGAGAATTTTACCAAAGAAAGAAACCGTAATGATGGTTTACCCCTTAATCGTGGGGCAGTACATTATTTCTGTTGGACAGGCTATGCCCTCTATTTTGCTGCTGATCCTAACAGTCAGTGTCATTGTGTGTCTGATCCTCGATATTCGCTTTCTGGCAGTTCAGTTTAAGAAGCTGATGGGGGGAAAGTAGAATGGAAGATTACATTATCGGAGTGATTGAGGAAATCTTGAACGGCGTTACCAGCATGGGCGGCGATGGCGGCTTGTTGGTACAGACACCGGCGCAGTTTAACAGTGCTATCTATTCTTGGGTACAGGGTATTTGTCAGAGTGTAGCTATGCCGGTGGCCTATATCGTGTTGGCACTGATTTTTACCTTGGAGCTATACAATGCCAGCACTCGTATTGACGGTGCGGGCGGTGGGGCTACCTTTGGGGCTGAAATTGTTTTTAAGACTATGATTAAATTTGTTCTTTGTAAGCTGGCGGTGGATATGACACCACAAATTTTAGGTGCAATTTTTGAGTTGAGCAGTAATATTATTGGTAACATTTCCGGCGGTGCGCCCGGTACTTCTGTGGCTGCTGATCTTGACGCTTTAAGAGCTTCTATAAGCGGCCTGAATGGAATATTCCCAAAACTATTCCTTTGCCTACAGGTGACAATTATCTGGATCGTATTCAAGTTTTCTTCCATGCTCATTACCGTGGTTGTTATTGGCCGCATGGTGGAGATTTACATTTACACGGCGATTGCTGCCGTACCGATTGCTACGCTGGGCGGCGGCGATCTTGGTATGATCGGCAAAAATTTTCTTAAATCCTTTGCAGCGGTTTGTGTGCAAGGTGTACTAATCTATATTGCCATGAGTATGTTTGGAACGCTGGCTGTCAGCATTCCAAGCGGCGGCTTGGCGGGCGGTGATGTGACTGGCGTTTTATTCCAATGTTTGCTCTATTCGTTGGTGCTGGTAATGGCTGTTTTTTCTTCCGGCAGACTTGCAAAATCCATTTGCAATGCCATGTAAGAAAAATTGTTTTTGAAAATTGCAGGAGCGGCAAAGCTGCCCTTAACGAAGAATAACAAGCATTGGAAGTGTTAGCACACTTCCACGAAACGCCGAAAATTGCCACGGGGCAATTTCCTCTGTTTCTGCTTGTTGGTGCGTTGCCCCAAACCCCACCGGCTAATGCCGGAGAAGAAAAGCACGGCTTTTCATAAAGAACGAAAGGACGGTATTTGCAAGATGGCAAATAGAGATAGAACGGTGCGGCTGCAACTTCTTGTTTCGGAAGAAGAAGCTGATATGATACGACAGAAAATGCTTCAAGTGGGAACTGCAAACTTTTCTATGTATGCACGAAAAATGCTGATAGACGGTTATGTGATAAAACGAGATTTTACCGAGCTGAAAGCTCTGACAAATGAGCTTGCCAATCTTGCCCGAAACATCAATCAAATTGCTTTGCGGGCAAATGAAACCCGCAGCATTTACCAACAGGATATTGACGATTTGAAGCAGTATTACGGAAATGTAAAGCGAGCCTGTACCGAGCGGCTTGTGAAAATGATAGACCAAGAAAACTGATTTTCTTACAAAAACCGCTCGTGCTATCTTCCTCAAAAAGCACATACACTTGAAAAGAAAGGACAGGCAAAAAGGAGGTGGTTCGCTGCCGTGGCAAAACAAAAATTGAACTTTCGGTTTCATAACCCGAATACGGCGGAAGCGACCGCCGACTACATATTAAAAATGTTCATAGAAGCCAGCAAAGAAAAGGTGGAACAGGCCATGCGGGACGCAGCCGAGGTTGCGGAAACGCCGCCCATCAGCCCCGCCCAGCCGGAACCAGCCGAGAGCCATTCTGCATGAATGGCTCTTTTCTTTTTTATCGGTGCTTGCAAACAAAACCGATACAGTATATAATTCAGTTGTAACAGACAGATATTATTTTATTCGAGAGGTAACGCCCTATGAATATAGCAGCTTATTGTCGGGTATCTACCGACAAGGAAGATCAGCTCAACAGCTTGGACGCGCAAAAGCGGTTCTTTACCGAGTTTACAGAAAAGAATGGCCATACTTTGGTGCGCCTATATGCAGATGAGGGCATTTCCGGCACAAAGATTAAAAACCGCAAGGAGTTCTTGCGGTTGCTGAAAGACGCTGAAAGCGGCCTTTTTGATATGGTGGTGGTAAAGGATATTTCCCGATTTGCCCGCAATACGGTAGATCTTCTGCAAAGCACCCGCAAGCTCAAGGCATTAGGAATTGAAACCACCTTTTTAACAGCCAACATGACGGTGCTGGGCAACAGTGAGTTTGTTCTGACGATCTTCGGCGCTTTGGCACAGGAAGAAAGCGCCAACACCTCAAAGCGCGTGAAGTTTGGAAAGAAGCTCAACGCCGAGAAAGGCCGTGTGCCGAACATTGTCTACGGTTATGATAAAACCATCGGGGATTATTTCAATCTTGAAATCAACGCGCAGGAAGCCGATGTTGTTCAGCAAATCTATCAGTGGTACTTAAAAGAGGGGTATGGAGCTGCCAAGATAGCCAAAATGCTGAATGAAAAAGGGCTTCGGACAAAGCGCGATTGTATTTGGTCGCAAAACGCCGTATGCCGTATTCTTACCAATGAACTATACACCGGCAAGATCATCAACGGCAAACAGGAAGTCACAGACTTTCTCACCGGCCAGAGGGCAGAAAAGGACGAAACCGACTGGCTTGTGACCGAGCGTCCCGATCTGCGGATCATTGAGCCGGAGCAGTACGAAAAGGCCGTACAACTCATGGCGCAGCGTGGGAAAAAATTCAAGGTTGATCGGGAGCGCCAGAGCAACAAATATCTGTTTTCTACGCTGATTAAGTGCAAGGAATGTGGCTGGAGCTTCCGGCGCACCGTTCGCACCTACAAGAACACCTATATTCGCTGGGTGTGCAGCGGCCACAATGGGCAGGGTGCTGAAAGCTGCCCGAACCGTATTGCCGTAGACGAGGACGAGCTAATAGCGGCGTTGGAGGGCTATTTTGCCGAGGTGCTGCAATCCAAGAAGAATATCATTGCCCATGTTGTAAGCGAGTTTAACAGGCTCTATAAAGCCAAGAGTGACAATGTGGAATATGAAAAGGAGCTGCGGCAGCGTCTTTCTAAGCTCAATAAAACCCGCCAGAAGTACATGGATATGTACGCAGATGATCTGATTACCCGGCAGGAGCTGAATGATCGGATCGGCGGCATGAAAGATGAGATCGCCCGGGTTGAGAATGATTTGAAGCTGGTTGCCTTTAACATCGACAAGGGCGAGCAGTTAGAGGGGATCATCAAGAAAACCTTTGACACCATCGAGAGCATTACCGATGTGCGGCAGCTCACCAATGCCCAGCTTAAACAGGTTATTCAGAAGATTGAGGTCGATCAAGAGGGCAATGTAGACATTTACCTGCGTTTGCTTGGAGATTTAGGCTTAGACGAAACCGTTCTAATAAGCGACAACCGTACATAAGGACCTGTCCGAGCGGCTGCCGGCCTATAACCGGGCGCTGTATCTGCAGGTGAAGGAGGTGCTGGAGGAAAACAAGGCCCAGCGGCACATACGGGGCGGCCTGGCCACCCGGCGGAAGTATAAGGGAGAGTAAAATATAAGGTGCGGGATGTAAGTCCCGCACCTTATATGCGCTTATGCCGCCCCGGTGGGGCTTTGGGGCATGCCGGCAATGTAGGCATCCGCCACCGCCGGAACGTAATAGGGGCGATAGCACACGCCCTGCTCCCCGTCGTCACATTCCGCCCAGAACACATAGTAGGGCATGAAGTACCGGTCCGTCTGCCGGGCCAGGTATTGCAGGTCCACCCGCTTGACCCGGTCCTCCCCCGGGAAGGGCTCCCAGGCGGACAGGTGCTGCCCCGCCGCCAGCCGCTGCCGGGCCTGGTCCACAGTCACCAGCGGATAAGCTCCCACCGTGTTGGCGTCGGACAGCTCCGGCCGATACAGCCGGAGCTCACAGCTGCCGCCGGACAGCCGGACCCACGTTTTCAGGATGCTGCGCTGAAGGATGCCCTGGGTCAGGTCCTCCTCCGGCCGGTAGAAATACAGGGAATAGCCGCCGCTGTCCCGGGCGGCCATAAAGTACCGGGTCTGTTCCCCGAAAACGGCCCCATACTGCTCCAGCAGCCACGCCGCCGCAGCGTCAGGGGTCAGAGATGCCAGCTCCGGCCGGGAAAGCTTCACCCACAGCTCTCCACTCTCCCCCACGGTCACGGTGACATCCTCCCACGTCAGCGCCAGCTCCGTGGGACCCCCTCTGACGGCAAACGTCACGCCGCACTGCCAGGTCTCTCCGGCCCAGGCGTCCTCCATGGCGGCCTGCACCGTCTCGTCCGGCACCCGGGCCTCCACGGCGGCCTGGGCCACGTCCGCCCCCGCCGCTGCCGCCAGCCGCTCCATGGTCCGCCGCAGCTGCGCATAGTCTCCGCCGCCGGTGCGGAAGCCGTTGGTCACGTCCATGCAGGTGGTGTTGCGGAACACCGGCAGGGCGGCAAGCTCCATGCCCTCCTGCCACGGTCCGCCGTCATAGGAGGCAAATTCCTCCGCCGACAGGCGGTAATCTCCCATGCCGCCGTAGTCCCTGTCGATGGTCAGCACCGGCAGGTCCCCGGGCTCCGGGGCCGGGGTGGGTTCCGCCGGGCGGCCTGCCAGCGCCCAGGCTCCCGCCGCCAGCAGCAGACACGCCGCCGCCGCGGCCAGCGGCTTCCACCGCAGCCTCCGCCGGGACCGGGCGGCCTGGGTCTCCTCCAAAAGCTCCTGGGGCAATTCATTCATGGCGTCGCTGAGCTGTTCGGGGTTCATATGTCAAAGCCCTCCTTTTTCAGATACGTCCGCAGCCCCTGGCGGGTGCGGTACAGCTGACTCTTGACCGCCGGTACGCTGATGCCGCAGACCCGGGCCGTCTCCGCCAGGGAGTCGGCATAGTAATAGCGGCAGAGAAACGCCCGGCGGGCGGGAAGCGGCAGCGTCCGGAGATAGTCCCCTATGGCCCGGCCCAGCTCCGCCAGGTCCAGGGCCTCCTCCGGGGTGGCAGCGCCGGACACGCAGTCCCCCAGCTCCTCCAGGGACAGGGCGTATTGGGACCCGCCCCGCTTGGCCCGGCCCCGGGTCCGCCACCGGTCGATGGACAGCTGCCGGGTGATGCGGCCCAGATAGGTGGCCAGCACCTGGGGCCGGTGGGGCGGCATGGAGTCCCAGGCCCGCAGATAGGTGTCGTTGACGGTCTCCCGGCTGTCCTCCCGGTCCGCCAGGATGTGGAAGGCGATGGCCGACAGATACCGGCCATATTGCCGGTCCGTCTGACGGATGGCCTCCTGATCCCGCTGCCAGTACAGGGTCACGATGTCGCGGTCCTCCATGGTGGCATTCTCCTTTCGTGTTGCTTCTGCCTGTCATCCCGTCAAAAAATCCCGGTGGTTTCGCGGAAAAGGGGAAAATTTTTGTATACTGCCTCTATTATGCCGCCGGGGCCGGGGCCCGTCAAGACAAATGCGCCGAAAAAGGCTTGCCCAAACGCCCCCCCGGCTGTATAATGGAGAAAACAGTCACAGGAGGGCATTTTTATGGGTATTGTGGTGCTGGGCGCCGTTTTCGTGGACATCAAGGGATATCCCACGTCCACCTATATCCCCGGCGGGCGCAATGTGGGCCGGGTGGAGCAGGTCCCCGGCGGCGTCAGCCGCAACGTGGTGGAGGACATCGCCAACGTGGAGCTGCGTCCCACCTTTGTGAGCCTGGTGGACGACACCGGCCTGGGGGCCGACGTGGTGCGCCAGCTGAAGAATCACAAGGTCAACACCGATTATGTCCTGCCCACCCCCGACGGCATGGGCACCTGGCTGGCGGTGTTCGACAACCAGGGGGACGTGTGCGCCGCCATCAGCAAGCGCCCGGACCTGCGGCCTCTGATCGCCCTGCTGGACGAAAAGGGGGACGAGATCTTCCGGGATGCCGACAGCATCGCCCTGGAGATCGACATGGACAAGGAAATCGTCAAGCGGGTGTTTCAGTACGCCAAAAAATACGGCAAGGACGTATACGCCGTGGTGTCCAACATGAGCATCGCCGTGGAGCGCCGGGACTTCTTGCAGCAGACCAGCTGCTTTGTGTGCAACCAGCAGGAGATGGGCATTCTGTTCTCCGACGATTACAGCGAAAAGACCCCGGAGGAGCTGCAAAAGATCCTGGCCCTGAAGATCCGCAGTGCCCGGATCCCCCGGATGATCGTCACCATGGGGAGCCAGGGGGCGGTGTACGCCAGCTGTGACGGGGACCAGGGGACCTGTCCAGGCCGCAAGGTGGATGTGAAGGACACCACCGGCGCGGGAGACGCCTTCTTTGCCGGAGCTACCATCGGCCTGACCTATGGCAAGACCCTGGCCGAGTCCTGCGAGATCGGCACCCGGCTGGCGGCCTCCACCATCTGCACCAGCGGCAACGTGTGCCCCCGGTTCCTGCCGGAGGAGTTCGGCCTGAACGTAGCGGTAACGGACTGAGGAGGGCGGCATGAAGCGGATCGACGAGTGCGGTAGCATGGCGGTGCTGGTGGCCCTGCTGGTGGTGGGCATCCTGCTGGTGATGGGGGCCTACCGCATCTTCTCCTATCTGTGCGAAAACGCGGCGCTGGACGCCCGGACCTTCCTGCTGGGGGCGGCCTGCCTGCTGCTGGCGGTGGTGGGCTTTCTGCTGGCCCGCCGCAGCTTCCGACGGCTCCAGTACCTGCGGGACAACGAGGAATAGGGCTGACTATAGGCAGCGGCACCCCGGAACAGGGCGGGACACCCCCGGGACAGGCCCGGGATAAAGCGAGACAAAAATACAGTGCACCCCTCGGCGCAGACGCGCCGGGGGGTGCTGAAATTTTATCGGGCCAGGTCGGCCACCGCCCGGACGGCGGTGTCGATCTCCTGAGAGGTGTTGAAAGGGGAGAAGCTGAAGCGCACGATACCCTGGCGCTCTGTGCCCAGGGCACGGTGGAGCCGGGGGGCGCAGTGGGCCCCGGGGCGGGTGGCGATGCCCCAGCCCTGTAAGAGGGCGTCGGACACCTCGCCGGAGTCCAGGTCCCGGATGTTCAGGGACACGATGGCGGCCCGGCAAGGGGCGGAAAAGTCGCCGTATATCCGGACGCCGGGAATGTCCCGGACCCCCAGGTAAAACCGCCGCATCAGGGTGTGCTCCCGGGCGTACAGATTCTCCACCCCCTCTGCCAGGAGATACTCCAGGGCGGCGTGAAGCCCCGCCAGCCCGTGGCTGTTGAGGGTCCCGGCCTCCAGCCGGGTGGGGTAGGCGGCGGGCTGGTCCGGGTCGAAGGAGTGGACGCCGCTGCCGCCCCGCAGCAGGGGCCGGATCTCCACCCCCGGCGGATGCACAGGCCGCCGGTGCCCTGGGGCCCCAGCAGGCTCTTGTGGCCGGTGAAGCACAGAACGTCCGCCCCCAGGGCCGTCATGTCCAGGGGGACGGCCCCCGCCGTCTGGGAGGCGTCCAGGATCAGGAGGGCCCCGTGGGCATGGGCCAGGGCGGCGATGCGGGGGATATCCGGCATATCGCCGGTGACGTTGGAGGCGTGGGTGCACACCACAGCCCGGGTGTTGGGCCGGAACAGCCCCTCCAGGGCGTCATAGTCCAGGCGGCCGTTTCCGTCCGCCGGAAGGAAGCTCAGGCCCATGCCCTGCCGCTGCAGGGCATACAGAGGCTGCAGCACGGAGTTGTGCTCCAGGTCTGTGGAAATGGCGTGGTCCTCCGGGGTCAGCAGGCCGCAGATGGCCATATTCAGGGCCATGGTGGAGTTGGCGGTGAAGGCCACATGGTCCGGCCGGGGACAGCCCAGCAGCCGGGCCGCCAGGCACCGGGTATCGTACACCGTCCGGGAGGCGGCCATGGAGGCCCCGTGGGCTCCCCGGGCGGCGTTGCCCGCCGTGCAGATGGCCTCCGCCACCGCCCGGGCCACCTGGGGCGGCTTGTGCAGGGAGGTGGCGGCGCTGTCCAGATAAATTTCCGTCATCAGAACATCTCCAATACGCAGCAGGGGCCGTGGCCGATGCCGTTTTCCTCTAAAGCCGCCGTCAGGACGGCTTGGTCGCCGGGGGCCGCCTTCCAGGCCAGGCCGCACCCGGCGGAGATCCGGGAGGGCAGGGGAATGATGCGCCCCGGCAGGGACAGCCGGGTGAACAGAGCCTCCGCCGCCAGGGCCTGGGCCGTCTCCTGAAAGGAGATCACCAGGGCGGGGGTGCGCTGCCGGTTCTTCGGTCTGTTCGGCCGGGGCGAGGATTATTACATTCCCTGGGACTGCGTCCAGCGGTTCGGAGAGGACATCATCCTCATCGACAAGCCCTTCCAGCGCCGGGAGGGCGAAAAGAAAAAGCGGCGCTGGTAAACACATGGCCGCGCCTACAGGTGCGGCCATGTGTTTACCCTGCAAAAAAAATGCCGCCGGCGCGGCAAACCCTGCGTCGGCGGCATTCCTGCCGATTTTATTTTTCCTGCTGCTCCGTATCCTCTCCGCCGATCAGCAGCTGCCGCTGCTGGTTCAGCAAATAGGAGAGGTGCTCCCGGTCCGTGGTGTAATAAATACGGTTTCCCTCCACCAGGCAGGTAACAAGTCCCGCATTCACCAGCTTGCTCATATGGTGGTGAATGGTGTTGCGGGCCAGGCCGAAATGGTTGCACAGCTGCTGACCGTAGACCGCCGGATGATCCCTCAGATAACAGAGAATGTCAAACCGGGTCTTGTCCCCGATGATCCGGATGGCGTCATATACCTGGGAGGCGCTGCTGTTTTCCGCCAGGGTGCGCCGCAGCGACAGCCGCATAACTCCGCAGCAGATCAGCACGCTGCCGTCCTCCTGCTCCATGGAGAGGTTGGTATCCGGTCCCATCAGAAAGGGAATCAGGTGATAATGCACCTCCGGCGTGATGGCCAGGCTGGAGGTCTCCCGGAGATAGCTCTCCGTCCCCAGGCCCTCCACCTCCCGGCAGAAGGCCTCTATGATCTCCTGAATGCGGCCGGACTCCGTCTCCAGCGCCGCTATGGCCGGGCGCAGACAGGCTGCGATCTCCGGCAGCAGAGTCCGGTAATTCTGGTGGATCTCCAGCAGAGCCAGGCGGCTCTCCGTGGGGATCGTCAGCGCCAGCACCCGGGAAACCAGCTTTGCGGCAGCCCCGGCGGCAGGGCCGGACTGCTCCTCCAGGCTCAGCGAGATCATCATGTTTCGCGCCGTCTCGTCCGGCGTCAGGCGCTCCATCTGCTGCATCAGGGTCTCAAAGTCCTGCCGGCGGGACAGCATGGGATAGAAGAACAGAAAAGCCGGACTATAGGATCCGATGGTGCTGTAGGAAAAGCCCTTGATGTCGCCGAACAGACGCTGCAGGGTCTCTGCCGGGACGGAAACCTCCGTGTCCAGGTCCTGCAGCAGCTCCCGCAGGGCGGCGCTGGCCCGATGGAAGGGCTCCGCCTTCCGGACGCCCCGGGCCTGTAAGCGCTCCTCCAGCCGGTCCAGGGTATGGCCGTTGGCCCGGGAGCCTAAGTACGCCAGAGCCTCCAGCGCCGGGTTGATCTCGTGCAAAATTTCCATGACAGTGCTCTTCCTTTGCTTCTTTGACGGATGCGGACAGGCTTTCCCGGGGAGCATCCCGCGGTTTTCTCGCCCTGTCCCACTGGCCTTGATTATACATCCTTTTTTCCGGCAAAACAAGGGGACTCCGCGCCGCTGCGGCGGTTTTTTGCAGTCCTGCAATACAGAGCCGTTTTGCATGGGGCGGACCGTTGACTTTTCCGGGGGAATCGTGTATGATAAGAATGGCTCTGTGGGGACACGGGGCCGGAAAGTGAATCATGTCCGAGGATGCTGTGCGGCGGGTACCGCAAAGGCCGGAAAACGGCCAGGTGCCTGCCTAAAAGAAACGGGGTCGGAAACCCCACGCGAACGGCACTGTGGGCGCAAGAATGCACCGAAGCGGCAGGGCCGCCGGGACGAAAGTCCGCCATTGGGGGCACCCCCCCGAGAAGGTAGGATGCAAACGAGGAGCCATCGGCTCCACGGCGCGAGGCAGGAGAATTGCACGGCGGAGGACATTCAGCGCGGCGGGCGTTTTCTTCGTTGGGCGCAGACAGGATCCATGCGCCGCCGGTGTCTCCTTTTTCAGGGGATGGACCGGCGGTTTTTGCACCGGGTGTGTATCTGCTTTTCCTCCGCCGCAGACACACTTCGTTGACTTGCCGGAAACGGCTGGGCATAAATATTTCACAGGAGGAAAATGCATATGAAGAAACGCATCGTTTCTCTGCTGCTGGCATTGGTGATGGTACTGAGCCTGGTACCCACCACCGTGTGGGCAGCAGAGGACCACGACGGCCAGGTTCGGGTCATCGTGGAAAACACGACCTACGCAAAGGCCGACGGCGCTGCCTGGGATGGCACGCTGGTGGACAAGTGGGTGGACCTGGTTCCCGGGTCCTCCATGATGGACTGCATCGTCTCCGCCCTGGGGAGCTATTCCCAGACCGGGGCCGAGTCCGGCTACATCACCGAGATCAACGGCCTGACCGCCGGTGACGGCGGAGCCGCCTCCGGCTGGATGGGAACCCTGAACGATTGGTTCACCAACGTTGGGTTCAAGGACATCAAGGCCGGGGACAAGCTGTTCGCCGGGGATGTCATCCGGGTCATGTACACCGTTAACGGCTACGGCGCGGACATCGGCGGCGACTGGAACACCCAGAGCGACACCAGCCTGGCGGCCCTGTCCTTCAGCGAGGGCGTCCTGACTCCCGACTTCGCCTCCGACAAGACCGCCTACACCCTGACCCTGCCCCAGGGCGTCACCGGCATCCGGATGACGGCCACCGCCTCCAACAAGAACAATCAGGTCTATCTCTCTGCCGACGGCACCGACTATCGCCGGGTGGAGACCGTGCCCGTCCATAACGGCACCGTCCTGACCATCCGCTGCGGCGACGCCGCGGAGGCCACCGAGTGGTCCCCCGCCATCACCCCCACCACCTACACCGTCACCGTGTCCCAGGAGGGTGACGCGCCCCAGGGTGACATGGACGTCTCCTTCAAGGGCCTGCACAATGCACAGCTGGCCGACATCAAGGTCTACTCCTATACCGATGGCGTGAAGGGTGACAAAAACCTGCTGGAGGGCGTGGACATTGAGCCCAATGGCTACGGTCTGATGTACAATACCAAGCTGCCTGTGGGCGACTATCTGGTGGAGGGCTACAACACCGAGGGTCAGCTCAACGGCACCCTGGTGCTGACCGTGAAGGCCAATCAGGAGAACGTGTTTACCCTGGTCCGGGCCTACGCCATCTATGCCACCAACGACAGCAGCAGCTGGGTGGAGGGCAAGGATTACACCATCGACGTCACCGTTACCGGCCCCGACGGCACGGACCTGCAGGCCAAGACCGGCGTCTCCACCACCTATGGCAGCACCCACACCGCCTGCCTGTTTGTGGAGGGCGGCAGCCTGAAGATCACCCTGACCCCCATCGGCGACAAGGCGGCGGGCTATCTGCCTGTCACCACCACCATGACCAACAAGCAGACCGTGGGCTGCGGCGCCAAGAGCTTCGGCCTGTCCATCCCCAAGGCCCTGGACATCACCGTCACCGCCCCCGCCGGCTCTACCCTGCGGATGGGCACCTTCGGCAGCTACTATAGCTATACCTTCCTGGAGCCCGTTTCCCAGGAGACCAAGGGCGACACCATGACCGCCTCCTTCCGCCTGCCGGAGACCGGCAGTCAGCAGTTCCTGCGGGCCCAGAATCCCGACGGCGTCACCTACTGGACCTTCGGCAAATTCACCGGCGGCCAGGAGCTGGCTGTGACCCGGGACGACCTGCACATGGATGACGATGTCACCGCCGCCTCCGTCAACCGCTTCGACAAGAATGTGTATGACCTGGGCAACATCTACCTGAACATCAACCGCCAGGGCTACCTGAACATGGATGCCGGCCAGACCTACGAGCTGAACGTGCTGCGTAACTGGCAGGCCATCGAGAGCTTCATGAACAGCCAGATCGCCCTGCCCGACGCGCACTATCAGGTGCTGAGCCTGGACGGCGGCGACAGCGACGTGGTGACCATCACCCCCGATGCCAACAACTCCTGCCTGGCCACCATGACCGCCAACCGCCCGGGCACCGCCATCGTCCAGGTGACTTATGACGCCATGACCTTCGCTCAGGGTATGGGCGGCAAGGACTTCAGCGCCATCTGGCCGGAGTTCACCGGCGTGTTCGTGGTGTCCGTGGGCGCCGATGGCTCCTCTATTCAGACCAACACCTTCATCGACCGTCCCACCGTGAACATCACCAAGGACGAGCAGAAGTATCTGGACGCCGAGCACGACATCCTGTTCTATGTGGGTACCCAGGGCGCCAGCTACAGCTTCACTCCCCAGGAGGGCTGCACCGTTACCGTGGCCCGCTCCACCGTCACCGATAAGATGACCTTCAACGGCTTCACCAGCCAGGGCGTTTCCGTGGATAAAAACGGCCAGGTCACCGTTACGGGCCTGACCACCGGTCGCCACATTCTCCGCATCGAGAAGGACGGCATGGCCGCCTACCAGGTCATCACCGCCCGGGGCGTCAGCTATGACCTCATCGACGCCGACGGCAATGTCCTGCCCCAGGATGCGGAGCTGGTCCCCGGCCAGGCCGTAAAGGTCCAGTTCCACGACCTGGTAAGCCCCAAGGAGAAGATCTCCGGCGTTTACAACTTCAATTTCTCCCTGGTGTACCTGGATGCCCAGGGCAACAAGTATCAGACCAACCCCGGCACCCCCTTCGGCCAGTATGATTTCAGCGGCAACCCCGTTCGCCAGCTGCTGAGCGTCACCATCCCCGAGACCGCCGAAGGCTATAGCTATGACCTGACCGGCACCATCCGGGTGGGCGGCTTTGGCGGCATTCCCACCCACCGCGGCGTGTCCTACCGCTCCGGCATGGACCGCCAGTACGGTTCCACCACCGCCGCAGTCCTGACCCGTCTGCCTGAGCTGGTGCTGCCTCTGACCGGCTGGTACGTCCACGATGTGGAGCAGAAGATCGCCGCCATCGGCGAGGTGACCCTGGACTCCGAGGAGGCCATCCAGGCCGCCCGGACCGCCTATGACGCCCTGCGCCAGGAGCGCAAGGAGCAGGTCAGCAATTATGACGTGCTGGTGGCCGCTGAAAAACGCCTGGCCCAGCTCCAGGATGAGGCGGTTGCCCATGTGGAGGAGCTGATCAACGCCATCGGCCAGCCTGTGACCCCCGCCTCCCGCGCCGCCGTGGAGGCCGCCCGGGCCGCTTATGACGCCCTGCCCCAGAAGCTCCAGGAGCGCGTGGGCAACTATGACGTGCTCCTGGCCGCCGAGGCCCGGCTGGCGGAGCTGAACGCCGAGAACATCTATAAGACCACCGGCGACTATATCGCCGCCAAGGGTACCCCCGTCACCGGCTCCATCGGCGGCGAGTGGGCGGTGCTGGGCCTGGCCCGTTCCGGCCGGGACATCCCCGGCGCGGACGACTACTACGCCTCCGTGGAGGAGTATGTGCGCAAGGCCATGGACGAGGACGGCCGCCTGAACCGCTCCCGCTCCACCGAGAATTCCCGTCTGATCCTGGCCCTGACGGCTATGGGTAAGGACGTGACCCATGTGGCCGGGCGGAACCTGCTGGACGGCCTGGATTCCATGGGCTTCATCACCAAGCAGAGCGTCAACGGTCCCGTGTGGGCCCTGCTGGCTCTGGACAGCCATGACTATCCCGTCTCCGGCGACGTGACCCGGGAGAAGCTGGTCCGGGCCATTCTGGATACCCAGCGGGAGGACGGCAGCTGGCCTGTCATCGCCTCCTCCCAGGTCCCCGATGTGGATATGACCGCCATGGCCATCCAGGCCCTGGCTCCCTACTATGAAAACGCCCAGGTGAAGGCGGCTGTGGACGCGGCCCTGACCTTCCTGGCCGGTGTGCAGAACGCCGACGGCACCTTCAGCGAGATCCCCGGCACCGATGCCTCCGCCGAGTCCACCGCCCAGGTCATCGTGGCCCTGACGGCCCTGGGCATTGATCCCACCGCCGACAGCCGGTTCGTAAAGAGCGGCGTCAGCGTCGTGGACGCACTGTGCGGCTTCTATGTCACCGGCGGCGGCTTCCGCCACCTGATGGCCGACAAGACCGTGGACGGCATGGCCACCGAGCAGGGCTACTATGCCCTGGCGGCCTACTATCGCCTGACTGCCGGCAAGACCAGCCTGTATGACATGAGCGACGTCACCATCACCGTGACGCCCGATCAGCCTGCGACCCCCGATCAGCCCGCAAAGCCCGACGCCCCCCGTACCGGCGATGAAAGCCCGGTGCTGGTGTGGATGGGCATGGCGGCTCTGGCCGGTGCGGCCGTGCTGCTGATGCAGAACAAGAAAAAGCGCGCGTAAACCGCCGCAAATACACCCGCGCAGGGGCGTCTTCGGACGTCCCTGCGCATGGTGCTATAAATGGAGGTGTTCCCCTATGCGGAAAAGATACGGAAAATTCCTGCTGGCCCTGGTGCTGGCCCTGACATTGCTGATGGCGGGGTGCGGCAGCCAGACCCCGGACACGCCGGTAACGCCGGTGAACCCCGGCACGGAGCAGACGGATCCCCAGGACAAGCCCGAGACGCCGGATACCCCGGATACCCCCAACGAGCCGGACACCCCGGACACGTCAGAGCCGTCCGGCCAGGATCAATACCACACGGACCCGGTGCCCCAGGGGAAGCCCCAGCCGGTGGAGCCGGAGGAGACCAAGCCCGACACCTCTCAGCAAGCCACCTGCACCATCTCCATCTCCTGCGCCACCATCCTGAACAATATGGACAAATGCGAGGAGGCCAAGCGGGCGCTGATCCCCGCCGACGGCACCATTCTGGCGGCTTCCACGGTGACGTTCTCCCCGGGGGAGAGCGTGTTCGACGTGCTGCAGCGGGTGTGCCGGGAGCGGAAGATCCCCATGGAGTTCAGCTTCACGCCCATCTACAACTCCGCCTATATCGAGGGAATCTATAACCTGTATGAGTTCGACGTAGGCGACGGCTCCGGCTGGATGTACAAGGTCAACGACTGGTTCCCCAACTACGGCTGCTCCCGGTATCAGGTGCAGCAGGGGGACGTGATCTGCTGGGTCTATACCTGCGACCTGGGCTATGACGTAGGCGGCGGCTACGCCGCCGGGTAAGACCCCGAGAACCGCAAAAATCCCGCAGGGCGGGGCCTGTGCGCCCCGCCCTGCGCAGAACCGTATGACGAAAGGAGGCCGGAGCCGTGGGCGACGCCTTTTCCCGCTATCATCCCCTGGTGAATTTCCTGTTTTTCGCCCTGGTGCTGGCCTATTCCATGGTGCTGATGCACCCGGTGTGCCTGGCGGTGTCCCTGACGGGGGCGCTGGTGTACGCCGGTGAGCTGGGAGGCCGCCGGGCCCTGGCGGGGCACCTGAAATTCGCCCTGCCGGTGCTGCTGCTGGCGGCCATCGTGAACCCGGCCTTCAACCACGCCGGAATCACCATCCTGACGTATCTGCCCTCCGGCAATCCCCTGACCCTGGAGAGCATCCTCTACGGCCTGGCGGCGGGGGCCATGCTGTGCGCCGTGGTGCTGTGGTTCGTGTGCTTCAACGCCGTGATCACATCGGACAAGTTCGTGTATCTGTTCGGCCGGGTCATCCCGGCCCTGTCCCTGGTGCTGAGCATGACACTGCGGTTCGTGCCCCTGTTCCGGCGGCAGCTGGAGGTGGTGCGCCAGGCCCAGTTCTGCATCGGCCGGGACGCCTCCTGCGGCAGCGTGTGGCAGCGGGTCCGCCGGGCCGTGACCATCTTTTCCATCATGGTCACCTGGGCCCTGGAAAACGCCATCGAAACCGCCGACAGCATGAAAAGCCGGGGCTACGGCCTGCGGGGCCGGACGGCCTTCTCCATCTATCGCATGGAGAGCCGGGACCGGTACGCCCTGGCGTGGCTGGGCTTCTGCGGGCTGTATCTGCTGTGCGGATGCCTGGCCGGAGGGCTAAAGTGGTGGTATTTCCCCCTGCTGCAGGGGGTCATGACCCAGCCGTTTTCCATCAGCTTTTATCTGGCGTATCTGGCCCTGTGCCTGACGCCGGTGATCCTGGACCGAAGGGAGGCCCGCGCATGGCGCTGTTCACCGTCGAAAACCTGAGCTTTACCTATCCGGGGCAGACCGCCCCGGCCATTGACCGCCTGACCCTGACGGTGCCGGAGGGGGCCTTTCTGGTGCTGTGCGGCCCGTCGGGCTGCGGCAAGTCCACCCTGCTGCGGCAGCTGAAGCCCGCCCTGGCCCCCCACGGGGTCCGGCAGGGGCGCATCCTGTTCCGGGACGCCCCCCTGGAGCAGGTGGACCAGCGGACCCAGGCGGCCCGCATCGGCTTTGTCCAGCAGTCGCCGGAAAACCAGATCGTCACCGACAAGGTGTGGCACGAGCTGGCCTTCGGGCTGGAGAGCCTGGGGACGGACACCCCCACCATCCGCCGCCGGGTGGCGGAGATGGCGGCGTTCTTCGGCATCGAGGACTGGTTTTACCGGGACGTGGCGGAGCTGTCCGGAGGCCAGAAGCAGCTGCTGAACCTGGCCTCTGTCATGGCCATGCAGCCGGACGTGCTGATTCTGGACGAGCCCACCAGCCAGCTGGACCCCATCGCCGCCTCGGATTTCCTGGCGGTGCTGGGAAAGATCAACCGGGAGCTGGGCACCGCCGTGGTGCTGACGGAGCACCGGCTGGAGGAGGCCTTTCCCCTGGCCACCGCCGTGGCGGTGATGGACCGGGGCAGGCTCCTGTGCACCGGCACCCCCCAGCAGGTGGGCCGCCAGCTGAAAACCCTGGGCCACGGGATGTTCCTGGCCATGCCCGCCGCCATGCGCATCTGGGCCTCGGTGGAGACGGAGGCCCCCTGCCCCGTCACCGTCCGGGAGGGGCGGGACTTTCTGCGCCGATATGCCGCAGAGCGTCCGCTGGGCCCCCTGCCCCGGGAGGAGGCGCACCCCCGGCGGGAGCCGGTGATAACGGCCAGGGGGGTGTGGTTCCGGTATGAGCCGGACAGCCCGGACGTTGTAAAGGGGCTGGACCTGACCCTGGGCCGGGGGGAGTTCCTGGCCCTGCTGGGCGGCAACGGCGCGGGAAAAAGCACCACCCTGCGGCTGCTGTCCGGCATGAAAAAGCCCCAGCGGGGCGAAATTTCCCTTCGGGGACGCATGGGGATGCTGCCCCAGAATCCCCAGACGCTGTTTGTGAAGAAAACGGTCCGGGAGGACCTGTTCGAGATATTCTCCGGCACGAAAACGCCCCGCCCCCGGCAGGAGGAGCGGGTGGCCCGGATGACGGCCCTGTGCCGCCTGGAGGACCTGCTGGACCGGCACCCCTATGACCTGTCCGGCGGCGAGCAGCAGCGGGCGGCCCTGGCCAAGGTGCTGCTGCTGGAGCCGGAGATCCTGCTGCTGGACGAGCCCACCAAGGGCCTGGACGCGGAGTTCAAGCAGACCTTCGCCCTGATCCTGCGGACTCTGCTGCGGCAGGGGGTGTCCCTGCTGATGGTCAGCCACGATGTGGAGTTCTGCGCCCAGTACGCCCACCGCTGCGCCCTGTTTTTCGATGGCGGCGTGGTGACGGAGGCGGCGCCCCGGGACTTCTTCAGCGGCAACAGCTTCTATACCACCGCCGCCAACCGCATGGCCCGGAGCCTGGAGCCACAGGCGGTGACGGCGGAGGACGTCATGGCTGTCTGCGGCGGTACGGTTCCTGCGGAGCCGCCGCTGCCGGAGGATATCCCTCCTCTGCCGGAGGCCCGGGAGGAGACGCCGGACTGGAAGCCGCCGCGCCTGCCCCTGTGGCGCAAGGCCCTGGCCGCCGTGTCCGGAGCGGGGGCCGTGGCCATCTTCCTGTATGCCGCCAATGTCACGGACCTGTCCGCCGTGGTGGACAAGGGCGGGCTGACGGCCCTGGGGCAGAAGCAGCTGGCGCTGTATCTGGTGTTCTGCGGACTGCTGCTGATCCTGGCCCTGGCCATCGGGCGGCGGTCCAGGCCCCCGGCGCAGGTGCAGCTTCCGGTGGAAAAGCGGAAGCTGTCCCGCCGGACGACGGCGGCTGCGGCGTCCATCCTGCTGCTGATCCCCGTGACCCTGTTCGTGGGGGTGTATTACCTGAATAACCAGCGATACGGCCTGGTGTCGATGCTGGTGCTGCTGGAGTGCATGGCCCCGTTTTTCCTGGTGTTCGAGGGGCGGCGGCCCCAGGCCCGGGAGCTGGTGGTCATCGCGGTGCTGTGCGCCATCTCCGTGGCGGGCCGGGCGGCGTTTTTCATGCTGCCCCAGTTCAAGCCCGTGATGGCCATGACCATCATTTCCGGCGTGGCCCTGGGCGGCGAAAGCGGCTTCCTGGTGGGGGCCTTGTCCATGCTGGTGTCCAATATGCTGTTTTCCCAGGGGGTGTGGACCCCCTGGCAGATGTTCTGCATGGGGATCATCGGCTTTCTGGCGGGGGTCCTGTTCCGGAAGGGCCTGCTGCGGCGGGCCCGGGGGAGCCTGTGCACATTCGGCGCCTTCTGCGCCATCGTGATCTACGGCGGCATCATGAACCCGGCGTCGGTGCTGATGTGGGCCGGGGCGGAAAGCCTCACCTGGAAAACGCTGCTGACGTACTACGTCACCGGCTTCCCGGTGGACTGCGTCCACGCCGCGGCCACGGTGTTCTTCCTGTGGATCGCCGCGGAGCCTATGCTGGAGAAGCTGGACCGCATCAAGGAGAAATACGGCCTGCTGCTGTGAGGGCTGCCGGGGGGTTGCAATTTCCGGAAAAGTGTGGTATACTGATCTACCAACCAAAAGAGAGGAGGTCCGCCATGGAAAAGCGGGGTATCAAGATCGCGGCCCAGAACCGCAAGGCCCACCACGACTATTTCGTGGAGGACCGATACGAGGCGGGCATCGAGCTGGCCGGAACGGAGGTCAAGTCCATCCGGCAGGGCCGGGTGAACCTGAAGGATTCCTACTGCGTGGCCAAGGACGGCGAGATCTACGCCCACAGCATGCACATCTCTCCCTATGAGCAGGGCAACATCTTCAACAAGGACCCGGACCGGCCCAAGCGGCTGCTGATGCACAAGCGGGAGATCCGCAAGCTCCACGACCTGCAGAAGCAGGACGGCTATGCCCTGATCCCCCTGAGCCTGTATTTCAAGGACAGCCGGGTAAAGGTGGAGCTGGGCCTGTGCAAGGGCAAAAAGACCTATGACAAGCGGGACGCCATCGCCAAGCGCGACGCCAAACGCGAAATGGAGCGGGCCGTCCGCGAGAAAAACCGGTAAAAAAGGAGCGTATCCATGAGCAATCCCATTGTAACCATCGAAATGGAGAACGGCAAGAAAATCACCGCCGAGCTGTATCCCGATATTGCACCGCAGTCTGTGCGGAATTTCATCTCCCTGGCCAACTCCGGCTTCTATAACGGGCTGATTTTCCACCGCTGCATCTATGGCTTCATGATCCAGGGCGGCTGCCCCGACGGCACCGGCATGGGCGGCCCCGGCTACTGCATCAAGGGCGAGTTCGCCGCCAACGGCGTGCCCAACGACCTGCGCCACACCCGGGGCGTTCTCAGCATGGCCCGGGCCCAGGCTATGGACTCTGCCGGCAGCCAGTTCTTCATCATGCATAAGGACGCTCCCCATCTGGACGGGCAGTATGCTGCTTTCGGAATGGTCATCGACGGCATGGACGTGGTGGACGAGATCGTCTCCCAGCCCAGAAACATGATCACCAACAAGCCCAAGAAGCCCCAGGTGATGAAGTCCGTCACCGTGGACACCCAGGGCGTGGAGTACCCGGAGCCTGACAAGCTGCCGGACCCCTTCCACAAGTAAAAATGTTTTCAAGGTATCCGGGCCGGTTTCCCGGCCCGGACGCCTCCTATCCCATATACGGGGCTGTACCGGTTTCGACGGGGGTGTGGAGGCAGGATAAGCGGGCGGCGGCGCCTGACCGCCTTAAAACGGGCAACTTTAAAATTAACTGACAACAATCGTATTGCTGTCGCTGCCTAACTAAAGGCAGCCGTCTGAACCGGAGAGGCCACAGGCCGGGGAAGGCGTCGTTGATGTGGCGGACGTGCGGCGGGTAAGAGTTGCCCCGCCCATGCATCATGACTCTACTGAACTGTGCAGTCTGGCCAGTGCCTGCTCAGGGAGGGAATGCTGAAACTGTCCTGCGCCCGGAGAAGGTCCTGTCAAAGTGCTTTCGGACAGGGGTTCGACTCCCCTCAGCTCCACCAAAACAATATTACACAAAACCCTATTTCTATGTCGGCGGCTTTGCCGTCACGGTATGGGGCGTGTAGCAGCAAAGCAGCGTGTTTTCTAAGCACGCTGCTTTGTTGTTTTTAGTCTCACTGTTTTTACATCCTTTCCAGCCGCTATGACGCCGCATATGAGTTGCTCTGCCTACACGACTTTGAGGATGCAAAAATCTTGTATATTTTTCGACAGAATATCACATTGGGCAGTGACTTCTTTTAGCTATTGTGTTATAATAAATGTGGTTATTTTACCGAAAACAAAGAAAGTATGAGGTCATCCTATGAGTACACAAAAAAGAAAGCTTTCCTATTTTGGTATTGATTTCTTATCCGGTGAGAATCATAGATTTGATCCGGCACTGTTCTGCGATTTTCTTGCATACTTGGACGCCCTATCAACCCAAGATAAGCTGTTTAACGATGAAAAAACGAAAAAGGCTGTTGCGGTAGATCGAATGCTAAATGAAACCAAAAGCGGCCTCCATCTATATAAAATTGTATTCAAGTCTTGCAAGTACAATCATTCTCCAGATTATATGTCCAGCAGAGACGGCTCAGAAAGGATTTCTGACAAACGACTTGATGAAGGTGACAAGGAACTTACTCATATGTGCATGAGAATAGACGGGCACGAAGCTTACACAATATTTGAAGAGCGCAGGAATGGAGTAACAATAGGTGGGGTCATTTCTTATTTTAATCGACATCTTAAGGATTTTTTACACGCATGCGGAATAACGGACGACTTCTACCTGTGGGCAGGTGTAGTTCCTCCAGATGATTTTATCACCGCATTAAGTAATGCTACACGCATTTCAGCAGCGGATATTTATGTAGATAAGGCTGTATTAGGAAGTGGCTACCTAAATCTAATGGAATTAGATGCAAGTTCTCAAAATGATTTGGTAATGACACTAAAAACCGTACCTCGTCAGAGCCTGCCTAAGCGTGCAATGCAAGGCCTATTTAGAAGGATCTCTACAGAAGGGACTGTTGTTAACAGAATCCGTCTATATGGAAAAGATATAAATGGAATGAATACCATGATAGATTCCCTTCACCAGAAAAAAGTGGATGAAGTGTCCGTTAATCTTCTGCAGAATGGGGTTGTAGACACTTATTCAATTTTTGCTAAGATTGAGGAAATACTGGGAGTCACGGAATAATGAAAAAACAGGAGACAGGCTTAGGCAAATACATTTATATGGAGTGGCTTTTCCCGGTTAAGGATTATTACTGCTCCATTCGTAAAAATGAAGTGTTTTTTGAAATTATTTTTCCTCTACTCTGTGCGCTCGGTTGCACCTATTCTTACTTCCGCTTAGGGAAGGTTCACAATGCGTTAGACGGCTTGTCTGGACTACTTCCGACTGCAATCTCAATTCTTATCGGCTTTACAGTTATGTTAATCACGCTCTTGCTTACGAGTAATGGAGAGAATATAAACAAACTAAAAGCAAAAGAGTTATCTAAAAAGTTATATCAAAAAAAGCTGAATTTATATCAAGGATTGCATATTCAGTTTTCACATTCATTATTCTCAGAAATAGTATTATTGCTTTTGGTTTTCTGCTATCTGTTCTGGGACGGCATAGGAATGCCTGCATGGGCGGCTGTAGCCTTTCTTGTAATTGAGATTTATCTGACACTAAACATTCTGCTGTCAATATTACGAGGTATTACCAGTTTGTATTTCTCCTTCTATTATGGGTAGTTTGTACAAATAATGAAATAGAAATATTAAGTATGCACAGGATCAAATTACAGTTTTCTGAAATTTGTTCTTGCAACAATGGCACTTCCGGCACCAAACAGGGTGTGTAATACAACGAGAAAGAGAGGTGCCCCCTTCCGGGGTGTTCCTATCTTTCTTTGCTTTTGTTAATACTATACAATAAAATAGCGTTTCTGCATGGTCTCAAGGCTGTATACCGTACTTTAAGACGGTATGCAGCCTTTTTCTTTTGTGCAACTTGCTGGTTACTCCTTGGGAGAATCCATAAAAATCATCTCAGCAAAATTTTTTAGGCTCGTTATTAGAGGTGACATTAAAACATTGAGGTGAGTGTGCTTGTGGAGTGGTCTCAAATTTTAATCAGTGATAAGCAAGTGGAGGAAATCGCCCGTACTATGCTTAATGGCCTTCGAGAAATTGCTGCGTTTATTCAAGAACACCAGACAGAGTATGAGAGGTTTTGCGCTGCTGAGTGTGAGTCTATAGAGAAAAAGAATAAAAGCGCTTAGGAGGATACTCGGATGATAAAGATACTTGCCTGCTGGCCCATTCTGCTGCGTGGGCCTCCCGGATAGGGATTGCCGATATCCGGGTACGCAGCTTTAGAACTTTTGAAAGGAGATAGCAAAATGAACATGAAACAATTGTGTGCTGCGACTGACCGCATCAGTTGGTGGGGAGAGATAAATTTCCGTATGGCTGAAAAGCAGGTTAAAAAGCTACAGCGGCGTATTGCGGCGGCGTACAGAAACAACGAAATGGGGAAAGTAGCATCTCTACAGGAGCGCCTTATTCATTCGTTTAGCGCAAAAGCACTGGCTGTAAAAATAGTCTCTTCGAATCGCGGAAAAAATACGGCCGGTGTTGACGGTATAGTTTGGAAAACGGACAGCCAAAAGCTCCGAGCTGTATATAGTCTGCGGCGCAGAGGGTATCGCCCTCGCCCGCTGCGGCGAATCTATATCCGCAAACCCGGTGGAGGTGCTAGGCCTCTCAGCATACCGACCATGAAGGACAGGGCCATGCTGACTCTGTACAAATTCGCATTGGAGCCAATTGCTGAATTATCCGGCGATCCCGGTTCCTACGGATTCCGACATGATCGGTCTGCAGAAAAGGCTGCCCTGAGGCTCATGGATGAATGTGCTCATGATGATGAATTCGTGTGGGTACTAAAGGCGGATATTCATTCATGCTTTGACTCTATAGCTCATAAGTGGCTGTTAAGTCATATCCCCATGGACAAGCAGATGTTATCAAGATTCCTCTCCTGCGGTTATATAGACAAAAACAGAAAATACCCTCTCCGCCGAGGTATACCACAAGGAGGAAGTCTTTCCAGTCTTCTTTGCAATATGACCTTAGATGGCCTTGAAGACTATCTACACGAGGTTTGCGGAGAAAATATTTTGATGGTCAGATATGCCGATGACATTATTGTTGTTTCTCATACGCAGCAGCTTTTGGTGCAGTCTGTACTTCCCGCTATGAATCGGTTCCTACAGAAACGAGGGCTGCGGTTGTCTCGAAAGAAAACACAGGTAAGACGGATAGAGGACGGCCTTGTTTTTCTTGGGTATCAAATCGAGAAAACAGGTCAAATGGTTTATGCCTTGCCGTCTGAGCGGAGCATATCCACTCTGCGGCAAAAGGTCGAAGTGCTTTCGTCGTGCCTGCGAATCAAACCAATCGATACCCTGCCCGTTCCCGTGCTGCTATATATACGGAACTGCTATAAGTGGATTATAAGGGGGTGGCTAAATTATTTCTGGAAAGTTGTATTGCTGGACAGCTTCGAACCTATACGGCAAGAAATTGCTATCGCTGCTGTTCAGGCGGCGGACGATGTGCGGATTGCAGATATGATAACAAAGATTTTTTATGAAAAGTATAAGGAGGAAAATTATGAAATTAAATAACCTGAGTGACCTGGATGATGAGCTGTTCAATGAAATAGCTCAGTCGTTCGATACGCCAAACTTAATCGAGCTATTGGGAATGGCGAAAAATTGTATTGTGGAGGTACTGGATTCCGGTCTGCCACTGCCAGAGGTGTATATGGGCTGTCAGCTGAATATAGCCTATACCCTACTTAACGAAGTACAGGAGGCGCTTTATGACAACTAAATAATCATCAGACAGCCCCGCCGTTGATTTTGATTCAATGGTGGGGCTGTTTTCTGCTTAGATATAGGGAACCTCTGTCTCTTTCTCTGTGTCTGTGCGAGGTTGTGCGTCACAGATTACATATACATCGTTTCCGACGATAAAATCCAGCGTACCTGTTGCGGCCTCCTTGGCGGAAATATACTGGCCTTGGAGCTGCGTGACCTGCGATAGGAACCTGCAAATCTGACTGGGTGAAAGGCTATACTTCATATCTAAATCAGCGGGTATACGGTCAGCCGATGCGTAAATGCGCCTGCGTAACTTTTTCATGGGGATAACTCCTTATAATTTTTGATAGGTCAGAACACATCTGTTTTGCGCTTCGGTTAAGCGGTGCCGGGGCCTCTGCGATGCAAAAAGGTCTTTTGCATCGACAGCCGTTCCCGGCGGTTTGGCTGTGTTTTCTGCCTTCAAAAATATACAAGGTCCAAATCCGGCCTACCCGACAGTTTTGCTCTTGGCGGTTCTCTGACGCTCTCAAACAGTTTTCTGCTTCCCCATCACTCTATAGGGGGTATCAAGCAGAATCCCGTCTGCACCAACGCATCAGGCGAACAGCGGCGATTACTCCTCGGAGATACCAAGAAGGATATGAACTGCCTGCCTAATATCCTCTTTTTCCCGATAGGCTTTCAGAACTTTCCGTTCCTGCTCGGTCAGCTCGTCCCCCGTGACCTTGATTCCCAGCAGGAGACTGGGCGACACATCCAGTGCCACACACATTTCAGCCAGAATGTCTGCGTCCGGGCGGTTAAGGCCCTGTTCCCAATTCGACACCCGGCTGTTGCTGACGCCAAGAATCTCTGCCAGCTGTTTCTGGCTTAAATGGCTTGCCTCCCGGTACTTCCGAATTCGGTTTCCAATCTCGTATTTCTTGCTTTCTTTACTTTTCATATATCACGCTGTCACCGCCTTTCCTCTATTATATGGGCAAAATCGGGAAATAGCAATCAAAAAATCAAGATTATCTTGAAATACATCTTGATTTTACAGAATATCAGTGTTATTATAATTGCAGATTCAGAAATTCTGTATTTCAAGAGGTGACGGTGTTGCGGGTATATGAAAAAGTCCGGGCATATATGGATGAGATGGGCTATAAGCAGATCACGATAGCAGAGAAGGCGGGTATTCCAAAGGCAACCTTTAACGCTATCCTCAATGGCAAGCGGGTACTCTACGCCGATGATCTGAAGGCGATTTGTCTGGCACTGAATGTCAGCCCGGAACTATTTATAGAAAGCCCAAAAGCGGCAGACGAAAAGTAGAGGGTGGCCCTATGAAGAATATAGAAGCAGCCGCAAACGCTGTTCAGCGGATGGATGCGCATTTGCGAACAGCGCTGCTGGTAAAGGACGGCACTATTCCGCCACAAAAGCTGTGGGAAAATACATACATCAAAAAGCAGATAGACAGGCGGAAGTCCGGCGGCGCTTTTACGCTGAAAGACCATGTCCGGGGCATGGTTTACTCCATGATAACCTCCGGCGCACCGTGGAGTAGACTGGAAGATTCCATTGATATGGCGACCGGGCAAATTGCCAGCATTGATAAAATCTTCTTTCAGTACGACATAGACACACTGAAAAACACAGACCCGGCGTGTTTGGTGGACAGGCTCTTGGCACAAAAGCTGGGAACGCCATATAGCGATAACCAGATAAATGCGCTGGTTCATGTAAATATCGAAAAGCTCCTGCGGCTTGAAAGGGCATACGGCAGTGTTGACAGCTTCTATCAGAAATTTATCCAAGCTGACCCAAGTATCAAAACGCTTGTAAAAGAACTGTCTGCCTACGGAAAGCCAAACAAGTTTGAGCAGCTGGGAGAAGCGCTGACCGCTGAATATCTCCGCAATGCGGGGTACGATATCGCAAAACCAGACCGACACATACGAAGAATATTAGGCCGTGACGCGCTGGGCTGCTCTGACAGTCAAACTATTCCGATATACGAGGCCTTTGACACTGTATCGGAAATTGCAAAGGCAGCGGGGAAATGTGCTGCCGAGGTCGATTATATTTTATGGTCTTACTGCGCCAAGGGATTTGGCGAAATCTGCACCGCAAGGAATCCCAAATGCCGTCAGTGCGTGGCGAGAAATATATGCAAAAACATAGGAGGGTAAAACGATGTCCAATATCACAGAAGAAACTTTCGCAGCGTACAGCGGGAGTGACAAAGCATTTACCTTGCATGGGAAAACACTGGTTGTACCGGCCAATCTGGATGTGTATATGCACTACCGCCGCCAGTTCAGAGAATTGGCAAAAGCGTGTTCCGATGAAGCCGCAGCGGAATACCGGGAGTCCGTACATGACCTTGACACCTATATGGAGCAGTTTCACGAGATTTACGAAAAGTACCTGCGGCAGGTGGCTGAGAAAGCGGTGGATGTGCTTGTCTCGGCAGGCGTTTACAGCTTCGATGTAGACAGCTTTGTCAAAGCGCACATGGAAAACTTCAACCTTGCCGCACAAGATTACCAAACGATGTCGGAGAGCATTCGCCTGACAGAGGAACGGAACACTAAAATCGGACAGGGCATGATGAACTCTGTAACTTCGCTGTTTGGTAATCGGGGCAGCTTTATGCAGGGCCTTGTCAATGGAATGACAGAAAGTGCTGTAGAAGATGTAAGAAAAATCAATGCTGAGCAAAAGGTAGAGCTTTTTCAGAGAATTGATCCGAGTAAGCAGCTAAACCGTGTTTATTTGGAATACTGGGATGTCGGAACTACGCTGATGAGCATTCTCAGAAGCAATGGAGCGGACATCTGGCAGGCGGATGGAGCCAATGCCGGTGACATGAATGCTGTTCTTCGGAACATCTCCAACCCCAACTTCCCGCAGGAAAAAGTGCTGGATGTTCTGTTTGATTACATTCCGAAAGCACCCGGCAGCAGTGCGCTGTTTAAGGCGATCGAGGAGAAATTTGGCGAAGATGCCAGAGAAATCCTCAATTACTTCATGTACCCCGATTTTAACCAGCTGGCGTTTACGAGTGAGGACTTCCCCCAACAGACTGCGGCAGCCAAAACAGAGGAGGAAAAGGCCTCACAGGACGCAGCAGCCGAGCCGCAGGGCAAGAAGCGCAAGAAAGGTATGTTCTCGGTTTGGGATAAAGTAGTGGATGGTGAGAAAATGAAAAATGGATTGAAAGTCGGCGCCGGGATTCTGGCCGCAAGTGTGATGCTGGCGGCCTCCAAGAGTGGGAATTCCAGCAGTAATGACGAGCGAAAGAATTACTATCTGAGCAATGGATGCCAGCGGAAGGGCCTGCATGGAAAAAATACCTGTGCGGGGTGTACTTTGGCACCTTACTGCTCGCACTGCGGATAATGTTTTAGTGGGATTTCGCAAGTATAAAATCTAGTATCTCTTTTCCTTTATATTTTTTCCAACCGTAGACCAGCCGTGATTTTTACCGATCACGGCTGGTTTTCTATAAACATTATTCTAATCACCGTTTCTTTTATAGCTCGCCTGCTAAATTATTACGAAATTATTAACGGATTTGATTTCTCTGTTTTGTTATCTTATAATATGCATATCATAAGAAATAGAGAGGTTTTTCGTATGATTTACGGCTATGCAAGGTGTTCAACCAACGAGCGGGAGCAAGATATTAACAGGCAAGTGCGGGAACTGAAACAGCAGGGCGCTACCGATAAAACCATCTATCTGGAATACGAAAGCGGCATGAAAACAAACCGGGCAGAGTTGGCGAAATTGCTGGATGTTGTAAAAGCCGGAGATACCATTCTAACAACGGAGGTCAGCCGCATTACCCGCAGCACTAAGCAGCTTTGCGACATCATCGAACTGGCCAAAGACAAGAAAATCAAATTGGTGCTGGGCAGCCTTGTTGTTGATTGCACGAAAGAGCTTGACCCCATGACGGAGGGAATGCTCAAAATGCTGGGCGTGTTCAGCGAACTGGAACGCAATATGATAAGTCAGCGAGTAAAAAGCGGTATGGAGAATGCCAAGGCACAAGGAAAAACCATTGGCCGCCCTGCCGTCACCGCTGACACGATTCCGGCTATCTTCTATAAGCACTATCCGAAATATAAAAAGGGTGAGATCAACAAGGCAGAATTTGCACGGCTATGCAAGCTTTCTTATCCGACGATTTACAAATATCTTCAAATTGTAGAGGAGTAAGATATGAATGTGAAGATTTGCTCCCGCAGAGCGGCAGAAGAATTGCTGGAACAGGGATTCCCGGAACATACTGCTGTAATCAGCTTTTATGACCCGCCCTCCAAACGGAACGCTGTTCAGCCGCTTGACTATATGGGCAAGGCTGAAAGAGTGTTTCCGATTGCGATTCATGATTTGGATTTGACAGCGCTGCCGGAGGTTGGCTTGGACTATGAAACATTCTTTCCGGAAGCTGACAATCTGGCAGCGTTCATTCTGCAAGTGGAAAAAGACCACTTGAATATCATTTGCCAGTGCGAATACGGGCAGAGCCGGAGCGCTGCCTGTGCCGCAGCAATCCGAGAATACTTCTGCGGGGATGGTATACAGATTTTTGCCGATTATCGCTACTATCCCAATCAAGTGGTTTATCACAAGGTATTTGATGCACTTACGAAGAAAGGCAAGGTGAAGTAAATGACAGCTGTTATTTATGCCAGATACAGTTTAAAAGAGTGCACAAAAAAGCCATTTGATGCGGTCATTGTTTACTCGATTGACCGCTTTGGGCGAAATTTATTACAGTCATTGGGAAATGCCTCGAAAATTGAAGATTGTGGTATTTGCTTGCTCTCTGCGACAGAGGTGTTTACAAATACGCCCTCCGGGAAGCTGCACAGAAATATGATGATGTGCTACGCCCAATATTATAGCGATGATTTGGCGCAGAAAATCAAGTGTGGCATGGATTTCAATGGAGAGCATTGCTTGAGCACCGGCGGAAATATTGCGCTGGGGTTCAAGGTAAATGAGCACAAGCAATTTGAGATCGACCCGGAGAAAGCACCTCTTGTCCGTATGATATTTGAAATGTACGCCGACGGCAGGAAAGTTACCGAGATTGTAGAGCGCATGAATTCTATGGGTTACAGAACTGCTCATGGCTCACAGTTCAATAAAAATTCTCTGCACACGATTTTGAAAAATAAGCGCTATATTGGCACTTATACATATAAGGGCACAGAAATCCCCAACAGTATGCCCCGGATTATTTCGGACGAGGTGTTTAACAAGGTTGCAGACCGAATGAGCGCCAATAAGAAAGCTCCTGCCAGAGCGAGAGCCAAAGTTGAATACCTGCTGACTACAAAGCTGTTTTGTGGGCGGTGTAAGGAAATGATGGCCGGCTTTTCGGCCACGGGGAAACAGGGAAAGGTCTATATCCGAACCCTACATTGCGTGGGGAACGGTATTTGTCCAAACAAAAAGACACTCCTTACCGTAATGGTAGGGAGTGTTTTCTTTGTATCTAAGGCACTTAGGTGAGTTAGGTGAGTAATCGGGCTAAAATCCCTATAACTTCTTCTTAGTACGCGCGTATATAGAAATAGTTATAGGGAAATGTACCCGATTACTCACCTTCCTCACCTAAACTTTTTAAATTTAGGGGCAATTATAGTCTTACTTCTTCCCCTTCACCACAAACCCACTAAACCCTGCCGCTTTCAGCTTTTCCAGCATCCTGTCGGCGTTGGCGCGGACGGCGAAGGCTCCCACCTGGACCCGGTACAGCACCTGCTCGGTGTCGGCCTTGGGTTCTTCGGCGGGCTTCTGCGTCTGAGCCGGGACGAAGGTCACACCCAGGTACTTGCACAGACCCTTGGCGATGGCCTCGCCGATCTCCGTGGTGTGCTCCACGATCCACTTGGCGCCCTCCACCGTGTCGTGGAATTCGCACTCACAGTACACCGTGGGAGCCGCCGGAGTCCGCACCTCGTAAAGGTTGGGGTTCTTCTGGATATTTTCGGACGTTCCCGGCGTCAGCGGGGCCAGCTCGTTGAACACCGCCTTGCAGGCGTCGTACCCCTTGCCGGGGATGGCATAGCAGAACAGCCGGGTGCCCATGACCTTGCCGTTGCAGGCGTTGGTGTGGACGCAGTTGTGGATGTCCGCCTTGAAAGCGTTGGACTGGGCGCAGCGCTGGGCCATGGTGGAACCCAGAGCCGCCACCTGCACCTCCACGCCGCTGCGGCGCAGGGCCTCCGCCTCCGCCTCGGCGATCTTCTGGCACTGGGCGTGCTCGTTGGTGTTGCCCCAGGCGTAAGCGTTGCTCACCTGGTCGCTGGGACTGATGTAGACCTTCTTACTCATCGCTATTCTCCTCTCCCGGCAGCCTGTCCGCCGCCGTGTCCTCAGTGTGTACCTTCAGCTTTTTCAGCAGGGCCTGCATAAAGCCCGGCACCGGTGCGCCAATGGCCGAGACGTTCTCCAAAATGGACAGCAGCTCGTTGATGACCAGCCAGATGATGACGATGCTGGCAAACAAAAAGTCTACCGGCCAGTTCCAGCCCAGGCTGTCCGCCCCGTAGCGCAGCAGCCAGTCCACCACGCAGGCCACCCCGACGATGACCAGATAGCCCACCTTTTTCAGGATGCCCCACAGGCCCACCCGGGAGGACAGCTCCCCGGCGTTCCATGCCTTGGTCATGCCGGTGATGTAGTCCAGGACCATCACCACCAGCAGCACCAGCACCGGCACCAGCAGCTGGATGCCGTAAGCGCACAGCGCCCCCAGGGCGGCCGCCAGCGCGGCCTTGATCGTGTTTTCTTTCATGTAAAATCTCCTTTCCTGCCGCTCTGGGCGGCGTAATTACTGCGTGAATGCCTTGGCCGACAGATTGCCGCTGTTGTCCACGGCGATGGTGTACAGGGTGCCGTTGGGTGCCTGCACAAATACGTTGGACATGTTCTGCTTGACCTCGTCCCCGAACTGCATGGGGGTGCCCACCCACACCTGCTTATAGGTGATCTCCTGGTTCTTGGTGATGATGGCCCCGGCGGCATCACCGTTGCCCACGATACGAATGAACGCCACACTGAGATCATTAATGGTGATACTAAAACCCTTGCCGTCGCTGTCAAATACCGCATCGTAGGAGGTCCCGGAGGTGGCTTTGTATGTCACAGCGCCAGTAGAAGTCTTCATGCCATTGTACTGCACGGCAATGGGCCAGATGGAGCCGCCGCCGCTCTCAAAGGTGCCATCCGGGCAGCGCACCCGGATCACGTCCCCGGACTTGCATCCGATGTAATTGCTTGTCCACATGGTGTAGGTCCGCACGTCCGTGCTTTCTCCGCCGGAGCCATTGAGTCTAGTGTTGGGCTTAAAATCTGGGTCAGCCGTATTTAATGCATTCGTAAAATTCGGCTGCTGCTGGTATTCACCCTCGGCGGCCTGGACGAACGAGGTATCCGCCGGGGTGATGGGCGCGGCGACAGGCTGCCACCATCCGGAGCCGGTCCACCACTTGGGCTTGCCCAGGCTGCTGTCCCAGACGGACATACCCGGGTAATACTTATCCGCGTCCAACGTTCCGCCCTGACCGGGCAGGGCAACGGTATCCGCCAGATACTGCCGGTTTCCGCTGGCGTAGCCATCGTAGGGCACCAGCCCGGAAGGGGTAGGATAGAAGTAGCCGTTAAGCCCATCTGTCGCAAGAAAAATCTTGCTGTCTGCGCTGGGGATCGTGGCCAGCAGGTCGGGCAGCTGCCCGGTACGACCGGCGGACCGGATGATGGAAAACCCGATCAGAGACAGCGCAATCTGCGCGGTGGGGCCGGTTACGTCCACAAGCGCTGTGTTGGTGTAGGTGTCGGCGCTGCGCTCGTAGAGCTGGAGCCCGCACACGGTGACCGTTGCGCGGTTGGCCATCATGATGGGCACGCCTGCCGTCTGCCGCCAGCCGTAAAAGCCGTTAATGGTGAGATTGCTGTCTGCCCCGGCGGAGACATACACCGCCGCGTCCTTGGACTCGGCCCCGCACCCGTTGAGCACCACGCCATTGCCGGTGATGCTGAAAATCGTCCCTGTGCCGCCGTCGCAGCACACCTGTGACAGGGTGCTGTAGGCGGACTGGATGATATACGGGTTGGCCGCGCCGCTGCAATAGACCCGTTCCAGGACGGTACTGGTGCCGTAGTCGATGTGGACGGCATTGGAGGCGCACACAAGATACAGGTCCGCCAGCCGCCGGATCAGCTGTCCACTGTAGGCATGGTTTTGGCGGCATTGCCGGTTTTCTTGATGATGGCGGTGGACGGATTCTCGCCGATCAGCGACGGACTGCGCCCCTCCCACCATTTGACGCCGTCGATGGTGGTCACTGCATCGCTGTGGGTCTGAATGACCAGCGGCGCGGTGATGATGTAGGTGCCCGCCGGGACATACACGGCCTTGGCCGGCGTCGACACAGCCCTGTCAATGGCCGCCTGAATGGCCGCCGTATCGTCCGCGCTGCCGTCGCCCTTGGCCCCGAAGTCCCGGACGTTCAGGATGCCTCCGGTTTTTTTCTTCCAGCTGGCAGGGCGTCCGTCCGCCCCGACGGTATCCACCGCAATCTGGTCGCCTGCGGACAGCCCCGACAGCCCCATTGCGTCGGCAATGGAGGAAGCCGTCACGCTGGCGTCGGACCCGGCGGGGCCTCGCGGGCCGGTATCGCCCTTGGGTCCCTTCAGATTGGCCAGAGCCACCACATTGTCCCAGTTTTTCCCATCGCCGGAAAACTGGATGTATCCGTCCTCCACCCGCATGGACGAGACGGCCGGGTGCTCCGTCAGATAATCCGCCACCGCCTGGGCGACGCTCTCCGGCTGCACCGCAATCAGCTGATTGAGCTTTTCCGTGATCTGAGCATACACATCCTCCGCCGGGTCTGCCGGAGCGCCGCCGGGGGTGGTGACAGACGGCAGCACCCGCAGATCCGCCGCCCGGCTGGTATGCAGATCCCCGGCGTACAGGCCCACGGACGCCCACCCCGGTGTGCTGAGCACCGGCAGGGCCGCCGTACTACCGGTGAACACCACATCCTGATAGGTGCCGTCCGCCAGGTTCACCCGCATGGTTTTGGTGCCATAGGGGGTCCACTCGTTGTCCAGGGCCCACACCACCGTGTAGTCGCTGTTGCCGCAGATCACGGTCCCTGTGCCTCCGGCCCGCTTGTCCCGAATTTTGATCTTGATTTCAGGCATTTGCATCATCTCCCTTCGGATACGCCCGCACGCGGCGGAAAAGTTGCCCCCGCTGTTGCCGTCTCCGTCTTAGTATGTGACGGGTGGTATATCGGCTATAGCACCCATCTTATTTCAAATAATACAGCTGAGTAACTTGATAACTAGTCTTACGCTGTTAATAGGCCACCACACCGTACCCCAGAATCTCATAGTATCCCACCGGGTATTGGTTCACCCGGCAGCTGTCGCCGGAGTTGCCCTCCACGGTGTAGATGATCCCGTCCTCGACCTTCCAGACAATGCCCACGTGGTCGGACTGCCCGTCCTGCGGGCCGGAGTGACCCTTGTTGTCCCAGTCGAAGAAGATAATCATGCCGGGCGCAGGCTCGATGGCGTTATCCGCCCATTGGCCACGGTCTCGGAACCACTGGACGCCGTTGACGCAACCTGCGAATTTGGGAATGACACCGGTGTCGATGTAGCCGCACTAGTCGGCGCACCAGGAAACAAAGCAGGCACACCATTCCACACGGCTGCCGAAGCCATACCATGACCAATAGGGCTCGCCGCCTACGTTGCCTACCTGCGTCAGCGCCACCTGCACGATCTGGTCGTCTGCACCGTACACGCCGTAGAGCACAGCCGCCCACATTCCGGAGGTGCCTTCCTCCAGCAGGGCATCCAGATGCTCCAGCTGCCGTTCTCCGAAGCCGTATTCCGCTGCCATCTCCGTTGCCGTTTTGTGACTGACCACAATGTGCAGTGTGGTCTTGGTCTCCGTGACGGTCTCCTCCAGAATGTTGCCGTGGCCGTCGTCGCTTTCGATGATGGTCGTCACGCTTTCCGTGGTGGTGGAGTGGGAGATGGTGTTCATCGCCCAGAAAATATCCCGCAGAATCTGCTCCTTTTCCGGTGTGACTGTGGCCACCTCCTGCGGGTTATCCGGATCGGAGGTAACCTTCACTGCATAGACCGACAACACCTCCGGCCAGACGGCCCGGGAACCGGACATCACCAACGTGTCGTAGACTACAGAGCCTTTGATATCGTCCAGCTGCGCCTGATACTCCTGATTGATCTCCTGCACCACCGTCCGCATGGGCTTGTCGCTGCCGGTATCCTCGCTGGAAAAGAAGATGCCGAAGCATGCCACCACTGCGGCGATCAGGCAGATGATCACAATGACGATCAGCGCCACCCAGCCGCCTGCGGCGATGGCGGCCACCAGTGCCTTGATGCCTTTGGATTTCTCCCGGGTCTTGATTTCCGCCATCAGTCCACCTTCTTTGCCACCACCACGAAACGGCCGTTTTTGTAGGTGTATTCGCAGGTGGAGAGGGTCAGCAGCGTATCGCCGTATTCCACTTCCATGTCCGTATCGTACAGCGCCCGGGCCCGGACATTCTCCAGAAATTCGGCAAATTCCGCTTCATCCATGTTGGTGTACTCGTTGTACCGGAAGGTGTCCCGGTTGGTGTTGAACCGGAAGGCAGCCACCACCTCATATTCGCCGGAGCCGGATAGGGTGTCAAAGCGGATAGTCTTGTGCCCCTCATAGAAGCCCCTGTCCGCATAGCCGCAGAGGTCAGCGAACATAGTGCCGTCGTTCATATGGTGACCGTAGATAACGATGTTGTTGCTGAGCCCCGGCGCACAGCCCTCGTCGATGTAGGGCACGCCATAGTTGCTGTATGCCTTGTCAAAGCCGTGCTTCAGGTAGTAATCCGGGTTATCCGGCGTCTGCATGACGGGTTTCCTTGACCTTCACCAGATAGTCCAGCGCGTTCCGCCCGCCGATGCCCCGGGAGAACCAATGCCATTTCCCGTTGAAAATTTTCAGGCTGTCATGCTCCCGGGTGCAGTAGGTACTGCCGGAGACGCGGACCAGCTCGCCCGGCTCATAGGCCTGCAGATAATTCAGCAGATCGATCTGCCGGGCAGCCTCAATGGCTTCTGCGTCTACATAGGGCATCAGCGCACCTCCTTTTCCGGCTGCATCAGCTTATCAGCACGGCCCTCAATGCAGTCCCGGAGGGTCTCCATGTAGCCCAACTCCAGCTTTTCAAAATCCCGCAGGACGTCGGCAACGGGGCACGGGGATTTCATCAGGGCCTGGCACTGCTCGGGCTGCAGTTCCAGATCCTCCATGGCAAATAAAATATCCTGCCGCACGGCGTACTCATAAGCGTGCTGCAGGATCTCATCCGGCGGAAGGGTCAGCAGCCAGTCCCGGTAGCTGTCCTGTTCCGCCTCCATCTTGTGGTAGCTGGCAGTATTCAGTTCTTCAGGTGTCATTGTTCCTCTCTTTCTCTCATCCCGGCTGCACCAGACGCTTGAACTTCAGCGGACATTCCGCAATGTAGCGAGTGATCAGCCGACTCTCGGCCTTGGTTTCGGGATAAGCGGTAATGGTGATGGTTTTGGTGTTCCAGTCCAGCGTATAGGTGTCGGCAGCCACATTGGTGATGTGGTACTCCGCCAGGAAATCCAGGAAGGCCTGCATGGCCTCCAGATTATCCGACATGATGACATTCACATAGGTTCTGTCCTTGCTGAGCTGATCGCTCACAAGGCAGGCCAGCGAGCAGCCCACGCCGCCCGCGATGGCGACTACCAGCAGTGCCAGCATACTGTCCGCCGACACGATACGCTTGGTGATCCAGAAATAAATGAAGTCGGACAGGATCACGGCGATACCCGCCAGAACCCACCGACTTCTCTGGATCAGTATGGTTTTTGTAGTGGAAAGGGCGTTGTCCAGCACCTTGGCCAGAAACAGCGCACCGAGATAGAGCATAGGCTTGCCTCCTTTGATTTTTGTATTTGAACGGGCAAAGGCTGAACTTGCTTTTTCGTGCGGATCCGTATCTCATGAACTTGCTTTTTCGTGCAAATTAAACTCCTACGAACTTGCTTTTTTGTGTTCCCCGTGTTATACTTGGCATATAAATAGGGTAAGCTATCTGCATAAGGAGTGAGAAGATGCTGAAACGAAAAATATACGATGAACTCGTAGCGTGGAAAAGCAGCAGCAACGGAACAACCGCCATGATGATCGATGGCGCACGCCGTGTCGGCAAAAGTTATATTGCCGAAGCGTTTGCAAAGGCTGAATACAAAAGCTATATCCTGATCGATTTTGGACGAGCTCCCACAGACGTACTGGATCTATTCGCCAACGATAGCTCTGATCTTGATCTATTCTTCGCAAAACTCGCAGCCTTTTATGCAACGCCTCTCCACAGAAGGGAATCGCTGATCATTTTTGATGAAGTTCAACAATATCCGAGAGCACGCCAGCTTATCAAATATCTTGTAGCGGATGGCCGGTTTGATTACCTTGAAACAGGATCGCTGATTCGGCTGAAAAAGAATGTCCAAGATATCATTATTCCTTCGGAAGAGGATCACATTGAGATGTTTCCGCTGGATTTTGAGGAATTTCTCTGGGCAATGGGAGACGAGGCCACATATCCACTGATTCGGCATTGTTTTGAAGCAAAGCAACCCCTTGGCGCAGCACTTCACCGGAAGATCATGAATGACTTTCGTCAATACATTCTGGTTGGGGGGATGCCTCAGTCCGTTCTTGCTTACATGAATGGCAAGGACTTCGAGGCATCCGATGTTGCCAAACGCAGGATTCTGAAGCTGTATCATGAGGATGTGGCAAAATTTGCAGAGGGATATGAAGATAAAGTGTTTGCCGTATTCGATGGCATTCCGGGTCAGCTTTCAAAAAAAGAAAAGAAATACAAGCTTTCGTCTCTCGGAAAGCAGGCTCGTTTTCGCACTTATGAGGATTCATTTGTGTGGCTGAACGAAGCCATGATCGTAAATACCTGCTTCAATGCAACGGATCCTCATGTTGGGCTTGCGCTGAGTGCTGATAACGCCACGCAGAAGTGTTATATGGCAGATACCGGATTACTTGTAACGCACACTTTCCAGGATAAAAAATACACAGACAATGAACTTTATCGTGCAATTCTCTTCGATAAACTTAATATCAACGAAGGAATGCTGATGGAAAACATTGTTGCACAGATGCTTCGCCATAGCCGTTCGCGCCTGTACTTTTATTCCCGTTCCGACAGCCAGAACCGGGAAAACCACATGGAAATCGACTTTCTAATTACCGAAGGGAAAAAGATTGCTCCGGTAGAAGTTAAATCCGGCAATTATCGCTCCCATTCCTCTTTAGATAAATTTCGAAAGCACTTCTCATCTGTAATTGGCAATTCCTATATTCTCTACACCAAAGATGTTATGATCAAAGACGGCATCATTCATCTGCCTCTTTACATGGCAGAATTGTTATGATGTGAAGGGGCCTTGTAAATTTTTGCAAGGCTCCTTCCGCATATAACGAGTTGCTTTTGCACCTTCTGAATTACCTTGCCAGCCTCAGAATCAGTTCCTCTACATCCTCCGTAGACTTTCCGGCATTCAGCAGCTTATTGCGCCAGCGGAGAAGGATGCTGCGGGCATAGCGGGCTTCCGCGGCGTCAGGGTCAGGACAACTTTGTCACGCTTACGAAAGAACATAGCGGGCACCTCCGTTTTTTCTCCAGTGTAGCCGGAGGGAACGGCGGCGTCAACTGTGCGAATCAGCGTTCCCGATCCCGTTCCTTTTGCTTCACCTCCAGCACGGACCCGCAGGCCTGTTCATACTCCTTGTCGGTGATGAGCCCGGCCTTGTAGTCCATATAGGTGGCTGCCGCCTGTGCGTCCTTGATGGCACGGATCAGGGTCTCGGGCTTGTCCCGGATGGACTGGATCCAGGCCTGAACGTAGGCCTTGTGATTGTCGATGTGCTGGGGCGTGGCCGTTACGTCCAGATCCACACCCATGAAGCAGGAACACATCATTCCGGTATGGAACTGGCAAAGATGTTTTCTCTCAACGAAACCTTGACCAACAGACTGGGTGCCGCTGTTTTAATGCCGCCTTTCCTGGTGGGCCGAGCGTTGAAAAAGTATAACAACGGGCAGCCGATCGTCTACTATACCGAAGGCGTCTTTGCGCCGGATACAAAGATTAGGCTTCAGTCCATGTCAGATGCGCTTGGCGTATCTTATTCGGCACTTATCAACCGGCTCAGAGAACTGAGGCTGCTGGAATGCAGACCGATCGAAGAATATATTGACCGCTCTCTTTTCCCGGAGGGATCAATATGATTCAGTATGACGCGCGTTTCGGTACCCCCAGCGACGAGGTGCTCCGAAAATTGGAACTGTCACGCATGGAAGTAGAATCCATGGAAAAGCGGAATCTTAACTGTCCCATCTGCGGCTTTCGCATCCTTGGTGTGTATGCTGACCGAAACGGTCATGCGGAAGTGAAATGCCGCAAATGCAAGTTTGAAGGTCCCATCAACCTGGCCTACTTCAGAAGGCAGTATCGGCACCATAGGTGTATCCGCTTCGATAAACGCAAGCGGAACGTCACCAGATAACCTATAACTGAATATCTGAAAACAATACGATTTCTAATCGTGCAAGCGGAGCAGGACCCGTAAAGGGCTGAAAAACTTCCAAGCGCCGTACGAAGCCGGATTGAGACAAATTACAGGATCATTGTATCCTGATGTCTCTTTCCGATTTCTGCGGCGCTTTTTTGCACGGTTTTGCTTCGTACTGCGTTAGAAGGTCTTTTCTCAAAGCTCGCGCTTGGGAAAGGACCTTTATGTTTTGTGCCTGGCTTTGCTACATAGGCCGATATCCGTAGCTCCGAAATTTGGATTTCAACCAACAAACCAAATTTCAAAATAAGGAGCTACGAATCATGAAGAAGGAATTCTGGATCAAGAAAGATCGAACCAAGGACGAACCGGATAATTGGGAAAAGATGAGCAGCTATGAATTTGCTCGTTTTATGGAAACGGCAGATGGAAAGTCCCGCAAGGAGAATATCGCTAGGGTTCCCGGCGGCGAGTCCGGCGAACCGATCATCTATATGGAAGTTGACAGTCAAACCGCAAAAGAGTGGAAGCGTGAAAACAACAGGGCCTGTTATCTACAGAAAACCATGAATGCATTGGGCATCGAGGTGATCTCCTACAATGTTTCTCCTAACACTGAGGATTGGGAAGTAAATGGAGAGGCCTTGCTGGAGAACCCTGATTGCCATGTGGAGGACGATGTCCTTCGCAGCATTCTCACGGAGAATATGCTCGATGCAATGTGCCATTTGTCGGAGATTGAGCAGGAAGTAATCACCCGTCTGTATTTATTAGATGATCCTATGACCGAGCACGAGTTTGAAAAGGCTTTTGGTGTCAAGAGGTGTACGGTCCACTATTACAAAGTAAGTGCGTTAGAGAAGCTCAGAAAAATGCTGAGTGAAAATGTTTAAGGCAGTTACTAACAATTCACGGAAAAATTCAGCAACTGGTTAGTAGAAGGACTATTTTCATTATAGAACAGGAGAATACAATAAAGAAAACAGGTTCTATCTGTCTACATAGCAGCCGGAACACACGCATAGATTGAAGCAGAAAACGCTCTGGAAAGGAGGGCAGCCATGGAAGTATTTCTGATCTTCCCGAAATCAAAGCAGGCTCGGCAGGAGCTTGGGCAGGAGTTGGCGAAGTTCCAGTCCGAGCAGGCGCTGAAATCCATCCAGAAGCTGCCCTGCTCCACGGAGCAGAAGCTGGAGCTGGTAGACGCCGCCGTGAAGCATCTGAAAGCGCAGCAATAATACATAGCAAACGGGCAGACCAGCCTCAACAGCCGGTCTGCTCGTTTACTGCTATGGTTATGTCTGCTTGAAATACTTCTCCCATGTGGATTTGAAAATCTGCTTGCGGTTTTGCTCCCAATGCTTGAGATTTCCAAGGCTGACGCCCAGTTTGTCCGCATATTCTCTCTGCGTCAGACCGAGTTTCGTTCGGATCGCCTTGATCTGATCCCCCTGACCGTTTCGCAGAAACAGATTATAGTCATCCAGCAGCGTTTCCACCGGCACCTCAAAAAGCCGCGCCATCCGTTCTATATGTTCCGGCGGGTAGAAATCTTTCCCGGATTCCTCATAGTGAACATACGTGCTTCGGTCAATCCCGGCACAGTCAGCTACGTCTCTCTGCCGCAGGCCTTTCTGATATCGCAGCCAGCGGAGCTTGTCCGCCGTTTCGGCGATTTCCGAGAAGTCCGAGAACTGCAAATTGAACTTTTCTGCGTCCTGAAGTTTGTGCGGCAGCACCACCGGAAATTGCAGGATTTGCAGCGGGGCCACTTTTACTGAACCTGATATATTGGAAATCAGAATGTAGCAGCGGACTTCCACTTGCGCCAGCAGATGCCATTTTGCCTCAAAAGGTGTCCGTTCCGCCACCCGCAAGGCCGTTTCTTCCGTTAGGTTAGTATAGCATTTTCAATACACCTGGACGCATAGGTTGCCAGGCGGATTTTTTTTTCCGGCCGGAAGGTGTTCACGGCCTTGATCAGGCCGATGGTGCCGATGGAGATCAGATCCTCCTGGTTGGCAGCCTGGGTGTAGTACTTCTTGATGATATGGGCCACCAGGCGGAGATTGTGCTCCACCAGGCGGTTGCGGGCAGACAGGTCTCCCCTGCCCCACTGCTCCAGGCACTCCCGCTCCTCCTGCCGGGACAGGGGGCGGGGAAACGACCCGGGATTTCCGGACAGGTGCAGCGTCAGAAACAAGCTGTTGGACAGCAGCAGCAAAGCCGCCGATAACATAAGCCATCCCTCCTTCACGGCAATCCTATGCCCAGGAGGGATGGTCCTATGTACCCGCGGCATATACCGCGTTTGAACCGACGGTTCTCCGGCTCCCACCGGTATACGCAGCAGCTTACACGTCCTCGGGCTTGGAAATGGCCGCAGAGGGTGTTTTTTCATTTTGTTCATCAGAGGAAAGAATGCGCACCTCCAGACCGGTAATATAATTATCCGGGTGTCCCTCGCAGCACTGATCCACGATGTTGGGGGTGATAACACAGTCATCCACCGGCAGCTTCCGGCGGCGGGCTTCTTCAAACAGGCGGTCGATGGAGTCCTGAATGGTGAGATACGGCCCATAGTGATAGCCGCAGAGATAGTCCCCGGCGGGGATATAGGAAACGGGCTGATCGGCCATCAGGTCCGGCAGGCGGCGGGCCTCGGCGGGAGTATCTTCATAGAGGTAGGCGCCGAACCATTTCCGCTGCCCCTGATAAAAGCCCACGGTGGGATAGAAGTAAAACAGCTCATGGGTAAAGAGGTTGATTTCCTCGCCGATGTGCAGAAAGGCCCGGCGCGGGAAGGAGCGGACATAGAATTTATCCCGTTGGCTGGCGGCCTGCTCCCGCTCGATAAACTCCACCTTCTGCTGGATGATTTGGATGGTGGCGTTCAGCTCATCACATTGACGACGCAGCTGCTGCGCCTGCCGAGAGAGCATTTGCAGGTTATCACGCAGACCGTTGCTGTGAAGAAAGGCCTTGATCTGGGCAAGGGAGTAGTCCAGTCGTCGCAGGTATCGGATTGTGGCCAAGGGATAGACCTGATCGAAGTGGTAAAAGCGGCGGTTATTCTCGCTGTTGCGCACCTGCGGCACCAGCAGGCCCTTGGCGTCATAATGGCGCAGCAGCTGGACATCCATGTTGAAAATGTCGGCAAGCTCCCCGATGGTCAAAAATTCTTTCATAAAAAACCTCCCATTTTTCCGGGGTATAACAGCAGGATTTTGTGAGAACACCAGAAAATCCGGAAAAATCAAAATTAGGGCTTGAACCTATAACTGTTATAGGTTGTAGGGTGAGTATATCATTTTTGAAGCAGCTTGACAAGTATCTGGATGGAGGGATCTCATGCAAACCTATTTGAAGAATGGCTACATCGTCTCCATGGATCAGCAGGACACCGTTTTTGACGGCGGCGGCGTGCTGGTGGAGGATGACCGCATTACGGCGGTCGGTAAGGTTGACCCCAGGCTGGTGAAGCCCGACGCGGAGGTCATTGACCTGCAGGGCAGGTATGTGCTGCCCGGGTTTGTGAATACCCATGTGCACACCTCCCAGCAGATTTCCCGGGGCGTAGGCGATGATGTGGATTTCATCTGCTGGCTCCACGACCGGATGTGGCCCTTTGAGAGCAGCATGACGGAGGAGGACTCCTATGTGTCCACGCTGATGACCAGCCTGGAGCTGATCCGCTCCGGCGTAACCTCCTTTGCTGAGCCCGGCGGACAGTTCGTCTCCGGCATGGCCCGGGGCACGGCGGAGTCCGGCCTGCGTGGCAAGCTGGCCAAATCCGTGATGGACTGCGGTGACGGCCTGCCGGAGATCTGGCAGCGCACCATGGAGCAGGAGCTGGAGCAGCAGGTGGTGGATCTGGAGAAATTCCACAACACCGCCGACGGAAGGGTGCAGGTATGGTTCGGCCTGCGCACCATTTTCAACAACACCGATGAGTTGTGCGTCCGCACCAAGGAACTGGCGGATAAATACGGCGTCGGCATCCACATGCATGTGGCTGAGGCCAAGGAGGAAAAAGAATATACCTACGCCCGCTGGGGTGAGGGCACGGTAAAGCATCTGGAGCGGCTGGGCGTGCTGGATAAGAATTTGCTGGCCGTTCACACAGTATGGCTGACGGATGAGGAGCTGGAGCTGTTCAAGAAGCGGGAAGTGAAGATTTCTCACAACCCGGCTTCCGCCATGCGCGTGCTGGGCTTTGCACGGATCCCGAAGATGCTGGCTATGGGGCTGCGGCCCTCCATCGGTACGGACGGCGCGTCCTCCTCCAACCACATGGACATGGTGGACGAGATGTGGCTGACCAGCCTGATCCACAAGGGCTGGCGTCTGGACCCCACGGTGGTTCCCTCGCAGGATATTCTGCGGATGGCCACCAAGTGGGGCGCCCGCGCACTGCTGGACGAGGACCTGTACGGCAGTCTGGAATGCGGCAAGAAGGCGGACCTGATCGTCATTGACCCCCACGGTCCGTCGATGATGCCGGTGAACGACAAAATCGCCGCCCTGGTAACGGCCATGCATTCGGCCAATATCCAATCCACCATGTGCGACGGCAAGTGGCTTATGCGGGACCGGAAGATCCTGACCCTGGACGAGGAGGCCATCCTGAAGGAGGCCTGCGACCGGGCCAAGGCCATCTATAAGCGAGCGGGCATTGAGCTGCCGGACCGCTTCCCGGTGGTGAAGGTTTAAAGGGTTTCCAACGGTGCGGGGCACCAGAACATAGAAGCAGCAAGCGGAATTATGCGTTTAGTATGGAGGTACAGCATGAATCAGAAATTACTGTCCGTTGCGAAGGGTGAGACTCCGGCCGATCTGGTGATCCGGAACGGCAAGGTGGTCAATGTCTATTCCGGTGAGATCTATGACGGCGGCGTGGCCATCTGCGGCGACACCATCGCTGCCGTGGGCGATGTGGAATACTGTATCGGCGAGGGCACCCGGGTGGTGGACGCGGAGGGAAAGTATCTGACCCCCGGCTTCCTGGACGGACATATCCATCCGGAAAGCTCCTCGCTGGCCATCCGGCCCTTTGCCGAGGCGGTGCTGGCACACGGCACCACCGGCATTATGACGGACCTGCACGAGGTGGGCGTGGTGTCCGGGCTGGAGGGCATCGAGGCCATCCTGAAGGAGGCCGAGGCCACAGACCTGAAAATTTACTTTGTGGTGCCGTCCCACGTGCCGTTTTCCCCCAATCTGGAGACCAGCGGCGGGCGCTTTAATCCGGAGATCATCCGCAAGGCCCTGAAGCGTCCGGACGCGGTGGGCCTGTCCGAGTGTGTCGGCCCCTATATCACAGCCGGGTTCCCCGATCTGCTGGAGTCCTTTGACACCACGCTGTCCATGCCCGGCAAGACCCTGCAGGGCCATCTGCCGGATATGTACGGCCCGGCCATGAGCGCCTGCATTGCCGCCGGTGTGTCCACCGACCATGAGTCCTTCTGCGAAAAGGATGTGTTCGAGCGGCTGCGCAACGGCTGCCACCTGATGATGCGCGAGGGCAGCGCCGCCCGGAATATGCCGGTACTGCTGAAGACCGTGATGGAAAATCATCTGGACACCGCCATGGTCAGCATCGTTACCGACGACCTGCACACGGTGGACCTGCAGGAGCGGGGCCATCTGGACGACTCGCTGCGCACGGCCCTGGGCATGGGTCTGGACTTTGTCAAGGCCATTCAGATGGTCACCGTCAACTGCGCGCGGGCTTTCAATCTGGACCGGGAGATTGGCGGACTGGCACCCGGACGCCGGGCAGACGTCAACATCACCACCGGCCCGGAGGATTTCCGCGTGCTGACCACCTTCGCCGGCGGCCGCCAGATCACAGACAACGGCAAGCTGCTGGTGCACTATGAGACGGCAGAGCATGAGCCCTGTGTGCTGAACACCATGCACCTGAAAAACCCCATCACGGCGGACAGCTTCAAGATCCATGCCCCCGCAGGCGCCAAGAAGGTGAAGGCCCTGGTGATGGATACGCTGCCCTACATGCCCTTCACCAATCGCCGGGACGTAGAGCTGCCGGTTGTGGACGGCGTGGTGCAGTGCGATGTGGAGCAGGATGTGCTGTATATTGCCCAGGTAGAGCGTCACGGCAAGAACGGCAATGTGGGCAAGGCCTTTATGGGCGGCTTCCACATCCGGGGCGGCGCCATGGCTTCCTCCGTGGGCCACGACAACCACAACATCATTGTCATGGGCGACAGCTTCGAGGACATGGCGCTGGCGGTGAACCGCTGCGTGGAGCTGGGCGGCGGACAGGTGATCGTCCGCAGTGGCAAGGTGGCCGCCGAGGTGGCATATCCCATCTGCGGTCTGCTGAGCGACCTGCCTCTGGATGAGCTGGCGGAGAAGAAGAAGGAGCTGAACCGGGTGGCCCATGAAATGGGAACGAAAATCGCCATTCCCTTCATGTTCCTCAGCTTTATCTGTCTGGCGGCGATCCCTGCTTACGCCATCACCGACTGCGGATTCATTGATGTGGTGCAGCAGAAGGTCATCGACCCCATTCTGGAGGTCGTGGAATAAAACCGAATCCCCCAAAACCCAACTTGCAAAAGAGCACAGAGAGGAGCAACATGAAAAACGATTTTTTTAAGCTGAAGGATCACGGTACCACCGTCCGGCGGGAGGTGCTGGCGGGTATCACCACCTTTATGACCATGGCCTATGTGCTGGCAGTGCAGCCCTCCGCCATCTGCGGCTTCGGCCCCGATCCCTATATCACGGATATAAACGGCGTGGTAATCAGCAAGTCAGCGCTGCTGGTGATGTGCGCACTGGTCAGCGGCATCATCACCCTGTTTATGGGCCTGTATGCCAATCTGCCGCTGGCGCTGTCCACCGCCATGGGCAGCAACTTCATTCTCGGCGGGCTGGTCAACAGCGGCACGGTGTCCTTTGGTTGGGCCATGGCGCTTCTGCTGTGCTCCGGCATTCTGTTTATCCTGGTAACGGTGCTGGGCGTGCGGAAAATGGTGGTGGATCTGCTGCCGAAGAACCTGAAGATCGCCATACCAACCGCTGTGGGCTTCTTCATTGCCTATCTGGGCTTTAAGAACACCGGCCTTGCCGCCTTCAGCGACAGCGGTCTGGCCTTGGGTGATTTTACCCAGCCCGCGGTGCTGCTGGCCCTGATCACCATGGCGGTGATGGGCGTGCTGACGGCCTATAAGGTGCGCGGCGCGATTCTGATCGGCATCATTGTCGGCACCGTCATCAGCATCCCCATGGGCGTGTCCACGCTGCCCACCACGCTGGTGTCCCTGCCGGATATGAGCGAAATCGGCAACCTGGTGCTGTGCTACGACTTCAAGTCCGTGCTGGCAGACATCCCCGGCGCGCTGGTGTGGATCTTCATCCTGTTCACCAGCGACTTCTTTGCCACCTTCGGTGCGCTGATCGCCGTGGGCGCCCAGACCAATATGCTGGACGAGGACGGCAACTTCCCCCAGATCGAAAAGCCCTTCCTGGTGGATGCCGTTGGCACGGTGGTGGGCTCCGGCACCGGATGCACCACTATCTCCACCTTCATTGAATCCACCATCGGCGTGGAAGCAGGCGGCCGCACGGGTTTGACGGCGATCGTCAGCGGCGGGCTGTTCCTGGTGTGCATCTTCCTGTCCCCGCTGTTTCTGATGATCCCCACTGCCGTGACCGGCGTGGCGCTGATCTTCGTGGGCTTCTCCATGCTGTCGGGCTTTACGAAGCTGGACTTCTCCGACTTCAAGAGCTGCTTCGGTCCCTTCGTGATGATCCTGTTCGGCACCTTCACCGGCGACATCGCCGCGGCAATCTGCCTGGGCGTGCTGACGGACGTGCTGATCAAGGTGCTGACGGGCGATGCAAAGAAGGTCCACCCGGTGCTGTATGTGCTGTGCATCCCGCTGGTGCTGTACTTCATCGTGTAAATAATCGGATAACAAGGCTCCCGGCGTACCGGGATGAATAGTCCGGATTGTGCAGAATGGCGCAGCTTACGCTGCGCCATTCTGATTTTTTGCCGCGCTTGAGTCGGCCGATCAAAGCGGTTCTTTTTCGTCCGGCTGCCGCCGGTACACGCAGCAACCCTCCGCCATGCCGCAGAAGCGGAAGCCGGACTTTTCCGCGATGTGCCGGGTCACCGTCTGCTCCGGGACGCACTCAATGACCACGCCCCGACCCTGACGCCGGGCGCGGTCCGTCAGCAGCCGGGTCAGCTCCCCGGCGTATCCCCGGCCCCAGCGGCTGCGGTCCAGGACCCAGCCCAGCTCCATGGACACATCGTCATAGGGGTGCCAGATCACATACCCCGCAAAGCCGCCGTCATCCACCGCCAGGATCAGCGGCTCCGGCGTCAGCCCCGCCCGTTCCAGAAAGGCCCGGGTCTGCTCCCGGGAAAAGGGCGGCTCCAGATACCGCATGACCTCCGGGTCCGACAGCAGCCGGTGCAGAGGCTCCAGGTCCGCCTCCGTCATTCGGCGGGCCCGCAGTCCGGCAGACTTACGCTCCATGCCCGCCTCCCTTACCGCAGCCAATCCGGCAGGGAGTGGCTCTGGACGCTGCTGACCATGCCCATGGCGGCAAACAGGGTCACGATGGACGAGCCGCCATAGCTGAAAAACGGCAGCGTCAGGCCGATCACTGGCAGCACAAACAGGCACATACCCACGTTACTGATGGTCTGGAAGATCAGCACCGCTGCCACCCCCACGCAGACGTAGGACTCCGTGGTGTTCCGGGCCTTCCGCGCCACCATCAGGCACCGCACGATGATGGCCGCCAGCAGCAGCAGCACCGCCAGGCACCCCAGCATCCCCAGTTCCTCGCCGATGGCGGAGAAGATGAAGTCCGTGTACCGGAACGGCAGACTGCCGGAGTATTCGCCCTGGGTCTGTATCCCATGGAACAGCCCCTGGCCGGTGAGCTTGCCGCCGCCCAGGGCCAGCAGGCTCCGGGTCTGCTGCCATCCGGCCCCCAGGGGATCCAGGTCGTGGTCAAACACCACCATGAACCGCTCCTTCATATAGTCCGGGATCTTGTCCAGCTCCCACAGCAGGTAAAACGCCGCGCCGCCGCCCAGCAGGGCGATGATGAACCACCGGGCCGCCACTCCGGCCACAAAGGCCATGGCCGCGAAGATGAATACATACACCAGGGCACTGCCCATGTCCGATGAGATGACGTAGTAAAGCCCCACCATCAGCAGCACATGCCCTGCCAGAAACGCAATGGAACGCAGGGATTTCAGCCCCCAGTTCTCCTTGACCCACACCAGCTGCCGGCTGAGCACCAGGATGAACGTCAGCTTCACGATCTCCGCCGGCTGGATGTTGGCCGGAAAGCCCTGGATCCCCAGCCAGGCCCGGTTGCCGTTGTTCTCGATGCCCAGCGGCGTTTTCAGCAGCAGGAACATGACGATGCCGAAGCCCAGCAGCCATTTCCAGCGCTTGGCGGCCTCGGTCAGGTCGATCTGGGACATGAGAAAATAGATGCCCACTCCCAGCACAATGGCGCAGGCCTGGACGATGACCATCTTCCAAGAATTCAGAAAGTTCGTGGCGCTGGCGATCATCACCAGCCCGAACAGGGCCGCGCCGCAGCAAAGACACAGCAAAAGCCAGTCGGCCTGCCGCAAAATATCGAAAATGCTATCCTTGATTCGTTTCAGCATGAAAGGCTCCTCTTGTAAAACCGGTTGCATGGAACATGATATCAATTTAGTATAGCATACGAAACTTTTTCTGTAAACCGAATTTTCTCTTTTCAAGCGGGAATTCCTGTGATATAATCAGTTGATTTTACGGAGAGGAGGCCACCTATGGAGTATATCACCCACAGTCCCGCGGAAACGGAGGAGCTGGGCTGCCGTTTGGGACGGACCCTGGGCCCCGGTGCGGTGGTGGCCTACTTCGGCGGCCTGGGGATGGGCAAAACCGCCTTCACCCGGGGCCTGGCCCGGGGCCTTGGCTGCCGGGGCCGGGTCACCAGCCCCACCTTCACCATCGTCAACGAATACGACGGCCCCACGCCCCTGTTCCACTTCGACATGTACCGCCTGGCGGACGCCGACGCCCTGTTCGACATCGGCTGGGAGGACTATCTGGACCGGGGCGGCGTGTGCGCCGTGGAGTGGAGCGAAAACGTCCGGGAGGCCCTGCCGCCGGACGCCGTTACCGTCACCATCGCCCGCTGTCCGGAAAACGACAGCTGGCGCAGCATTACCATTGAAGGAGGGGAGCCGCTTTGAAAATACTTGCCATCGAGACCTCGGCCAAAAGCGTCTCCGCCGCCGTGGTGGAAAACGGCGTTCCCCTGGCCAGCGCCTATCAGAATATGGGCCTGACCCACAGCCGCACCCTGATGCCCCTGGTGGACGGTATGCTGTCCGCCGCCGGGCTGCGGGTCCAGGATATGGACCTGCTGGCGGCCGCCAACGGGCCGGGCAGCTTCACCGGCCTGCGCATCGGCGTGTCCGCCCTGAAGGGCCTGGCCTGGGCCTTGGAAAAGCCCTGCTGCGGCGTGTCCACCCTGGCCGCCATGGCCCGGAACCTGGCCCATATGGAGGGCCTCATCGTCTGCGCCATGGACGCCCGGCGCAATCAGGTGTACAACGCCCTGTTCCTGGCCCATGACGGTGTTCTGACCCGGCAGTGTCCGGACCGGGCCATCGGCCTGGCGGAGCTGGCGGAGGAGATAAAAAACCGCCCGGAGCCGAAATTTGTTGTTGGCGACGGGGCCAAGCTGTGTTACAATTATCTGTTGGAGCAGGATGTTCCCTGCCGGATGGCCCCGCCTCAGATGGTGATGCAGAACGCCGTGGGGGTGGCTCTGGCGGCGGAGGAAATGGCTGCCGCCGGACAGGTCACCACGGCCCGGGACCTGGTTCCCGTGTACCTGCGGCTGAGCCAGGCGGAGCGGGAGCGGCTGGCCCGGGGCCTGAAGATCACCTTGGATTAACAATTTTTATATATAAAGGAGAAGCACCATGTTTAGCGAAAAAGTCCACGTCATGAACCATCCCCTGGTGGCCCACAAGCTCACCATCCTCCGGGACAAGAACACCAGCGTCAAGGATTTCCGGGAGCTGGTTTCCGAGATCGGCATGCTCATCACCTACGAGGCCACCCGTGACCTGCCGCTGACCACCAAGGTGGTGGAAACTCCCCTGTGCAAGGCGGAGCTGCCCACTCTGGCCGGTAAGAAGTTCGCCGTGGTGCCCATTCTCCGGGCCGGTCTGGGTCTGGTGGACGGTGTGCTGCGCATGGTGCCCTCCGCCCGTGTGGGACATATCG
>OGLX01000144.1_pt1 | contig 55885 bp, 76 predicted proteins | sample 1572821 | NCBI WGS metagenome assembly OGLX01 (sample SAMEA2581908, study PRJEB24529) | metagenome | biome: Human gut stool | place: China | collected 2011 | reverse complement strand
ATTATAATAATATCATATTTATTCATTGTAGAGAACCTAAAGAAATTGATAAATATGTAGAATTTTTACATGCTAAAACAATTTTAATAACATCACCAGAAATAGAGAAGTTACAAATTGATTATGGAAACAATTCTGACAATAATGTGAATAATTATAATTATGATTATATTATCAATAATCATAAACCAATTAAAATTAAAAACCAACAAGAGATAAATGAAATCTATAAAAAAACAGTGGAGGATTTTATAAACTATGTCGTATGTAAGTGATTCAAATATATATTGTCAATATTATAATAAAATTTATAAAGAATGCGAACATCCAGAAAAACAAAAAGAAGAAAATGGTGAATGTCTTTTAATTTTATATGGAGAATGTGAAGTAGTAGATGATGAGAGATGAATAATTCTCAAATAGAAAAATATTTCATGTTGGCAAAAAACGCTAGTAATTTTAGTGATTTTCCTAGAATACATATCGGATGTGTTTTAATATATAAAAACAAAATTCTTTCGGTTGGTTGGAATACTAAAAAGGAAAATCCGTTACAAAAATATTATAACAAGTATAGAAATTTTGATACGGATAAATATAAGAATCCATTACATGCTGAAATGATGAGCATATTAAAAATAAGAAACATTGAAATAGATTGGAAAAAAGTTAATATGTTTATTTATAGAGAGCATAAAAACGGAAAAACAGCTTTAGCAAAACCATGTAAAGCATGTAAACAAGCCATAAAAGATATAGGAGTAAAAAATATTTATTATACATCTTCAGATGGTTATATTTATGAAAAGTATTAAAATATTTCTAGTTTCGACTAGAAATTATGGACCCTTAGCTCAGTTGGTTAGAGTGCCCGGCTCATAACCGGATTGTCCTGGGTTCGAGTCCCAGAGGGTCCACCATTTAAGACCAATCAACAAGAATAAAATTAATAAAAGTATAAATTAAAAGGAACGTATTAGACTGTTTTTAGAACGAATTAAAGAATTTTCAAACTATGTTTAATAAATAATTTATAAAATATTATTCCAAATTATAGAAAAGGATTTAAAAAATGAAAAAGGGGAAAGTTTATGAGGTTTATAGATTTCTTTGCAGGGATTGGAGGTTTTAGGCGAGGGCTTGAACTTTCAGGACATGAATGTGTTGGATTCTGTGAATTTGATAAGTTTGCAACTGCAAGTTATACATCAATGCACCTGTTAAATGAAGAACAGAGAAAAAAACTATCAGAAATTCCGCAAAGGAAAAGGCAGAAAGAAATATTAAAAGAGGAGTACAGGAATGGAGAATGGTATGCAAAAGATATTAGATCAGTCAATGCAAAAGATGTTCCAAGAGCAGAGTGCTGGTGTTTCGGAGCACCATGCCAAGATTTCAGTGTTGCAGGAAGAAGGGCAGGACTTGACGGAGACAGATCAAGCCTTGTACGAGAAATTTTTAGACTCTTGGAAGAACAAGAAGAGCAAAACAGGCCTGAATGGCTTATCTATGAAAATGTTAAGGGAATGCTTTCTTCAAACAGAGGACTCGACTATTTATCGATCCTCTCTGAGATGGACAGACTCGGGTACGATTGTGAATGGCAGAATATCAACTCAAAATGGTATGTCCCGCAAAACAGGGAGCGCATATATACTATCGGCCATCTTAGAAGATACGGTAGATCAAAAATATTTCCTGTCGCGGGAACAGATGGAGAAAATAGTGTTTTCCAACTAGGAAATTACATGAAAACAAAAACAAGAGAGAATCCGAACCAAGGAAGGATTTACGACGCTGACGGAATTTCTCCGTGCCTTAATAAAATGGACGGAGGTGGAAGGGAACCAAGTGTATTAATAAGAATTATAGGAAATACGAATCCTTCTAGAAATGGAATAAATGAAAATATTTTAGACTCCACGAATTTATGTAAAACTTTAACAACAAATAAAGGTGAAGGAATTAAGATAGCCACTCCTGTATTGGCACCAGATAGAGGGAGAAAAAGTCAAAACGGAAGAAGGGTTAAGGAAAATAATGAACCTATGTTCACATTAACGGCACAGGATAGACATGGTATTGTTTGTGAATATCCAACATTACCAATCCAAGAAGCCACTAAAAAAGGTTTCGCCGAGGCGAAAAAGGGGGATTCTATAAATTTATCTATGCCTAATAGCAAAACAAGAAGAAGAAGAGTTGGCTTAGATATTTCACAAACTCTTGATACAAATTGCAATCAAGGAACCATGGTTGTTTTTAATGGAAAAAATTCAATTTATTCTATTTGGAGTGAAAAATATCAATGTTATATAGCCATAAGGAAACTAACCCCAAAAGAATGTTTTAGGTTACAGGGATGGACAGATGATTATTTTGAAAAAGCTGCTTTTGTAAGCACAGACAATCAATTATATAAACAAGCTGGCAACGGAGTCACGGTCAATGTGGTAGAAGCAACAGGGCAGAAAATAAAGGAGTATGAAAACAATTGAAAGAATTTTATTTAGAATTTATTTCGGAAAACTCTCATATTACTATTAGTACAAACGATAAAAAATTTTGTAACAAATTATCAAAATTAAAAAAAGAATATCCAACTGAAGTTTCTTTGGTTGAAAATGCGGATGGATGGTTTTGTGCTAATTTACCCATGGATTGGTTCAAATTTCCTAGACCTAAGAAGGTTATCAAAGAAGAACAAAGGAAAGCTGCCTCGGAAAGAATGAAAAAATATCACGACTCAAGAAGAGGTGTGTAATTTGGGAAAAAATATTTTATTGAACGTTGACAAAATAAGAAATTTAAAAAGTGAAAACATTAATTATGATAAATTAAATGATATTCATCAGCTTACTTATGATAGATATACAAAATCATGGGGCTGTACGCTAAATACAAATTATTACAACAAAAATGTAGACAATTTCAACTTAGTAGAATTTCATATTTATAAAGATAATACTTTATATGGTGGCCCCGTTAAAGTTCATTTCTTCAGAAAAAGAAACAATAAATTATGCCCCTATGTTTTTGATAATTTTCTTGATAAAAGTTGCATTAAATCTAAAGAAGATTCTTTAATTCAACAAATGTTTTTAACTTTGATTGAAACAATAGTGAAAAAGGGTGGGATTGTATTTGACGAAAAAGAAAAAAATTAAATTTATAGAAAATGTTTATAACCCAATAAATTCAGATAAAGTTTGGGCAGTTGATGAAGAATATAATATTATAGAAGAGACAGAAACATATTATATTTTTCAATGGATGAATGGTATTAAAACGGGAATCGGTAAAGAACTAGAAAATAAAAAATATAAAATTTATGGAGACGAATAATGAAACAAAATACATCTTTCATCTTGAAAATGAATAAAGAAAATTTCACAGAAAACAATTACAAAAGTTTTGAATTCATTGATGAAAAATTATTAATTGATGGAAAATTATTAAATGAATATATTTACACTTATGCCATTGGGTGGGATAACTTGGTTAAATATACATCTAAAGGCGAGGACGATGACGAAATTTGTTTGAATGCCATTAAAATTATGTTTTGTGTAGGAGATAGCATTTTCTGGTCAGCCTTTTTTAGAGAATATGTAGAAAAAGATTTTACACGAGAAAACGGGTATAGAATTATTTTCGTGGATTGAAAATGAGCAGAGAAAATAAAAAAGAAATTAATTCATTGCAAACATTGGATTATAGTGCATTAAAACAAATGATTTCTGAAAAAAAAGAAATTACATATGCGGGACTATGTAAGCTTTTGAATATTCCTCAATTGAGCGGTAACTCAAAAATAAAACAATTAAATCAATTGGATAGTATTTGTGAATATGAAAAAAGAGGAACTAAATATTTATTTCTGAAAATGCGCTCAATGGAAGAAATGAATCTTTATAATAATAGATCGATTTATGTTCCATATATAGAATATATTATTTCACAATTATTTTATAAAGAGGGCAAAAAAGATAATATTATATTTTTTAACACTATGGAACTTTTGTTTTGGTGCAATATGGTAAATCAAAACTACAAAGAGGTAAAATCTTCAAATGACTTTTCTAAAATTGCAGTCTGTGTGATGAATAATTTCAATTTAGCCGAGCTTAATTTTTTCATAGATAATACTTATGAAAAAATCTTGAAGCCCATTGTGCGATCTGCATTAAAATCTATGGATAATAAAAAATCCATAACAATAAACAAAGGATATAAATTATATTCACGTTCAGACGGATGGACAAAATATAAAGAAGTTCTTTCTACCAGCTATGAAGGAAAAGTTTTGTCGCAAATTGAGGCAGATTGTTATACCGAACTTGGCATCAAAAGCACAACAGAACTTATGTTTAATAAAAAAAATCTCAAGGCTAAATATCGTGCTCTGGCTAATGAAAAATGCAAAGGTTTGCTTGGGTATGATGGTTTCTATAATTGTTATGCAATGGTGGTGAACACGCAAAGAATACAATATAATATTACAGAATTAAAAAAAGAATTAAATCAAAAAATTAAAAACAGAGTCTTGACCGCAAAATCTTTAGATACTTTAACCAATGTCAATAGAAAAATTTTTATCGATGCAATGATAGATGTAAAAACAGAATACGATTTTAAAACGGATATAATTAATTATCAAAAAGTTTTTGATTGATGAAAAGGAGGCGCACTGTGGAAAGAACAATTTATACTTCAACGCAAAACGCTTATACAGAAACAGGGTACTTTATCATTACAGATGTTTTTAAAAATACTATTATGATCCCGTCCTTTTATGTAAGAGAATGGGAGTCCATGCATGGAGAACTAACTAATAAAAGGCACAAAGAAATTATTGTTGATTATTTTGGTATTCCTCATGGATTTACAGTTGTGGGCAGGAACCAATAACATGAAGAAAATTATTCATTTTGAGCCGCTTCTTTTGTTCAGTGATAAAAAGATAGGTTGGCGCAGACAGGGCAAAATTCATGATGTGCAAAGATATTTTGTAAGAGAAAATATAAAAAAAACATTAAAAAATAATTATTCGTTATCAGACTACTTTGTTTTTTATGAACAATTATGCGCCGCAATCGATTATTTAAAAGAGCCAGTTATTGAGTATGAACATATCACAGGGGTCGAAACGGTCATCAACCTTTTAAAAGAACTTGCCAAAGAACTCGCCGCAAAAACTAAAGACGAATATAAGCTCGCAAGACTTGTGTGCTCAATGCAATATTATCTTTTAAGAATGTCAAGCTTTATGTGCTACGAAAGAGACAAAGAATATTATATGGAAAAAACGCTCCCAAAACATCTCAAATTTGATTACGAAGACTAAGGAGGGTCGGCAAAATGGAAGAGTATTTTAAGTTTAAAAAAGTGTTCGATAAATATGAGGACATAAGAAAACAATATTTGTTAGACCTTGATAATCTCGGCATCTCTTTTCCTCTGAAAATGGACCTATATAAATCCTTTTATTATTATTGCCAAATTTATAATCCCGACATTCTTTCCTTTGAAGAATTTTTTATTTTGTATGATAGCGTGCTTTACTATGAGACGGAAGACAACATTAAAAATTTGTTCAAAGAGATTGAATGGAAAGCGCTTTAGTTAACTAAATTTTGGCCAGACTCTTGACCTAAAGTAAAATTTGTACAGACGTGTATCCATATATATATATTATATACACGTCTGGACAAGTTTTCTTTCAGAAATATGGCAAAAATGTGTACTTTTGACATAATTTAGTAATTTTGTTTTATATTAAGACGAAATGCCATGATTGGAATGGCGATTTCGAGGATGATTTTTTGTTTTTGCGTTTTGTTGTGTTTTTTTGTTTTATTGGATTATTTGTACAGCTACAACGCTTTTTTAGTATATTTATTCAATCAAATTTCATAACCTAGCCCCCGTTGTTCAGCTTTTGGGAAAAAATAAGTCCTTATAATAGATATTATAAGTACTTTATCAAAACACCTTGGGCAAAAAATGGGGGTTTTTTGATATTTTATATTCCACTTTGTATATATATTTCTTCAAATACAGTTATCAAAATTCCACTTTGTTTCCGCATGGGTAATAGCGCGAGCCGAAATTATATAATACAACAAAACAAAAAAACAATATAACCATACAACAAGCCATACAAGCCCAATATCTCAACCCCTTGAGTCCTTATACCTTCAACCAACACAACGCAATACAAAGCGAATGAGAGCGAATGAAGACATAATATAATATTATTTTATATAATATAATAATTATTATATAATACTATTTATTTCCTTTGTGTGCTATTCTGTGGGCAATACAAAACATATAATATATATATATATATATATATAATATTGCAATAAAAAAAATCCTTGCAATGCGCCGGGATACAATCATAAAAAAAATAATAAAGAACAATAATAAATATTAAAATTAAAATACAAAAACAAAAAAAGAAAAGGGTTTTTATTCCCTTTTCTTTTCGCTTTCCCTTTGCGCCAGGATGATTCTTGCATCCTCTAGGGCTTCCCATTCATAGTCGCCCGAGCATAGGAACGTTTTTTTTGAAATTGGTTTGTCGGGTTCGTATGCCTCGTAATGTTCCATAACTTTGATGACTTTTGGTTCTTTCATTTTTGATATCTCCTTTCTGTATTTATAATAACAAAAAAAGGGCGCAAAGTCAAGCCCCTTTTTTTATAAAATTATATAAAATTATTGCGCCCGTTCATCTAAAAGTTTTTTATAAATTGCGTTCCATCTTTTTGCATCTTTGCTTTTTCTTTGTTCTCTAGAAACAGGGGCGAGATTTTCAGCGATATTGCGGGCCTGTTCAAGTGTTGGATATGTTATAGTATATTCTAAGCCTGTAAACAAATCAACCAAAGCAAAATCGTTATGCGGGTTTTTGTATATCCCTATTGTATCAAAAACAATATAGCCGCTGCATGGCGCTAAATCTAAACATAAATTATAACTTTCAGTGATAACAAAAAAATCTTTTTTAGTCATTATGTCTCCTTCTAGTCAATCAAAGCGCACAAATAATAACCACCAAAAGAGAAAGCAAACAATATAAACAAAAAGCCCATAATTTCGGCGATCTCTTTTTTAGAGTTCCAAATATTAACAAATAAAGCGGCGAGGCTTTTTTCTCTAACTTTGTATTTTTTCATTTTTTTATTACTCCTTTATCTTATTTACATATATATTATAATATTATAATTATAAAAAGTCAATACTTTTTATAAAAAAAATATATTGAGGTTTTACCCTCAATATATTTCTCTTAGTTGTTCCATTTCCTCATCATTAAACAGCATACAAAGATTTTTATATTCTTCACATACAGCGCTATATGTTTCCAAAACGTTAGAAATATCTTTTGCGGTTTTACATACGTAACCAAATTCAAACATGAAGTCATCGAGCGTGCCAATATCATATTTTTCTAAACATGCTAAAACATTGTAATATGTGGGCTGGCTTTCTTTTTTTAGTTTGGTTAATTCTTTATTATATTTTTGTTGTTTGTTGTAGGAAATATCATTAATGTTATTAATTCTTTTATATTTTTTTAAATATTCACTTAATGACATTTTTTTAATTTCTGTGTTATGCAGACTATCAAAAAAAGTGAAATTGTATTTTCCTTTTTCATTTTGAAGTTTAATTTTATATGCGCAGTGTAATTTATTATCCCAACGCGGAGAATACATACCATTATAAATAATTTCCATAGTAGTATTAGTGTCTTTCAAAAATTTCTCTGCTTGTTTAATGTAGTCTGTCATTTTGTTTTGCTCCTTTTGTGTGTTATCTTTTTTACAAGTTTATTATAAATCAATCTTTTTACTTTGTCAACACTTTTTATATAATAATTATATAAAAAATATGTGTGAAATGAATTTTTTACTTTAACATATATAATTATCTATAAATAAACTATAACGGAAAAAGCTATATTTTTTATATAGTAAATATAAAAAGAGGGTTGCCCCTCTTTTAATTTAATTGATCAAATTTTGTTTGTAGAATAAAACCATCACTAAGTTTGATTGATTCACCTTTTTTTATTTTTTTAATTTGATCAACATTTAATCCGACATAATCTTGCAAAAATAAATTCAAATATTTGCTTGTTGTTTTGCTATAACTAAAGGCGTTATTGTCCAAGGTTAAAATTTTCATATCTTTGTCATATTCACATATAATACTATCATAACTTTGAAAAACTGTAAATTGATTACAATCGCCGCCAAAAATTACAACTTGATTTTTTACTACGTTCCCGCCACTGTTTTTGATGAATTCACAATACATTCTTTTATACCTCCTTAAAAACTCATTACTAAATAAGTGTTTAACAAAATATAAACAGTTGTTTTACATTCTAATTGTTGTAAAATATCTTCCGCCAGTTCTTCATATTCTTTATTTTCCACCATTTGCAATTGTTCTTTTTCATCGTATGAATAGCAATAATTTCCATAATCGTTGTACAAATCTTCGGCGGTGTATTCTGTCCATTCTCCGCAAATTCCAATGACATCTAGTTCCATGTTTTCATCTATACTATCATAAAATTGTAACATGGTTTCATATGCTTCTATAGTATAATAGTCTCTATTCCAGTCTTTGAAAATTTCTTGCAACGCATAAGCACTGTTAATTGTTTGTACCATTTTTTTCTTCCTTTCTTTTTGTGTCTTACAATTATTATTATAAGGATTATTTTGTAAATGTCAATGTTTTTTTTAAAATTTTTCAATAAAGAATAGAAAAAATTTTTATATACATTATATATATAAAAAATAAAATATTTTTTCTATTTAGTTATTGACTTTTCATTGTTTAAGTGATACACTTTTAACAAAAATAAATGCCGTTATAAAATCCAAAAGGACACAGGCAAAAGGGGTTTTTACCTTGTTTGCTTGTGTCCTTTTTTGTTGTATAAAATACAATAATATTTTTAATATTTATACAAAAATTATGCATAAAATACATTGTTCTTGCGTGCTTGAGGAGATAAAAGGTAATAGCGAGAACTAAAATTTCGGGGGAACAATGTAATAGCGAGATAAAAATTTCCCAGGGAAAAATAAAAAATTATATTGACAAAATTGTTTTTTTTATTATATTATTAAAATTAAATAGAAACAAAAACAAAATATATAAAAACAATTAAAGAAGGAGATTTTTTATGAACAGTATAAGAAAAATTAAGCAAGGAACAATAAAAGAATATATGATTATTAATGGGGAATCTTCTTTTCAAAATGATAACACATGCAACATTTGTGGAGAACCTTTGTTTTTATATAATATAAAAAGCAGCGAGAAAAATTTAATGGGTGATTATATAGATGTATTCTTAGAAGAAGAAAATGAAAAATTATGTTTGTGCCCATATTGTTTTTTGTTAAATATTTTTATTAACAATTATAATTATAAATCTATTGGTTCTAATATTTTTGAAAAAGAAGAATACATTTATAAAATTTTTGATAAACAAATATTGAATTTTTTTGTTAGGAGCATACTGTGCCAAAATAATATTAAAATAAATAACAAAATCAAAAATAATGCATTAATTAATTTAAAACACATTTTATGGAAAGAATTTTTAGACATCTATGCACTGAAGGATGTAGATAATTACGAAAATTTAATGAACTATATAATTAAGCAAAGATTTACTGATATTGTTACTGAGCATATAATTAAAAAAGAAGATTTTACATTTTTGAGATATTGTGCTCTATTTTTTGAAACGATTTTGAATTGTGCTTGATACTGATGTAAAAATAAATAAAAACAATAAACAAAAATATTTTATAAAACCATTAAACATATTAAAAGAATAAATCAATTCAGAAAATTTAAATCGCTTTTGAAAAATAAAATATTATAGTAATTATATAAAATCCAAAACCTACCCCACTATAAGAAAGGATTGAAATTATGCTAATTAAAAATTACACAACAAAAGTAGATGTATATCAAAGTTTAGGTGAAATACAAGGAGCTCTTGCGAAGAATGGCGCACGTAAAATTATGATTGATTATGATGAAAATGGTAATCCTGTTGGTGTAACTTTTGGAATAAACACTCCACAAGGTTCACTAGGTTTTTTATTACCCGCTAATATAGAAGGTGTATTAAAAGTATTTGCGAAACAAAAAATCAAAACAGATAGAGCACAGGCAGAACGGACGGCATGGAGGAATATACGGGATTGGGTGTTGGCACAAATGGCGTTTGTAGAGGCAGGGAACGTAGAGGTGGATGAGGTATTTCTGCCATACCTGACAGATGGTAAAGGGAGGACGCTCTATCAAGTATATCAATCGGGACAACTACTTTTAGGAAATTAGAAAAAATGTATTTTACGCAAGGAGAGTAAACAATGGATGAAAAAATTATGATTCTTTATAATTTTGTAGCAAAGAAAGAAGATTATTATTGGGAAAAATCGCTGAGAGAAAGAGATTCTCAAGTGATTTTACTAGATATGGCGCACTTAATTTCTTTTCAAACAGTTAGACTATATATAGAGCAGTTATTAGAAGAAGATAGTGATTTTAATTGTTATTTATAGTAAAAAAGATAAAGGAGATTTTGGTAATGACGAAGTGGATTCATTGTGTTTTTGTACGTTATATGGGAGAAAACTCTGAAAGATGACAAAATAGGAGCAAAGCTCGAAGCAGGGAATGAGGAGTTTATTTCTCATAATCTTGATTGCCGCCCTGTTTGTGGAATAAAAATATTGAGAGGGTAATTATGAGTAAGTATATAAAACTTAAAGATGTCGAAAAAGTAATAGATAGATTTGCTGGTTGCCTTGATGATGATATGATTTATCGGATTAAATATAAGATAAATCATGATTGTCAATTATTTGAAGAATTTACATCGAAAGGAAAGTGGGTACATATTGGAGGAGATGAATGGTGTTGTAGTGAATGTGGATTCGTAATCTCCACAGAAGGAAGCTGGGAAAAACCAATAAAAAAGTATTGTGAAAATTGTGGATCGAAAAATTTTTTATTGGAGGATTTTTAATAAGATTATAATAATTATTTTAAAGATAAAGACATATTATAAAATTTATTAACAAGTCTTTGGAAGGAATGTATTTTTCGAATGAGTGATTGGATTAATGTGAAAGATGAACTGCCTCATAAAAATGGAAGATATATTGTTTACGCACCAACATATAAAGGAGGTACAGCACACGAACTTGGAAAAAAGGGCATATTATTTGCAAAATGGAACAAACATTGGAGTTTAGAGGTAGGACGTTATAAAAAATTAAACTGTGTAGAATTTTGGATGCCTATCCCTGAAATTCCAAATAATAATTAAATAAATTTATTTATTATTTATATTATTATAAGGAGCGATGACATTGGATAAAAACACAAAAGAATTATTAGAACTGATAAAAGAGAATCCCGATCTACCAATTTTACCAATGGTAAATTATGAGGTTTGTGGAGGTGATTTTGCTTATTGGACAGGTTGTTTTTCAAGACCAATGGTTGATGAATTTGTGTTCGATGAGTGGTACGGTGATGGGTGTGTAAGATTCAAAAGCGATGGTGATGATGACACTATAATTGAAGGAATTGCAGAACATAAATTTGGAGATTGCACAAAAGAAGAAAATTGGAAAAAGGCAGAAGAATATTTGAAAACATTATGGAAAAAGGCGATTATTTGTTACATTGAATTACCAGATTAATAGAAAGAGAAGAGTAATGATGATAAATAAAAAATCTGTTCTTTGTTGCAAAGATTGTAGATTTATTATACCTAGAGAAGATGGAACTTATGGATGTTATAGACATTAGAATTTAAAAAATTAATTTATCAATGGTGTCTTGCTACCTCTGAATCAAAAGAAGTTTGTATTGATGATATCTTTTCTGTTTTAAAAGAGATGAATGGAATTTATGTTTGATTGCAAATGAAAAATCAATAATTTAAGCGATGGAGGAGTTAATATGTCTATTCAAATTAATAATGTAATCACACCCAGTGCGGAACAGTGGAAAAATGTTATATTAGGAGCAAGAAATCCATTAAACTCGTGGGAAAAAAGTGATAGTGTTATTTTAGATGGACTTTTTGTTTTGGGAAAAAATGATGAAAATCTTATGAAAAAACTTTGTAAAGCAGGTCCAGATCATAGGAAGTTCATGAGAATGTTGCCAGTGCAATGTAATATTGTCGCACCGTTATTTTGGGTTGCTGAACATGATACATATAAAATTGGAACCACGAGAAACTCATGTAGTTTCATGCACAAAGGAGTATCAAAGCCTTTTTCTTTAGAAGATTTTAGTATTGAAAATGGTGCTGAATCTGAATTGTTAAAAATAATTAATACATTGAATTTTTTAAGAGAAAATTATTTGAAAAATAAAGATATTAAAATTTTTAGAATGATTAGAGAATTATTACCACAAGGATATAATGTAAAATATACTTGGTGTGCTAATTATGAAGTGCTTTATAATATTTATTATGCAAGGAAGAATCATCGTTTAGAAGAATGGAAAAATTTTTGTGACTGGATTGAAGCATTGCCTCATTTTAAAGAAATTGTATTAGGAGAAGAAAATAATGATGTTTTCTTGTAATCGATTTGCGTTCGTTCCGCATTTATGCCTTGAATGCAAACGTTATATTTGGCTAGAAGGCTATAGAAAAGCAAAGGTCTGGAAGAAAATTTCAAATATGTGCATCAAAGAAAATATTTGTAAAAGTTGTCTCACAAAATTTGATGTGATGACTAAAAAGGAATAAGAAAGGAGATTAAATATGATTATTGTCATTCTCGTCCTGGGTATTCTAATGGCTGTTTGGGGAATTAAGCTCGAACTCGATAAACCGATTGTTGGCGTTGCGTTTCAAATCATTGGTGCCGTTGTCAGCTTAGCCTCAATTATAGTTGTCGTTTTGTTGCTTGGATGTGTAGTTGACCGAATTGGCATTGACAAAAAAATTGCCATGTATGAGGAGGAAAATGTCGGAATCGAGCAGCAAATTACAGATGTGGTAAAGCAATATCAGGAATACGAAAGTGGCATCTTTAAAGATATTACTCCCGAAAGTGCTATAACACTTGTTACCCTTTACCCTGAGCTTAAATCCGATACTCTTGTTCAGTCTCAAATTGAGGTTTACATCGAGAACAATAAGGAGATTAAAGAGCTTAAAAACATGACTGTCAATGCGTCCTTTTATCGTTGGTGGTTATATTTTGGAAAGTGAGAAATGAAAATGAAAGTTGATATATACGCAACTCAAAAACGATATAAAACAATCTATCTTGACCCGCCATGGATGGAGAGAGGTGGTGGGAAAATCAAAAGAGGAGCGGACAATCATTATCCGCTGATGAAAACAAAAGATATTGCCGAAATTCCAGTTGAGCGGTTAGCAGATGCGGAAGGATGCCACCTGTATATGTGGGCAACAAACAATTTTCTCCAAGATGCTTTTTACCTTCTCAAAAAATGGGGATTTGAATATATTACCTTGATAACGTGGACAAAGGACAAGATAGGGCTAGGACAGTATTTTAGAGGAATTACAGAACATTGTATTTTCGCGTCCACACATAAACGCCTGCCGTATAAGGTGATTGATGAAAAACGGCAGCAGGGGATAACGGGTTTTTATGAGCCAAAAACAATTCATAGCAGAAAGCCGGAAACAATGCGAGAAATGATAGAAAAAGTCTCTTACGCGCCGCGAATAGAATTATTCGCAAGACAAGAAGTTAGCGGTTGGGACTGTTGGGGAAACGAGGTATAATGAATGAAACTATACATTGCCGGGCCGGAAATGGAAGCGCTGGATATATTGGAGGGTTAAACAATGGCTGAATGCATAGAATGGAAAGAACTGGAGAATACGATAACAATAGCGGCGAATAGAAAAGAAATAGATTGCGAAACGTGGGTAAGGTCAGTCTACTTGCTACAGGATGTGCCAACTGTTGATGTTGCGCTTGTTATGCATGGAGAATGGGAACCTATAATTAACGCATATAGGGAACTTGAGGGTTGGATGTGCAAATGTTGTGGGACTGAAACGAAGCAGAAATCAAACTATTGTCCGAGCTGTGGAAGTCGCATGGACGGAGGTAGTGAATGAGCGGAGTAAAAGGAATGAACGCTGGAGAGAAAAACTGGCGTTATATACATGGTGAAACAAATACAAGACTTCACAAGATTTGGGAATCTATGATCGCACGATGCGAATACGAAAAACATCCGTATTATGAATACTATGGTGGAAGAGGAATAGCGGTTTGTGACGGATGGCACAACTATGTTGAGTTTAGAAACTGGGCAATTACACATGGATATAATGATGATTTGACAATAGACCGTATCGAAAACGAAAAAGGCTATGATGCCAGTAATTGCAGATGGGCAACCATGCGTGAGCAGCAAAATAATAAGCGTTCAAACCATATTGTTTATCTTAAAGGAGTTGGACACACAATCAGTGAATGGGCCGAAATACTTGGTATAGGCAAAACGACAATAAGGATGAGACTTAAATCTGGATGGTCAGATGAAGATGCGCTTACCGTCCCGATAAGAAAAAGAACAAGAGGATATAGGCCGTCAGTTTTATGTGGCGCAAAGATGGATTTGGAGGATTAAAATGTTTGAACTTAAAATTGATAAAGGTGATGCAAAAAATCTAGTAGAGTTTATTAAGATGTATTTTTTTCAAAACATTCGTGATGATAAAAATATGGATAATATAGAACACATTAGAAGTCTTTTAAACTGTTTAGACGAACTTGAAAGAGTGAGCAAATAAAGGGAAAATAGAATTTATGTCGAATATATAAATATAGATGTTACATTTTTGTAATATTTTGAGAGGAGCAATATAATGAACACAAAAGGAAAAATGATTAAATGGCTAAAACAAAATGGTATCCGCAAAGGTGATAAAGATGGTGCAACCGTAAGTTTAGAACACCTTAGAACTCATCAAATTGCTACAATGTTTTTTAATATTTATAATTTTAGAACCTATGAAAAATAGGTTCTAAAATTATTTATTAGAATTAATATAAGTAATTTTATAATTTAATTCTTTTTAATCGTAACAAAAATATAAAAAAGAGGTGATTAAATTGAAAAAAGCTTATGATGTAGCAAACTATTTTATTTTGTTATGGAAAGGCACAGAAGATGCTGTGTCAAACTTAAAACTAAATAAATTATTGTATTTTGCACAAGGATATGCTTATGCAAAATTAGGTCGCCCATTGTTTTCTGACAAAATAGAAGCTTGGGATTTAGGCCCTGTTGTAAGAGATGTCTACAAAAAGTATCAGTACTGCGGTAAATCGGCAATAGATGTTGTTGATGATGCTTTTGATGTTGATATGTTTGATGAAGAAGAACTTTCGTTATTGATGTGTGTTGCGGCTAATTACGGAAAATATACTGCGAGTACTCTTGTAGATATGATACACGTAAGTGGATCACCTTGGAGCATTGCTTATCGGCCGGGAGGAAATTGTATAATTGATCCTAGTGATATGAAGAATTATTTTTCTGATAAAAATCATAGCCCTTTATTTCTGGAAGATATGATTGATCAAAATAATGTTTTTACAAAATTGCTAAAAGACGAATACGATCCAGATGAGGACATGATATGGAAGGTATAAATATGTGGGATATATGGCTTTAAAAATAAATTTGATAAAAATTTTTATTAATAATTATTTATTTTACTATTGAAAGGGGTGATGTTCTATGCTATAATATCATTGAAAGTGAGGAGAAAAAATGGAAAATTTGGAATTATATTTGAGGAATTTACAAGGTGAAGGAAAGTCAAAAAACACATTAGTAAATTATCAAAATGATATTCGAGATATGTTATCTTTTGTAAACAAAAAAGAAGATGAAATTACAGTTGAAGATTTAGTTTTATGGAAAGCTAATTTAAACAAATATGCTTCATCTTCTATTTATAGAAAAATTAGTGCTATTAAAGGATATTTTAATTTTTTATATGATATTAATAGAATAGTATTAAATCCAGCAAAAAATTTAAAAAATGTAAAGGTTAAAAATAAAGAAAAACCTTATATTCCAATGGAAGAAGCAACTGCTTTAATTTCCTATGGAAAAAATGCAAGAGATAAAGCTATTATTGCAATGTATTTAAGTACAGGATTGCGGGTTTCCGAGTTAATAAGAATCACTTTGGAGCAATATCTACAAAATGATATTTATATTGAAACAAAAGGTGGAAGCTTTAGACGAATTTTTTTAAATCAATCTTGTAAAGAATATGTTGATAAATATCTTGAAACTAGGAAAAATGGCGCAGAGAATTTGTTTGTTTCCAATCAAGGGACTCCAATGCGCCCAGAGTGTATAAATAGAACATTGAAAAATATTGCGAAAAGAGCAGGAATGACCAAAAATATTACAAATCATAGTTTAAGATATACTTTTGTCAGTGATATTTGTGATAATTATGGTATTAGAGTTGCCCAAGAAACAATTGGTCATAAGTCTATAAAAACAACTGAAAGATATTCCAAAGTGAAAGAAGAAAAAATTAAAAATGTAATGTTGTCTATTGCATTATAAGTAAGGGGTTTATTATAAATGAAAAAAATTATTAAATTGATTATTGAAAAGAAGGTAGTACAATATATCATATTGTTTAGTATTATCATAGGCGTGGCAATATTTACAAGATTTAAAAAAGATTTTAATTCTAAAAATATTGTGACTGAATCAATTTCAACAGTAACGCAAGAACCTATACCTGTGCCTACAGAGAGTGCTACTACATCACCTGTTTCCACACCCACTCCAACATCCGCAAGCACTCCACAACCTACTATTACACAGGAAGTGAAGACTGCAAGTCAAAATCCTAAAAATTATCAGCTAGAAGAAGATACAAATATAGATGAATCTATTAATGGAAATGGAAAATATAAAAATATTAAAGTGAGTGAAAGTGATAGAAAATTATTGGCTCAATTGGTGAAAAGAGAAGCTGGGGGGGAAAGTTTTAAAGGCCAGAAAGCAGTAGTAGAAGTAGTTTTAAATCGTGTATTAGATTCTAAGTATCCAGACACAATTAGAGGAGTTATTTATCAAAAAGGACAGTTTTCCACTGCTTCTAAATTATCTTCTACAAAACCAACACAAGAAAATTATGATGCCGTTGATTATGTATTGGAGCATGGTGCAACTGTTTTAAATGGGAATTATATATTCTTTTCAGCGGGGAAATGCGGGGGCGTAGATCGAATTAAAATAGGAAATCAATGGTTTGGAAAAAGTGAATAAAAAACATTGACATATGTAATTTCTTATGATAATATATGTTCATAAGAAATTACATATTTTAATTGTGAGGTATTTATGGATTTTATTAATTGTGGCTCTGGATATTATGTCAAAGAGAAAATTAATAAACATACTATTTTTGTTTTATTTCAAAAAGAGTATATTAAAAAACATGAAAGATTAGAATGGTATGTAGTTTTATGGGTTTATAGAAAAAGAAAAAAAGCTGATAGCATGATGTTTAATAAAGAAACAACTTTCGAAAATGGTATTTTAAATTTGTTATTTGCTAAAAAAGCGATAATTGAATTTATAGATTTTATTAAAAAAGAAAGATTTTCTCGTTATAATAGTTGGATTATTATACAAGCTACAGATGAAAGGAGGTTTAATGTTTATAAAAGAGGTGTGAAAGGGTTGAATTTTATCACAGAATTTCACAATGGAGCTAAATCTCTTATATGGAAGGAGGAAAAAAATGAATGATGAAAAAGATGTAGTTATGGAACAATTGTTGGATTATGTAGAAAAGAAAATGAAAGAAGTCCAAGTAAATTCTTTTATTGATGGTTTTTATTCTTGTTTATACACAGTGAAAAAAATGTTTAGCGAAGGTAAAACAAAGAAAGAAATAATGAATTGGTGCGTACTTATGAAAGAGAATAAAAATCTTTTGGTGGAGAAAATTAAAAATGTTGGATGAAATTTTAGAAGCCCTGAAAGAAACGTATGAAAATGTAGGAGAAGAAGAAACATATATTGATTGTATTTATTATATATTAGAAAATATTCAAGATATTGATTCAAAGTCTACATTAGAAAATGTTTTATTAAACAAAAAAATATGTCCTTATTGTTGTGAGAAATTAAAAAAAATAAAAGGAACAGAATTTTATGAAATAGGTGAACAACTAATTCAAGAAAAAATTGTAACATATTATTGTCCAAATTGTGATTAAAATATAAAGGAGAAAAAAATGGAAGTATTACAAACTAGAAGCTATGGTGTAATTGAGGGAATTTTGTCTGAGAAAAATATTAAAATTCAAAAATTAAATGATGGAAGAGAAAAAATTCAAGGAACGATTAGTATTGAAAATAAAAAAGGTATTTATAGAATTAATGTAAATAATATTTTTCATTACAAAAAAGATGTTGAAGAAATTGAAGAAAATGAAACAAAGAGTTGGAAGAATTGGATTGGTTTCATGGATAAGGCCCTTGATAAAAAAAATGCAATTTTGAAAAACGAGACTCCTTCCATGGTATCGTGTTCAATTTCACTTAATGTTTATGAAAAGTATAATGAAAATACTAAAAAAATTAATACCTATTCAAATTTGAGTGGTAATTTTATTACCGTAGTTCCAGAATTAAATTTAGAGGAAGCTAAAGCAGAATTTTCTATGGATTGTATTGTGAAAAATGTTAAGCCTGAAGTGAAAAATCAAATTGAAACAGGTCGTGCTATTATTGAAACTTTTGTTGTAGATTATTATAAAAATTTACATACGGTAGAAGTTTATGTTCCAGAAGAATTTTTCGATGCTGTTATGAATGGTTATGTAGATGAAATGAATGGAAGTTTTGTTGAAAAATTAGAACCAAATGATACTATTACTTTATATTGTTCTATTGAAAACAATAGTACATCTCAACAGCCGCAAGCACATAGTGGTTTTGGTCGTAAAATTAATTTAAGGCAAGGATTCTTTAAGCAAGAATACTTACTTGTTGGCGCTGATATTCCTAAAAATAAAAGTGGAAATCCAGTAGAATTAGAAAAAGCTTATGATGAGCAAACTATTGAACAATTAAAGAAAGAAATGGACATTCGTTTTGATGAAATGATGCAAAACGGAGCAGGAAAAGAAAATAATCTCAATACAGAACAAAGTTCCATTAGAGATCGTGTTAAGAATATTACTATGGAAGATATGCCATTCTAATTTCATGGAGGGAAAATAAATGAGTAGTAAAATTAATATTTTTGCAGTGCAAAATAAAGAAATGGTTATGGATTTATCTGGACAGAAGATTATGTTTTATGGTCCTAATGATACAGGAAAAACGAAACAATCCTGTAAATTTCCGAAACCTCTTCTATTAATGGCAGAAAATGGGGGGAATGCAGTAAATTGTCCTAAATTTGCTATTAGAGATTGGAATACTTTCGTAACAATTAATAATCAATTAGTAAATATGTATGATAAAGCACATGAATTATATAATACCATTATTATTGACACAGCAGAGGAATTGGTTAATATTTGTGAAGCGCAAGTGTGCAAAATGTATGATGTGAATGATATTGGTTTAGTGCAGAATCCAAATGATAGGAATAATAGAAATCCAAATGGGTATTTATTAGCAAGAAAAATGTTTCGAAATCAAATTAATATGTTAACTTCGTGTGGATATACTGTTATTTTTATTTCACATGAAGAAGAAGTGGAAAAGAAAGAAGAAATCATTGACAACAATGGAAAAACAAGAGTTGTGACAAAAAATTTCATTGTCCCTTTTGGGACTGAAAAAGAAAAAGGGTCAACAAGATTTTTAAGAAATTTGTGTGATTTTGTCATTTATACAAGACCTAATGGAATCGACAAAGATGGTGATCCCATCGCTTCTAGCGCTATTTGTAAACAAACACAAACAGTTTTTGCAAGAAGTCGTTACAATATGCCAGTGATTGTTGAGAATTTTTCTGCTGAAACTATTCAAAAAACAATGTTAGAAGCAATTAAAAAAAGCGCAGAAGAAGCAGATTGTCAACTGACACCGTTTAAAAAAGTTGATGATAAATTTGATTTAAAAGATTATTTAGAAATTATTCCTTCCGTGATGGAAAAAGTTTTCGTTGTGGCGCCCGAGAGAGTGCAAGAAATCGTGGCAGAAGAATTGGGTGTGGATGAAAATGGTCTCATTCGGAAAGTTTCTTCAGCACAAAAAGATGAGGTACAAAAATTAGCAAACATTTATACAAAATTAAATAATTTAGCTATGGATTATGATATTTCATATTAATTAACATTTAAAAATCCCTACATTTATTCGTAGGGATTTTTAAATTATAAAATTAATAAACATGTTGACTTTTATATATTTTCTGATATAATTATTGATAAGAAATAATTATAAGAAGGTAGATTTAATATGCAAACTGTGAAATGTAGAAATTGCAAAAAAGAAATTAAAAAAGAGAATTCTTATAAACATCCGACAAAAGATAAAATGTATTTTTGTGATCTAAATTGTTATAATAACTATATAAAAAATAAAAGTGAAACAAAAAATACTGAATATCATTACAATTTAACTGATTATATTCAAGAGTTATATCAAAATCAGTGTAATTGGCCTTGGATTATGTCACAAATTAAACATTATAAGAAAGAATATGGTTGGACTGATGCTGAAATACTTCTCACCCTTAGATATTACGTATTAATTTTAGAAAAAAATTTTGATACTTCTTTAGGATTGGGGCAAGTGTTTCCACAATATTATCAAGAAGCACTGGACTATACCAAAAAATGTTTAAATAATCAAGAAAAATTTAAAAATATTGATTTCAATGAAAAAGTTGTTTTTATCAATAATACATCTAAAAGTTATTATCAAAGATTGAAAAACAAAATTTAATTATGTTAAAAAGGAGATTAAAATGATTTATTCTTTTAATGACGCATATATGACCCTTGGATGTTTAATGAATAATACAGATTTACTACTTAATAAAAAGTTTCCAATTAATAAAGATGATTTTGTACCTTGTACATTTCACATGATACTATTTTCAGCCATTCTGCACTTGGCTTCCGAAGGTGCTATGGAAATAGATGAAATAATGGTGGATAATTTTTGTAAACATTATAAACCCCAATACGAAGTTTTAGAAGATAATAATTTTTTAGAATTTATTTCCACAGTCAAAGAATTAGCGAACGCTAATAATTATGAAATTTATTATAATAATGTTAGAAAATTAAGTTTGTTAAGACAGTATAAAGAAATGGGAGTAGATATTTCAGAAATTTACGAAGAAAATGAAAAAGGCGAAATAAATTTTGGAAAACTAAATCAATATTCTATTAAAGATATATTAAATTTTTATGAAAGTAAATATAATCAACTAAGAACTAAATTCGATAATAGAAATGTGCGTGCTGAAATGTGGGCAGGAGAAGGGTTTACCAAAGTTTTAGAAGAATTTCAAAAAGAACCATCTTTTGGTGCTTGTTTAAATTCACCTTATCTTACTTCTATTTATAGAGGATGGCAAAGAGGACATCTATTAATGCGTTCGGCTCCTTCGGGTTTTGGTAAGACAACGGCAGCAATAGGCGATTTATGTAAAGTTAGTGTTACTCATTTATGGGATAAAGATAAAAAAGATTTTGTTAAAAATCATAATTACCAAGGAAATGGTTTTTATATTCATACTGAAATGGAACAGGAAAGAGAATTACAGCCTCGCTTTATTGCTTATATAGCTGATATTCCTACACATAAAATTTTAGATGGCAAATTCACAGAAGAAGAAAAAGATAGATTAATTGAAGCTGGGAAAATTTTAAGAAAATCAAATATAAGATTAATTGATATGCCTGACTTCACTTTAACGAATTTAAGAAGGGTTATTAAAGAATGTGCAATTATTCATCATTGTAAATTTGGCGTATTTGATTATATATGGGACAACGGAATTGTCGGTAAGGATTACAAAGAAAGAATAGGCACATCATTGAGACAAGATATGTTATTGTTAGCTATCGCCAACGAATTAAAAATGTGTGCCGAAGATTATAGTTTGGGTTTATTATCTATGACTCAATTAAATGGCAATGAGAAAAACAACGATATTATTGATGAAAATTGTTTATTTGGAAGTAAACAATTGAAAACAAAGTTAGATAATGGTTGTATTGTTTTAAAACCTAAGAAATCAGAATTATCTTTGATGCAAACAATAATTAATAGAAAACGATTAGAAGAAAAAACTGAACCAAATATTATTACTCATGTCTATAAAGCTAGATATTCCCAATATGGACAAAACATTAAAGTTTGGCAAAGTTTTGATTTCAATACAGGAAGGGTAAAGGATTTATTTTGCACCGATGAAAAGAATAATTATTTAAATTCAATACCCAAAACTTTTATAAAAGAAGAAGAATAAAATGTTTATATTTATAAGTAAAAATATATTTGTTTTTTATCTATTAATTGTAAACTTTATTCTACTATTAATAATAAATTTTTATGAAAAAAGATATAATATTTTTATCAGAGATATTTTATTAATTATTTTTGCTATTGTTATAATAATTCAATATTTTTGGTTTCTATACAATATATAAGGAGTATTTTTTATGAAAAAAATAAATCTTAAACAATTGAAAAATAATATAAGTGATATCAATGTTAAAAAAATTGTTATATCTTTAGGTGGAATTGTTTATGACAAAGAGGAAACAGAAAAATATATAATTTTTTCTTCAGTGTGTCATAATTCTTCTAGTCATAAATTATATTGGTATAAGGATTCTAAACAGTTTTTTTGTTTTTCTCGCTGTAATAGAGCTTATAGCATTTTTGATTTAGTAATGAAAGTTAAAAAAATTTCTTTCTCTGATTCTATTAAATATGTATGTACAGTTTGTAATATTGAAACCCATGAAATTGAAAGATATACAGAAGGGAAAAAAGAAGATTACTGGGAAGAAAGTTTATCTAAATATTTAAAAATAAAAAGAGGACAGAAAAATATAAAAATTTATGATCCTAAAATATTAGATTTTTTTGATAAAATCTATGACTATTCATGGATTAAAGAAGGAATAACAATAGAAACCATGGAGAAATTTCATATTGGTTTTTATCCGTTGAAACAAATGATAACAATTCCTGTATTTGATAAAGATGGAAATTTAATAGGAATACATGGAAGAAATCTTGACCCAGAAATGATTGAAAATGGATATAAATATATGCCTGTTAAAATGTTAGATAATAGTAATTATATTTTTTCTACAGGCCAAGTTTTGTATGGGTTAAATATGAATCAATATAACATAAAAAATCAGGGTGAGGTTAATATATTCGAAGCTCCAAAATCTGTACTTCAAATGGAAACTATAGCTAAAAATAATAATAGTGTAGCACTCTTTGGAGTAAATTTAACTAAATATAAGAAAAAATTATTGTTGGATTTAGGTATAGATGTGGTAAACATATGTCTAGACAAACAATATCATGCTATTTTCAATCATGTAAAAAATGAAGAAGAAAAAAAAGAATATTTAAGATGGGAAAAAACTGTTGTGAAAATAGCTGGACAATTTAAAGGGTTTTGTAAAGTTAATGTTATTTATGACAGGAGCAATTTATTAGAATACAAAGATTCTCCCTCGGATAAGGGAGAGAACATATGGAATATTTTGTATGAAAATAAAGAAAATATTTTTTAAGGAGGGTAAAAATGCAAAATAAAATTTATATTTTACAAGATTGTGATGTAGATGGTTTAATATCATCTGTTTTAGTATATAAATATTTAATTCATTTAGGTGTAAAGCATGAAAATATTATTGTGTTATATCACAAAGATAAAAGGCATGGGTTAAATGAGGATATAATGAAAGAAATTAAAAACGATTGCAAGTTACTTTGGATTCCTGATGCCAATCCTTCTAGTCAACAATATGTAGAAGATTTGGAAAATAAAAACATAAAAATCATTCAAACAGATCATCATGAAATACCTCCTTATGATGGGGTGTTTAGTATTAATAATCAATATAGTGATAAAGTAACAAATAAAAGTTTAAGTGGAGCTGGGGTTACTTATAAATTTATTAAATATTGTTGCGAACAAAATAATGATTTATATCATCAAGATTTGTTAGATTTAGTAGCATTGAGCAATGTGGCCGATGTTATGGATATGAAAAATTTAGAAAATCGTTATTATAATTTTATAGGATTTTCTAATATTAAAAACTCTTTTCTCTCTTTTCTAATAAATGAACTATCTAAAGGCGTTATTACCCCCACTACGTTAGCGTGGGATGTTGTTCCTAAATTAAATGCAGTTATTAGATCAGACAACTTTGAGTTAAAAAAAGAAATTTTCGAATGTTTTATTGGCACAAGTGAAGAATATGCTTCAGTTCTAAAAAAAATAAAAAGAGAAAAAAATAATCAAAATAAAAATGTTCAACTTTTATTAAACAATTGTGAAATAAAACAATATAAAAATTTTATTTTAGCTTATGTTCAACCTAGTAATTATACTGGTTTATTGGCTTCAAAAATTATGAGTAAGTATGAGAAGCCTACTTTTTGTCTTTATAAGAAAAATAATAATTATAATGGTTCTTGTCGATCTACAAGAGATATAAAAACCTTTTGCAACAATAGTAATTTAATTAATTTTGCAGAAGGACACCAAAAAAGTTTCGGAATATCTATTCCAGAAAACAATATTGATAATTTTATTAAATATTTGGATACAGATATCTCGTACGAAGAAGAACCCACCGAAGTATGTTGTATTTATAATAAAAATAACATGCCTGATAATTTATTTGGGTACTGGGACAAATATGCTTCTCTATGGGGTAAAAACTTAAATGAACCTATTTTTTATATAGAAAATATAGAAATATCTGCTAAAGATATTGCTGTTTTAGGCAGAAATAAATCCACTTTAAAATGGAATATTAATCATATAGATTTTATTTATTTTTTTGCCGACCAAAAATTGAAAGAAAAATTATACAACGGTGAATCAGACAAAATTATTCTAAATATTGTAGGGAAATTGAAAATTAATGATTGGAACAACCACAAAATTAAGCAAGTTGTTATTGACAAAATTGAAATTAAAAAATATAATAAATATAACTCATGGAAAGAATTATTTTAGGTGATAGCAATGAAAAAAACTTTATGGCGTTTTGGCAATACAAGACTATGGCATTATGAATTATTACCATATTTGCCTCCTTATTATTTCAAAAAACAAATTGCTTCTTTAGAAAACATTGTTGATCTTTGGAAAAAGAAAGGAGATAAAATTAAAGAAGAATGGGCGCAAGGTTATTGGAAAAATTACGATAGTTTTGAATTGATTGCATATATCAAAAAATGTATAAATGTATACGAGAAAAAATCTAGATACAGTGCTAGAATACAAAGATTAAAGTTGTCATTAGAAGATTTTGGTATGGATATTATACCAATAGATGCACCAATATTTATTCATTGGCACAATAAAGAATATCTAAGAGTTTGTATGGCTATTTTATATGAAATATATAAATGGCCTAAAGGAGCAGTAAAAATTACAGAAGAAGATTGGAACAAAATCACTACAGGATATTTCAATATAACAGGAGAAAAATATATATTATAAAGGAGTTCACAATGAGACTTTGGCACGAATCTTTAATCGAAGTTTTACCTAGGCAACAATTGCTAGGGCAATGGAGAGAATTAAACAGCGTTTATAAAAAAGAAGATAAACATATATTAATTAATTTTATTTATGAATATCCTAAAAAAGATTTGCTTTTATATTCTTTAAAAGTAATTTTAACTATGCAAAGAAGAGGATACAACATTAATTTAAAAAATTTTATTGATTATTTTCAAATCAAAGATTATAAGGAAATGCAAAAAATCTTATTATCTAACGCTAAAACTTTTGTAAAAAAGATGAATAAAAGATATTTATTACAATGTTATTATAACTTGCAAGAAAAATATGATTGTGGTGGGATAACCGAGAAAGAATGGAATAAAATTAATCAAAGATTTTATGAAATTACTAAAATGGAGTAGATGAAAAATGTATTTTAATAATCATGTTCATGATGAATACAGTAATGCCGCCCTAGGTTTTCCAGATGTTGTCAACAAAGTCGAAGATGTTATTCAAAAATCTTATGATTTAGGTTTGTTAGGAATTTCTATCACCAATCATGAGTGCCTATCTTCGCACATCAAAGCGTTGCAATACTATCAAAAAATGAAAAAAGACAGACCTTTTAAGATTGCTTTGGGCAACGAAATATATTTGATGGACGAAAAAGAAGACGAAACCAACAGAGCAGCTAAAAATACAATCTATCCTTATTATCATTTTATATTAACTGCTTTAGATGAAGTAGGTTATCAACAAATAAGAGAGCTTTCAAGTTTAGCTTGGGGAAGAGCTTATTTTTCTCGAGGAATTATGAGAACTCCTACTTATTATGCGGATGTGGAAAAAATTATTAAAAGAAATACAGGGCATATAATTGCTTCTACCGCATGTTTAGGTGGATTTTTAGATAGGATGATTTTAAAATGGAAAAATGGGGAAGAAACTGCTAAATTAGAAATCCATGCTTTTATTACGTGGTGCATTGAAGTTTTTGGGAAAAATAATTTTTTTCTGGAGATTCAACCATGCGAAGAAACCAATCAAGAACAATTAATTGTTAATAAAGCTATGATTGATTTATCTAAAGCTTATAATTTAAAAATTATTCCTACTACTGATGCTCACTATTTAACTAAGGAATCATCTTTTATTCATAAAATTTATCTAAATTCTAAAGAAGGTGACAGAGAAGTAGACAGTTTTTATGCTACAACGTATTTAATGGATGAAAAGGAATTAAGACAATATTTAAGAATTTTATTCACCGATGAGGAAATTGATATTCTTTATGAAAACACTAAAGAAATTTTCAATAAAATAGATGAATATAATTTAAAACATAATCCTATAATTCCTCAAATTCCAGAAAATAAATTACCTAATTTTAAAATAGAGCATACTTTTAGCAATTATTATTCTAAATATAATAATTTTGCCTATTATGCTAATCCCCAAAGAACATTGCATGAACAATATTTTTTCTACCAAATTGAAAAAGGAATAAAAGAAAAAATTTGTACTAATTCCAAAAAAGAAAATTTGGAAAAATATATTGCTAGACTAGATGAAGAATTTGAACAATTTCATTTAATAAGTGAAGAATTGGGAACATCCATTCCCTGTTATTTCAGTTCTATGTCAAAAATTATAGATATCATATGGGAAGCTGGAAGTTTAGTAATGCCAGGTAGAGGAAGTGCAGGCGCATGTCTGTCTTGTTATTTACTAGACATTACTCAAATAGACCCCGTTCCTTTCGGAGAATATATGCCTTTTTGGAGATTTATGAATATAGATAGAGGTGTAGAATTACCAGATATAGATACAGATTCAGAATCATCTAAGAAGAATGAAATCATCCAAGGGGTAGTTGAATATTTTGGTGAAGACAGAGTTTTAAGTATAGCAACTTTTTCTGTGCTAACGAGTAAAACTGCCATAGAAAAAAGCTGTAAAGGGCTTGGTATTAACAACGATGTGGCAGATTATATTAAATCAATGATACCAGTAGAAAGAGGTTTTACTTGGAGTTTGCGAGATTGTCTCGAAGGCAACGTAGAGAAACAAAGGCAACCTATCCAAAGTTTTATTCGTGAAGTAGAAAAATATCCTAAATTGAAAGAATGTGCTCTTTCTTTAGAAGGTTTGATTACAGGAAGAAGTACACATGCTGCTGGTATTTTAGTTGGTAATGACTCATATACTAACTATATTGCTTCTATGCGTTCACCAAAAGGAGAATTATGTTCTTGTTACGACTTAATAGATTCTGAATACTGTGGCGAAATTAAGTTTGATTTGTTAAAAACTATAGCCACAGATAAAATTCATACTACACTAAATCTATTATTAAAAGATGGAATTATAGAGTGGCAAGGAACACTGAAAAAAACATACGAAAAATATATTCATCCTGATATTTTAGAATATGATGATAAAAATATGTGGGATATAATTAAAAATATTTATAGTGTGTTTCAATTTGATACCAAAATAAGTGAGCGTGCTTTAAACCTCACACAACCTCACAGCGTCATGGATTTATCTGCTACCAACAATTTACTTAGATTAATGGCACAACCAGGCCAAGAGTCTCCATTGTTAAAATATGCAAGATTTAAACAAAATATAAATGATTGGTATGAAGAAATGACAAGTTATGGGTTGAATGAAAATGAGCAAGCTTGTTTAAAAGAGTACTTAAATGATTCTTATGGTTTAGCAGATAGCCAAGAAAAATTAATGCGTATTAGCATGGACAAAAGAGTAAGCGGGTATACTTTAAAAGAAAGTAATAAACTTAGAAAAAGTATTGCGAAAAAAAGTGCACAATTACAAGAAGAAGCGAAAAAACAATTTTTTGAATATGGGGAAAAACTAGGAACCAGAAAATTGTTTTTAGAGTATATTTGGAATGTAATTTTTGCTGCAAGTTTTGGCTATTCTTTTTCTCAAATACATTCGGCATCTTATTCGATCATTGCTTTGCAAGAATTGAATTTGAATTATTATTATCCACCTGTTTATTGGAATTGCGCTTGTTTAACTGTGGAAAGTCAATCAGACGATGAAAAAGATAAAAGGACAGCTATCGACTATGGAAAAATGGCACGAAGTATTTATAAAATGAAACATCATGGAATAAATATTTTACCACCATCAATTAATAAATCAAACATTTCTTTCACGCCAAACAGAGAAGATAATAGTATTCTTTTTGGCTTAGGTGGTATTTCTGGAATTAGCAACGAAGTAGCTAGAGAAATAGTTAATAACAGACCTTATGATTCTTTTATAGATTTTTATAATAAAATTAAAAATAACAAAGAATCGCTAATCAAGAAGCAAAAAATAATTACATTAATAAAGGCTGGTTGTTTTGATGAATTCAATGAAAACAGAATTGAAATAATGAAAGAATTTTTTTCATTGGAATATGAAGAAAAAAAAGAATTATCATTACAAAATATTAATAAAATATTGGAATATGATATTTATATACCAGAAAATTTATTAACTCCATATATGCTTTGTAAAAATATCAAAAATAAAATGAATTTTTACAAACAAGATGAAAAAATAAAAACAAAAAAACATTATATGGTTCCGAAAAAAGTTGAGTCTGATTTGTTATACTGGTTTCCTGACTTAAAAGAAGATGTGGATTTTTATTATGAAAATGATTATATGATAATTATTGATAAAAATTTAGATCGTGCAACGAAGCCTTATGCAGAGAAGATAAAACAATATATTTCCAATGAAGATTTTATTAAAAATTTTAATAATATAGGTAAGAAAATATTATATGAAAACAACATAGAAGAAAATAATGAATTAGAGTGGGCTTTTTCTTCCACGTCTTTTTATCCTAAAGATCAACATGAACTAATGTCTGTTAATTTTGATAAGTATAATATTATTAATTTTGATTTGCTTCCCGAAGACCCAAGCTACACAATCAAAAGTTATAAAAAAAGAAACGGGGAGGAGTTTGTATGGGAACAGTATGATCTTTATAGAATTTGTGGAACTGTGGTAGATAAAAATAAAAATAAAAGAACGATAGAAATTTTGACACCTCAAAATAAAGTAATAAGTGTAAAATTCAATGATGAAACTTATAGTTACTATGAACAAAGAATATCACAGGGCGATGTTGAACATAAAGTCATGGTAGATGATAGTTGGTTTAAAAGAGGAACAAAACTATGCATTGTTGGTTATAGAAATAATGATTATTTCAGAGCTAAAAAATATAAAAACTCAATCTTTAAGCATACTGTTTTATTAATTGAAAAAATTTCAAACAATGCAGACCTCATTATAAGAAGTGAAAGAAAAGGAGTATAATTTTGGAAATTACAAAAATTACAGCAAACGATTATAATTGTTTGAAAAGTTTATTCAAAGAGGAATATGATTATCATTTAACTTTCTGCCCAGAGTCATTAAAAGAAAAAAAGCTATTAGAAGAATATAGTTTTAATCTATTAATGAAAAATACAAATAGATTTGGATATAAAGTTAAAAAGAATGGAAAATTCATTGGTTTTATACTATGTTATTTGCAAAATGAAAGTATATATATAGAAGATATGTGTATTACAAAACATTATGCTAGAAAAGGAATTGGAACTCTTCTTATTAATATGATTAAAATTGAAGTTAGGTTGAAAAAAAAGACAAAAATAGAAACAACCATTTGGGGGTTTAACAATAAAAGCCAAAAATTGTTTGAAAATCAAAAAGCGCAAATAAAAAAGATCGATTACGAAATTAATCTAAAATAATATAGGAACGTACAAAAGAGGCTCTTTATGAAAAAGGAGCTTCTTTTATAATAAAATATTTTATTTTTGAAAATATATCATTTAAAACTTGACTATTTTCATATTAAAATATATAATGTTATCAAAAAGGTACGGTTTTAATAAGGAGTAAAAAATGAGTATTAAATTAAAAGTTGTTCCACAAAAAGTTTTATTTGAAAATGAATCTTACGGAGTGAAAATTTGTAAAGATATTGACGAAGATGGTTTTATTACAGTGATTGGAAACGTTGGATGTTTACAATTAAACCAAGAATATGAAATTGTAGTAAAAGAAATAGAGCATCCACGTTATGGTATCCAATATGAATTAATTACTGTTCCTTCATTAGACAATATAGAAATCACTGCGGCAGATGAAATTCCTATTTTATTATCATTTATGAATCAAAAACAAGCAGACAACATACATAGCGTTTATCCAAACTTTGTAGCTATGATTGTAGACGGGAAAGAAAATGAAATTGACTTAAATAAAATCAAAGGAGTTGGAGAAAGAAGATTTAATGAATATGTAGAAAAAATTAATCATGTGTACCGTTATCAAAAAATTATAAATATGTTTCCTGATTATAAATTTACCCTCAAAGAATGTAAAAAATTATTCCAAGCATATTATAATTATGATAAAATTTATGAAGAATTAGAGAAAAATCCGTATCATGTTTTAATTGATATTTTAGAAAGAGGTTTTATCGGTGCTAATAATACTATTTTAAAAATTAACCCATCTTTCTTAGGGAGTGAGATTCAAACAGAGTACCTTTTATTACACATATTGACTATGAACGAAGCGGAAGGAAACACAAAAATAAATGCTAACGTTGTAGCTAGCTTAGCGTTGGAAATGATTCCTGAGTGTTTTCCGAAAATTAAAAAAGTAGTTGAAGAGCGGGACACATTTTTCTATGAAAACGATACGAAATTTATTGCTAAAATGTCGACTTATCAAGCCGAGAGGAATATAGCTAATAATTTATTAGAAAGAAAAGAAAACCCAAGAAATATAAATTTACAATATGAAAAGTATAAATCTTTTCTAAGCGAGGAACAACAAGAAGTTCTTAAAAAAATATTAAATGAAGATGTGTTGATTTTATGCGGACCCGCTGGCTCTGGTAAAACTTCAACTATTAAAGCACTCATTGAAATGCTAGACTCAGAATTTTTAAGTTACATTCTTTTAGCACCCACGGGAATTGCAGCCAAAAGATTGAAAGACGTAACCGAAAGATATACTAGCACCATACACAAAGAACTTGCTAAAAATAATTATATTGATGCTGATGTTGTTATTATAGATGAATTTTCTTTTGTGGGAGTGAAAATTTTTTCTAAATTATTAAATAATATTTCTACTTCGTCTAAAATTTTATTAGTTTGCGATGAGCAACAATTACCATCTATTAGTTGTGGTAATGTGCTAAGAGATATTTTACGATCTCAAAAAATACCAACGGTTAAACTTAGCAAAATTTTCAGATATGGGGAAAATGCTTTATTAACAGTAGCAACCGATATTCGAAACAAAAAAGAATATTTAAATCAAGAAGGACCAATTTTTGATGGATATCAACCAAATAAAGAATATAAATTCATTCCTATAGGAAACAATCCACTGCAACAAATTGTTAACGAATATAAAAACTTGCTCACCAAATATAGTAAAAATGATATTGTAGTATTATCCCCTTTTAATGTTGGTTCAATGGGAACATATGCTATAAATACAGAATTACAAAACATTTGCAACCCATTAAAAGGAGAAGAAATCGTAAAAAAAATTTCAACCAAACGTGGTAATATAGAAATGCGATTCAGAGTTGGAGATAAAGTTATCAATACTAAAAATAATTATAACGCTGTAACAAATATAGATTATTATGAGAAAGGGGCAAAATTCGGTAATGCTACTGTGGTAAATGGAGATATGGGAGTTGTAGAACAAGTAGATGTGGAAAACAAATGTTTAATTGTGAAATTTCAAGATGATTCAATTGTTTATACATATAGTGAAATGAACAATCTTCTTTTGGGCTATTCAATTTCCACTCATAAATCACAAGGTTCTGAATTCCTAAGTGTTATTAACATTACTCATCCTTCACACAATAAATTATTAAATAAAAATTTATTATACGTAGCTAATACAAGAGCAAAAGAGCTCTTGGTGGAAGTTGGAGACGTAAAAACCATCAATAATGCTATAAAAGTGGAAGCTACTGACTGTAGAGAAACTTTTTTGTATGAATTACTAAAAAAATAAAGGAGATTATATTGTAAATGTCGAATTTATTAATTACCTTATTAAATACTAATTCTGTATTGATTCTTGTTTGTTTATTAATAATATTTTATTATTGGTTTTATAAACCAAACCATAATATTATTTTACAAAAAATTGTATTGGAATTATTAATATCATTCACCTTTACATTGTTAATATTAATAATTTGTTTTATTTATTTTTTCTTATATAAATAAAGGAGGTTATCATGGGTAAACAAATTATTTTGTATTCTTCGCCATCTTGTCCGAAATGTAAAATCTTAGAAAGAAAATTAGTTGAAAAAGGTATTGAATTTAAAAAAACCTATGAATTGGAGGGGATTCAAGCAAGAAAAATTTATAGTCTTCCAGTGTTGCAAATTGATGAAGATTTTTTAACTTATGCAGAAGCGTATCAAAAAATTATTAATGGAGAAAGGTGAGTAAAAATGTCAAATCTTTTATTGAACTATGAAGAAAAATATCGTTCCTATGTTGATTTTATTAATTCCTATAGAGTAGCTTCAAACGCTGCAAGCGGAAGTCAAGTTGATTCGAACGCAAATGTGGAAAATAAAAATGTAACTACCTGTACTGGAGAATTGTATAAAAAAGATGCCATAGGTATTAATAGACTTTTAATGATTGAGAAAATTACGGAGCTTTATGGTGAAGAGTTAGCAGAGGAGTATATTCGTTCTTTGGATGGTCATGAAATTTATAGACATGACGAAACCAATCCAATGTTGCCTTATTGTGTAAGTATTACTATGTATCCATTTTTATTTGATGGTTTAACCAATATCGGAGGTTTATCTACAGCACCAAAAAATTTAGATTCATTTTGCGGAAGTTTTGTTAACTTGGTTTTTGCTATTGCTTCGCAATTTGCAGGAGCGGTAAGTACACCAGAATTTTTAATGTATATGGATTATTTTATCAGAAAAGAATATGGAAATGATTATTATCTAAAACCTGATTCTGTAGTATCGGCTATTGGTAGAAAAAGAACCATTCATTCTGTTATCCATGACAAGTTTAGTCAAGTGGTTTATTCGCTAAATCAGCCAGCCGCCGCGAGGAATTTTCAAAGCGTAAACTAAAATGCGCCTATATGTAGTAATAGATATAGCAAACTCCTTTAATTTCTGGGAAATCTTATTATAATTATAGTTTTATCATTCTAAAACGAGGAGGTGATACGAATGGGAAGAAAATTAACCCAAAAAGATGATGAGATCATTTTCGACTTATATATAAATCAAAAAAAATCAAGTGTAGAAATAGGTAAAATATTACAAACCTCTCATAGAAGTGTTTTAAATCATTTAATACAAATGGGGATAGAAAGGCGTTCTTTAAGCGCCTCACACTTTGCTAAAAACAATAAAGAAATTCCTTCTGAATTTAATGATTATAATAAAATGTATGATTTATATATAACACAACATTATACAAAAGAACAATTAGGTAAAATGTTTAATTGTGCCCCTCATGTAATAAATAGAGTTTTAAAAGAATTTAAAATCCATATTAGAGACATTTCGGAAGCCAAGATTGGGGTACAAAAAGGCAAAGAACATCATAATTGGAAAGGTGGAATAAGCACCTTAGAATCAAGATGTAGACAGTTTTATCAAAACAATATTTCTCCTGAAATTCGGAAAAGAGATAATTATACTTGTCAAATATGCGGGAGCCACAATAATTTACACACACATCATATCATTCCTTTTGCAACAATAATTAAAAAAATATGTAACGAACATAAAGAATTAAATGTTGTTGATAAAGTAGATGAATTATATAATATTATTATTGCCGACGCTAGATTTTTAGATAAAAATAATTTAATTACTTATTGTAAAAACTGTCATTTGTTTAAAATTCATAATTATAATAAGACAATCAGAAGCGAAGCCCTATAAAGGGAACGTTCAACGACCATTGCGGAAGCAAGTACACTATAAGCGTTTGATAGTGGAAATGGGGAGTATCCTTTCAAAGGATAGTGATATGGTCTACTCTTTATGGTGACATAAAGCAGTTCATAAGAGAACGCATACAACGTAGCGCATTGTATGGAATACAAGGGTTTTGGAATATTGCTTATTTCGACCAACCTTATTTTAACGGCATGTTTGAAGATTTTGTTTTTCCTGATGGTTCTGAGCCTTGTTGGGAGAGCGTAAATTGGCTTCAAAAGGATTTTATGAAATGGTTTAATGCAGAAAGATTAAAAACTGCCACTTCTTTCCTATCTTTCCCTGTGGAAACTGTTAACTTATTAGATGATGGAAAAGATTATGTAGACAAAGAATGGAAAGATTTTGTGGCAGAAATGTGGGCTGAAGGACATTCTTTCTTTTGTTATCGAAGTAATAGTGTCGACTCCCTTTCTTCATGCTGTCGTCTAAAAAATGAATTACAAGATAATACTTTTTCTTTCACACTCGGAGCAGGGGGAGTTTCTACTGGCTCTAAAGGCGTAATTACAATTAACATCAATCGTTTGGTGCAAAATGTATACAGAAAAAATAAAAACGCTACACTAAAAGATGTTGAGAAAGCAGTTAGAGAACAAACACATAAAATTCATTGTTATTTAACAGCATACAATGAGGTTGTTAAAGATAATTTTAATTCTCGTATGCTTCCTGTATATGATGCTGGGTATATTGCCTTAGAGAAACAATATTTAACTATTGGTATTAATGGTTTTTTGGAAGGAGCAGAATTTTTAGGCATTGAAATTTCTCCTAATGAAAAATATTTTAATTATGGAGAAGCTATTTTAAGACCTATTTATGAGGAAAATAAAAAAGATAAAACTAATGAAATTATGTTCAATACAGAGTTTGTTCCCGCAGAAAATTTAGGCGTTAAAAATGCAAAATGGGATAAAGAAGATGGATATTTTGTACCAAGAGACTGTTACAACAGTTATTTCTACATTGTGGAGGACACTAAATCTAATTTATTAGACAAATTTATTTTACACGGAGATAAGTTAACAAAATATTTAGATGGTGGTTCAGCTTTACATGCCAACCTCGAAGAACATTTGACAAAACAACAATATTTACAGTTGTTGAATGTAGCAATTCAAACAGGATGTAGTTATTTTACATTCAATATTCCAAACACTGCATGTAATGATTGCGGTTATGTGTCTAAACATAAATTAGCTAAATGTCCTAAATGTGGTAGTAATAATTTGGATTATATTACTCGTGTCATTGGTTATTTAAAAAGAGTTTCTAGTTTTTCCGAAGCAAGGCAGACAGAGGAAAAAAAGAGGTATTATGATAATGCTAAAGTATGAATCATACTTTGTAGTTTTTCAAGAGGTTCCTAACGAAATAACATTGGGAATAAATGTTAGTGGTTGCCCCTATAAATGCAAGGGGTGCCACTCTCCATTTCTTTGGAAAGATGAAGGAATACCATTGCTGGGCAATCTTGAAAACATTATAAAACTATATGAAAATTTAATAACATGCGTGTGTTTCTTTGGGGGAGATCATAATGAATCAGACCTAATAAAATGTTTAAAAATTTGTAAAAAATATAAATTAAAAACTTGTTTATATTCTGGACACGGAGATGGTAAACCTTATCATACCACAGAAGAAGCTGAAAAAGAATTAGAACATTTTAATACTTACATGCAATATTTAGATTATTTAAAAATAGGAAGATATAATTATCTAAAAGGGGGATTAAATTCAAAAAACACAAATCAAATTTTTTATAAAATTGTACATTTAGATAGCGACAACACAAGAAATTATAAAATATATGATATAACATCTTTATTTTATAATAAATAAAATTAGGAGTAATAAATGCTTACATATTCATCATATTTTATTAAAGATATTCTACCAAAAGAAAAAGTTCTAATTATTAACACCGTCCAAGAAAGAGTGTCTTCTTGTGAGCACAATAAACTTTTAGAAGATATTCATTCTATATTAGAAAAACATAAAAAAGATAAAATTACTTGTGTTTGTTTTTGGGAGATATATCATGACCTATTTTATACAGAAATAAACCAAGACGATTTAGAAAAAGTAGTATTATTATGTAAAAAAGAGGGATATAAGACTTTTTATTATAGTTGTTATCATACTAAAAACGAATATGAAATAAAGCATTTTGAATCTATAGCTAAAAATTTAGATTATATACGAATAGGAAATTATTGTGATCGTGGCAAGACTTATAAAATAGTAAATATGAAAAATCACACCTACTTGGAAAATATTAATCATCAATTCAGAAAGGAAAATAAAAAAATATTATGATTATTCTTATGAACCCAGACACAGACTTTGTTAAACAGTTTAAAAAACAATTGAAAAAAAATAATAATTACTGCTTATGTAAAATTAAAAAAACCCCAGAAACCAAATGTATGTGTAAAGAGTTTATCGAAAGTCAAGAAGAAGGATATTGTGAATGTGGATTATATTATAAAATTCAAAATTAAATAAAAAATAATAATTAAAGCAATTGTTTCATTTAGAATAATTGCTTTTTTATTTTTTTATTAAAAAAACTTATTATGGTATTGACATATTAATATAGTTTTGATAATATAAACATACAAAATAATTATTTAAAAAGAAAGGAACAAAACCATGGAACAAACTATTTTACAATTCAAAAAAACATCTGTAACATCAAAAAAACCTTTAGTAGCAACAGAAAATTCAGCAGGAGCGGATTTATATGCAAACATTGATAAAACAACTATGATTCGCCCACACGAAACTATTAAAGTGCCCACAGGAATTGCGGTAAGTATCCCAAATGGTTATTTTGGAGCCCTTGTGGCCAGAAGTGGTATTTCTACAAAAAGAGGATTAGCTCCAATTAATTGTGTAGGAATTATTGATTCTGATTACCGAGGAGAAATTATGGTGCCTCTACATAATCATTCGGAACAAACTCAAATAATTGAGCCTGATGAAAGAATTGCTCAACTTATTATTCTCCCTTACTTAAAAATTACTCCTGTAGAAGTAGAAACATTAAATGCGACAAATAGAGGAAATAAAGGATTCGGGAGTACAGGAAAATGACAAAAGAAAATTGCATACATACGGTCAAAAAATTTCAACTTATTTCAAAATTAAAAATAGGAGTTTATCATGAAAGCTATTGATATGGTAAAAATTGACAATGTATTAGGTGAAACTTTTGGCGTGGAAAGAAAAACTAAAAAAGAATTAGAAAAAAGCAAAAAACAAATTAATAAAAATAAGGTAAATAATTATAATAAAAAATAATTGATATATTCAACAACCAAAAAAAATAGGGTAGAAAGAGTTAAACTCAATCTACCCTATTTTTAAAACGAAGTAAAAATATATTATAAAAATTATTTATTCGCTTTACTTGCATAATCAGGTAAGCAATAGCCACGAATATCTTTACCATTAATGCTTACAGTTCTATATGCTACCGAATCTGATTTATTACCTTCGATAATTTTCATAGTTGAACCTGTAACTTCAGCAACAATACCAACGTGGTCAGGCCATCCTGTATTATCACCCTTTCCACTATCATCCCAATCATACATAATAATATCACCAATATTGGGAACATAGGCATCGTTTTCTTCCCAACAACCTAGCTTTTGATAAAGTTCAATCATACGCCCACAACTACATTCAGTAGGCATAATATCTGTCAAACCACATTGAATAGCCACTGCTGAGACAAAAACAGCACACCAAGAATCTGTATATTTAACCCTATAGTTCCTAGCTAAAGGAGAATGTCCATTATAAATATCTATAATCTTTTTATGAGAACCATCTGATTCCTTATATCCTAAATATTTTTTTGCTTCATTTACGACATTTTGGCGCACTTCCGTTTCTGTTTCACCAATAGAGCTGTTAGAACCTGATGTAGAAGGTGAATATGGTGCAATATCAGAATCTAATGCTGCCCACGTGTTTGTCCCACACTGTCCATCTACTGATAGCCCCGCATAACTTTGAAATTCTTTACAAGCTGCTACACTATTGTCACCATACTTTCCATCAATGGTTCCAGGGTCAAAACCTTTTGATTTTACAAGATTTTGAAACTCTGTTACGTCGTCTCCCTTCATCAAAGGGCTAGTTTTTTTTAGCAATCTTCTTCCACTTGTTCCAGAAGATGATGTAGACCCATCTAATGCAGCCCAAGTTTTATCACCACAAATCCCGTCCGCACTTAATCCTTTAGCTTTTTGGAAAGAAATGCACGCAGCTTTGGCTTTTTCACCGTACATAGAATCAATAGAACCACAATTATATCCATGATTTGTGATTTTTGTTTGAAACTCTTTAACATCGTCCCCTTTCATTAAGGGGGATGTTAGTTTTAACATTCGTCTACCCTCTAATTTATTCCATGTATCAGGGCCACAAATGCCGTCGGCAGATAAGCCAGCAGAAGATTGAAACTTTTTACAAGCACTTACAGATTTTTCGCCATATTTACCATCAATAGTACCACAACTAAAACCTCTGTTTGTTACCAGGTTTTGAAACTCTTTAACATCGTCCCCTTTCATTAAGGGGGATGTTAGTTTTAAGGTCTGTCTAGCCATTACATTATCTCCTTTTCTCTTTTATTTCCATTTGCCTATTGCCAAATATGTTAAATATCCAGTTACAGATGATGATGAACTTGGTCTAACTAAATTAACAAATCCAGGATAGGTATTATTAGTATTGTCATCATCACTGCTAGTTCTGGAATAGTATTCAATCATACATCCAGCCGACATATTTTCCAAACCCCAAATTATAGTGGGCGTATCACTAAAACTTGCAGCAAATGCAGGGGCAGTAACGTCGCTGCTTTCGTACAAACTCCCCCAAGAACTGCTGATAGAAGTTGAAAAGTATACCCTCGCCCAAGCATATTGTAAGCCATTCTTATAGCGAATATATCCCCTCTCTCCATTATCAATTGGCTCAGAGATAACATAAGATTCTATGTCTGTTCCAGAGGGGCCTTGAGGCCCCTGTTCGCCTGGGGGGCCTTGAATTACTGCATATGGAACAAATTCTCCTGAATCATTGCGCAAATTTAATACTGGAATATTCATTATTTATCTCCGCTATCAAAACCTTGAAATTCTTCACATTCTTTAAGAATTTCAATTTGTTCTTTCGTTAATTTGGGATATAATTTAATTATTTCGTCAAAAGTGGACTTACTTTCTGTCATTCTGGTTAAAATAGCTCTACCAGTAATCCTCAATAAAACATTAGACAATTCGTTGATACTCATTTTATTATCCTCCATAAACAATTAAGGCAACCGCTTCTTCTATATCGTTCATTCTTTGATTTAAGGAAGGTTGCATTTTACTTTGTTCCTCTTGTATTTCAAGATTTAATTCTTCTAATGTTCTTTCAACAACTTTGTTATCCACTAATTTATATCTATATTGTCCTTTACTATTATGAGCAATATATTTTAATTGAACATGCACATGATACTCTTGGTTCCCCTCTTCTACAAGAATATCCGTATCTAATGGTTCTTCAAAAACAGAAGAAAAGAATTTAATAATTCTATTTTTTTCATCTGCCCTTGCATAAATTTTATATGTATTTTTTTCAGCTTTAACCATATTATTCATTCCTTTCCTTTATAGATAAATTTCAGCATCCAATTCTATATATCCTCCTTTTGCGACCAATAAATTCCATTGGTCGTATCCAGATACATTCTTATTTGTAGTCATGGTCAATTCTATTTGATTTGGCAAAAATCTACCAGCTTCCACTTGTGTAGGTGTATATCCAGTAACCTGATTGCCACCTTGTGTACCAAACCATATATCTACATTATTACTGAAAGATGGAGTGGGCAAAATACGCATGGTTGTAGGAAGATATAAAATAGCATTTATTGTGGTAGCCCACCAAGAATTGGTAGGATATATTCTTGCCGAACCATCAGAAGTCAATTTATAGTAATATCTTTGACATTTTACTAATTCACTACTGTAATCTGGATAAAAATACACTGTTGCAGCACTGCCAATTTCTACTTTCGCCCAAGTAACATACAAGCTACTCCCAAAACCCCAATCAGAGGGCACAGTGAAATTATTGATTGCAAATTCTACAAAGTTATTATCTGGGTCAGGTGTGAATAAAAAATATGTATTGCTACTACTTGAAGTCCCCAATGTAGTAGTAAAAGTAACCACTTTAGTAGCGCCATACTCGTCACAAAACTGTGCAGAAGCAGTTAATGTTTTCCCAATCGGGTTTTGCAGTTCTATAACTTGTGATATAGAGATACCTTTAATATATAATCCATAAGTCGAAGAAATATTAATAGTGGTTAAACTTCCCGACACATGTCTCCATCTATCAATAAAATATTTGTTTTGCGCATAAGTAGTAGCATTTCTCTGATTAATTGGATTTGTGAAATTGGAATTAATCAATAAGTTTGGATTGGAATAAGGATAATATATAAATTCACCTGTTGTATCTAACCATATTTTTGTACTCATATTAACAGGTTCCATGCCACCCACTTGTACCTCTGGGAGCATACTGTTTAACTCATTTAATTTGGCTTGCACATTAGAACCATCGGAAGTCAAAGTAATTTGTGCATCGCCCTCAAAATGAACTGTTTGATTATTTTCTTGAACCCTATAATTAATAGCCATTAAATCTTACTCCTAATTATTATCTTGATTGCCAAATTGGATGATATTCTGCATCAAAACAAATGTATGCACCACCCTCATAGGCATAAAAAGCAATTATTTGTCCATATGTCAGGGCAGAATATCCTTCACTAAAATCAAGACCTGCAATCGCTTGATTGCTATTAACATAGGCAACTTCTACACTATTTACTAGGGAATCTAACATAGAATTGTTAGCATTTGGATACTGTACATTAAACGTACCAACAATTTTAATGGTTGGAGTTATACGCATTTGTGTTGGCAAATAAAAAATCGCTGTTCCAGTTGTTTTAGAAGTTGCCAAACCTAGCGTATACGGAATTTTGTCATTAGAAGAATCATTGACTTTTTTGTAACCATATCGCATATAATATCTCTGACACTTTAATTCTTCTTCTGTATAACTTGGTATCTGATATTGTGTAGAAAACTCTCCTTTTTCAAATTTTGCCCATTGAATAGCATAAAAATCTGTTAAAGAAGTACCTGTACCATTTTTCTTCGATTTTATTTCCACAATAGCGACATCAGCATTGCCAGATGATATACCTGTTAAAAAGTAAAACGATAAATAATCATTAGATATTTTATTCCCAGCACCAGCATTTAATGTACCTGTTACAGAGCTGATTGTTCCATCTTCAAACCCAATAGACAAAGTAAATACCTGCCCAACATAGTCGGACATCCCATAAACTGCTTGGCACAACCCATTTTCAATGTATATCCCTTTTTCTTTGCGATAATTAGTAATATTATCAGCAGTTGTTCCTTGTGCGGGATACCATCTATCAATCCAATAGGACGAGTCTGAGTAACCCACTTCTGAACTATTTAATTCATCTAAATCACCAGTACCATATTGATAAACAGGATTTAAAAAATTAGTGTTGATAAGTAGGTTTTCATTACTCGTTCCCTTTTCTAATTTTGTTATTTCTTCTTCTAGTGTTGTACTACCATCTCCCATTATTACCATAGAAGAAACAGTTGCCATGTTCATCTCCACGTTTTGTCCATTTTGATAAACAAAAGGCTTAACATTTATCATTAATATTCCACCTCTTTACACTTGTAATAAATAAACCTGTCCAGGATAAGGAGTTGTAGGAGTCTGTGTATATACCTCTATTGTTGCTTTTATAAACTCAAAAAATACTCCCCAATACTGCGAATTTGGAGATGGATTATTGTTTAAATTATTATTTTGCTTAGAATAATATAGATAATCTCCATCTGTGCATAAATCATTCTTGGAATAAGTCGTAGTACTATCCCAAACACCTTTATATGTACAATTAAATCCGAGTAAACCTTTCTCTCCTTTTAACCCAATATATATCCAGTTGGTTACGTCATTTAATCCATCTTCTTTTCCAGTATTTTCTTTTATACATATATACAAATTCCCATTGTTATCAAAAACAAAATTTAATGGATAATAAGTAACTCCAATTGTATATACACCTTTATTAACAAAATTTTCTATTTCGTCATCATAAGACTTCATTAATTCAGATAATTTATCTTCTACATTATTATAATAATAATTTTGCAAAATAACAAGAGCATTATTCAAATTGTTAATCAAAGTAGCATTTGTTATTTTGTTTTTGACGGAAGATAAATTATTGTTTAGATAATTAATAGCTTCTTCATATTGTCCAGCCAAATAATATTGTTGAAAATTATTCCATATTTCTTTATCACTTAAATGAATATCTTCTTTTAACGACAGTTTTATATCTGTATTGGGATTTGTTTCTTTTTTCATAAAATCACTCCACAATTCCGAACCAAATATCTCCCTCGCCCAAGTCAGAAGGAGGGGTGTTTATGGGAACAATTGGATATACTGCTGGGGTCAAGTCCCCAATTAACTGCCAGTAAGTTAAAGAATTAGATGGAATATTACCAATGTTCGGACTTTGTAAAGATAAATATAGCCCATTTTTATATGTAACCAAAACATTTTCTTCATAAGAGACAGTTGATTGCCATTCACCCACATAACTAATCCCATCACCCTTATCACCTTTTTCACCTTGAATTGTTAATTGTCTCCAATATGAAGGATTCAAAGGAGAGATTCCACTAGGTACATCGGTTATAGCCATATAAACAACATTAGAAGATTCATCAGGATAGTATACTAAATTATGTTTCAAATAAGACGATTGATTATTATAATTCCCTATCAAAGTAAATTGATTAACGATATTTAACCATTCTTCTTGTTTTTGTGAAACATAATTGGTTAAATCATTTTTGAAAAATCTCTCCAAAGCCATTGCTGTATCTTGAATAGTATTAATCTTAATACTATTTATAATTTTTGCATTAGCATCTGGAATTTGTTGATAAATTTTTTGTGCGGTTTCCAAATCTCCATTTTCCATTGCTTCTTGATATTGCTTAATTAAAGCACCATCCGACGCTGTAACATCTTGCATTGTCGTAAAATTTTGTATCGCATCTGGAAATGTAGTAAATTCCAAATCTTGATATGTAGCGCTCATTTTCTCACCTTCTTAAATATCAGGATATAGGGGATAATATCTAATCATATTAATAGTTTGTGTACCATCTGGGGCTAAGTTAGTGTCGATACTTTTTATAATATATTGATTGGTAGTATCTGTGTTTATTCTTGTATAATCTACTAAAATATTAACATCTAACCAATACAAGGGAACAACTGATAAAGTAATGTTATCATTCAAACGAGTATGCAACCATAGTTCATAATCAGCACGTTGTTGGGCGAGGTCATTACTCCAAATATTTTCATATTCATCTCCATAAAATACTTGCCTAATTTCCCCTATACTACCAATATAGAAAGGAGATTCAGGATTTTCATCTTTAGAGATAGCATAAGGCTGTTGGTAACCTAAAAACAAAAAATTATCCTGGCCTTTATACTGTACAACATAAAATGTGTTCTCTTGAGGAATAATAGCGTTGCTCCCATCTTCATTAACCAACGGATAAGCAGGCAATGAATTGATTTTCAACATTGGATTCTCTACAATGGTAGGGGCTGTAAAACCATAAATCAGTCCATCTGTTAAACCTTCGACACCTGCCATTGTTACATTGTATGTGTTTCCGCTCACCGTAGCTTCTCCATAATGAGAGGGGTCATGAGACATTCCATAAACCTCAACTACATTCTTTACTTCTCCAAATTCAACACTTGTAGTTTCTGAAAGAACAATTTGTGTCCACATATCATCCCCTATATAAGAAGATTCATTTTGTCCACTTGGAATTTGTTGATAGTGAAAGACACCATCAACATCAAAAAAAATTTCATAATTAGGTGTAATATCTCTTAACTCTACTAAAATATCGTACACAGTTCCACCTTGGTCTATTTTTATTTCATAAGGGACAGTTTGCGGATTATCTTCAATTATATAATTTTTAAACCCGCCCAATTCTGTGATAACACTAATCATAGAATTTCTTATGCTACTATCTTGTGGAATAATAGTTGGAATACCTTCTAAATAACCATTCCTTTGTCCAGTTAATTTAGACATCAAATCTAAACCTTGGAGAGATAATGTAGAATTTCCTGGGTCATAGCTCCATGAGGGTGCATCTACTAAATATATTCCCATATTTATCCAATTACCATTATTTAGATAGTCTACAAATACTTGAAAATATTTATCTATCCAAATTCTCCCCCCTGGTTGTAATTCCAGTGTGCTGTCTTTCACAATCAATGAAAGACTACATGTTCTTCTTATATCCGCAGTTGCATCCACAGTAATATTACCATCTAAAATAACTCCTGTGATTTCATCAATTATTTGCATATCAAAATTTAATAAATTTATTTTCACACGCAAATCCCGTATATTTCTCTTGGCATCATTATACATCGACCCGGTAATGGAAACCATTCATTATCCCTCCTTTACTAAATTATTTGTATCCCAATCTTCTTGGTTATCTAAATCTCCAATTTCCGTCCATGAAAAACTAACGGAAGATATTCCCATTCCATAATTGGCTACATAATTTACAGTAGGTGAATCAGTAACAAAAACACACCAAATATTCCCATTCCAGTCTTTTAAGACTTTAGCAGTTTTAGTTGTAAGAAAATCTTCTATTGCCTTGCGTTCCTCCACCATTTCAAATCTATCCAAAACTCTGTTAATTAAATAATCTTTTGGAAGAATATTCCCTGTTACACTACCAGTATTATAATTCAACAATGAATTAGAGACAATAATAGGATATTTTTTGCCAATCGGCTCAAAAACACCCACTTTTTGTACCCTGGTAGAAGAACCATAGCTAACGTCTGAATAAAATTTATAAATAGAATTTATATCCGCAATAAAAATACCATCAAATTGACTAAAGACATCGTTTATAATATATTGTCCCTCAATACCTTCTACTACTGGCACAAAAGCATATTCATATTCTACATTATTCCTATTGAAATAATCATTAAAAACTAAATTAGTAATATCTGAAAAGCTATGAACCTCAAATATTCCCACAGTTATCCAGTTAAATGTACCCTTTACACGCCTTTTCACTCTAATTTCAGAAATTTGTGTAGACAAAAAATCTAAATTGCCTGCTGTTAAATTATTATGAAATTTAACATCAAAAATTGTATTGTAATCCCATTCTGGTATATTTGTACTATAAGAAGATTCTACATCCTTTGTAATGTATACCTCGTCATAAATTCCATTTTGAATTTGAACCTGCGTAATATTTTCTATTGAAGTTGGTACTGGGTTTAAACAATTTTTGTCTGAAAAAAAATTATAATTCAAAAATTCAAACATTTAAGACACTCTTTTCCAATAATAAACACAATAGTAAGGAGGCAAATTATTATGAGCTTCTCCACCACCTGATGAAGAAATTCCGCTTGTACCACCTGGCCCCCACCAGTTAGCAGCATAATCTTGATATAAACGAATAGGATATGCACCAAACTTAGCCGTTACTTTAGCGCCTGTATTAACTCCATTATATCCATGATTATGACTAGGCATTTCAGATACAGTTAAGGTTACTTCTTTTTCGCCCCCTGTTTTTCCTGTAGTAGAAAAATCATCATCATTACTATTTACCCCTACTAGAAAACTGCCTGATGCTATATTTTCCCAAGTACCGCTTAAATAAGTATTAGGATTTGCTGTGGCAGAATCAAGAATAATAACTGTTCCAATCGGGAAAAAGGAATTAGTAAAAGTGCTTATCGCAGATTGAATGGCGCTTTGTATATCCGCTTTCCATAAAGATTGTATATCTTGTAATTCAATTTGTTTAATATTTTGATTGTTATTTATGATAAAACCATCAGAGGTCAACATAGAAACAGTACTATCAACCGATGCCAATAGTTTTGTTTGGTCACTTGCCATGGTTTACCCCCCCCAATATCCAATATAATAAGAATTATCAGAATCAACAAAATATACATCAGGATTTAACGTATCCATATAATATAGTAATCTATCATTGTCAATTCCTAAGTTCTCTATTTGTAGCTCATAAAGATTTTGTATTCTTCTGAACCAAATAAATACATATTCCAAACCATTCGCTTCATTTATATAATTGCTATAAATATAATATGATAACCCATTCAAAGGTGTAACTTTAGCTGATACATAATCTTTATATTCATCATTCTCATTATAACCTTTTTGATAAAATAATTCAATCTTATCCCCATTAGTGTTAGAATAAGTAACAATATTTGTATAGGGATTAAAAGAACGCCCCAATATCATTGAGGTAAATCCTCCGTTAATTTCAAAACCCTGTGTCCACTTAGCCCATATTCCATCATCTGTTAAATCAATTTCTTCATTTCCTATGTATTTTGGCGGGTTAGCATTTGTTTCTCCGTCAATACTTATCAAGTTTGACTTTATGTTTATATAACCCTCTTTACACAAGTTTGTAATTTCTAGTAATGTAAACATATTGGGTCTTGTATAATTAACAGTAAATTCAATTAATTCAGACCCAAAAGAAAAATTATTTATAGTTGTGCCTGTAATCTCTATGTAATATGTAGTATCGTCATCAAACCCAGCAATAGTATAAGATAAATCTAAAGGAACATTTGTGCTTCCTGCATACAAATCTCCACTACTACTTAACAATCTTTTATTACTATCATATAAATTTACCACATAAATATTTAATGGTTGATTTTGAGACTGAGTATATTGAAAGGTAAAATTATATGACGCATTTTCAATAACATTTCCTGTTGGCATATTTGTTAATATAAAAGAAGGTGTAGCATAGCAATAAAATTGAACAACATTACTTTCAGGACTTTCTGTGTCATTGGAATCAAACACTGTTAAATAAGCATTATAATAAGTGCCATTTTTTAATGTGTTAGCAGGAAGAATATGCTCATACTTCAAACCATTTTGAGACTGAGAATAAACAACTTCATTCCTTAAATTTTCTCGAATTGTTAATTTGTTTTTTACTATTTGTTCTGCCCCGTTATAATTAAAAGTAAACACTTGTTGATTTATTGCATCAAATGAATCAACAGTATTTAACACTGGTTTCACCAATGCCATTTTCCCACCTTCTTTCTTAAATAGTTACATAAGTAAATCTATCTTCTTTTTGCTCTAAAGCATCAATTCGCGTAGTATTGTCCTCTATTCTTTGAGTGTTAGAAGAAATCATACTATTTAACTCTGATAAACTATCTACTAATCCTTCTACATATTGTTCCTCTAATTTAAAATAGGGAAGGGTTTCCCAATTAGAAACCCCATCCCCTATTTTTATTCTATAAGGCTGAACACTTGTAACAATTCCAATTTCACCTTTTGATAGAACAGGATTAGATGTTTTCCAGTTATTGTCTGTATCATTTCTTATAATAATTCTACTTGTTAATTGTCTTTGTGCCATCCTTATGTCCCCTTATATAATCATACAGTCGCAGTTCCACCATTCAAAACAAAAGTATCCGTTGCAAGCAAAACATCACTTCCAACAGTCATGGCACCATCAGAGGTAACAGATACACCGTTTCCCGCATTAGATGCTTTAACAACACCAACTTGAGAAATACTAGCAATTTGAGTGACTTTAATAAAATTAGGAGAAACCGTACCTTTCCCATTAAGAAAACTAATATCCTCAGAGCTTTCTACAATACCAGCAGTTGAACCATTAGCAACTTGTACTCCCGTTGTAGAATAATGTAAAAATACCCAATCAGTACCATTATAATAATAAATAGCATCTTTTACAACATCAGACGGAGTAAAAGTGATTTGAACGTCGCAAGCATCCCACTTTTCTGAGCTTTCATGCGTTTCTTTAATTTTGGCTATAGCCGCCGTATCAATCGCAGATTGCTCCGTACCATCTGCGACACTGATTGCAACACCAGTCACAAAATTATACTTTGGGATGTTGTCAATTTGCTCTTGTATTCCTCCTGTTACCCCTGATAAATATCCTAACTCTGTCGACGTAACAGCACTAACAGATAATTCGCCACCACTACCTGTAATTACCGCTCTATCAGCAGTTAGAGTAATTTTATCTTGTTTTTCAGAAATTTGTTCCTGTAAATCATTAATAGCAAGTTGTGCATTTGTTGCACTTGGATCCATACCACTTGGGGGAGTAACAGAAACATTAGAACCTGAAACAGTTCCATTTACATCTAATTTTTGGTCTATTAACCCCTTAATTTTGTTCGCAGACCACAAAGCATTATTTGTATCTGCGTCAACTCCACTTGCATTATCATTTAGAGTTAAATTGTTTGATGTGTCAGGAGTACTATTTTTTATAGCATCTGTTGTATCAGATTTAATAGATGCATTTACATATCCTTGTTCAGCTTTAGGATTGTTAGCAAATTGTGATTTAAGCATATCGCCAGCGCCTAGGTCTGACAAATCGTCTGGTGTGACTAATTGTTTCCATACAGCCTCAGAAGCGGTATTGTTGTATATCAAATATGCCTTTGAATTAGTCGTATCTAGCCACAATGTTCCTAACTTATACCCACTATCACTTGATGTAGGTGCCGCATTTTTTACGACGGTTGTAGAAGCATTTAGCTCTGGGGCTTTATCCCATGTTACAACGCCATCACCATATTTTGCTATACCTGTATCTGTTTCAATTCCAATTTCACCTTTTAATAAAACTGGATTTGCCAATTTCCAATTAGCTGATGTATCATTTCTTATAATAATTCTACTTGTTAATTGTCTTTGTGCCAAATTGCCTTACCTCCATCAATAACTTCTATATTTCTATAATCAGAACCAATACAGTAGTATTTTAAATTTTGTGAATCCCATCTATATATCATATTTTCAGAAACATCAAGAAAAATATCATTCACATAATTACTATCAGGTATAGAAGGAAATTCTAAATAAGTATCATATTTATGTAACTCACCAAGTAATTTTAGTTCACTAGAGCTTTTATTACCCATTAAAATAGTATCATTAATACTAGGTAAGTTCTCTAAATTATTATAATCTCCTTCTTTATATACAACACGACTTCGATTAAATTCTACAACAACATCAGTAACACAATTTCCTTCTTCACTCAAAATAATCATGTTTTCCATAATTACACCACATTCTCTACACATATGGTTGTTGCTGGTAAAAGAGTCGTAATATCATCATCTTCTAATTTTACTCCTATTTTATAAAATCCATATGGAAACAAAGATGTTATTTCAGAAGTAAATTCCATTGTAATTGTATTGTCAGGATATTCTTGATTTTGAAACTCAAAACTATAAATATTATCAGGAGTATGTAAATTCTTTTTAAATTCTACTGTTATTTTATCGGTTGGTTGTAAAATATAATCTGTTCCATCACATTTCTTGATAACAAATTTCATCGACCATAGAAATGTATCTCCTTCATACCAATAAATTTTTCCATCTTTTATGCGGGGACTCCTGTTTGCCCCTTTTAAAACGTTTTCACAACAAAACATTTAATATCAACTCTTTCACATGATAAAAGCTAAATTCATATTGTTTTGTGGAATAAATACTTTAACAATACTTCCTACCGACAATGTGTTGTTACCATATAAAGGTAACTGATAATTCTTTCCATTTACTTTAACAGTATAAGTATTATTGTCTATACTTTCTATCATTCCAGTATAAATTTTAGTACTTCTATCATTTTTGTTTATTAAATACTCTATTCCTTTTATTATTTCTATCATTGCCATTTTTTCATTGTTCATTTTTATACCTCTTTTTTATCCAGATTGAGAATTTCATCTAAAACTCCCAACCTGGATAGCAGTTGACATAAAATTGTTCTTTAGTGTAGAAACAAATGATTCAGCATTGGTTACATTAGGCAAAACGAGCTTATCAAAATTAAAATAATTGTTTTTGCTAATGCTATCTTTATTACTTACAGCACTAGCGTTCAACAATTGAGAAGGATGATATTTCCCAATTTCCATTAAATTTTGTGCCAAGGTATGTGGGACAATTCCAGCACCCTTGCTAAGTGGAGCCAAAATATTTTGTTCAGGTGGAATATAAAGTTCGCTACCATCTTCGTTTATTCGCCCTATCATATTGCGGGGAATATACGAACTCCCAGACGCAAAACCCTTAGCAGCAAAAGCATTTCGAGTATTAGTGCCAACTATCCCGTCTGCACTAATTCCAGAATCTTTTTGGAATCTTTTAAGGGCTGCTACTGTTTTTGAACCCATGATTCCATCCACAGCTAAATTTCCATACCCCAACGAATTTAAGGCATTTTGTAGGGCCTTGACGGCATCACCACGACTCCCTGACTTTAATGTGCCACTAGAACTAGAAACCTTCCCAGTGCCAACAGAAGAACCACTACTGCCTGGAGAAATGTAGTTATCATCCAATTGTTGCAGAATAGCATTATATTGGTCTACAAAACTCTGTAAATTCCCCAGACGTTTTTCCCAATTTTCTTGCTCCTGATTTAATCCAAATAACTGTTCAGCAATTAAACGCTTTTGATTATTTTCATAAGAATTAGCAGCATCTTCCCATAATTCTTTGTAATCTTCCCAGTATTGAATTTGTGCATCAATCGCTTCTTCTGCCGCTTCTTTTTGATTCTCTAAATTTTCTAATTCTTCTTCATAGGCCTGTTCTCTTTTTATATCATCTAATTCTTTTTGTGCTTCATTAACAGCGGCCATATCGCTTTCATAAACAAAGCCTTGGCCTTCTCTATATATTCTAACTCTTGTATTTTGTGCTTTAGCAAGGTCTTCTAACGCTTCTTCTAATTCAAGTTGTTTGTCTAGTTCCTCATTTTGCTTTTGCAATGCCTCTATCTTGGCATCCCAATACTCTTGTTCTTCTTTTTTTTGCTCTTCTAATGCTTCTATCTCTTTATCAGCTAAATCTTGAATATAATCTAATGCATCTTCAAAATTTTCTTTCTGTCTTCTTAACGCCTCTTCTTGTTCTCTTTCAGCATCAGAATCAGAAGATGAATTATTATTCGAAGAAGACGAAGATGTTTTTTTAGTAGACGTGGTTCCAGTATTAGTATTCTTTTTCGGCACGGATGGAGCAGACCAATTTTCATCTATATCTCCTAATCCTTCTACGTTACCAACACCACTTAAAATATCCCTAGTATCTTTAGCATTATAAACTACATCACCCTTACGAAGATAACCCAGCTCTGCTCCATTTAATCCAGCTATATAAGCATTTTTACCCTTTTTATCAGTTACTAATTCAGGACCTTTTTCTCCTAACCAGGATAATTCATTTTTGGGCACACCATTCGCTGAAGTTCCTGTCCAGTTTCCCTCGGTTAAAAATCGACCATATCCTGCTTTTCTGGCTATATCATCTATTGTTTTTTCCGTAGAAAAGGGACCTGTGGTTTTTGTTTTAACATTAATGGTTACTGTTTTAGTTTGTTGATTTGGTATAGAATCAATTTTTTCCTTTGCGGAATCAACTTGTTCTTCCCCTTCCACGCCGACCAATACATAAACATTTGCTTCTTCTTGGTCGAGCTTATCTATCTCAGACTGAACCTGTTCAGGTGTTGTTTCACTCCCATCAGCATTAAAAGTTACACCAGCTGTTACTTGTAAATTATTAACAACATCATGTATTTGTGAATCAGTGAAACCCAAATCTTTCAAGTAAGCAACAAGAGAGGGCAAATCACCAATTTTAGCATCTCCAATAACTTCCACAATATGATTTCCCTCTAGCACAGATAACCAGTCATCCGTAGAAGAATTTAAGTCTAAAATTTGATATCCAGCCTCTTGTAGTTGTTTTTTAAAATTCGCAAATTGTAAATCAGTCATGCCCAAAGCTTCTTGAGCATTAGCTCCTAAAGAAATAAAATTACCAGAAACAGTTTGAGTAATTAATCCCAATTGCTCTGCACGGGCAATCATATCATCTAATTCATAATTAATAACTCCACCAGTCTGTTCATATGCTTTCATAATGGTAGTTAGCATTTCTTTAGAAACACCAAGTTTTGCAGCTAATTCATCCAACCTAGAAAAATCTATATTTAAACTACCATCAACACCGACAGACGCTAAAGTAGCATCAATACCAGAATTTTTTATAATATCTGCAAAGTTTCCAAAATTACCATCTTGGAAATATTGAAAAAAGGAACCCCATTTCTCTTTAACATGTTTGCCAGCGGTTTCCAAATCTCCATCAAATTGTTGAACCCAATCTTCACCAAAAAATAGAGACATTAACTCTTGTGTTTGAGCTCCCCAATTCCCTGAAGAAACATTCTTTAATAATTTTTTATATCCTTCTATTGAGGCCTTTAAAGAAGCTGTTTCTGGTTCTATTTTTAAAGCTTCTTCTATTTTTTTTGCAAAACCTGTAGCCGACGCAGTAATTTCTTCACCTTCAGCATTTATAACTGTCCTTAGTTCGGAAATTGAATTAGCAAACTTGGCACCATATTTTTCTTCTACAAGCTCAAGCAACCTTTGACGATAAGTGTTGACATCAACCCCTGCCTCAAGAGCTGCTTCACCAACGTCTAATGTTCCATCTTTGATAGCTTCTACTAATTTCATCAAGGACTCTTTGGAATCAATTTCTCCATTAGCGAATAAATCATCTCGCTCATTGATGAAATCAGAAAGAATCTGTTCTTGTTCATATGTGCTCGCTTCTAACAATTGATTTTGATAATCATAATATGCTTCTTGTTTTGTTAAAAAGTCTTGAGACATATTAGCAAAATTATTTGCTAAATAAAAATTATCATTTTCTTTTGCTTGTCTTTGTAATTCTTTATTGGTTTGGGAAATATAATCATAAATCTCATCAGACCCAGATTCAAAAGCTGATCTAATCTCTTCTTCTGTTTTCCCTGTTATAGTGGCAATTTCATCATAAAATTGCTCCATACTCCCAAGAGATTCATTATAATCTGTTTCAGCATCTTGCATCAAAAGTTCTAATTGTAATTTTTGATTATCCGTTAAAATTTCATGTAGAGAACCAAGTTTGGAAAGTTGCTTATCTAAATTTCCATTAACTAAATCCAATCCATTGGCCTCAGCACCAACTAAATCAACGATATTCTCTTGAACTTGTGCTATTTCTTCATTGTATTTTAATCTTTCAGTATCAGAAGAACTATCATTCCTTTTTTCCGCTAATTCTTGATAGGAAGCAATTTCTTTTTCTAAAGATTCTCTTTGGCTTTTTAGTTCGGAATTTTTTTGTTCAGCATCTTGTATCATTTGCTCATGAGCTTCTTCTTGTGCATTAATTACACCATTAATAACACTAAACAAAGTTGCTCCTATGCCTATAATTGCCCCAGGACCAATTAAACTAAAGAAACTAGATGCCGATCCTGCCAGTGCAGAAAAAGAAGACACACCACTAGATTTTAATCTGGTAAACTCACCTATTGCCAAGCTTATAGCAGTCGGTAAGTCCTTCAAAGGCTGTAATAAATTAGTAAAACTATTTTTTAAATTATTAACACCGTTAGGAAATTGTTTCCCTATGAAAATGGTTGCAAAACTAATTATAATAGGTAAAAATGTTTGTAAACCACCAATGGAATTTACCACCTCTAAAATGGCAGTTGCCAAACCCAGAACATTCTTTACTGAATCAGAACTAATACCTTCTGTAAAGAATCTTTGAAATTGAGCCGTAAGAGCAGACATACGACCTTCGATAGAATCCAAATAGGCTGCATTTTCTCTAGCCGCTGATCCGAAAGAGTTCATTCCAGCCTCAGTCGCACCCAAAGCACTATCAAAATTAGAAATAACACTGTTTACAACATCAACTTGGGTTTTCCCACCTATTAATGATGCATAATAATTTTTAGTATTTTGATCTAAAGTATCCCAAACTTCTGCAAGTTCTGATAAAATATCAAAAGTGGATTTTAATTGTCCATCTGTTCCTTGTAATGTTATCCCGATTTTATTAAAATCTTTCTCCATAGAGGCTAATAACTCTAAATCTTGTTGCCCAGAATCATCCATGGCTTGTAGATTTAAAGTTATACTTCTTAAACCTCTAGCGACGCGGCTTGCCTGTCCTGGCATCATTTCGGTGCCTGCTGTTAGTACATTATATTAATAAAGAATCGTTACTTCTTTATGAATTGCTTGATTTTTTTTATATATACATCTGTTTTAAAATCTTTATATTCTATTCTTAACAAAGGTATATTAAATTTTTTACAATAAGAATTTTTTATATAATCATGTTTCTTTACAATTTCAAATAATTCTTTTGTTTTTCTGGGATAAAAATGCCCTTCCCCATCCACTTCAATAAGTTTTTTTTCATTAATAAGAAAAAAATCAAAAGGCAAAGGCAGTACATCACGACACGAATTAATTCTGTATTGATAAATATAATCAATATTATTATCTTCTAAAAAATCTTTTACTTTTCTTTCATAAGAAGATAAAAGCCTACTACATTTATCACACAAAATTTTCCCATTTTGAAAAGAAGCAATGCTCGTTTCAAATATGTCTCCACATTGACATTTAAAGACAATACCTTGTCTGGTCCATTTATTTTTTTCGGAGAAAGACAAAGCTCGACTTTTTATCCCATTTTGTACGCAATAAATGTTTATATTATAAATATAATATTTTTTATTTATTCTTGTGTCAAAAACAGACATTTTTTTC
>OGLX01000135.1_pt1 | contig 58149 bp, 49 predicted proteins | sample 1572821 | NCBI WGS metagenome assembly OGLX01 (sample SAMEA2581908, study PRJEB24529) | metagenome | biome: Human gut stool | place: China | collected 2011 | reverse complement strand
GTGTATCAGGATATGCTGTTAAGTTTATCTCACTTACACGTGAGCAGCAGCTCGACGTTATCAACAGAACATTCCATGACTCACTGTAAATCTTACACAGTCTGAATGTTTTAACAGATAAGTAAAAGATTGGAGTCCCGGGGAGTCTATCTCCGGGACTTTTTTACAGCATAAGGCGGACGGATTTTTATCCGTATATCATGTGCTTCGCACATTCTATGCATTTTGCAAAATCAGCATCCTTGCGAGCAAATAATTTTGCGTTAATTATATCATGTGCTTCGCACATTCTATGCATTTCGCAAAATCAGCATCCTTGCGAGCAAATAATTTTGCGTTCATTATATCATGTATGAAAATTGTGTATCAGAGAGAAAATAGAAAGAGACTATGAAGCTGTGAGTGGTGGAAACAGATGCATAGTCGTGGTTGTTTAATGTGTATTTGTGTAAAATAATAGAAAGAACTTAGAGGTGGAACATGCCGGAAAAGAAACAGATTTTAGGATATATTCATTCAACAGAAAGCTTTGGAGCAGTCGATGGTCCGGGAATTCGATTTGTTGTATTTTTACAGGGATGCAAGATGAGATGCAAATATTGTCATAACCCAGAGACATGGAATCTTGTAACAGATTACAGCAGACTGTATGCTGACGATGTCAGCGATGATGAAAGAGAAGCACTTGAGAAAAAAATTGAAGAGAATACAAAACTGCTCAAAGATAAAGGTGTTAAGATCGAGGCCAGAACTCCGGAAGATCTGTTAAAGCAGGCACTTCGTTATAAGCCATACTGGAAAGGTCAGGGGGGTATCACTGTAAGCGGTGGTGAAGCATTACTTCAGATGGATTTCCTGATCGAATTTTTCAAGCTGGCAAAGGCGCAGGGTATCCATACTACGATCGATACGGCCGGAAATCCATTTACCAGAGAAGAACCGTTCTTCTCAAAGTTCAACGAACTGATGAGCCTTACAGATCTTTTTCTACTTGATATCAAACAGATCCATGATGATAAGCATCGTGAATTAACAGGATTCTCAAATCAGAATATTCTGGAGCTTGCACAGTATCTGTCCGATCAGGGCAAGCATATGTGGATCAGACATGTACTTGTTCCGGGAATTACGACAGATGAGGATGATCTGAAGAAGACAAAAGAATTTATAGATACTCTTAAAACAGTGGATAAGGTAGAGGTACTTCCATATCATAAGCTGGGTATTCAGGAGTGGGAGAGACTTGGAATTCCTTATAAATTAGAGGGAATCGATCCTCCAACAGAGGAGCAGCAGAAGCTGGCAAAGAGCATTCTTGAAAAATAGGAAATGAACAAAAACATCACACGGACGGTATATATATTTTATGAAGCAGACCTGTCCGAATGTCGGTCCTTAGCGATCCGCTATTAAGCGGGAGCTTAGTACCGTTACATGAGGATAGAACGAAAGTGTTCTGCGCAATAAAGATATATATACCGTCCGTGTGATGTTTTATGTCACGAACTTATATAATAAGAATGCTCTTTGCAAGCATGTTTTTAGAGTAGGCGGAAGGTCGACTTTTGAGTGTCGATGATTCCGCCTTTTTTTAGTTTGCTGATTTCAGCGGACATGGCGGAGCGTTCTACACCGAGATAGTCTGCGAGTGCCTGACGATTGAAAGGGATCGTGAAGGTATCCGAATGATTCTGTTTTGCCTGGTCGGAGAGGTATGCCATTAATTTATCACGGGTTGTTTTCTCTGACATATAGCGTATTTTTTGGTTTAACGCAAGGTTTTTCCGGGCAATTTCGTGTAGCAGATTCCGGATCAGGGTGTTGTGAAAATCACAGGAATTCGAACAGGAGGTCAGAAGGTGGTGGCAGTCCAGAAGCAGAATATCACTGTCAGTCATTGCAAAGACGCTGACCGGTACAGTAGAAAGACCTGCGCAGGAGAAGGCTTCTGCAAACAGATCACCGGGTTGTAGATCTGTCATGACGCTTCGGTGCCCATAATAATCTTCCCGGATCACCTGCGCTGTTCCGGTAAGAATGATTCCGATAAAGTGGGCTGGATCGCCCTCTACGAATATGGGATTCCCTTTTTTTACATGAATATGGTTTCCGTCCAGACATGTAAGCATAGCCGGCAGATCCTGTTCATCGATGCCGATGAACAGGCGGCAGACTGACAGGGTATCAATATAGGATGTAAGATCAGGTTTGTTCATAAAATTTCCATTTCCTTAAATGTTATTTTGTTGGAAATCCAACATACATTTTGAAATAAGTATATTAGAATAAGCACATAAAATCAAGAACCTGATTGACAGTTAAGTGATGAAAGTAAGCTGCGATGTATAATGTCGATCAAAGAAGCGACAGATATAACAGCAAATATCATAGAATGATCAGGTATCGGGTATTCAGGAGGAAAAACGATGATTCGCAGGATTATAGAAATTAATGAAGAAAAGTGTAACGGCTGTGGGGCATGTGCATTGGCATGCCATGAGGGCGCGATCGGGATGGTGAATGGAAAGGCAAAGCTGCTTCGGGATGATTATTGTGACGGACTGGGAGACTGTCTTCCTACCTGTCCGACCGGAGCCATTACATTTGTTGAACGTGAAGCAGCGGACTATGATGAGGCAGCGGTATTGGCGGCAAAAGCTGAGAAGACAGTAAATGGAGCAGGCAGTCCGTCAGGAGAACCACTACCATGTGGTTGTCCGGGTACGGCTATGAAGACATTTAACAGAGACCGGTATGACAAAAAGACAAGAACTGTTGAAGCAGAGAGTAAGACTGTGCAAAATGGTGAAGTATCACCTGAGCTTGTACAGCAGTTAGCATCGATGATGGGACAGCAGGAGTCAGAGCTGCGCCAGTGGCCGGTACAAATCAAGCTTGTTCCGGTGACCGCCCCTTGGTTTGATGGAGCAAAGCTGCTTGTTGCGGCGGATTGTACAGCGTATGCATATGCGAATTTCCATCGGGAATTTATTAAGGAACATATCACTTTGGTTGGCTGTCCGAAGCTTGACATGATAGATTATTCTGCAAAGCTGACAGAAATCATCCGGAATAATAATATCCGGAGCGTTACGGTTGTGAGAATGGAGGTCCCGTGTTGTGGTGGTATTGAGATGGCTGTAAAAAATGCTCTTCAGAACAGCGGCAAATTCCTTCCGTGGAATGTGGTTACAATTTCAACAGATGGCAAAATTATGTTAAATAATGCTTGACATTTTAGTTAGAAGCATCTAACATAACATGTGTTATGATGAATGATCAGGAAAACACAATAGAGAAAATCAAACAGACAGCATTAGACGAATTCTTCATGCATGGCTATAATAAAGCAAGTCTTCGAATGATCTGCAGCCGGGCAGGAGTTACGACCGGTGCAATGTATTTTTATTTTAAGAATAAAGAAGCGTTGTTCCGGGAGATTTTTGAACCACTGGTTGTGCAGTATGAAGAATTGCTTGTCAGATATATGGAGTTAGAGCTTGCAGAGCCGGAGCTTGGTACGCAGTTAGATGTTCAGATGATGCGATTTATTCTGGAACACCGAAAAGAAGCGGTGGTCATTCTGGAGAAGGCGCAAGGAAGCTGTTATGAAATGTATCGTTCCAAGGTAGAACAACTGATGGAGCAGTCGATATATACATTTTATAAGAGCCGGATGGAATGTGAGCCGGATGAGAAGCTTGTAAAGATACTGGCAAAGATCCGTTTGGATGGATGTCTGGAGATTATTAAAGGAAATTACAGTATGGAAGATAGTTTGTATCTGGTTGAGAAGATCGGGATCTACTCAATGGGTGGAACAGATAAATTAATACAGAATCTAAGAGAGCCTCACAGCATGTAGCTGTGGGGCTCTTTTTATACAACATAACAAAAAATAACATTTGTTATGTAAATATGGAAAAGGAGAATAAGCTATGAGTGAAGGAAAAGTAATGCAGACAGAAAATCAGAATAAGACAAAGGTCAGTGTACAGGGAGTACCGGAGACGATGCTGCAGACTTTATTTGCAAGAGCAGCAGAATCCAGAAAAGAAAATCACAATATCTATGACGAGAAAGCAATCGAGATCGTATCCAGGTTGGATTATGATTTCTCAAAGGCGGAATCCGATAAGCTGATGAGCAGCGGCGTAATTGCAAGAACGATCGTGTTGGATCGTCTGGTAAATGATTATCTGACCAAGCATCCGGATGCCATTGTTATAAATATTGCTTGTGGACTGGATACCCGGTGTTACCGGATGAAGGGGAAATATCAGCGCTGGTACAATATCGATCTTCCGGAAACCATGGATGTCCGAAGCCGTTTCCTTGAGGAGAATGGTCCGGTTTACCAGATCGCTAAGTCAGCAACGGATTCATCTTATACGATGGATATCGAGTATCATGGTGAACCGGTTTTGGTAGTGATCGAAGGTCTTACGATGTATTTAACGGAGAAGGATGTGCGGAAGATGTTTGAGATCATTGATCAGACATTTACACAGGCAAAGGTTCTGGTTGAGGTAATGGCACCATTTGTTGTGAAGCATATGAAAGAGAAATCCATAGAGGGAAGCCAGGCGAAATTCATATGGGGCGTAAAAAGCGGAAAAGCATTTCAGCGTGTTGCACCTTCTTTCCTGAGTGAAAAAGATATCAGTCTGGTGGAGGGGATGAAGGAATTTATTCCTGTATATAAGGTACTTGGAAAGATTCCGGCTGTAAGGAATTTTTCAAATAAGATTCTGGTACTGAATAAACGATAAGAGTTGAATTTAACGGATTTGGTAAATTGCCGGCGTTTGTGATACGCATAGGTGTTGCCATACTGCCTCAAAAATAGTAAAATAGCCTCAGATTTTGTCTGAATATTGGAGGTTTACTATGAATGAGACAGTCATGATCAATGCATATATAGTCATATCAATTATTATTGCTGCTACAGATATTTTATTAGCGGTAAAATCTTTTAAAAAGAATAAAACAACAGGTAGATTTCTGGGGTTTGCCTGTATGGGTGCGGCTATTGTAGATATTAGTTATCTGATCAGTATCATAAGTGATTCCTATATGTGCATGGCGGTTATGTCGAGTATATATTTTATAAGTATAGATTTTATGCTTGTCTCTCTTTTAATTTTCACAGTTTATTTCACAAAAGGAAAGTTTTCCGGATATGGGAAATGGATGGTAGCATTCTGCTTTTTATATTGTATATATGAATTGATCGTGTTTGCAGTTAATCCATTTATGGAAATTGCAATTGAATATAAACCACGGGATACGTTGATTGCAAAGTATAGCTATTACATGAAGCCTTTGTATGAGCTCCATCTGATATTTTCTTATGTAATGGTGTTATTGGTGGTAGGTTTATTGATTCGGAAGATTTGTAAGATTCCGCATGAGTATCGTTGGCAGTATTTAAGTGTTATCATAGGAATTCTTATTATTGTAGGGTCAAATGCAATCTTTTTATTTTTACCGGGCGAATCTGTAGTGAATTTACTGGACTATTCGATCGGAGGATACAGTATAGTATCATTTATCATTTATTGGAGCTGCTTTGATTATTCCACACATGGGATGTTGAATAAATTGAAGACAAGTATATTTGAAAATATAGGGCAGGGCATCGTTTTGTTTGATGATGACGAGCGCCTGATTCTGCATAATGAAAGAGCTGATTTTTTTCTGGGAGAAGAACTGTTGACCGGATGTAAAGATCTTCAGAGTTTTCTGGATGTATATGGATTGTCATTTGATCCGGAATCAGATGACGACAGCTTTTCCCTGCAATGCTATATTAAGTCGGAAACGGAAGAAAAAACATTGCGGTGTGATGTAAAGAAGCTTGAAAATAAAAAAGGCCATAAGATTGGTCAGATGTTTGTATTTACAGATATCGCACTTGAGACGGATATGCTTACAGGATTTCAGAAATGGGAAAATTTCAAACAGCTTGCATTGGAAAAAAATGATCATTTTACGTTCCCGGTAGGAATTGCTGTATGTGATATTAATAGTTTGTCTGTTATCAACAGCACGCTTGGGAAAAAAGCAGGGGATCAGAAGATCCGGTTGTTGTCGGAAAATATGAGAACCTGTTTTCCTGAAAGGGCATATTATGTCAGAGGAACCGAGGCACATCTTATAGCATTGTGTAGCCGAAGCAGTGAGGATGAGATGGCAGTATGTGCCGGAAAACTTAAGGAGAAGTTCGACGGAAGTATTCAGTACGCAGTCAGTGTAGTAGAAGATGAGACACACAGTATAGTTGAAAGCATTCGAAATACAACTAAAGCTATGCGTACAAAGAAATTAGTAGACAGCAAATCCATTCATTCGGATATGCTGGCATCTCTGATACGGGCACTTGAGGAATGTGACAGTGATACGGAGCATCACGTTCGCCGTACACAGATTATGGGTGCAGAGCTTGGTAAACGTATAGAGTTATCCGATATACAGCAAAGCCGCTTGTCCCTTCTCTGTCTGCTTCATGATATCGGAAAGATCGGTGTTCCGATGGAGATATTGAACAAACCGGGAAAACTTACCGATGAAGAATGGAAGATCATGCGTTCACATGTTGAAAAGGGCTACGATATTGCAAACAGTAATGTAGAATTGAAGCAGATCGCAGAGGAAATCAGACATCATCATGAAAGGTGGGATGGAAAGGGCTATCCGGACGGACTGAGCAGGGAGAGTATACCTGTACTGTCACGTGTAATTGCTGTTGTTGATTCATTTGATGCGATGGTAAGTGACCGTCCATATAGAAATGGAATGCCTGTATCCGATGCACTTGAAGAATTAAAAAATTGTGCCGGAACACAATTTGATCCGTTTATTGTTTCCGAGTTTATTCAAATGATATCAGAGAATTATTCTGATACCGTAAAGGGAGTTCATAAGTTCAGGCAGGAGAAGGAAAAGCCTCAACACAAACAAGTGGCAAAACCGGAGGATAACAGTACACTTCAGGAAGCATTCTGTGTACATACAGTGCAATGCAGCAGATATTTGCTGGATGGTTCATGGAATATTTTGTCTGTGGATGATAATTTCGAGAAGCTGACAGGTTATTCCGGTGAGGATGTAGAAAAAAATTCCATGAATCAGATGGATCTGATCCCTAAAGCTGATCGGACAGAATATTTGTGCCGGACAAATGCCAATCTGGCTAAGAGTACATATGTATTGCAGGAACACAGACTCCATCGAAAGGATGGAAAGGATATTTATGTCTTTTGTTATGGACGTGTCTTTTACGATTCGGCAGTTAAACAGGATCGTGCAGAGATTATTATTTCAGATGTATCGAGTACTTATTCCATGAAGATCCTGACAGATGCAGAGCAGAATAAGGCGGAAGTCAGATTGCGGAATTGGGAGAATACATATCGTACAGATTCCCTGACGGGCCTTTTGAATCATGCGGCTTTTCGGAATGATATGGAGATGAAGCTGTTATCAGGTGATTTTAATGCAATGATGATCATGATAGATGTTGATAAATTTAAGCAATATAATGATACCTATGGTCATCATAATGGTGATAAATATCTGATCTTAGTCGCCCAGACATTGCTTGCGTCTTTACGAAATGAAGATTTTGCCAGTCGTATGGGTGGGGACGAATTTGCGGTAATGATGTTCTTCAATAAGAGTGTGCCGGAGAAGGCGATCAAAGAACATGCCCAGCAGATATTTGACAAAGTAAATCTGACAGTAAAATCTGCAGAGGGAGGTACCGGCATCTCTATGGGCGCAGTCATCGCTAAGTCAGAAGCAACCTTTAACCGGTTATATGAGGAAGCAGATAATGCATTATACGAGGCGAAGGAAAGCGGAAGAGGCAGACTGGTCGTGAAGGAGCATGGGGAAAAATAATATAGTATTTATGTTTATAGATGGCATTCTAACAGGAAGTGTTAGGATGCCATAAGAAGTTTGGAGAATTTTAATGACAAAAGAGGAATGGTATAAGCAGCTATTTGAGAGACTTGGTAATTCCGAGTTCCGAAGCAGCTTTCATTTAAAGCAGAAGGACATTGATTACATAAATGAAAAAGGACTGGATACTATAAGGCAGCATGCGCAGGATTTCATTGCAAAGCGGGAAGCTCCGGCGGTTATTCCAAACGATGGAAAACAGACGCCGATGAAAGGGCATCCGGTATTTATCGCACAGCATGCAACTGCAACCTGCTGCAGGGAGTGCATCCGAAAATGGCATAAGATACAGCCGGGCAGGAAATTGAGCCAGATACAGCAGGAGTATCTTGTGGATGTGATCATGACCTGGATTCAGAGAGAGATGGAGAGGAATAAGGATTAGATAGGTAAAAATAATATTTCTTTAATTGGGATAGAATACTATGAGATAATTCGCTTAATTTGTTGACTATTCCCTTAATTAACACTATTATTTAAGGAAAAGAAAGGAGAAGTAAGGGAATGCGAAACTTCAATTATTCTGCAATTAAATATCAGAAATGGGATTCAGAGATTTTAGGGTTAATTGCTGCTATTTATAAAGAAGCTGGAAAACAGGAGATGTATTTGAAGCAGCGTCCAGAGGAACTTGATAAACTTGTAGAGATTGCAAAAATACAAAGTACCGAGGCATCTAATGCTATTGAAGGCATTGTTACGACGAGTACCAGAATTCGTCAGCTTGTTGAAGAAAAGACAACACCTAAGAACCGGGATGAGCAGGAAATTGCGGGTTATCGTGATGTGCTGAATGTTATTCATGATAGCTTTGATGCGATTCCTATTACAAAAAATTATATTTTGCAACTGCACAAGATGTTATATAGCCATATGAACAATCCGCTTGCAGGGCAAACAAAGAATGTACAGAATTATATTAGTGCTACTTATCCAGATGGACATGTTGAAGTGCTGTTTACACCACTTGCTCCATTTGAAACACAGGAGGCACTCGACAGAATCTGTGAGGAATACAATCGTGTCATAGGAAATATGGAATTGGAGCCACTTATTGCCATTTCTGTTTTTATACATGATTTTCTATGCATTCATCCTTTCAATGACGGAAATGGAAGAATGAGCCGTCTGCTCACTACATTACTGCTGTATCGGAGTGGATTCTATGTTGGAAAGTATGTCTCATTGGAAGCAAAGATTGCCAAGAATAAAGACCTGTACTATGAGGCTCTTGCTGCGGCTCAGCCGGGCTGGCATGATGGAACAGAAGATGTAGTGCCATTTATCAAATATTTACTTGGAACCATCCTTGCTGCCTATAAAGATTTTGAAGACAGAATGGCGTTGGTTGAAATAAAACTACCTGCACTTGAAATGGTACGGAGAGCAAGTCATAATAAAATTGGACGTTTCAATAAGCAGGATATACGGGAGCTATGCCCTACACTCAGTGACAGTTCTATTGAAGGTGCACTGCGAAAATTGGTTGCATCAGGAGAATTGAGGAAAGAAGGAAAAGGAAAAAATACCTGCTATTTTGGGGTGAGGTAGGTGGTTGATTGGGTAAAATTGTTGGAGAAATGTTTAAATCAGAAAATTTTCGAATACGAATGGATAGTATAGTAATTGAAACAATGAAATGATACGTTATTGTTCGTTTTAACATAGAAATACTAAGGGGGAGATTTAGTTGAAAAATATAAATTCTATTCAAAATGCAATCATACAGTTGGAGGGGGGAGCCTTTCAAAAATTATTTGATGCATATCTTTACAAAAAATATAAATTTAATAATATTCAAACTTTGGGAGTTGAAACAGGAACTAATAAAACTACAAAGGGGACACCTGACTCATATGTAGTAACTAATGATGGAAAATATATTTTAATAAACTATGGAACTGTAAGTTCAAATCCTGTAGAGAAAATACGTGCTGATATTTTATCATGTTTTGATAAATCGAAATTATCAATACCTAAGGAGAAAATAAAAAAAATAATTTGTGGTCACCGTTCTACAAATATTCATATAGAGCAATTCGATAACATTATGGAAATTATTGATGGCATCGAAATTGAACTTATTGGAATAGATACGCTTTCACATGATTTGGCATTATTTTATCCACATATTGCAAAAGATGAGCTTGGGATTTCAATTGATACAAATCAATTTTTTGAGATAGAGGATTTTGTTAAAATATATGACGTAAATGGTATAAATGCGCCAATTAATTGTGATTTTCTTCATAGAGAGCTGGAACTTAATGAGACATGTACTAGTATACTTAATAACAAAGTGACCGTATTGACAGGACCATCGGGAATTGGAAAAACAAGATTGGCCATAGAAGCATGTAGACGACAAGATTCTGAAAAGATAAAAGTTTTCTGCGTCAAAAGTAATGGAAATCTTTTATATAATGATATAAGGTATTACATTTCTGATCCTGGAAGATATTTAATTTTCTTCGATGATGCTAATATGGTTGCAAGTATAGATAATGTGCTTGATACTATTTTGACATTATCAACAGATTTTGATGTCAAGATACTTATTTCCGTAAGAGATTATGCCAAAGATAGAGTGATAGAGGCTGTATCAATGTTTGTATTACCTTGTATCATTGAAATTGGAGAATTTAAGGATGATGAAATAAAAGATATTTTAAAGTCAGACTTAGGGATAGTGAATCCAGATTATCTTAAAAAGATTGCAGATATTGCAAATGGAAATATTAGACTTGCTTTTCTTGCAGGTATGCGATCAATAGATGACGGATATCAAGCAATATGTAATGCTGAGGATATTTTTAAAAATTACTATGGAAGAATTATCAATGAAGCGAAGCTGACAAAAGAAGATGTGATTATGTTGTTTTTTATTGCTATAGCTGGACCGGTGAAAAATAATGAAAATCAACTGTATAGTGATATAAAAAATTTATATGGAGAGAAAATTATTGAGGATGATATAATTGAAAAATTGTATTCTTTGGAATTAATAGATTGGTTTAAAAACGAGATAACAAAAATTGCAGATCAAAGTTTTAGCAATTATATACTTTATTATGTTTTATTTGAGAAAAGATGGATAAGTGTAGAAAGTTTGATATCAATGGGATTTCCTACATTTCGGAATAAAATAATATATACATTGAATACTCTGTTAACAATATTCAATTCAGAAGAGTGTAAAAAATATATTAAAGAATCAATAATTGCTGCTTGGAACAATGCACCAATGGAACAGGATATGGAGTATCTTGAATCGTTTTATCGAGTTAATCCAGATAAGGCCTTATCTATTATTAAGAATTGTATAGATCAAGAATCGAACGTTGATTTTGACTTATATAGTTTTGATATTAACTCTAAAAAAAATTATCACAAAATTACAAAAAAAATAATAGAAATTTTGGGAGGTTATAAATATACAAAGAACTTTGAAGATGCAGTTGATCTTTTGATGCTGTACTATAAAAAAAGGCCAGATTTGATAATGGATTTTAATTTTGTGCTAAGTGATCGGTTATTATATGATAAATATTCATATAGAGATAGGTATAATCATGAAATGCGTTTGTTAGATAAGTTATGGGCTTATACAGGGGAGGGTGAAAACTATAATAACAGCATACTGTATTTACAGATTGCTGAATGTGCATTAAAAACAGAAGTGTCTTTTACAGAAGAGATTAGAAATAGCAGATCAGTCAATTTTGTAAGGATGACACTTCGTTATACTAAGGAATTAGCTCATATACGTACTCGTATATGGCAGAATCTAGCTATTTTACGTAAGAATAAAGAGTATTATAATGCAATCAATAATTTCCTTTTAGAAATTCATCTTAATAGATTAGACGAAGAGGACTCTAAGAATTATTTACAGCTAGATTTTAATATAATATATGACTATATAATTGACAAGAATTCGCCCGATTTTTTTGATGCGATGGTTATTGCAAAATACAAAGAGGCAGTAGAGCAAATCGGCATAAAGCCGGATCATCGTTATATGGTTGCTGAGAGAAATACAGAGTTCAGAATTTATAGAATGCTGACCTATGAGCCTTTGACTGGTCAAACAATAGAAGAAGATGAGCGCTTACATAAAGAGTTTATTTCGAAAGAAATAGATACATATGATTTGAATGATTTTCAAAACTTATTTTGCTCTTGTAAATTTCTGGAAAAGATAGTCTATGATAGGGAACAATGGTCACTAGATTCGGGATTAAATTATATTTTTGAAATTCTAGAAGATAAATCCGATTTATATTTGAAGGTGCTCAAAGAATATTTTGATGCAAATGCACCATTTAGGTTGAATGGATATCGCCAGGTAAAATATTTGCTTGATCATATAGGCTATGAAGCAACATATTGCTTTGTAAATGATAGTGCATTTGACAAGAGAGATATATGGATGTCATTTATTTGGGAGTGTGTGCCGGAAAAAGAAATAAATGAGAAGATTGTTAATGATTATAAAGCTTTTATAGTTAATAATTTGGCAAATGACAAGCCAATCATTACTACAGTACAGGTTATGGCTCGTTACAGTGAACAAGATAGTGAATTTAAAGCAACAGTAATAAAAGCGATATTAACTAATTCTAAATTATCGGCAAGTTTTTTAGACCATGTACGTAATAATGATACAGAAGTAGATAGGATTATTAATTTCTTTAGAAATGATATTGATGCATTGGTAAGAATTTATATGAATGCGCTAGAAAATAGTCATTATGTTGATTACAGTGGAAAACTTTTTGCAAAGATATTCGAGAAACAACCTATAGTTTGGAAGAAATATATTGATTGGGTTAAATCAAAAGATAATATGCACAGAGATGGAAATGTACGTAAAATTTTTGAATTAATATGGAGAAAAGATAAGTGGCGTGAATGTGTGGAATATGCATTTAAGATTCTTATAGATGACGACATGATCTTTTACATAAAAGAACCGGCTGTTTTATTATTTGCTAAGACATCAGATGAAATTATAATGAAACGAAAGAAATATTGGCTGTTTGAAAAGATACGGGAAAACAATTTTGAAGTTGATAAATGTAAAAGATTTATTGATATGGTTGTAAATGTCTTGCCGGATTGGAAATTGGAATATATTCTTGAATTCTTAAAAGAAAACAAGAAACTGGAAGATTTCAAGAAAATACACTTATTTCCCTCATCTTGCTCATGGTCAGGAAGCGAGATCCCATTAATTATGCAAAAAATAGATTTCCTCAAATTACTGAAGGATAATCTTAAGGGTATTGACTATATTGACCACAGAAAATATATAGAAGAATATTGTATAAATCTTGAAAAGGAAAAAGAGAAAGTAGAATTAAGAGAATATCTTATGAATGCCGATTATGCATAAAGACTTTTGAGAGCATGGAGAAAGTATGGGACTGATAAAACCTATTACAATTGGCGAGATAAAGTATGCATCAGGTTATTATAAGTTTCTATTGAAATTAGTAATAAAGTATCTAGATGGATAGTATTTGAGGACAAAGCAAGTACAGCAATTGCATGATATAATGAAAAATGCACATCTCAGTCAGTAGTCTGCCCCCTTAACTAACTACGATTTGACTACTACACACTGCCTTGAATTGCACCATTTTGAAGTGTTTTGCAAAAAGTGTAGTTTTAAACAGGAAAAACACGATGCCCGGAAAAGCCGATAAAACCTTGCAAAACTCGGCATTACAGGGTCATTTGCGCGAAACAATGAGGAAAATAACCACTATGCTGGCATAAGTGGCTATTTGACGAATGTCGCGACAACGAGCGATAGCGAGATGAGAACAGGAGAATTTTATGATTAGAGTATTATTCATCTGCCACGGCAACATCTTAAGGTAAGCGAAAGGATGTTGTAATTAAGTAAGATTTAGGCGTAGTATATAGATTTTATACCTTATTTATACCGATTGGTGTATAAATTTTTGAAGACTATCTTGGTTTTGATTGTAAAGAAGACAGACATATTATTATTCCCAACAATGAAGTCTTTATCGTAAGAAATGGCGTAAAATATGCAGTTGCAGGCGGTTAAGGTCGAAATTTACGACCAATTTACGACAAAATGAGAGAACACGTTCATAAATGGAATCCCTCATATTTTGGGGATCCTATTTTTATATCTGATGTGTGGCGAATCGTATTGATAATGTGCTACGTTTGACATATAATTGCATTAGGAGGTTTTTACCATGAATAAGACGATTTCTATGAGTATAAGAGTAAGTGAAGAAGAATTAGAAAAGCTCAAACAAGCGGCTAGATTAGAATCGTATGCATCTTATAGTGAGTTTGTTAGAAGAACGGTTTTGATTGAAGCAACGAGGATTATTTCTGAAAATGAAGAGAAGGAGAATCAGAAAAATGGCTAAAGAAAAGATACAATCAGTTGAACCAGATATAGCTGATTTGGCTAACGGTTGGATGAAATCGTATGGTCTTGATTACAAATTAGAACAAGCAAGTCTTAATACAGAAATAGATAAGGCTTTAGATGAATACTATTCGAAAAGTGGTGGCTCTGGTGGAAATAGACCAGATGCAAAACTGTTATTACAGGATAAAAACATGAATTATTATCCTGTGCTAATTGAATATAAGGGTTATAAGGATAAACTTGTAAAGCTTGACGATAATGGACAAGTTGAGAATAGAAATACCAAAAATGAACCTATTTATAAAAACATAAATTCTTACGCTGTAAATGGTGCGGTTCATTATGCAAATGCGTTACTTCACTATACAAGTTACACAGATATTATTGCTATAGGTATTACAGGTTACAAAGATGAAAACGGTAAACTCCTTTATTCAATGGGAGTTTATTATGTATCAAGAAGCAATTATGGTGTTGGACAGAAAATTGATGATTATACAGATTTATCATTTCTCAAGGCAGAAAACTTCGATTCTTTTATTGAAAAAATAAGAAATTTGCAACTATCACCTAAGGAACTAGAAAAACTTAGAGAAAAGAGAGAAAAAGAAATAGATGCAAGTCTGGTAAAGCTAAATAATGATATTTACCAAAACGAAAAAGGATTGGGCGAAAATGATAGGGTATATCTGGTTGCGGCGTCTATTATTTCAACATTAGGAATACCGGGAAAAGTAGCACCGCTAGAAAAGGGCGACTTAAAATCGTCTTCTGAAGCAGAAAATAAGGATGGCGATATTATGGTTAGGAAGATAACTGCGTTCTTGAATGAGAAGAACTTGCCAAAAGAAAAAAGTGAACTCATTATAAGAACATTGCAGAATACTCTAACTACAGATAATATCAATAAAGTCGAGAATGGAGAAAGTCAATTAAAGAGGGTATTTACAAAAATAGTAGATGATTTAGGCATCTATTACAAGATTGGATTGACTACGGATTTTACAGGAAAACTGTTCAATGAAATGTACAGTTGGCTTGGATTTACTCAAGATAAACTTAATGATGTAGTTCTTACTCCTTCGTATGTTGCGAATCTTCTTGTAAAACTTGCGAGGGTAAATAAGGACTCATATGTATGGGATTTCGCTACAGGGTCTGCAGGTTTGTTGGTTGCCGCTATGAATGAGATGCTAATTGATGCAAAAGCAAAGATTAAATCTCCTGATGAATTAGCGATTAAATCTGCAGAAATAAAAGCAAATCAATTATTGGGTTTGGAAATATTATCCAGTGTATATATGTTGGCGATTCTTAATATGATACTTATGGGTGATGGTAGTTCAAATATATTAAATAAAGATTCATTAAAGGACTTTAACGGAAACTATGGATTTGGGAATACTGACAAAAAGTTCCCTGCGGATGCTTTTATACTAAATCCGCCATACTCAGCAGCTGGTAACGGAATGATCTTTGTTGAAAAAGCTTTGTCCATGATGTCAAAGGGATATGCGGCGATTATTATTCAGAATTCCGCTGGCTCTGGAAAAGCTGTTTCATATAACAAAAGCATTCTGAAACACAGTACGTTACTGGCAAGTATCAAAATGCCAGCTGACTTATTTGTAGGGAAATCAAATGTTCCCACAAATATATATGTCTTTAGAGTAGGAGAAGCTCATCAGAATGATGATATTGTAAAGTTTATAGATTTCACTAACGATGGATATACACGAACAAATAGAAGGAAATCCAGTAGTAATCTTAGAGATACCAACAATGCTAAAGAAAGATATCAAGAGGTTGTTGATTTAGTACGTTTTGGTTCTCAGAAAAGAAAACTACTTAGTGAGAGAGAGTATTACGAAGGGCATATAGATATTGAAAAAGGAGATGATTGGAATCAAACAGCTCCTGTTGAAACAAGACCTTCGATAGATGCATTCAGGAATACGGTTAGTGATTATTTAACTGCTGAAATATCAACTATTTTAAAGACTGAAAAAAATGAAAAGTCGATGGATGAAAGGTTATCATCTGTAGAATGGAAAGAATTTGTTCTAGGTGATTTGTTTGATATTGATAATACATCTAGTTTCAATTCCGATAGCCTTGTTCCGGGAACTCAATACGATTATGTTACACGTACATCGACAAATCAGGGAGTTTTGCAGGAAACAGGTTTTATAAACGAAGAAAATATAAATAAAGCTGGAACATGGAGTTTGGGCTTGCTTCAGATGGATTTCTTTTATAGAAAAAAAGATTGGTATGCTGGACAGTTTGTAAGGAAGATAACAGCAAAAATAGAGATACCAGAAAAAGCAATTCCGTTTATGACAGTTGTTCTAAATAACCAAAAACCTGTATTATTATCTGTTTTGGTCAGAAGCGTTGATACAAAATTTAGAAAAACTAAAGTTCAATTACCGTGTAAAGATGGGAAAATCGATTTTGAATTTATGGAATCATTTATATCGGATTTGGAGAAGGAACGAGTTAAAGACGTTTCGGATTATTTGAAAAAATATAAGGATGCATCTGAGGAAACTTCTAACTAAGAAAGTATAAGGTGGCGAGATAAATTAGATGGATGAGAATTCAATGCTTTTATTGCGATATTCAAGTTATAAGAAATACGATTTTATACGAGAACATAATAGCATTATAAAAAATAAGGGTTCTGTATGGATGCTTAAGGTAGGAAAATGTATTCCAGAAAATAAGCTTCAGAAAATGTATGAGTATGGCGGAGTAATGTACTTGCGCTCACCCAAAATTGAAGGAGAAAAATTTTATAAGGCTATAATTAAAGCTTATTATTCAGGTGAACCTAAACGAAATATGATATTTCCGAAGTACTATAATGAGATGCTGAACGATGAAGATTTATGGTTGGTTGATTCTTTGAGTGGAACATGGTTTGAAATCGTGGAAATTAAGGAAATATCTAAAACACAGGCAGAACGATTAAAACTTGTAAGCAATGGAAAACGGGCTGTAGACGTTCTTTCTTGTACAAGAAGTTCAATGTTATATGTAAATGAATAAGAAAAAGAAACGGTTCTGAAATCAATTCAGCTCCGTTTTTTTTTTGTTTTGCGTAAGCTGTATATCTTCCAACCGGAGAATATAATCCGAGGATGCATTTATAAGCTGTTTCCTATATTCTGGATTGTCAATGTTACGGTTACAAACAAGAGCTGCGCAATATGATAAATCCTCGAAAATTAGGTTTTTAACTCTAAGACCGAGGGAAGAAGCATCGGGCATAAATTTCTTCATCATTGGCAAAAATCTATTCTCAACAAGGTCATTCTTTATTGTGTTGTTTAGCATATGAAAAGAATTATTCTTGTTGGCAAAGTCGATAAAATCTGAGAGAAAATCTTTCTTGCATCTGTTGTAAAAGAATTCAAGAGCATCATCTCTTGCAGAAGCTATGTTTTCAATTACTGTATCTTCCTTTATTCCAAAGAATAGAGAAGGAAAATTAAGCATCATATCACTGTATTTTACAAAGGAAAAACGAGGGTCATTGATTGTATCTGATTCAAAGAGTATTTTCCAATATGTGCTGTACTTAGCATAAGGAACAAAATCACATAAGTATAGTTCTGAATCTATGCACTTATCCTTTACGCAGACTTCATTCCATAAGAGTAAAAACAAATCATGGATGTATGAGAGTATTTCTTCATCTGTTCCCCATAATACTTCTTTTTTGGAGTTAAAGCTCAGATTAGGAACTAAGCCACATGACATGAATTTTTCTGAATCTTCAGGTTTATAAGAACTTTCTAAAGCTGAATCATTTATCAGGTAAGGATTATTCCGTTGACGATTATTGTTTATGATTCGGCTTATTTGTTTGGGGTCTGCATAAAGAATATCCACATACTTTAGGTTACTGTCTTCTACTCCCTGCTTTATTCTGTCGGATGCTTTTTTATAAAAGAATTCTGCTATTATTTCGTACTCTTTTTTCTTTTTCATAGACTACTCCTTCTAGGTGGGTATTTATTATAGTATACAACAAAATTGTTACTTTTGAAATACCCACTTCGATGTGCTTTAATATAACCATCGAGGCGCGTCGAAATTCCGAAGAAAGGAGAACCAAAGGTTATGACAAGAGCAAGACTTGACGGAGTGCAGAAGCCTAACTTTAAGAATAACAACGGCGAAGAAATCAATGGTATTAACATCTTTGTTTCATACAAAGCGGAAAACGTTGAAGGTCTTCGTACGGATAAGTTCTTCCTTAAAGAAGGCGTTTCACTTCCTAAGGATGTTAAGCTTGGAGATGCTATTGACCTCGGCTTCAACATGAAGGGCAAGGTTGATATGGTCTTAAAGGCTAACTAATTATCAATCAATGATGGCAGGGGGATGATAAATCATCATTCCTTTGCTCATCAGAAAGGATTCTAAGATGAATAAAGAAACTGAAACAATGCTCATCGAATGTCATATCCTTATGAGTGAAGCTCTTAAAGGGTATGAGGACAGAGCATATATGAGTAATAAGTTGTATGAGATTATACAGTATCGTAATAAGCTTCCAGAGGATATATACAAAAAGATCAAGGAATTCGCAGATGCTACTATTCGTCCTATGGTATATGATGCGGATTACTGGTCTTTTGTAGAGAAAGACGAAAGCTGTGGTTCTTATGATGAAAACCAACACTTTATTATTGATAGTGACCGCTCTCTTGAGAATATCATATTCAAAAAGTACAGCTATGTTCACGAATTACTTGTAAAGTTAGGAGATTTTATGTCAAAAGAATTCCATATAGATTACGATTGTTAATTGATGTGTTTAGGGGAATGGCGAACCATTCCCCTGTATTTCAGAGAAAGGTTAAACGTATGGACAATAATCAATATAACGAGAATCGCTATAATAGAAATCTTCAATGGTACAGATTCATTTTCGGATTGCAACAGATGACAGTTCATCCTATGGTTAATATTCTGTGGATTATATTTGCGGCAGGAGTTGTTCTTCTTGTTTGGGGAGAAAAACAGTTTGTTTCTAGAATAGAAGCTATCTCAATAATTGTGCCGATATTTCAATGGTGCATGAAGGCGATTGTGATAATTTTCCCGATAATCTGTGCTATAGGTCTTTGTCAGTTTGTAGGATATATGTTTGCAAAAAATGATGAAGCAGATATGTGTCTTGTGTTTGGAAGTAAGAGAGATATTAAAAATCAGCCGCCAATATTGATATACAAGAAAAAAGACAGAAAGTCCGGTGTAACAAAAAGAGAATTCTATACTTCGATTCCGATGGAACGTTGGAAGGAAAATAAGGATGCAATCTGTGATAGGCTTGATGTTCATCTGATTGGTAATATTACTTATGGTGGTAAGAAACACAATAAAGGAAATCATATTTGTTTTAAATCAGCCGAAGGAAGAAAGCCAGAGGATAGAGGAGACATGTACGATGATGAATTCTGATTTGATTCTGGGCTATGATTTCGATAAATGGTATGGATACGGAATAAAAGAGCCTGTGATAACAGATATATCTACAAAAACAAATAGTCATACGTTGATATGCGGCATGAGTGGAAGTGGAAAGAGTTATGCTGAGAGCATTTTACTAGCCAGAATTGCAAGCACAGAAGGAAAAGTGCTTTTCTCGGATTTTAAGCAGGATGATAGTTTTACATTTCTTAGAAAATGTCCACGTTATTATCCTTATGATAAGACGATAGAAGCTCTTGAAACTGTATATGATACGCTACATAAAAGGCAATCAGGCGAAGATTCATCAAGAAGCCCTATAACGCTTGTATGGGATGAGTATATGGCAAACATTCTTGCAATACAGGGAACGGAAAAAAAGAAAGCTGATGATATTATGCGCAAGGTATCAGAAATATTGATGCTCGGAAGAAGCTTGGGTGTCAGGCTTGTTATATCCTGTCAGCGTCCAGATGCCGCCGCATTTCCATCAGGAAGCCGCCTTAATTATGGAGTTATACTGATAGTCGGTGCGCCGATCAAAAGTATATACGAAATGCTTATCCCGAAAGAATACATTGATGAAATAGGCGATAGAAATTTTAAGAGGGGCGAAGGCGTTGTATTGTTACAGGGTTCGGAACTGCGTTTTATAAAAATCCCGATGGTTCGGAATATGGAAAAGATGCAACAAATCTGTATTGATGCACTTACCCGAGAAGAAAGCCCCGTTGAGGGCGGCGGCGAAGCCGCAAGCCCTCAAACGGTCGGCATAGTATTACCTATGCACTTCATTGGGAGCATTACTTTAAACATATTGTTGATAAATACAACAGTATTTATAAAGTGCAGATGCCCAAAGTGACACCACACGTTTGCAGACATACTTATTGCTCAAATATGGCTAAATCGGGAATGAATCCAAAGACGCTTCAATATCTTATGGGGCATTCAGATATTAGCGTAACATTGAATGTTTATACTCATGTCAATTTTGATGATGCCAAAGCTGAAATCGCAAGATTAAAAGTTATGTAAAAAATCCGTATTTTCGAGAAAAATTCAAGGTATAAAATGCAATATTTTATACCTTACTTTATACCTTTTGCTTGAAATAATATGCCATTTTATGCATATAATATGCCGAGTTAAGAGGTATGCAAACTTTAAGAAATGCCGAAAATACAAGGAGTTTTAACAATGATAAAGGTATTATTCATCTGCCACGGCAACATCTGCCGTTCCCCCATGGCAGAATTCATATTAAAAGATATAGTAACAAAACGTGGTATTGCCGATCAGTTTGAGATCGCATCGGCAGCCACCAGCACAGAAGAGATTTGGAATGGTGTTGGGAATCCGGTATATCCGCCGGCAAGAGAAGAGCTTGCCAGACATGGGATAAGTTGCAAAGGCAAACGGGCCGTGCAGCTTACAGCCTCAGATTATGATCATTACGATTATCTGATCGGTATGGATTCTATGAATATGAGGTATATTGAACGAATGACCGGACACAGACGTGGGGATAAGATCTATAAGATGCTGGAGTTTGCCGGACGAGATGCAGATGTCAGAGATCCGTGGTACAGTGGAAATTTTCGGGAGACTTATGAAGATGTTGTAGAAGGCTGTCAGGCGTTTCTTGACTGGTTGACAATTAACAAGAAATTAAGTAATTGATTAACCCAAATTTCACTTGATTTCCGAATAATTAAGTTGGATGCGAACTTTCTTTTTGCTAAAGAACATGTTAATATATATAATAGCAAGTTCCTGTGGGAACAGAACATGTAAAATTAGGTAAGTATTCATTGTTGGGAGAAGATATTATTATGGCATTTGAATCATGGAGAGAGATTAACAGAATAAGGAAAAATCACCGCGACGCCATATATTTTTACGCGAATCTGCAAGATCGGTTTTACACGATTGAGGAAAATGATATTCTGCCTGATGAGTTGAATCCGGATGATAAAAATTTACTAAAAGCATTTTGCGACTGCACATGTATAGAAGAAACAGAGAAGAATAAAATGTGCAATTTGTATAGACAGATTGAGCAGGGAACAAAAGAGCCGATCAAGATGGATGATTTGGAGACATGGGTGCATCTTGAGACCAGATCAGGGAAGAAAGCTCTGATGGCAGTCCTTTGTTACCTTGAGAAAGATGAAAAAGGATTGATTCGGGAGTATGTGGGCATGATACGGATCATGCGCAAACAGGAATTAGAGAATCGGGAGATTGTGACATCGTTTAGCAATGATAAGAATCCGGCATTCTTTCTCAAGAAGATTGCGCGTTTTCAGGCAGAGCATCCGGAGCGGGAGTATGCATATATTCAGTTTGATGTCCGTAGATTTAAGTATATCAATGAGAAGTATGGCAGTGATACAGGAGATAATATTCTTCGGTATATATATGACACGCTGGATGTGATGTGTGATAAGGAACATCTGCATTGTAGATTGTCAGCGGATGTATTCCAGATCGTGACCTATTATAATTCCAGAGAAGAAATCATGGAATTTATTGATAAACTTGATGAAAAAATTCGGAGATATGGTGATATCAAGTTAAGCATTACATATGGAGTGAATATCGTACCGGGCAGCTCAACGGCATATCGCAAGCATGGAGATGAAGCAGGACTTGCCCGTGCAGAGGGTAAGCGGACGATTTTGAATAAGGTTGTATTCTATGAGGATACTCTGATGAATCATGTGAAACAGACGGGTGCGATCGAGGAAGTTGAGGAGGAGGCTCTGAGACGGGAAGAATTTCAGGTTTATCTTCAGCCGAAGTACCAGTATGACAGAAGCCATGCGAAGATCGTCGGAGCAGAGGCGCTTGTGCGCTGGATTGATGCAAATGGAAAATGCAAGTCGCCGATGGAATTTATTCCGGTATTTGAGGCAAATGGATTTATATACAAATTAGACTGTTTCATGTGGGAGATGGTATGTAAAGTTATCAGAAGATGGCTGGATACCGGAAGGCAACCACTTCCAATCTCGGTGAATGTGTCGAGAACCTATCTTCAGAAAGAAGATGTTGCAGGATATATCAGGAATCTGATCGACAAATATCAGATTCCGATGGAGCTGTTCCAGTTAGAAATCACGGAGACAACGGAGAATGCAGAATCATTGTCTTATATCAATAGTTTGAAACAGGCGGGATTTACATTGTTAATGGATGATTTCGGATCAGGTTATTCTTCCCTTTGTATGTTGAAGAATACACCATTTGACGTATTGAAGATGGATCGGCAGTTTTTGGATGAATGTTTGGACAGTAAACAGGGTAAGACGATCATTTCTCATGTGATATCCATGTCAAATGATTTGGGCTTAAGTATTATAGCAGAAGGCGTAGAGAATCGAGGAACGGCAGATTTCCTTTATGATAATGGATGTAGTGTATCTCAGGGATTTTATTTTTCCAAGCCTGTTCCGATTCCGGAGTTTGAACATATGTTGGATGAACAGCAGACAGAGCAGCAGAGGTAGATATAAGGAACGGGAGGACAAAGTACTGTTGGAACTTTTGGATGGAAGACCGGAGAATACGAAAGGAAGACTGGAGAAGGAGATTCGGGTATATGATTTTCTTGACCATCTTGGAATAGAATATAAGAGAGTCGACCATGAACCGGCATTTACGATGGAAGTATGTGAGGAGATTGATAAGATGTTGCAGGCGACAATCTGTAAGAATCTTTTCCTGTGCAATCGTCAGAAGACACAGTTTTATCTGTTGATGATGCCGGGAGACAAGCCGTTTAAAACGAAGGAGATCACTTCACAGATCGGGAGCGCAAGACTGTCATTTGCATCGGCTGAGGACATGGAGAAATATCTGGATATCGAACCGGGGGCTGTCAGTGTCATGGGACTGATGAATGATACGGAGCATCATGTACGGCTGCTGGTGGATGAAGACATATTAAAAGGCGAGTATCTTGGCTGTCACCCATGTGTGAATACATCCAGTCTGCGGATGCGCACGGCAGATGTATTCGGATCGTATCTGGATGCGGTCGGACACGATATGACAAAAGTCGTCCTGACAGGTGAAGCATAGAGCAAAGAAAAAACCAGGCCATAAGTCATATACATTCAGGGAAATGTTGTTGACCATGTGTTTGGTTTTTGCTATGTTTAGACGAGAGATTTGAAAGGAAATAAAATATGAAAGAAAATATAAAGGGACAGCCGGGAAATAGAAAACCGGATGGCAGAAAAGTCCAGTCCCGGAATAAAAAACCCAACCCCGTGGCATACGAATATACAGACGAAGAATACCGGAGATTACTTGTAAAGAAGCAGACAGAGATGGAAAAGCTGCTTTCAGGATTTGCACCGGTCGATCCAATCGTGGGAATGGAAAATCCGTATTATTACAGGAACAAGGTTTGTGCGGAATTCAGAAAACTGAAGAATGGTACGATCATCTCCGGCCGATATCAGGAGGGTACTCATAATGTCATAGAGACAAAAGGCTGCAAGATCGAAGATCAGCGGGCGGATGCAATCATTCAGGATATCACAGAGCTGTTCCGGTCATTTAAAATGATGATCTATAATGAAGACAGCGGATATGGACTGATCCGTCATGTGCTGATCCGGACAGCACATCAGACCGGACAGATCATGGTGATCATTGTGACGGCATCTCCGGTATTTCCGTCGAAGAAGAATTTTGCAAATGCACTTTTGAAGCTTCATCCGGAGATTACAACGATTGTTCAGAATATTAATACAAAGGATACGAATATGGTGTTAGGTGACCGGAATCAGGTCATCTATGGCAAGGGCTATATAGAAGATATTCTCTGTGGCAAACGGTTTCGTCTGTCGCCGGGAAGCTTTTACCAGATCAATTCTGTTCAGACGGAGAAATTATATAACAAGGCGATCAAATATGCGGATCTGAAAAAGAAAGAGACAGTGATAGATGCATACTGTGGAATCGGAACGATCGGTATCATTGCAAGCGACCGGGCAAAACGAGTGATCGGTGTGGAACTGAATGCAGAAGCAATCCGCGATGCGAAGATCAATAGCCAGATGAATAAGATAGAAAATATCGAGTTCTATGCAAATGATGCAGGCAGGTTTATGGTAGAACTGGCAGACGCAGATGAGCATATTGATGTTGTGTTTATGGATCCGCCTCGTTCAGGAAGCACGGAAGAATTTCTTTCTTCCGTTGTAACGTTGTCTCCGCGTAAGGTAGTTTATATTTCCTGTGGACCGGATACCCTTGCGAGGGATCTGAAGTATCTGACCACACATGGCTATCAGGTGTTAAAGATCACACCATTTGATCTCTTCCCGTTTACTGAGCATACAGAGGTTGTTACGCTATTGACGAGAGACAGAGTTATTTTTAAGTAGGAGAGGAACGTTATTAAAGATGAAAGAAAAGATAAAATTATTATCCGGTGCACAACTGAAATATATAGCATTTGCTTCAATGTTGATCGATCATGTTAATAAAACATTTTTCATATATTTTAACAGTAAGGCTTTAATAGTTATGAGTGAACTGTTTGATATATTAGGCAGGATCGCATTCCCTATCTTTATTTCCCTGTTGGTGGAGGGATATTTTAAAACGAGAAATCGATGGAGATATTTGGGAACACTCCTGGTATTTGGAATTATATCAGAGGTTCCGTTTGATATGTGTACATCTAATGTATTTTTTGAACCAAACTGGAATAATATCATGTTTACGCTTGCGCTGGTGTTGGCGATGATCTGGATTATTGATGCCCTGAAAAAGAAGATGCAGACGCTGCCCAAGTTCTTGTGGTATCTTGTATCTTTTATAATTGTAGCAGTAACTTGTCTGATAGCCATGAATCTGAGTCTGGATTATGATTCCCATGCGGTGTTGATCGGTTATTTTCTGTATCTTTTTCATGACAGACCGATTATTGCTATTCCGTTTAATTTTGCATCGATGTATAAGGAACCATGGGCACTTCTGGGTTTTGGCCTGATGCTTACTTATAATGGAAAGCGTGGAAAGCAGAATAAGCTTGTGAACTATTTGTTTTATCCGGTGCATCTTCTGATATTGGGAATTCTGAGAATGCGTCTTGGAATTTGACAGTAATTTGACGGCAACCGGCTGATAATCATTGAATTTTATGCCCCAATGTAGTATAATCATCGTGCTATTTTGGGGCTTTTTTGCGCCATTATACAGGTAAAGAACAAGAATACAGAGAAAAATTACCTTGTGGCATCAACTTTGAACGGCCATCTGACATAACGTAATATGGCTGAATGGTATGAGTTGTATGACCTTATAAATCAAGGTTTTAAGGAGGAATTATAACCATGAAGCTCGGCATAGTTGGACTTCCCAATGTTGGAAAAAGTACATTATTTAACTCTCTGACAAAAGCAGGTGCAGAATCAGCAAACTATCCATTCTGTACCATCGACCCAAATGTAGGTGTCGTTGCAGTACCGGATGAGAGGTTAGACAAGCTGACAGAGATGTATCACTCAGCAAAGACCACTCCTGCAGTTATTGAATTCGTAGATATCGCAGGACTCGTAAAGGGCGCATCCAAAGGCGAAGGTCTGGGAAACCAGTTCCTTGCAAATATCAGAGAGGTAGATGCGATCGTTCATGTTGTCAGATGCTTTGAAGATACAAATGTTATTCATGTAGATGGTTCGGTTGATCCGATCCGTGATATTGAAACAATCAATCTGGAGCTGATCTTTTCCGATATCGAAGTTCTGGATCGTAGAATAGCAAAGACGATACGAGGTGCAAGAAATGATAAGATGCTTGCAAAGGAGCTGGATTTCCAGCAGCGTATCAAAGCGCATTTGGAGGAAGGCAAGCTTGCAAAGACTCTTGAAGTAACAGATGAGGACGAACAGGGTTGGATCGAGGAATACAACCTTCTTACATGGAAACCGGTTATTTTCGCAGCAAATGTAAGCGAAGACGATGTAGCAGATGATGGAGCATCAAATGAGCATGTTCAGAAAGTAAAAGAATATGCAAAAGAATTTGATTCAGAAGTATTTGTTGTCTGTGCACAGATCGAGCAGGAGCTGGCAGAACTGGATGACGAAGAAAAGAAAATGTTTTTGGAAGATCTTGGAGTAAAAGAATCCGGTCTTGATAAACTGATAAAGGCAAGCTATTCACTGCTTGGACTGATCAGTTATCTGACAGCCGGTGAGACAGAATCCAGAGCATGGACGATCAAGAAGGGAACAAAAGCGCCGGGAGCAGCCGGCAAGATCCATTCTGATTTTGAGCGTGGATTCATCAAGGCAGAGGTTGTAAGCTATAAAGATCTTATGGAATGTGGCAATATGGTAGCTGCCAAAGAAAAAGGTCTGGTAAGACAGGAAGGTAAAGAATATGTGGTAGAGGACGGAGATGTCATCCTCTTTAAGTTCAACGTATAAAACAGCTTCCTTTAGGAGATAACAAGAAAATGGAAACAATTTCAGAATATTTTAACAGTATTATCTTTCCGCATTTGGGAATCTTCCTGAAGCATGTAGGTGATCATATATCCATTGGCAGCTTTGAGATCCGGTTTTACGGTATCATCATTATGTGTGGATTTATCCTTGCCTACTTCCTTGTGACAAATGAAGCGAAACGAACAGGGCAGGATCCGGAAATGTATCTGGACTTTATCCTGATCCTGATCATTCCGGTAATCTTAGGCGCAAGAATTTATTATATATTGTTCCGGCTGGATCAGTATATAGTGGCGGGAAATATAAAAGAAACCATCCTTGGCATGTTAAATATCAGAGGTGGCGGACTTGCGATCTATGGTGGTGTAATTGCTGGTGTTATTACCGGATGCATCTTTGCGAAGAAGCGGAAGGTAAATGTGCTTCGGCTTGCCGATACAGCAGCGTTTGGTCTGCTGATCGGACAGATCCTTGGACGCTGGGGCAATTTCTTCAACAGGGAGGCGTTTGGTGCGTATACAGATTCTGTATTTGCGATGGGAATCCCTCTTGATTATTACAGACATGAAGGAACACTAAACAGTCTGATCAACAGTGGAGTGATCTCAGATACCATGCTTGCAAATACACAGATGCTTCATGGTATGGAATGTATAACAGTACATCCTACGTTCCTGTATGAGTCACTCTGGAATCTGATGTTGCTGATCTTTCTTCTTATATATAGAAAGCATCAGAAGTTTACAGGTGAATTCGCATTTATCTATGTAGCAGGCTATGGTCTTGGAAGATGTATCATTGAAGGACTTCGTACAGATTCCTTAATGATTGGCAATTCCGGTATCCGTGTATCACAGCTTCTTGGATTTGCATGCTTTTTAGTTGGTGCAGTTGTGCTCATCGTTGGCTATGTTCGCAGAGCAAAAGGGCAGTTGCAGACCATTGAAAATGAGTCTGTTCAGGCGCCTTCAGAGGATGAAAACAACTAGGCTCAATGCGGTAATTCATTGCGTGAAAAAAATATTTAAAAAAGTTGAAAAAAGTTGTTGACAGATACAACGTCTTATGATAACATATCCATTGTTGTGAGGCAAATAAATCACAACAATGGAAAATGCGCGAGTGGCTCAGCGGTGGAGCACCTCCTTGCCAAGGAGGGGGTCGCGGGTTCGATCCCCGTCTCGCGCTCTTATTTTTTAGAAGTCTTAAGATTTAAGGCTTCTTTTTTTTATGGTTGATACTTTGAACCTCAATGAGCCACTGCCATTTATCAGAAAAACAGTAACATAGACGATTGACTTTCGATGATCCGATGCTGGAACAAAGGGCTTCTTCTTAATAATCCTAAAGAAGATTTAATAATTGTTTTATTGTAGTTTTCTCCGGAATATGATATTTTTCCATCATATAAAGCATTCCCAAAGATATAGAAAGATATAGATAGAAGAAAAGTAAGTAAAAATTACGCAAAAAATGAAAAAATGAGGTAATTATTTGTAAAATTTGCGGATTGAATAAAAAGAAAGGAATGCTATAATGAAACCGATTTAATCTTATTCTGAAATTACCGGTTTATGAATAAGATAACAGGATTGCATTAAGTATTTGGTTAGTGGTTGCCGAATCACGGCAGAATGGAGTTTTAGATGAAAGACAAATTGAAGAAATTGTGTAGTACAGCTATATTCCAGTGTGTTGCGATTGCAATTGTGCTGGATATTATTTTGGAGATATTGGGAAGACACTCATTTATCAATACGATGAAATATATTGTAAATGAACCATTGGTGTTCCTGTATAACTGTTCCATTATCTTCTTTACTCTGACATTGGCACTGCTGATGCGTAAAAGAGTGTTTGGTTATGGTATTATCTCATTTGCATGGCTGCTTTGTGGTGTAACGAACTGTATTGTTTTGGGTTTTCGTATCACTCCGTTTTCAGCGATCGATATGCTGATGGCGAGAAATACGATCACCATCATTGATAAGTATTTCTCAGTATGGCAGATTGTATTCATCGGTGCAGCGTTATTTGTTGCACTGGCAGCGGTTATCATATTGTTCTTAAAATCCCCGACAATCCAGGGAAATATTTACAGGATTCGTACAACGGTTCTGATCGTTGCATCTTTTTGTATGGTTATGCTGTTTACAAAGATTGCATTAAATGCGCAGGCAATCTCGGATAACTTTGCAAATCTGGCAACAGCATATGATAAATATGGTTTTGTATATTGCTTTTCAAACAGTGTAGTGGATGTCGGAATCAGCGAGCCGTCAGATTACAGTGAAGAAAAGATGCTTGAGATCAAGGATGAACTGGATACGGTGAAAGCTTCGGGAGCAAAATTTGCAAAGAGAAAGCCAAACGTAATTGTAGTTCAGTTGGAATCCTTCATGGATCCATCATATGTAAAAGAATTATCTTTTAATATGAATCCGATTCCGAATTTCACAAAATTAAAAGAAGAATGTTCGTCCGGTTTCCTTACGATGCCTGCAATCGGAGCGGGAACGGCAAATTCGGAATTTGAGGTGCTTTCCGGATTTGATGTGGCATACTTCGGTGCTGGTGAATATCCATATAAGACGGTACTTGGAAGCACAACCTGTGAGACGATGGCGACACAGTTTAAAAAGCTTGGTTATTCTACTCATGCGATGCATAACCATGACGGTACATTCTATGACCGTTATATCGTATACAAGAATCTTGGCTTTGATACATTTACCCCTATGGAATACATGTATGACGTAGAGCATACCCAGAAAAACTGGGAAAAGGATAATGTACTGACCGGAGAGATCATGAAGACCCTGAAATCTACAGAGGACAGGGATTTTATCTTCACGGTCAGTGTTCAGGGACATGGAAGATATCCGAGTGAATTAGATTATGAGAATTATTCTTATCCGGTAAAAGTAACAGGTACGGGAAGTGAAGAACTGGACAATGAATGGACATATTATTGCAATCAGCTTCATGAGATGGATGAATTTATCAAGGATTTAATTGAAGAACTGAAGAATTATGATGAAGATGTAGTACTGGTAATGTATGGTGATCATTTACCGGGATTTGAACTGACAAATGATGACGTAGAGAATGGAAATTTGTACCAGACGGAATATTTCATATGGAGCAATATGAAGCATTTCATTGATAAAGATGAAGACATTCCGGCTTATGATCTGAGTACGAAGCTGTTTGATGTGATCGGACTTGAAAAGAGTGCCATGCAGAAGGTGCATACACTTTACAGCGAAGATGATCCTGAATACAGCGATGTAATGTGGAATGTAGAATATGATATGTTATACGGTAAGCGATATATGTATCCGGATGGCTGGCCATATGAGCCTACCGATATGCAGTATGGTGTAGAACCGATCTATATTACGGATATAAAAGAAGGCGATTATCAGAAATTGTCCGATGACCCGGAGAAAGCGCCGGAGCAGCTCCATGGATATTATATCAAGGGTGAGAATTTCAATGAATGCAGTTTTGTTTGGATCAACAACGGATTCAAGAAGGAAACAATCTATATAGACCGGAATACTCTGTTTATTCCTGATATCACGTTTGACGATGGCGAGGAAGTCTATGTTGCTCAGGTTGGTGATGACAGCATTGATATCGGAAAGTCGGAAGCGTTTATTTATCAGGCTCCGGTAGCAGAAAATTAAAGATAACTGATAATTCCTCATAAAAAAGAAATTTTTTGGTAATAAATAATCTTGACATTAAATAGGTTATTTGATAGCATAGCATCATATATTTTGGATATAACAGGAGCGTTCGTTTGAATGCTCCTGTTATATCAACTTACAAATAAAAAAAAGAAAGTGAGAGAAAAAAATGGGTAAGATCATAGGCGAAGGAATTACATTTGATGACGTATTATTAGTACCTGCATATTCTGAGGTGCTTCCAAATGACGTGGATTTAACAACTAACTTAACAAAGAAAATACAGCTTCAGATTCCTCTTATGAGTGCCGGTATGGATACCGTAACAGAGCACAGAATGGCTATCGCTATGGCTCGTCAGGGTGGTATCGGTGTTATTCACAAAAATATGTCAATCGAGGAGCAGGCAGAGGAAGTAGATAAGGTTAAGCGTTCTGAGAATGGTGTAATTTCTGACCCATTTTATTTATCTCCTGAGCATACACTTGCCGATGCAAATGCACTTATGGCAAAGTTCAGAATTTCAGGTGTGCCTATCACAGAGGATGGCAAATTAGTCGGTATCATTACAAACCGTGACCTGATGTTTGAAGAAGATTATTCCAAGAAGATCAGCGAGTCAATGACTTCAGAAGGTCTGATCACAGCAAAGGAAGGCATTACATTACCGGAAGCAAAGAAGATTCTTGCAAAGGCTCGCAAAGAAAAGCTTCCGATTGTTGACGATGATTTCAGATTAAAAGGACTTATCACAATTAAGGATATTGAAAAGACAATCAAATATCCACATTCTGCTAAGGATCCACAGGGAAGACTTCTCTGTGCAGCAGCCGTTGGATGTACAGCAAATATTCTGGATCGTGTTGCTGAACTTGTATCAGCAAAGGTTGATGCGATCGTTATTGATACAGCACATGGACATTCAGCAAACGTACTTCGTACTTTCAAGATGGTAAAGGAGAAGTATCCGGATCTTCAGGTTATCGCCGGTAACGTAGCTACTAAGGCCGGTACACAGGCAATGATCGATATGGGCGTAGATGCAGTTAAGATCGGTATCGGACCTGGTTCTATCTGTACAACCCGTGTTGTTGCAGGTATCGGTGTACCACAGATCACAGCTATTATGGAAGCATATGATGCAGCTATGAATGCAGGTATTCCTGTTATCGCTGATGGTGGTATCAAGTACTCAGGAGATATCACAAAGGCAATTGCAGCAGGTGCAAATGTATGTATGATGGGTAGCTTATTTGCAGGTACAGATGAAGCTCCTGGTGACTTCGAATTATATCAGGGACGTAAGTACAAGGTATACAGAGGTATGGGTTCTATCGCAGCTATGGAGAATGGAAGCAAGGACAGATACTTCCAGGAGAATGCAAAGAAGCTTGTTCCGGAAGGTGTAGAAGGACGTGTTGCATACAAGGGTTCTGTTGAAGATACTGTATTCCAGTTGATCGGCGGACTTCGTTCCGGTATGGGATACTGTGGTGCTCATAACATTCCTGAATTACATGAGAAAGCAGAGTTTGTTAAGATCTCAGCAGCATCATTAAAAGAGAGTCATCCACATGATATCCATATTACAAAGGAAGCTCCAAACTACAGCGTAGAGTAATAAAAGTATTTAATAGAAATATAAGTCAGAATATAGCCGGTGAGAATATGCAGATAACATATATCACTGGCTATATTTGAGTACTGAGCCTGGCGACTGCTGTGATGACATAAAAGTATAAGAAGTCTGTGTCTGCGATTATCATGATGACATATGTTTTAATAATTGGAAGGAGAATTAAGATGCTCTATCTGGCACCTTTAGAGGGGATAACCGGATATATATACAGAAATGCATACCAGAAATATTTTGGAGGAATCGATCGGTATTTTACGCCTTTTATAGCTCCTGCAAAGGGGAAACCGTTCAGACATCGTGAGCTGGCGGATGTTCGCCCTGAACATAATACGGGCATAATGGTGATCCCACAGATTCTGACGAATCATTCAGAAGGCTTTATAAAAGCGGCAAAAGCTTTAACTGATATGGGATATGATGAGATCAATATAAACATGGGTTGTCCTTCCGGTACGGTTGTTTCAAAAGGAAAAGGTTCAGGGATGTTGGCAGATCCCACAAAGCTGGATCATTTCCTTGAGGAGATATTTGCAGCCGGTATCTGCAAAATATCGGTAAAGACCAGACTGGGAATGGAATTTGCAGATGAATTCCCGGATATACTGGATGTATTAATGAAATATCCATTTACCGAAGTGATCATTCATCCAAGAACCAGAGAAGATTATTATGGTGGCAGCGTAGATCTTGCTATGTTCGATCTGGCAGTAGAACGATACGGAGAGCAGACAGAAAGTGTCCTTTGCTATAATGGTGATATTACCGATGCTGCCGGCTATAAAAATATTCAGAAACGATATCCACAGGTTGATAAGATTATGATCGGACGTGGAATCATAGGAAATCCGTTTCTTCCACAGGAGATTGCAGAACAGAGGTGCTGTTATAACGCAGGAATCCTTCTGGCATTCCACGATGAACTGTTTGCCGGTTATATGGAAGCAGGACTTGGGGCGAGAAATGTCATGTTTAAGATGAAAGAGTTGTGGTCGTTTATGGAATGTCTTTTTGAAGCTCCCGACCAGCAGAAGATATTAAAAAAGATCCGCAAAGCCAACGATCCGGATACCTACAACACCGAAGTCCGGAAGCTGTTGCGGTGATGAAGAAAACAGAATAAAAATGAGAAAAAGATATTAGTATGAAGTATATCCTATATGTTGATACTAGAAAAAGGAAACTGACAATAATATGTATTGCCAGCTTCCTTTTTTATAGGGGAAGTTTAGAACTCATTTCCGGGAAAATGAGGGATTCCGTCAAAACCTGCCTTCAGATCGTCGTCGGTAGGAATATAATCGCTCATCTCACCATCGTTATATTTGCCATAAGCAACCATATCGAAATATCCGGTTCCGGTCAGACCAAAGACGATCGTCTTTTCTTCCCCGGTTTCTTTACATTTCAGTGCCTCGTCGATAGCAACACGGATCGCGTGGCTGCTTTCAGGAGCAGGAAGAATACCTTCCACTCTTGCAAATTGGGTTGCTGCTTCAAATACTGCTGTCTGTTCAACGCTTCTGGCTTCAATGATGTCATCATGATAGAGCTGGGATACAACCGGGCTCATACCGTGATAACGAAGTCCACCTGCATGGTTTGGTGAAGGGATGAATCCGCTTCCGAGGGTGTACATCTTTGCCAGTGGACATACCTTGCCGGTATCACAGAAATCATAGGCATAGACACCCCTTGTCAGACTTGGGCAGGATGCCGGTTCTACAGCGATGATCCGGTAGTTCTTCTCGCCACGGAGAACCTCGCCTGCAAATGGGGAGATCAGACCACCGAGGTTTGAACCGCCGCCGGCACATCCGATGATGATATCCGGTGTGATGTTATATTTGTCAAGTGCTGCTTTTGTTTCAAGACCGATAACAGTCTGGTGAAGTAATACCTGATTCAGTACACTTCCGAGTACATAACGATAGCCTTCCTGCTTGGACTCTGCTTCAACAGCTTCTGAGATGGCACAGCCAAGGCTTCCGGTTGTTCCAGGATGCTCAGCAAGGATCTTACGGCCAACCTCTGTTGTGGTACTAGGAGATGGAGTTACGGTTGCACCGTAGGTACGCATAACTTCACGACGGAATGGCTTCTGTTCATAGGAAACCTTAACCATATATACCTGACAGTCCAGACCAAAGTAGGAGCATGCCATAGAGAGGGCGGTTCCCCACTGACCGGCACCGGTCTCGGTTGTAACACCCTTTAAACCCTGCTGCTTAGCATAATAAGCCTGAGCGATAGCGGAGTTTAATTTGTGGCTGCCGCTTGTGTTGTTTCCTTCAAATTTGTAGTAGATCTTAGCTGGTGTCTGCAGTTTTTCTTCCAGACAGTATGCACGAACCAGTGGAGCAGGACGGTACATTTTATAGAAGTCCTGAATTTCCTGTGGAATCGGGATGTATGGAGTGGTGTCATCCAGCTCCTGCGCGATCAGTTCGTCACAGAATACAGGACGAAGATCATCGGCTGTCATTGGCTGAAGTGTTCCCGGATTTAACAGAGGTGCCGGCTTGTTCTTCATATCGGCACGTACGTTATACCACTCTTTTGGAATCTCGTTTTCACTTAAATAGATTTTGTAAGGAATGTTTGCATCTTTTTTCATAATCATAACCCTCCAATGCTTGATTCATTTGTATAAATAGTTTAAGTTATCCCGGTTATTTTTGATGGGATATATAAATATGTTCCGGGGAATTTTATAATGTCATGCATTTTGCAAAATCATCATCCTTGTGGGCAAAGAATTTTGCATGGATTTGTGATAGATATTAAGACATAAAAAAACTGCCCCAGTATAAAAATGCTGGGACAGGAGATTGTTCATTAGAAACTGTTTCCTGCGGTGCCACCCGGCTTGACGTATCAGATACGCCCGCTCATTGTCTGCAAATACATACATTACAGATATCTCGTTCTTAACGGAGTATCATCTCCGGCTTACATACAGAATGCATATACAGGAATCGTACCACATCGTTCAGCTTGCCCTCGGGAGTCCATTCCATCATGGAAAACATACTGCCTTCCACCGGCGGCAGCTCTCTGGGATGTTTGTCACATCATGTACTTACTCTCCTTCAACGGTTTAAAGCAATACTAGCATAATTGTTTTTATGTGGCAAGTATTTTTTTATGAATGGGGGTGTATTTTTAAGAAAAGTCCGTTGACAAGCCATTTTCCCTGCTATATAATTGACACATTGAAAAGGCGAAGACGGAGAGAAGTAGTGCTTTTTATCGCTCACAGAGAGCCGGCGGTGGTGAGAATCCGGCAGAATGAATAAGCGTGAATAACACTCTAACAGCTGCAAGCTGAACCCGTGAAGACATTTGCAGAGATGACCGGAAAATGTGAGATGGTTGTTCTGAGAAATGGACCTCACAGCAGTAGGTGCGCCGCAATTGTGCGTGAAACAAGGAAAGGGACTGTCAGATAAGAGACAGTAAATCAGGTGGTACCGCGGATATGAATTATGTTCGTCCTGGATGCAGGGCAGGCATAGTTCTTTTTTTATGCAACCTGTGAAATATAAAAATCAGTCAAAGGAGATAATGCAGACAATGACCATTTCAAACATTTATCGTAACAGAACCTTAAATGAGATCAGCGAAGGCGACGTTGGCGCAGAGCTGAAGGTGGCAGGATGGATCGAGAACATCCGTGACCATGGTGGTGTATCCTTCATCGACCTGAGAGATATGTATGGTGTTCTTCAGGTAGTTATGAGAGACACTTCATTATTAGATGGACTTACAAAAGAGGATTGTGTATCCATATCAGGTGTGATCGAGCACAGAGATGAGGAGACATACAATCCAAAGATCCCGACAGGAACGATCGAACTGGAGGCACATTCCGTAGAAGTACTTGGAAGAGTATACAAGCAGGTTCCGTTTGAGATTATGACATCCAAGGAGACAAGAGAGGATGTCCGACTCAAATACAGATATCTGGATCTTAGAAATAAAAAAGTAAAGGATAATATGATCTTCCGTTCACAGGTGATCAGCTTCCTTCGTCAGAAGATGACAGAGATGGGATTCTTGGAGATCCAGACACCGATCCTGTGTGCGTCATCACCGGAAGGTGCAAGAGACTATATTGTTCCATCCAGAAAATTTAAAGGCAAGTTCTATGCTCTGCCACAGGCTCCACAGCAGTACAAGCAGCTTCTGATGGTTGCAGGATTTGACAAATATTTCCAGATCGCACCATGCTTCCGTGACGAGGATGCAAGAGCAGACCGTTCACCGGGTGAGTTCTATCAGCTCGATTTTGAGATGAGCTTTGCAACACAGGAAGATGTATTTAAAGTAGGAGAGGAAGTTCTCTCAGCAACATTTGAGAAATTCGCACCGGAAGGCTCTGTTGTAACACAGGCTCCTTATCCGATCATCAGCTATAAGCAGGCAATGTTAGAATTCGGTACGGATAAGCCGGATCTTCGTAATCCGCTTCGTATCATCGATCTGACAGATTTCTTCCAGAGATGTACATTTAAGCCATTCCATGGCAAGACTGTACGTGCGATCAATGTACCGAAGAAACTGTCAAAGGGACAGCATGAGAAGCTCTTAAAGTATGCTCAGTCTATCGGTATGGGAGGTCTTGGATATCTGGAAGTCCTGGACGATATGACATACAAGGGACCGATCGATAAGTTCATTCCGGATGATATGAAGAGTGAAATCGCAGAGCTTGCAAATCTGAAAGCAGGAGATACTATCTTCTTCATTGCCGATGTAGAAGAACTGGCAGCTTCCTTTGCAGGACAGCTTCGTAATGAGATCGGTGCAAGACTTGATATGATCGAGAAGAATGCATACAGATTCTGCTATATTAACGATTTCCCTATGTACGAGTACGATAAAGAAACAAAGAAGATCATCTTTACACATAATCCGTTCTCCATGCCACAGGGTGGTCTGGAAGCTTTAAATGAGAAGAATCCGTTAGATGTTCTGGCATACCAGTATGATATCGTATGTAATGGTATCGAGCTTTCATCCGGTGCTGTCAGAAATCACGACATGCAGATCATGGTAAAAGCATTTGAGATCGCAGGATACACAGAAGAAGATCTGAAGACAAAGTTTGGAGCACTTTACAATGCATTCCAGTTCGGTGCACCACCACATGCCGGTATGGCTCCCGGTGTTGATCGTATGATCATGCTCCTTCGTAATGAAGAAAATATTCGTGAGATCATTCCGTTCCCTATGAACGGAAATGCACAGGATCTGATGTGTGGCGCTCCTGGTGAGGTTACAGAGCAGCAGCTCCGTGAGGTTCATATCAAGGTAAGACAGTAACAGAGAAAATCAGGTATTTATGTATAGATTACCGGATAGAAGATTATTTTGATATACACCCAAGATTTTATGTTAGAAAGGTGCATAAGATATGCAGGGCTCGCATAATAACCAGAAAAAGATAGCAGTTATAAATGATTACTCAGGATTTGGACGCTGCTCTATAGCAGTAGCAATGCCGATCATTTCTGTAATGAAGGTTCAGTGCTGTCCGGTTCCAACGTCGATTTTTTCCAATCATACGGGGTTTGACAGCTTCTATTATGAAGATTTTACAGATCATATGCAGAGGTATATCGATGAATGGAAGAAGCTGGATCTGCAGTTTTCCGGTGTCTGTACCGGATTCCTGGGTTCCAGTGAACAGATCAGTATAGTGGAACGGTTCCTTACGGATTTTAAAAGACCGGAGACAAAGGTGATCGTGGATCCGGTAATGGGTGACTATGGCAAACCATATCCGACCTATACAGACGAACTGTGCCAGCAGATGAAAAAGCTGGTGCGGTTTGCTGATATCCTTACTCCAAATACCACAGAGGCATGTGTTCTGACGGATACACCATATAAGGATGACTGGCATATGGATGAACTGAAAGCTATGGCGGAGAAGCTGGCAGCACAGTCAGAGAGCAGACAGGCAAAAGTTGTGATAACAGGAATCAGGCGGGGAAGCTTCCTTGCTAACTTCTGCTATGAAAATGGAAAAGTAACCGTTGTGAAGACGAAGAAGATTGGAGAGTCGCGCTCCGGTACCGGAGATGTCTTTTCGGCGATTCTTGCGGCGGATGCCGTAAATAATGTAGATTTTACAGAATCAGTTAAGAAGGCAAGTGTATTTATTAAAGAATGTATCAAACGTTCCGTTGAGATGGAGCTTCCATTGACCGATGGAGTGTGTTTTGAGGAATGTCTGTACAAGCTTGCCAGATAACAGGAGGCGAATAGTATGGAGATATTATATAAAGTTCATAATAATCTGTATGTAAATCTGACAAATAAATGCCCATGTGCATGTACATTCTGTCTCAGACAGAACATGGATCATGTTGGTGAATCAAAGAGTCTGTGGTTAGAGAGGGAACCATCAGCAGAAGAAGTGATTGCTGAATTTGCAAAATTCGATATGAGCCGGTTTAATGAGGTTGTGTTCTGTGGATTCGGAGAACCGACGGAAGCCTTTGAGGTGTTGAAGAAGGTTGCGGCATTTGTAAAGGAGACTTATCATATGCCGATACGTTTGAATACGAATGGGCTGGGAAATCTTGTAAATGGCAGAGATATCACACCGGAGATGGAAGGCCTGATCGACACGGTATCGATCAGCTTGAATACGCCGAATGCAGATCGGTATCATGAACTGGTCAGAAGTAAGTTTGGAGATAAATCCTTTGATGCGATGCTTGACTTTGCAAGAAGTTCTACAAAGTATGTACCAAATGTAGTTATGACGACTGTAGATACCACGATTACAAAAGAGGAAGAGGAAGAATGCCGGAGAATCTGTGATTCGATCGGTGCAAAATACAGAATCCGCCCATGGGAGGATTAATAAATCTGATAAGAAAAGCTCTGTATGAAAATACAGGGCTTTTCTTGTTATCCTACAAATAAAAGACCGCAGGTAGCGATCAGGCTGCCTGCGGTCTTACTGTAATATTTATTATTATAACATAAATGCTTATTTATTTCCGGCATCTCTCTTAGCACGGAAACGAAGTGTAGGATCAAGGATCTTCTTACGGATACGGAAGCTCTTGGGCGTGATCTCAAGAAGCTCATCTGTATCGATGAAGTCAAGTGCCTGCTCCAGACTGAGTACCTTAGGAGGTGTCAGCTTTAATGCATCATCAGCACCGGAAGAACGGGTGTTGGTCAACTGTTTCTTCTTGCAGACATTTACTTCGATATCATCGGTACGTCCATTTTCACCGATAACCATTCCGGCATATACAGGTTCACCTGGTCCGATGAACAGTGTACCTCTTTCCTGTGCATTGAACAGACCATAAGTGATAGAAGTACCGGTCTCGTATGCGATCAGAGAACCCTGTGAACGATAGTTCATATCACCCTTATATGGGAGATATTCATCAAAGATCGTATTGATAACACCATTTCCCTTTGTAGCGGTCATGAAGTCACCACGGAAACCGATCAGTCCACGGGAAGGTACAAGGAACTCCAGTCTGGTTGTACCGTTTCCGGTAGGAGCCATACCCTGAAGCTCACCCTTTCTGGAATTTAACATATTAATAACTGTTCCGGTAAATTCATCCGGAACATCGATATATGCAATCTCAAATGGTTCAAGCTTCTTACCGCGTTCGTCTGTCTTATAGATAACTTCGGCTTTACTGACTGCAAATTCATATCCTTCACGTCTCATGTTCTCGATCAGGACGGATAAGTGAAGTTCGCCACGACCGGATACCTTGAAAGCTTCTGTTGTCTCTGTTTCTTCTACACGGAGACTGACATCTGTATTTAATTCACGGAACAATCTGTCGCGTAAATGTCTGGAGGTTACAAACTTTCCTTCCTTACCGGCGAAAGGAGAATCATTTACCATGAATGTCATGGAAATAGTTGGCTCTGAAATTTTCTGGAATGGGATTGGTTCCGGATTTTCAGGAGAACAGATCGTATCACCGATATTAACATCTGCAATACCGGAGATGGCTACGATCGATCCGATGTCTGCTTCATTTACTTCTACTTTATTCAGACCCTCGTAAACATAGAGCTTACCGATCTTAACCTTTAACATTCTGTCAGGGTCATGTTCATTTACAATAACAACAGGCTCATTTACAACGACCTTACCGTTGTCAACCTTGCCAACACCGATACGGCCTACATATTCATTGTAGTCGATCGTGCTGATCAGAACCTGTGTACCTGCATCCGGATCACCGGTAGGAGCAGGAATATAATCAACGATGGTATCAAACAGTGGCTTCATATCTGTACCCGGTTCATCTGGATCAAGAGAAGCAACACCTGTCTTTGCTGATGCAAATACAAATGGGCAGTCAAGCTGATCGTCATTTGCATCCAATTCGATCAGAAGCTCAAGAACTTCATCTACAACCTCTTTAGGACGAGCTTCAGGACGGTCACATTTATTTACACATACAATAACACTGAGGTTCAGCTCCAGCGCTTTCTTCAGAACGAATTTGGTCTGTGGCATGGCACCTTCGAAAGCATCAACAACAAGAATAACACCATTTACCATCTTTAGGACACGTTCTACTTCACCGCCGAAATCAGCATGTCCCGGAGTGTCGATAATGTTGATCTTTGTCTTACCATAACGGACGGCAGTGTTCTTGGAAAGAATCGTGATACCACGTTCACGTTCAATATCATTTGAGTCCATGACACGCTCGGTAACTTCCTGATTATCACGGAATACACCACTCTGTTTCAAAAGTTCATCCACTAATGTTGTTTTGCCATGGTCAACATGGGCAATAATCGCAACATTTCTGATATCATCTCTGGTAATCTTCATTTTTTTCACTCTTTCTTTATGATATTAAAATTACTTACAATACAACGTTTACCATTCTAGCATACGAAAAAAAGCATTTCAATGGAAATGATAGCCGAAAATTACACCAAAATATTCGGTAAAATGCGCCGAACTGTACAAAAATATGTTATTATTAGAAAGTATGACAGGCGGGAACGGTTCCTGCTAAATAAGTGATTTGGAGAGGTATTAAAATGAATGAGAAAAAGGGCAGAGCGATCGCACTGTTGCCGATCGGTGTATTTCTGGTATTGTATCTGGGACTTGGGATTATATTTGAATATGTGATGAAAATTCCGATGGGCTTTTATAATGTGCCTATCATCGTGGCATTTCTTGCAGCTATCCTGGTCGCATGTATCCAGAACCGGGAATTGGTATTTGATAAGAAGCTTGAGATTATGGCACAGGGAGTTGGGGATAAGAATATTATAACGATGCTGTTGATCTTCCTGGCAGCGGGTTCATTTGTCGGAGTAGTCGGAAGAAGCAGCGCAGAGAGCGTAGCATATTTTATGCTGACACTGATCCCGGCAAGATTTTCAGTAGCGGTTTTGTTTGTTGTTGCCTGCTTTGTATCAGTTGCTATGGGCACTTCGGTTGGAACGATCACATTGTTAACACCGATTGCTGTAGCAGTGTCGAGAGCGTCTGGCTTTGATATGGCATTTTGTGTTGCATCGGTTATGGGTGGAGCAATGTTAGGGGATAATCTTTCTTTTATCTCAGATACGACGATTGCGGCATGTAATGGACAGGGATGTGAGATGAAAGACAAATTTCGGGAGAATTTCTGGATCGCGTTTCCGGCAGCGGTTATAACGCTGATATTAATTCTTGTACTTTCATTTCAGACCGACATACAGGGTCAGGTCAGCCAGACTTATAATCTGGTGCAGATCATACCGTATGTTCTGGTGTTGATCGGTGGAATTATAGGGCTGAATGTATTTATCGTATTACTTACGGGAATTGTATCCGGAGCATTTATTATGCTGATATGGGGACATACTGCACCTGTTGATCTTCTGACAAATATGGGCTCCGGTGTTTCCGGAATGTTTGAAACCTGTATGGTAGCAATATTAGTAGCGGCGTTATGTGCACTGATCCGGGAATATGGCGGTTTCGATGCACTTCTCAGTTGGATACACAGGATCTTTCGCGGAAAGAAAGGCGGACAGCTCGGAATGGGGTTGTTAGTCGGAACAATGGATATTGCAACTGCAAACAATACGGTAGCGATTGTTATGGCAAATCCGATTGCTGGAGAAATGGCACAGGAATATGGAATCTCTCCGAAGAAGACTGCCTCTTTGCTTGATACCTTTTCCTGTATCTTTCAAGGAATAATCCCATATGGTGCGCAGATGTTAGTTGCAATTGCCGCGGTAGGAGAACTGGGTGATTCCATTTCTGCTTTTCAGATCATGCCGAAGCTTTTTTATCCGATGTTCTTGCTGCTGACATCACTCGTTACCATAATAAGAAGTGATAAATAATAGAGACAATTCAAAGAATATAGAAAACGCTGATCTGTTCACATTGCCAATAAACTTTTTGGTAGTATTCACATAGGAACAGATCAGCGTTTTCTGTTTTATTTGCCAAGTAACATATTTTCCAGTTCTTCCGGTGAGAAGGTGTAAGACGAGTTGCAGAACTGGCAGTTTACCTCGATCGGCTTATTGTCTGCGAGCAGATTTGCGATCTCCTTTTTGCCAAGACTGATAACAGCCTGCGAGAAACGTTCCTTGCTGCAGTTGCAGTGCCACTTCGTAGGAATGGTATCGGTAACTTCTACATTATAGCCTTCAAAGATCTGCTTCACGATATCAAGCGGTTCCATACCCTGGTCGAGGAGAGCGGTAATGGATGTGAATTCACCCAGACGTTTTTCCAGATCAGAGATCAGTTCCTCGGATGCAAATGGCATAAGCTGAATGATAAAGCCACCGGCTTGTTTTACTGTGTTGTTCTTCTCCATCAGAACACCTAAAGCTACAGAAGTTGGAATCTGTTCTGAGGTTGCAAAATAATACGTCAGGTCTTCTGCAATCTCACCTGAAACAAGCTGGGTCTGACCGATATAAGGCTCTTTTAAACCGATATCCTTGATCACGGAGAGCACGCCCATATCAAGAGCTTTAGCGACATCCAGTTTTCCCTTTTCATTTGCATGCAGGATAACCTCCGGATTGTTGACATAGCCTTTGACATTGCAGTGCGCATCAGCAGTCACTGTCAGTCCGCCGATCGGACCGCTGCACTGGATCTGGAGCGTTAGCAGATCGGAGTCATTCTTACATGCAGCCCCCATCAATGCACCTGCGGTCAGCAGACGACCGAGGGCAGCAGTAGCAACCGGACTGGTATTGTGAATACTTCTTGCTGTTTCAACGATTTTCTTTGTGGTGCCGGCAAAGAAACGAACCTGTCCATCTGCCGCCATACCTCTGATAATATAATCACTCATATGTTATTCCTCGTTCTTTCTATATATAATGTAAAATATTGCACTTTTAAGGTGCCTTTTTAAAAATAATACCTGCATTTATAAAGTGCTGATTAATAACAAAATAATACTTGTATCTATAAAAGTAGTGCTTAATAATAAATTGATGACTAAAATCACTACGGCAGGAGATCAGATATATAATTTGCCTTCGTGATGTTTTTCTCCGGCTATCACATAGACACGTTCACTGTCATCGGTTGCTGGCGTGTGCGTAAATGCATCATACATGGCAAGAAGTTCCATACCTGCCTGTTCTACACAACGAATCATGTCCTCACAGGTCAGTCCGATCTGGTAATGGAATTCCTGCGTTTTTCGGTACAGGTCGTCCTCCTCTTTCAGAAACAGGCTGAGTGCAAGCTCGTTGACATTCTGTTCCTCATCGTAATAATTATCCCAGATGAAGCTGACATCATCCCGGTCCTCAGCAATCACTGAATCTGCAACGACATCCCGGAAATAGTGTTTGGTTTTAAAGTCACAGATAAAGATGCCATCTGCTTCCAGATAATTATTTGCAAGAGAAAAAACGGTAGTGATCTGGTCTGTATTTGACAGATAGTTGATACTGTCACAGACACAGACAATGGCATTTACTGTTCCATATAATTCAAAGGAACACATATCCTGCTGGAGATACATAATGGATGAGAAACCATTCGCATTCTTTTTCTCGTTCGCAATCTCCAACATATCAGGAGATACATCAATTCCGATCATATCATAGCCAGCGGCGGCAAGCCCTTCCGTGATTGTTCCCGTTCCGCAACCAAGCTCGGCAACCAGCCCATCAGTGATATTATATTCATGAAGCAGACTGGTGATATAGGATATCCATTCATCGTAAGGAATGTTGTCCATCAGTTCGTCGTATACCTGTGCAAAGCTCGTATAGGCATCCATAGAAAAACCTCATTTCATAAAATCTCAATGCCATCATTATAAACATCTCCGAAAGGAAAAACAACCGTTTCTTTTGAAGCAGCTTTCTATTTGCTGCGGCAGACAGAATATAAAAAATAAGGTTTGAGATTGAACATGGCGGCCTTTTGTGCTAATATAAATTCGGTTAGAAATCCTTATATGGAAGTGGGTAGTTTGGCATGATAAAGTTCTATAGAACAGATCATAAGGTTTTGTCAGAGATAACAGAATATGAAGACAATATGTGGGTTTGTATGACGAAGCCTACAGTAGATGAGACCAAACTGATTGCAGAAGATTTCGAGATTGATCTGGCAGATGTCAGAGCCGCATTGGATGATGAGGAGAGCTCCCGTGTGGAGGTCGAAGATGGTTATACACTGATCCTTGTCGATATTCCGTCGATCGAGATGAGAAATGAACGCGAAGCATATACAACTATTCCTTTGGGTATTATCCTCGTAAAGGACATTCTGATCACGGTATGCGCGGAGGATACACCTGTTCTGGATGCATTTATTGAGTCAAAGGTAAAGGAATTCAGTACAAAGAAACGGATGCGTTTCATGTACCAGATTTTATATAGAAACTGCATGACTTATCAGTATTATCTGCGAGTTATGGATCGTAGAAGAAACCTGATCGAGCAGCGGATCCAGGATGAGACAGAGGATGCGGATCTGATTGATCTTCACGAACTGGAATCCAACCTTGTATACTTTGCAACATCACTTCGTGCAAACGGAGTTGTATTAGATAAGCTTGCAAGATACAGCAGTATCAAGCAGTACCCGGAGGATCAGGAGCTTCTGGATGATGTTATGGTCGAGAACAAACAGGCTATCGAGATGACCGGAATCTATCGAGATATCATAAGCGGTACAAGAGAATTGATGACGACGATTATTAATAACCGCCTGAACAATATCATGAAGTTCTTAGCGGCTATCACCATCGTAATGGCGATCCCGACGATCATATCCGGTATCTATGGAATGAACGTATCAGGTAAGTGGATGCCTCTTGCAAAGACTCCATACGGCTTCTATATTGTATGTGGTATCATCGTTCTGATCTGTATTATCATAGCGCTAATCCTCAAGAAAAAGAAAATGTTCAAGATGTAAAAATAAATCCGTCAAGCAAATAAGCAGCGTGTCTGTGTACAGACAACGCTGCTTATTTATTTGACGGATAAACACACATAAGCATGAAGGACGATAGTCCGGAATGCGCATGTGTGAAGCGATTTCGAAAGTTCGAAGAATGTTGACCCTCTTGCTTCATAATGCTAAACTTAACTTATTTAAAAACCAACATTCATTTCAGAGACAGAAAGTTTCTATCCTTAGAACTTATGGAACAAACCTGTTTGAATGCCGGTACTTAGCAATCCACGAAGTGGGAGCTTAGAACCGCTGCATGAAAACAGAGCGAGAGCGATTTGCGTAATAAGTTACTAAGGATAGAAACTTTCGTCCGGGGAACATGGAAAACATGTATGGGAAAGGAGATAACAACGATGAAGCTGTTTCATTTGTCGGATCTGCATATTGGCAAGATCGTAAATGGATATGAGATGTGGGAAGATCAGCGTTATGTGTTTGACCAGATTCTTGCATATGTAAGAGAAGAACAGCCGGATGCTGTGATGATTGCAGGAGATATCTATGACAAAGCAGTTCCATCCGCAAAAGCAGTAACAGAATTTGATGAATTCCTGACTGAACTTGCAGACAGCGGAACGATCATCCTCATTATCAGTGGCAATCATGATTCGGCAGAACGTCTGGATTTTGCCAGCAGTATCATGAAAAAGCAGAATATATATATGAAAGGAACCTATGGTGGAGAAGCCATGAAGGTGACGTTGCAGGATAAATGGGGAGATGTGAATTTTTATCTGATGCCGTTTGTAAAGCCTTCAAACGTAAAAAATACATTATCGGATTTAACAGAAGAACCGGAGAAAGAGTCAGCAGCCTTAACATATACAGAAGCCATGCAGCAGGCAGTTGCAGCCATGCAAGTTGATCCGGGGAAAAGGAATGTACTGATCGCCCATCAGAACGTAACAAATAGTGGAGTGAACCGGCGGTCGGATTCGGAGACAATATCGATTGGTGGACTGGATAATATTGACCGTACGGTATTTGATGTATTTGACTATGTGGCACTTGGACATCTCCATTCTCCACAGCAGATCGGAAAGCCGGAGATCCGGTACTGTGGCACGCCGGTTATCTATTCTATGTCGGAAGCTGACGATCAGAAATCTGTCACAGTGGTAGAGCTTGGAGAAAAAGGAAGGCTTTCAATCCGTGAACTGCCCCTGCACCAGCTTCATGCGTGGTATAATTTTACGGGTACACTTGATGAAGCCATGAGCCGGGAAGCAAATGAAGATTATGCGAGAATTGTGCTAACGGATAAGGAAACGATCATTGATGTTCAAGCGAGACTTCGGACTGTGTATGAGAACCTGATGTCAGTAGAATTCCAGATGGCAGATGGCAGCAGCCCGGAACAGGAACGGACACTTGAGGACGTGAAGAATCTTGCACCTGATGAGGCATTTGCGGATTTCTATAACAGAAAGATGAAACGGGAGCTGTCCGATGAAAATGCAGTTTATATCAGACAGTTGATCCGGGATTATTATGAACAGAGACAGGGGTGAAGATGATGCGGCCACTGGTACTTACAATGGAAGCGTTTGGAACGTATATAGAAAAAACGGAGATTGACTTTCGAAAATTTGGGAAACAGGGACTTTTTCTGATATCGGGAGATACCGGATCGGGAAAGACAACGATATTTGACGGAATCATGTATGCCCTTTACGGAGAGACCAGCGCAGGAAGCGGGAAGAATAACACCGGACGAAACGGTGAAATGCTCCGAAGTGATTTTGCAGAGCCAAAGCAGCTTACCTATGTAGAGCTGTTATTTGAAAGCGGTGGTCATGAATATAAGGTCTGGCGAAGTCCAGCGTATGAGAGGCCGGGATACAAATCCATGAAGCAGGCAGAAGTGCGCTGGATGGAGGATGGACAGGAGACAGAGCTGAAAGCGGCAGATATTGATGGTAAGCGGACAGCAGGGGTGATCGGCAGGGTAAGAGAGGTGTTGGGACTTACGGCCGATCAGTTCCGACAGGTTGCGATGATCGCACAGGGAGATTTTAAGAAGCTGTTAGTTGCGGATACGAAGACCCGAAGCGATATCTTTAAGACGATATTTGATACGAAGATTTATGAATATATCCAGAACAGGATCGCACAGGACTGTAAAGAGGCAGAGGGGGTCTATACAGAGCTTGTTGCAAAGGTAGATCGTACGATAGAGGGAGTAGAGCTGCCGGATGAAACGGAGCTTTATAAAACAGGACTTCAGGACCTGCCGGAGCATCTGGAAAACCGTCATCTGGCATTTGATGATATTCTGGAAGAGCTGCACAGTCTGAATCAGATCGAAGAAAAGCAGGCGGAAGATCTGCATCATCAGATCGAGAGTTATACACAGACCAATAACCAATATGACAACTGGTATACAGCAATCGAGAAAAATAAGAGAATCATCGGTCAGACCTATGATGGCTATGTGGCACATCTCGATGCATACAGACAGGTGAAGCAGGAATTTGTCAGTGCAGAAGCACAGAATCATAGTATGGAAGCACAGTCTACAGAACCGCTTATGCTGAGACAGGCGGAGCTTCAGAAACAGGCAGATTCTTTTGTGCGGTTAAATGAGATGGAGAAAGAACTGCTGCTTGTGGAGCAGGTATGCCATCAGGCAGGAAAGAAAAGACAGGATATTCTTGAAACAAAGAAGAAACTTCAGAAGCAGACCGAGGAGCTGGAACAGATCGTGAATCCGGGTGACACTTCACAGGTGAAGCTTGAGAAGGTTCAGACAGAAAAGAAAAGGATTGCAGAACGTATGCAGCGGTTACAGGAGCTTGAAAAAGAATGTCAGGAGATTGATCATCTGGAAATTAAGAAACAGCAGATGGTGGTTGATAATCGGAGTGCATTTGAGAAGCGGAATCAGGCAAATGCGAATTACGAGGAAGCTATCAGAAATCGGAATGATCAGATCTGTGGAGAACTGGCAGCGAACCTACAGGAGGGAACACCGTGTCCGGTCTGTGGAAGTAAGACACATCCGGAAAAGGCACATTGTGACGGAGCTGTTGTAACAGAAGAAATGGTAAAGAAGCTCCGGGCTGCATTTGATCAGGCGGATGCTTCATTCAGACGAAAAGAAAATGAGCTTGGAAGCCTGAATGGTCGTCTGGAAGAAAAACGGAATCAGACAACAGCAGCGGTTATGGAGATGGCAGCCTTTACTATACCGGATCAGACGGTACAGGCTGATGTTCTGATAGATGAGGTCAGAAAACTGCATGTGATCTGGGAGAAAAGGACAGAGAAAACAGAAGCCAGACTGCGGACACTTGAGAAAGAGCACAGAAGTTATCAAGAACATAAAAGGCAGCTTGGCGAGCTTCGTTTGCAGATAAAAGAACTGGAAGAAACGGAAGTGCGGGTAACAGAGGAATATCAGGAGGCAGACCGGAGTTACACGGCAAAGCAGGCAGCCGCGGCACAGATGCGACAGGAGATCCGGGGGGATGAGTCGGATATCCTGAAGCAACTGCAACAGGTGAGAAATGAGATTGCCGAGGTGAACCGGAAGAAGACAGAGGCAAGAGATACTTATAATAAACTTGCAAAGGAACTCTCTGCACTGGAAACAAATCTGAAACGTGATGCAGAAGATCAGAATATGCAATACAGACAGGAATGGCAGTTGGAGAAAGATGTTCTTTCTGCACTTGAAACGGACAGCGGAGAAATGAACACATCTGTAAATGACGAAAGTGTGATACAGAAGCTTCCTGACAGCAATCAAGAAAATGATTTTGCAGATGAACAGGAACTGGAAAAGCAGGCAAGCGGCTACGGAGAATGGTATACACATTTCTGTACGGCATCAACGGTTCTGCTTGAACAGATATCCGGGCAGATAGAACGCACGATCCGGAAGAAAAACAGTGTTGCCATCAGGCATGATGCGATCGCGGAACGATTAGTTAAGAATAAGGCAGCATACAGCAAATTAAAGAAGGATTATGGAGCATATCTGAATATCTATAAGAGATACAGTAAGCTTCAGGATCTTTCACAGGCTGCACTTGGTAATTATAAGCTGGAAACCTATATACAGGAGGTCTATTTTGACCGCATTATAGACAGTGCGAATCACAGACTGCGCCAGATCGTATGCAACCAGTTTGAGCTGAAACGCGGACAGAAGACTGCAGGAAACAGAGGGCTTGATCTGTTCGTGCTGGATCATCGGACAGGAAAAGAAAGAGATGTCAAAACACTGTCCGGCGGGGAAGCATTTGTAGCATCTTTGTCTATGGCACTTGGACTTGCCGATATTGTATCTGCAAATGCGGCAGGTGTAAGAATTGATACATTATTTATCGATGAAGGCTTTGGCTCTTTGGATTCTGATATTCTGGAGCAGGCATTAAATGTACTGGCTGAGTTGTCCGAGTCCGATCATCTGGTTGGTATCATATCTCATGTGGAAGAGCTGAAGCATCGTATCGACCGCCAGATCCTGGTTACTAAGGATCATCAGGGCGGCAGTCATGTGGAGATACAGGTGTAAAAAAATATACCCCACTGATCATAGGAAGATATCTGCTTACAGGTATTTGTATGATCAGTGGGGCATTTTTTAATATTTTACAGGAATTCCGTTTACGGATACTTCATCTGTGATCTCGATTACGATACATTTTCGTCCATCGATCTCACGGGTCTCTACGAGATCGGCACGGTCAGGATTGACCTTGATCACAACCTCCGGAGTCTTTACCTCAAATGATTTTGTACTGGCGATATTATTTGCATAGAGCTGTACTTTTCCCGGAGCCGGTGCAGGCAGAGTCTCTTCGGAACCTTCGGCAACCGGACGCTGGTTCACGGAAGCAGCAGCGGCACGATCAAAGTTTGCATCAAAGGTCTGCAGTTTTTCTTCGGATACTCCCGAGGTTTCCAGAAGATTCTTTAATGAATTTCTGGATAAGGTCAGTGGCTCCGGACTATCTTTTTGTTCCTCGATCATTTCATTCAGATTCTCATGGATATTCCGGATCACTTCATAATCACAGTCCATTCCGAGTGTATCGGTGATGATCGTCTGGAACGCCTCTTTCTGATTACCGGCAGTTACAGGCATTCCCGTTCCGAGAATATAGCGGATAAATTCTTCATGGATTTCCTCCGGCTTCTTCGTATAGTAGAGGACATTATGGATATCGGCTGTCCGGTCGATAAATGCAGGGAACAGGAAACCGATATCAGGAACATCCACGATCCAGTCACGGATACGGTTGTGGAAGGTGTTCTCCGAATCAAAATAACTAAGTCCTGCCTTTGACAGATTTACATGGCAGATACAGCACATGATGTATTCGTAGATCTCATCCGAGGCATCATCCATTGTCAGTCCGTCTGTTGTCTTTCCGGGTACGTCATATGTATCATGGATCAGCAGGATCAGATAGTTTCCGGTATAATCATAATTCTCGATTACCTTATCATAGAACTGGTCGATCAGTTCATCATCTTCTAATTTGCTGTTACGCAGCTTTAACAGAAATTCCTGCGTACCGCCGTCAAATTCCGAATCTGTGGGAAACGGCATCGTGATCAGATTCTTTCCGATCGAGCCGGACAAGTTCTTCTTAAAAATCTCAAAATATTTAAAAGCTTCCTCCTCCGGCAGAGAGAGAAACGCTTCCTTCATTGTCGCAATTTTACGTCTGTCACCATCCACATAGCAGCCACAGATCTTATCAATCGAACAGGTAGCCTGCGCAAACTGATGCCGGATTTCCAGAACCTCTTTCTTTGTCATATGTATCAAACTCCTTTATAAAAAACTTTAATAGTGCATTATGTGTTTTATGCATTCTATGCATTTTAAAAATCTTAAATAAGCCTAATAAGTGTATCACCTAAAAAAAACAAAGACAAGAATTGACATCTATAACTTTTAATATTTTACATGGTTAACAATGATATTTAGGTCAGTTTACAAGGAACTACACGCAGACCACGAAACGGGAGCTGCTGACAACAAATAAAGGCTGAATATCAAGCACAGGAAAAGTGCGAGGTGTTCAGCCTGTTTTGTTGTCCGGGGTTTCCAAAGGGGCATTCCCTTTGGCACACGACTTTGCTTGCAAAGTGTAGTGTGTTATACGCTCTGTCGACGTTGCTACGAAAATGCGGTTGCCACAGGGAGGGCAAGGGCATTTGAAACGGCAGGAAAACAGGGCTGTGATTGCGTGGCGTGAAGCCACAAGCGCAAGGCTGGTTTCATCAGCAGACAGGACGTATATGAAAACTCCCGTCCTTCGTCCCATGCCGGACTTCGGGACAAAATGTCCCGAACTTGTGGACATACTCCCGCAAAAATTGAAATGGGCGGGAAGCCATTTTAGGGCTTTCCCGCCTTGATTGCCCATCAGCAAAGACGGGCAGGACTGTCAACGGCGGCACATAAAATGTGCCGTTCATCTTGACCGTTGACTGGCTCGGCTGGCTTTGCTATTTTCCAGATAAAATGGTATTCATAGCGCAAATACGCCAAAAATTATTTACTTGTTCAAACTCAATTTTCAAATCTTGCTGAAAATGAGCGAGTAATGTTTGATTGTCCCATTCATATTGCGTATTGTTCCACGAGAGAAATCCCTCCACAAAAATTTTGTGATCAATATGAAATTGTTGAATACATTGCATCGTTATAGATACGAATTTTTGAACATCGATGGAGGCAAACACACTATCAGGAACACCTGAAAATGCAACAAAAATTGATCCACCAGAATGTGGACCTCTGTAATAACAATACTTATCAACTAAGCCGCAAGTTACGATAGACAGGTTATGCCCGTTGAATGTATCGTCCAATGTAAATTCTGCTGTCGTTAGTGGCTCTAAATTCCAGCATTCCCCCACTACTTTTGCGTGTGTGGCTACCTGAATAATTTTCTCGGAAAATCCATTGATATTTTCCCATCCCCACAGCCATGTGTTACTTGATGTTGCCTCGCTTCCGATGAATTGAAGCGGATACTTTTGATTTCCAAAAAGTATTACGCCCTCTGAAAAATCAACATTCCAGTCCTGCCCCTTTACCACCTGCTCACTACAAGCAGTCTGTATTGCTATCATTTTACCTAAGCAAGCTGAAAACACTTGAAACCAATTTCCTGTATCAATATTGAGATGCTCAATCCAAATATTTTTTCTGTTATCCTGTTTTCTGTCTTTGACCCAAAATCTCATCTGTATTTCCTCCGTAATATATTTCTTTTATTTCCTCCCCCGCTGTGGGTTTGGATTTTTCAGCAAGTCCGACTTCTGTGCAATCTTTTTCAGCCACTTCTTTTCTTCCTCGGACAGCTTTTTCAAATTCAGCTTGAGCCGCTTACAGATAAACGCCAAAGCCGCTTGCTCCGGGTCGCTGTCTGGACTGGCAGTTTCCTCGGCGGTCTGCAAAAAATCTTCCAGTGGGTTATCCTCCGGGACGCTGAAAAAATCGTCCTTATGTGTTTCCCGCAGATCGAGGGCTATCTTGTTTATGTCCTGCTGTATCACATAGCGGCAAAAGCTGTCATCGTCAATATGGGCGGCAATAAGCCGTCGTAACTGCGGGTCGGACAAGCCGGGATTGTGCTGCTTCATAATGGTTGCGCTCACAGCGTCTATAATGGCATTTGCACTCTGCACCTGTTTGCCAGCGATACCGTTTACATAGATTTCGAGGTCAGCCATCAGCCGGGGGAAATCCGGGTGTACCGCCAGTTCACACAAGAGGGAATTATCCACCAGCCCACTTTTCAATAATTCAATCATATCATCACTCAAATGCAGGTCTGCAAGATCGGCGTTTGAGTGATTTTTTGTTTGGGACAGCCCCAGCAGATAATCAGTGGTCACGCCGTAAAACTTCGCCAGCTTGATAAGGGCATAGTGGCTGATGTCCTTGAAATCCTCCGCTTCATAACTGCCCAATGCAGACTTGGAGAGGTGCGTCTGCTCCGCAAGCTGTTCCAGCGTCAGCCCACGCTCCACACGCAGGTCTTTCAATCGTTCTTGTATGGAAAGTTCCATGCTCTCCCTCCTTGTCTGCTTGATAAACTGAAAGTTGTAGATTAGTCCCACACGATTTCCAAACAATTAAAGTTTTCTGGAATTGGTGGTACACACGAATAAATATTTAATTCAGATGCCTTTATTGTAATTACTCCGTCAGAGCATAGCCATTCGCAATTTACTGATTTTTCTAATTCCGTAGGCAAAATGGTTGTGCAAATCACGATTGAATCTCCTGCAAGAACTAATTCTTCTGCCCCATTGTTTTCTACGATTTCTGTATCATCGTGCAGAGCAACACGCACCCACGCTATGTTAAGCATTAACTCAATCTTTTGTAGCATATCCCATATTTCAGAAAGAGTCGGTCGCCCAAATTCCCATTGGTTCGGAGCAATGGAGTCCTCTTCTGTATTTCCATTGAAAAATTCATCGAGCGTTAGTAATGGAAAACGTTCTTCATTTTCTTCCAATATTTTTTTGAATGTACCCAACTCTATCATAATCACAATTCTCCTTTCAAATTTCGATTTCCTGTTCCGTTTCTTCCATTTTACCACAATTCCGAGAGCGTGGAAATAGAGAGTTTTCCGGGGTGATTTCCGACCTTATGGATATACGGGGCGGGCGGTCTTTTAGGTGTAGACTTAGGGTAGTTCATCGATGAGCTGCACCTTAAAAAATGAATGACCGTCCGAAAAGGAATACCCCGGCAGGGGAAGCACCGCAACGAGCCACTTAGGGACAAAATGTCCCGAAGTCCGGGGAGCGTGCCAACGCTGGAACACGCCGCAGGAATGGGGCAGGAAGCCTTTTCGGGGAGAACGGCTAAGGAAAAATGGAGGGAACACATGAGAGAGACCCCATATAAACGACTGCCGCCCATAGAACGCAGGCAGGACGGTTCCCTTTACCGCATGACACCGGCACAGAGGAAACAGGCAAACACCCTGATCCGCCGGGAGTGCTGCTGTTATGAGGACGGGAACTGTATGCTCCTTGACGATGGGGACACCCACACCTGCCCCCAGACCATTTCTTTCTCGGTCTGCTGTAAGTGGTTCCGCTGGTCGGTCTTGCCGCAAATCGGGACGCTGGAAGCAGAGATTTTCCGGGATAAGGACTTGAAACGCTGTGCGGTCTGCGGCAGAGTGTTCGTCCCCAAATCCAGCCGGGCAAAATACTGCCCCGGCTGTGCCGCCAGAGTTCACAGGCGGCAGAAAACAGAAAGTGAACGGAAAAGGAGGTCTGTTGTGGACAGTTAGGAGTGAAAAAAGCCTTGATTTATCAGGCTTTGCAAGCCCCAAAACGGGGCAGGTGGTATAAAGTATCGTCCACCCCCGGAAATGCCGTTCTAACTGTCCACAAAGCACATTATGACAAACACGATTTATATTCATCAGCCGGAGAAATCGGTCAGCTTCACCCGGCTTCCGAATTTCCTCTTTGAAGCACCTACATTTACGCCCCTGTCCAACGAAGCGAAGATACTGTACGCCTTTATCCTGCGCCGGACAGAACTATCCCGCAAGAACGGCTGGGCGGACGAATACGGGCGCATTTACCTGTATTATCCCATCTGCGAGGTGGTCGCCCTGCTCCACTGTGGGCGGCAGAAAGCCGTCAACACCCTGCGGGAATTGCAGTATGCGGAGTTGATTGAGATTAAGAAGCAGGGCTGTGGAAAACCCAACTGTATTTACCCAAAATCCTATGAAGCGGTTTCAAACACCGACTTCAAGAAATCCCGTTTTGGTACGCCGGAGGGCTGAAAAGCGTACCCCACAAGTACGATAATCAATCCTCTTGAAGTACGAAAATCGGACGGTATATAGAAATACAGAGATAAAAATATTGATTTATATTCTATCCATTCCCTTCCTATCCGAGATATTTTCTGCAGGATTTTCCTGTGAAAAAGTCCCGGAAGGGAACGGAATGGGGAAAGGGGTTTCATGGCACAACACGCAATTTTGCGATTTGAAAAACACAAGGGCAATCCGGCAAGACCGCTGGAAGCCCACCACGAACGACAAAAGGAACAGTACGCCAGCAATCCCGACATTGACACCAGCCGGAGCAAGTACAATTTCCACATCATCAAGCCGGAGAGCAGATACTATCACTTCATTAAAAGCCGCATTGAACAAGCTGGCTGCCGCACCCGCAGGGACAGCACCCGGTTTGTGGATACGCTGATTACCGCCAGCCCTGAGTTTTTCAAGAAGAAGTCCCCAAAGGAGATACAGGAATTTTTCCAGAGGGCGGCTGATTTCTTAATCGGGCGGGTAGGGAAAGAAAATATCGTGTCGGCGGTGGTACACATGGACGAGAAAACGCCCCACCTGCATTTGGTCTTTGTCCCGCTGACAGAGGACAACCGCCTGTGTGCAAAAGAAATCATCGGGAACAGAGCCAACCTCACAAAATGGCAGGACGATTTTCACGCCTATATGGTGGAGAAATATCCCGACTTGGAGCGTGGGGAAAGTGCCAGTAAGACAGGCAGGAAGTATATCCCCACCCGCCTGTTCAAGCAGGCGGTCAATCTCTCCAAACAGGCAAGAGCCATTGAAGCCACGCTGGACGGTATTACCCCGTTCAACGCCGGAAAGAAGAAAGAGGAAGCCCTCTCCCTGCTGAAAAAGTGGTTTCCGCAGATGGAGAACTTCTCCGGTCAGCTCAAAAAATACAAGGTCACAATAAACGACCTTTTGGCAGAAAATGAACAGTTGGAAGCCAGAGCCAAAGCCAGCGAAAAAGGCAAGATGAAAGATACGATGGAACGGGCAAAGCTGGAAAGCGAACTGAAAGACATTCAACGGCTGGTAGACCGTATCCCGCCGGAGGTGCTGGCAGAACTGAAACGGCAGCAGCGACACACAAGGGAACGGTGATTGATGACAGAAAACATTTCACGCCGCAGCATGACGGCACTGCACTTTGAAAATTAAATACGGAGGTACTATGGAGCATATCAGATACAAGAAAGAAACCGAAGTCGTGACTTTTCAGGGAAAGGAAATCACGCTGGAAAATCTCTCCCCGGTGTTCACGCCGGAGCAGGAAGCGGCAAAACGCCGGGAGCTGGAACAGCAGCTTTATGAGGTGTTCCGCAAGTATGCCGACAAACGGCAGAGTGAGGAAGCCGGGGCATAAGGTTTTCCAAAGCCATCGTTGATTTGCGGGGCTGCTGGCGGTATAATAAAACTGTCAGCAGCTCCGTTTCTTTTTTAAGAAAAGGAGCGACAATATGAACAATCGAATAGACGCAATTTATGCAAGACAATCGGTAGACAAAAAGGACAGCATTTCCATTGAAAGCCAGATTGAATTTTGCAAATACGAGTTGAAAGGCGGTAACTGCAAGGAATACACAGACAAAGGGTACAGCGGCAAGAACACAGACCGTCCGAAGTTTCAAGAACTGGTGCGGGACATCAAGCGGGGGCTGATTGCAAAGGTCGTGGTTTACAAGCTCGACCGTATCAGCCGTTCCATTCTGGACTTTGCCAACATGATGGAGCTGTTCCAGCAGTACAATGTGGAGTTTGTGTCCTCTACGGAAAAGTTTGATACCTCCACCCCGATGGGGCGGGCGATGTTAAATATCTGTATCGTGTTCGCCCAGCTTGAAAGGGAAACGATACAGAAGCGGGTGACGGACGCTTATTATTCCCGCAGTCAGCGAGGTTTCAAGATGGGTGGAAAAGCCCCTTATGGCTTCCATACAGAGCCAATCAAGATGGACGGTATCAACACAAAGAAGCTGGTGGTAAACCCAGACGAAGCGGCAAATATCCGGCTGATGTTCGAGATGTACGCCCAGCCCACAACCTCCTACGGGGACATTACCAGATACTTTGCCGAACAGGGAATTTTATTCAACGGCAAGGAACTAATACGCCCCACGCTGGCGCAGATGTTACGCAATCCTGTCTATGTGCAGGCAGACC